>Ga0182018_10004055_pt1 | contig 12613 bp, 11 predicted proteins | sample 812P2MmetaG_FD_120490 | JGI IMG/M metagenome (GOLD analysis project Ga0182018, IMG submission 120490) | Permafrost microbial communities from Stordalen Mire, Sweden - 812P2M metaG | ecosystem: Environmental > Terrestrial > Soil > Wetlands > Permafrost | place: Sweden: Stordalen | collected...
CCGGTCATAGGAGCGGCTCCTGACGGTGCGCAAGACCGCGAATCGGCGGCGCAAGCCGTCAGGGAGATGTTTACCTCGATTGCCCCGCGCTACGATCTGCTGAATCACGTTCTTTCCTGCAACGTCGACCGCCTGTGGTGGTGGCGCACCGCGCGCAAGTTTGATGCGATTCTGAAGCGGCCCGAGTCTCGCGTGCTGGATCTTTGCTGCGGCACCGGAGACATGACTTTCGCTTTGCGCCGCCGCGTCCCTTCGGCAGCCACCCAGATTCTGGGTGTGGATTTTTCTCACGCTATGCTGCAGCGGGCAACCGCCAAGGGAAAAGGCACGACACTGCGCTGGATCGAAGCAGATGCGCTTAGGCTGCCGTTTCCGGACGGGCGCTTCAATCTGGTGACCTCGGCCTTCGGTTTTCGAAACCTAGCCGACTACGACGCCGGGTTGCGTGAAATTGCACGCGTGCTCGCTCCCGGCGGAGAATGCGGCATCCTGGATTTCGGAGAACCAGGCGGTTTGCTCGGCCAGTGCTACCGCGTCTACTTCAAGAAAATTCTTCCTGCCATCGGTACGGCATTATCGGGAGTGCGCGGCCCCTACGCCTATCTGCCGGCGTCGGTCGAGCGTTTTCCGGCGCCGACTGAAATGCTCAGACGCATGCGTCAGGCAGGGTTTCGCGATCCTTCCTGGACTCCTTACACGTTCGGCATTGCCGGACTTTACCGGGGAGTGAAGAGCGTTTAACCGCCGAGACGCGGAGTGCGCCGAGAAGATCAAGAGCTTGGAAGAGCAAAAGCTTGAACCAGGGGCACTGCCGAGAATCCGGGCTTTTCGTGAATTTCCCCAGGGGCATTCCGCGTCCCGGCGAATGAAACAGCTCTTAGTTCCTGGCGAACGAATCCACAAACGCCTCGGAATTAGTTTTCTCAATCACCCGCGCGTAGTCGTCACCCAGAAACTTCTGCAGCCGATCGGTATTCATGATGTACTCGCCAGTCATGTAAGGAACGGCGTCCGGCGGAATCGCCGAGATATTCCACTTCCACAGGAACTGCAGAACGCGACGCATGCCCCACTGTCCGGGAACTCGCAGCAGCTTGGCGTGCGCCAACTCGATGCACTGTGCGAAGGTCAAAGGCTCACCGCGTCCGGCTACGTTCAAGATTGTCAGCCGCTGCGCTTCCGGTTCCCGCTTGAGTATCCACGCGATCAGCCGGGCCATGTCGTCGACGTGGACGAACTGGATTTTGTTGTCCAGATATTTCTGGCCGTAGGGGAGCATGCAGGGCAGGCGTTTCGCCGACTGTCGCATGCGCTCAGCGCGAGCCCCGTTCCCGTTGGGCGTTCCGCGGAACGCTCCCATCAGATAATTGTCCACCGTAGCTCCGGCAAAAATGTGCGGACGCAGTATGAATACACTGCAACCATGCAGCGATGGAGCACGTTGCTGCACCACCAGGTCACTTTCTTTTTTGTGGATCGCATAGGGCAGGGTATGAGCCTCGAGCGCTGCGTCCTCCGTGGCCGGCGACAGCAGGTCAGAACCATACGCCGACACACTGCTGGGAAAAATGAATTGCCGGATCATCGTTCCTGTATTCCGGTTGGCTTCGGCGATCGCTTCCATCACTCGGGCTGTGCCCGCCACATTAATTCGCCACATCCGGTCGACGTCGAGAACCCCAGAGCCTTGCGGATCAATCACAAACGCCAGATGCACTACCGACGTCGGCCGCACTTCGCGCATCAAGAGAAGCAACTCTCGCGTGGAATCTTCACTGCCCAGGTCGAGCGGTACAAATCGGTCAACCGGCGAATGCGTTGGCGGTGAGACATCGATGCCGACAACGGTGTATTCCGAGAGCTGCAACAGAAGCCGCTGGCCGAGATTTCCCGAAACTCCGGTAACGATTATGGTGGGCTTTGCCGTATCCATTTAGTGGGGGGTGTTTGCGCCCTGTTGCGGTTGGGGCAGCATGGGCCCCCTTGTCGGCGGCATTGGCCGATTTTGCGGGGGGCCGAAGTAGGCATCGTTGAGATCAACGTCGCCTTGAAAACCTTGCATGCTGTCGCGATAGCGCTGCCCGGAAATCACACCGCGGATGTCCGTTTTCTCCGTATCCAGAGATAAGGTCTCCTTGCTGATCATCTTGTACACGAAATGACCGCTGTTGGCGTCGGAGATCAATTCGGACACTTCGCCGACCTTCAAATCCATGACCGCAACATGGTTTTTCGGCAGGCTGGTGCGGCGCACCTTTTCCATCTTTGTGGCTGGAGCATTTCCCGGAAGTCCACTGGCGGCATAAGCCTCTTTTTGCAGCGCATCGGGATCCTCTCCTTTAAACGCGCGGGCGTGAATATCTTCCGCGACCTTGTCCATCGCTTCTTGAGCGGCTTTTTGCTGCTCGGCAGTCGGAGGTTCTACAGCAGCGCTTTTTGCGCCGGCCTCGGTATTCACGGCCGGGGGCGGAATTTGTTTTGCGCGGGGAATAAAAATTCGCGCCAGGGTAGCCTGCTCGTACGAGGCTTCATTCTTCTTGTAATACTCTTCGATATCGCTGTCGGAAACCTTGTTGGCATCATCCTGTAGTGCGCTGCTCAGTTCCTGCGAAAGAACCTGTATGCGCGCAAAATACATCTTCTCCTCGAACTTTGGATCTTTCTCGAGGCCGCGTTTTTCCGCGGCCGCGGACATTTTCAGCATTCGCGAATACGCGGTTGCCAGTTGGCGACGAACGGTCGGCGACATTCCCGGCTGCAGCGCATCGCTGAGCTTCTCAAATTCCGCCCGCGTGATCACGGTCTTGCACGCATCGCCCTGTTTACTGGAATCCGCGCAGAAATTCGTCAGCGTGATCACCGTGTCATTGGGCCCCACTTGTGCCTCTGGGGCTTGTACTTTGGGACCGCTGTCGGATGGGGGGGCAGCGCCTTGAGGCGGAATGCCGAACGAAGGCGCGGGAGGAGCCGCAGCTTGTCCATAGACTAAGACGGTCAGGAAAAGCCACACGAGGCACTGGAACCGCATGAATCAGAATCCTCCACGGAAAAATTCGGACAGATGTAATCGTAGCATGTCCCGCTGGCGGCCGGGCAAGGGGTGGCAACTTAGTAAGTCAAGGGGTTGGCGGCAAACGAATCCAAAGCGATAATGACGTTTATGCCAGAAATTCGGGCCGCATTCAGTTCCAGGTCGATGCGACGGGAAAAGCGAACCGTTGCCGGCAACTCAGTGCTGGCCGCTCTTGCGGTTACCGGCTTGAAGATCACCGTGGGCATCGCTACCGGCTCGCTGGGAATTTTGTCGGAGGCCGCGCATTCAGGGCTGGATCTGATCGCGGCGCTGGTGACGTTTTTTTCTGTGCGGGTTTCCGACAAGCCGGCGGACGCCGATCACCAGTATGGACATGGCAAGTTTGAAAATTTTTCGGCCTTCATCGAAACCGGCCTGCTGCTGCTGACCTGCGTATGGATCGTCTATGAATCGATCAAGCGGCTGTTTTTTCATCATGTGGAAATCGAGCCGAGCGTGGCTGCGTTCCTGGTCATGGCGTTGTCAATCGCAGTCGACTCATGGCGCTCCAAAGCCCTGGGACGCATGGCCGCGAAATACGACAGCCAGGCCCTGGAAGCGGACGCGCTTCATTTTTCAACCGACATCTGGTCGAGCGCAGTAGTGATCGTGGGGCTCGCGCTGGTTTGGGTGGGGCGAGCCTATCGCGTGGAATGGCTGCGCCAGGCCGATCCTATTGCCGCGCTGTTCGTGGCGGGCGTGGTGGTTTCCGTAAGCTGGCGGTTGGCTCGCAGAACGGCGGATGCGCTGCTCGACGCGGCCCCTGCCGGCGTCCGCAGCCAGATCTTTGACCGCGTCAGAAGTGTCGATGGTGTGCTCGAAGTGGAGCGCGTGCGGTTTCGGAAAGCTGGGAATCGTTATTTCGCGGACGTTTCGGTCGGACTGGAACGCAATTTCACATTTCAGCGCTCCGAGCAGGTGTCCGATGCCGTGACCTCGCGGGTGCGCGAGGTGCTACCGGGCGCCGACGTGGTGGTGCATCCGGTTCCACGCGCGCGCCGGTCGGAAAATATTTTCGACCGCATCCGGGCCGTCGCCACTCGCCACAACTTCAACGTGCACGACGTCAGCGTGCAGGATCTGAATGGACATTTGCATGTGGAGCAGCATCTCGAACTCGACGAACAACTCAGCATGAAGCACGCTCACGATGAAGTTACCCGCCTGGAAACGGAGATGCGCGCCGAGATTCCGGAGATCGCGACCATCCTTACGCATATCGAAAGTGAGCCGGCGACGATTGAAACCGGAGAGGAAATCGTTCGCGAGCCGGCGCTGGAAAAGCGGTTAAAAAATATCGTGAAGGAATTTCCCGAAGTAATGGACCTGCATGACTTCCAGTTCAAGAGAGTGCGCGCCCGCCTTTATGTCTCTTGCCACTGTACGTTGCCCGACGAGATGCCGCTTTCGCGTGTGCATGACGTCCAGACTCAACTCGAGATCCGCTTCAAGCACGACGCGCCCGAACTCTTCCGGGTGCTGATCCATCCCGAGCCGGTGACGGATAACCGTCGATAGCTGCGTAGATTGGAGAACCAAAGGCCACCATGATTGAAGCTTCATTGAATTGGACAGACGAGGACCGATTCGTCGGTTTAGCAAGTTCGCGGCACTCAATGGTGATGGATGCCGGCAAAGAGAAGACGGCCAACAGCCCGATGGAGTTGGTGCTGCTGGCTTTGTGCGGCTGCACGGCGTCCGATGTAGTCGGAATTCTCCGCAAAAAGCGCGAGCCTTTCACCGGGCTCGAAGTGCGGGCAAAGGGCGAAAGAGCGGACGGCTACCCCGCCGTCTATACATCGATTCATTTGACCTATCTGGTTCGGGGACAGGTCTCCCGGAAAGCAATGGAAGACGCGGTGCGGCTCTCGAAGGAGAAGTACTGCTCGGTTTCTGCCATGCTGGAAAAGACGGCGAAGATCACCTACACCATCGAGCACGTTTCGTGAAGGTCGAACCGCATCCACTACGCGGATACCTTTATATTGCGAGTGCGGCCTTTCTCTGGGGAATCTCGGCGACGCTCGGGCGCGCGGCATTTACCGGGCACCTGCTGCCCGGCGGAGTATCGCTGGGTACATCGCTGAAACAAATCGATCCGCTGATTCTTTCGCAGAGTCGTGCAACCTTGTCGCTGGCGGTGCTGTTGCCGCTGCTTCTGGCGCGCAGAGGACCATCCGCCTTGCGCGTCCCCGGACGCGAGCTGATGCAATTCTTCCTGCTTGGAATCTTCGGCGTCGCCGTCTCGAACTATTTCTATTACGTAGCGATCCAACGCACAAACGTGGCCACCGCCATCATTCTGCAATACACGGCGCCGGTCTGGGTGTTGCTGTACACAGCGCTACGCGGGGCGCAGCGACCTTCGCTGCGGAAAAGTATGGCGGTGGCACTAGCGGTGGCGGGCTGCGCCCTCGCGGTCGGTCTCATCGGGTCGGGCCACTTCCGCATGGACGTTGTCGGAGTCACGGCCGCGCTGCTCTCTGCATTCTCCTTCGCGTTTTATAACGTCGGCGGACACAACGTGCTGGCGCGCTACGACCGATGGAAAGTGCTGATGTGGGTCCTGGTGGGTACCTCGGCATTCTGGATCTGCGTCAATCCTCCGTGGAAAATTGTTGCCGCTCACTATGGCCGGCAGCAGTGGGAATTCATGCTGGTGTTTTCTCTGGTTTCCGTGCTCGGGCCATTCTCCTGCTACTTCGCCGGCCTCCAGTACCTCGAGCCGACCCGCGCCATCGTCGCCAGTTGCCTGGAACCGGTTTTCAGCATCGTGATCGCCGCGGTTGTATTAGGGGAGTTGGTTCGGCCGACGCAGACTGTCGGAATCGTCCTGGTGCTGATCGCGATTGTGCTGATCCAATTGCCGGAACGGGCTGCTCCGAGCGAAAAGTTAGTGGTCGAGCCCATCGAGTGAATAGTCGCGGCAAAGTTTTTATAGTGCGGTTCGGGTCCCGTGGGCGAGCCGTCGCAGATACTTCTGGGCCTTGGCCACATCAAGTCCGATCTGCGCTCGCAGGGCTTCGACGGAAGGGAATTTGATCTCATCGCGCACCCGATCGAGGAAGTAGAGTTCGACTTCGGTTTCCGCCGAAAGCTCAAGTGGATGGAAATTCAGCAGATGGGACTCGATGGCAAATGAATCGCTGCCAAAAGTCGGGCGGTTTCCGACGTTGGTGACCGAGTCGAAGCACTCGTCGCCGACCCGCGTGCGGGTGATGTAGACACCGTCCTTGGGGACGAGTTCTTCGTAGTGCGCCAGATTAATGGTGGGTACGGTGTACTTCGAGCCATAGCCGCGGCCCCGGCCCGGCGTCGAGAGGATACTGAAGGGACGCGCCAGCAAATGGCGGGCCCGGCTCACTCGGCCCTCGGAAAGTAATTTTCGGATCTGGCTGCTCGAAACCGGCTCGCGGCGGAGGCGCATCTCGGGATAATCGTGCACCTCAAATCCCATTTCGCGGCCCAGATCGCGGAGCCGTTGAATGTTTCCCGCCGCCTTGTGTCCAAAGTGGAAGTTGTAGCCTTCGTGAACTTCACGGGCGTGCAAACCTTGCTTCAGAATTTCTTCGGCAAACTGATGCGGCGTCATCAGCGAAAGATCGCGCGAGAAGGGAAGCAGCAGAACCGCGTCAACGCTGGTCGTTTCGAGCAGGCGCAGTTTTTCCCGAAGCGGAGTCAATAGTTTGAAATTCTGATCGGGACGTAGAATGCGAGCGGGGTGAGGCTCGAACGTAACCACCACCGACCGCGCGTTCCCGGTCTTCGATCGCCGCACGATCTCGTCGATAACATGCCGATGAGCGCGATGCACGCCGTCGAAGTTACCGACGCTGACGAGCGCTGGGCCGAAATCGCGGGGAACATCGTCGAGTTTGTGGAAAGTCAGCATCGGAAATCTTTGTCACCGCCGAGACGCCGAGGACGCCAAGAAAATCTTATTTTCAGAGAAACCTTCGCGCTCTCGGCGTCTCGGCGGTGAACTCAAATCTCAAACTCCAGCTTCATCCCGTCAAATGCCAGCCGCACGCCCGGCGGCAACACCGCATCGGTCGCTGCGTGTGGCAGGTCGTGGCAGATGTGCGTGAAAAATGCGCGCTTCGGCTTTACCTCGTCCACGATCTTCAGCGACTGCTCGACCGTCGAGTGCGTGGGATGCGGCGTGTGGCGTAACGCGTCCAAAAACAGGATGTCGAGATTCCGCACCTTCTCCAGCGTTTCGGCCGGGACCTCGCTGTGGTCGGTCAAGTACGCGGCCGATCCGAAACGGAAACCAAGGATAGGCGCGTCACCGTGGATTACCGTCAAAGGATCGAAGCGAGCGCCGAACAGTTCCACCGGACCCTCGATAGGATGCAGTTCCACCTGCGGTAGTCCGCCAAACTTATATGTCGGTTCAAAAATGTACCGGAACATGTTGCGTAAGAATTCACAGCCGTGCGGCGTCGCATAAAGAGGCAGCTTGCCAGGTCTGTGCTTAAAACTCAGGGGACGCAGGTCATCCATTCCGAGGATGTGATCGGCATGCGTGTGGGTGTAGAGCACGGCGTCGATCTGCGTGATGTTTTCGCGCAGCGCCTGTTCGCGAAAGTCGGGAGTGGTGTCGATCAGAACATGGCGGCCGTTGTAGCTGATCATGACTGACGGCCGCGTGCGACGGTCGCGCGGGTCCAGCGAATGGCAGACGGCGCAGTCGCAGCCGATCGTGGGTACGCCCATCGATGTGCCGCTGCCTAATACCGTCAGAGTCGCCTTCATCCGCCGTTTGTACCTGTCACCGGGCCCGGTGCCGGAGGATGCGCGAGAGCGTTGGTCACTTCCACATAGGCCATCCGCAACTCGTAAAGGCAGTTCTGCAGAAATCCCTGTTCTTTCGGGGTGAGATTGCCCTTGGTTTTCTCGGCGATCATACCGAGCGTGTCGATGGTTTGCCGCGCACCGATCAAGTCAACGCCAGGCTGGCCGCCCTGTTCGTGCATCAGGCCCAACTGCATCATCGCGGTCATGTAAAGCGAAGCCATGAAGCGCTCAAAACTCATTTCGAGTTCTTTTGCCGAGTGTCCGCTCAGCTCGACGCGCGCATCCAAATCACGCGACGATTGCCTGTATGCGTCGTGCTGCACCTGCTGCTCAGAGGCGGTGGGAGGTTCCGGGACATCGCTTTCAGGCGCGGGCGCAGAGGACGCCGGCGCCGCTGGCGCGGGTGCCTCTTCCGTAATCGTCGAAACGGCCGCCGAAGTTCCTGCCGGGGCCGCGCCTGTACCGGCGGTTGCCGCGACGGTAGTTGGCACTTGCTCCTCCGTCGAATCGCGAAGTTCTCCCTCGGAAGTGAACAAACGCTTGTCGCTTACTTTGAATTCACTTTCTTCTTTTCTTTTAGGAGCCATGTGTTTTACCTGGTTTCTTAAAATTCTGACTTTGTGAAAACTTGGCTTTGAAATTCAGGCGATCGGGAGCGACACCGGCTTCAGCTTCGCCGTTCCCGCGCGTAAATTTTTTTCAGCAGCCTCGCGTCGCAGATAACCCAATGCGACGGCGCGATCGCCGCCGGGCCGGGGCAAAATCGTGCTGCTCGTGATCTCGCCAACTTCTTTTTCGTCGGCCAGAATTTTCGCGCCGGGCTCGGGCAGCATGCCTTCTACCATGAATGCACCGAACTGCCGGTGTACTGCGCCGCGCGACCGGATGCGCTCCACGATCTCCTGGCCGAGATAGCATCCCTTGATAAAATTCAGCGCGCGCGTCTGCCCCGTTTCCTGCGGCAGATCGCGATCGCGAATGTCCACCCCAAACTGCGGAATGCCCCACGAAATGCGAAAACAATTCAACGCGGTAGTTCCAACGGCGCGCCCGCCAGCCTTGGTCAGCGCGTCCCAAACCTCGCCGGCATATTCAGGCGCACTCCAGATCTGCCACGATTCGCCCGCCTCCTCGCCCGACCGCAGAAGCGTGACCGTCTTTTGCTGACCGGCGTGTTGCCAGGCAGTGTCCGCAAACTGCAAGGGCGCAAGATCGGGCACTGCGACACCCGCGCCTTCGAGAACCCGCCGCGATTCGGGCCCAGTCAGTCCGACAGCCGTGATCGTCTCGCTGATGTCCGCGATCTCCACATCGTCGGCAATGATGTAGTGATCGAACAGCTGCATTACTTTTTCCCGCTGCCCGCGTTCCGTATCCACCAGCAGCGATTCTCCGCGCTGAAATACATACAAGTCCGCCTGAATGCGGCCCTGCGCGTTCAGCAGGAACGCATAGACGCCCTGGCCGGCAGCAAGGTCGCGAATGTTGTTCGTGGCCATGCCGTTCAGCCAGCGGACACGGTCGCCTCCGGTCACGGCAATCTTGGCGCGCCCACTCAGGTCATAGAGGCCACACCCTGCGAGCAAGGCTTGGAACTCGGCGCGAGTATCGCCGAAGTCGGGCGCAGTGGCAGCGCTCGCGTGCGCGCTGGGGTTCGCCCCCGGAAGTGTCGTTGCAGTCATAGGCTCAACCTTTGATTATAACGAAGCGTGGAGTCCATCCCCGGTCTCGAAAGCTGTTCAGCCCTTGATTCGGGGTTTATGAACACTTCAGCCCTGTGCTAACGTTGCCAGCGTGACCGCAAGAACGAAGAAGCGTATTGCCGTGATTGCCGGCGACGGCATCGGAAAAGAAGTTATCCCGCAGGCGGTCAGCGTCATCGAGGCCGCTGGGGCTGCCGTCGAAGCGACCGCATTCGACTGGGGAGCCGACCGCTATCTCGCCGACAACGTTACCGTCCCGCCGGATGGCTTCGCCATGCTGGCCGCAGGGTTCGACGCCATTCTCGTCGGCGCCTTTGGCGATCCGCGTGTGCCCTCCAACATTCACGCCAAAGAAATTCTGCTCGGCATGCGCTGCAAAATGGACTTGTTCGCCAATGTGCGGCCCGTGCGATTGATGGATGCCTCCCTATGCCCGCTCAAAGGCATCGAGCCCAAAGACATCGATTTCGTCGTCATTCGCGAAAACACTGAGGGCGTTTACGGTGATCTGGGCGGAGTCTTCAAGCAGGGAACGCCCGACGAAGTTGCCATTCAGGAAGACATCAACACGCGCAAAGGTGTCGAGCGCATTATTCGCTACGCATTTGAGTACTGCGCGAGCAACAGGAAGTTCGATGGCTCTGCTCGCAGCCGGGTGCTGATGTGCGACAAATCGAATGCCATGACGCACGCCGGCGGTCTGTGGCAGCGCGTGTTCAAGGAAGTCGCCGCAGAGTATGCAAAGCCAGAGTATTCAAAGCAAAAGATCGAGACGCAGCACATGTACGTCGACGCGCTGTGCATGCAGATGGTGCGCGATCCGCGCGGGTTTGATGTCATCGTCACCAACAACATGTTCGGCGACATCATCACCGATCTCGCCGCCGGTCTGCAAGGCGGCTTGGGGATGGCCGCAAGTGTCAACCTGCATCCAGAGAAGACTTCACCCGGTAAGGCTTCGCCAGGTCAAATTGGGATGTTCGAGCCGGTCCATGGTTCCGCGCCACCGATTGCTGGCAAAAACGTGGCCAATCCGTTCGGTGCGATTCTAACCGCGGCGATGATGCTCGCGCATCTCGGAATGACGGCCGAGTCGCAAAAAATCGAAGCAGCTGTGCTCGAAGCCGTGCGACAGAAAAAGACAACCGCCGACATCGGTGGAACTCTCGGGACGCGCGAGGCGGGCGAGTGGGTGGCGCAAAGGGTCGCCGCGCGTTGATAGTGATATTTACCCTAGGCTCGTCGACCCGCCAGCAACGCCAGTTCACGCCATTTCCAATGACAATCGACGTCGACGAATCCGATCTCCCGCATCCAGACTAACTGGGTTTCCAAATCCAGCAACCGGTTCGATGGATCCTCGGTCACAGGCGTCTTATCGATCTCGCGCAGGAATTCCGCGTGCAGGGCCGGCGTGGGCGATGAGACGTGCTCCAGATTGCAGAACACGCCGCCAGCGTTCAGCAGTCCGTAAATTTCCGAATAGAGTGTGCGCTTGCGCTCGTGCGCCAGATGATGAATGGCGAAGCTGGAGATGACCGCGTCAAATCTGCCCAGGCCAGGCAGCGGGTTATCGAGATTGTGAGTGATCACGGTGACCGAAGAATCGTTGGCAAAGCGCTTTTTGGCTGCCGCGATCATGGCAGGCGAGAAGTCGATGGCGACCGCCTCCGTGTTCGGATGCTCCCGTTTCGCCAAGGCCAGTAGTCGTCCATCACCGGTGGCCAGGTCGAGAATGCGCCGCGTGGTTTGCGGAATAAATTCAAGCAACGTCGATTCCCCTTCCCGGCGGTGAGGAATTCGGTCGGCTCGTTCCAGGTAGTCGAGAGCGTGATCGGTTCTGCTCCACAGGTTGACGGGCGTATTGACGGGCATATTCACTGGCATGGAACAGTATAAACTCGATTCCAATGGACATCGTCAAGATGGTCGCGCAACCGCTTCGCAGATGGCTTTGCGAACTTGCCCTGCTCGTGTTTTTCGTGGGCACGCTCTGGGGTCAAACGGGGAGTGGGGACGGCGCCGCGTCGCAGGGCCAGCCCTCGCAGACTCAGCCCGCGCACTCTCAGCCGGCTGCGGGCGACGACGCTCACGCCACGCCAGAAACCATCGTCTCGCCTAAAGAGGGAAAAGAACTTTTTCGCTCCGTGGACGAGATTCTGCGGTTTGCCAGCCAGGACACGGACCTACCCATCAAGCATGAAGTCAAGCGCAGGCTGGCGAAGCGCGACGAAGTCCAGTCTTACATCGAAAAGAACATGAAGGAGGACAAGGACGCGAAGCGATTGGAGCGATCGTCGCAGGTGCTGAAGAAATTTGGGTTGTTGCCGCACAACTTCGACTTGTCCGCTTTCCTGGTGACGATGCTGCGAGAGCAGGTGGCCGGATACTACGACGTCAAAACAAAAACCGTGAACCTGCTGAACTGGGTCGACGTGGAGCAGCAGAAGCCGGTGCTGGCTCACGAACTGACCCATGCCCTTCAGGACCAGTCGTTCAGCATCGAAAAATGGATGAAGGGTACCTCGGAGAAAGACGACAAAAACGTTGACCCAACACCCGCAGACATCGAGACCGATGAGGAAACGTCCGCCCGCCAGGCAGTCGTCGAGGGGCAGGCGATGGTGGTGCTCCTCGACTATTCTCTCGCGCCGACCGGGAAGAACATGCTGGAGTCGCCCCAGATTGTTGAAGCGCTCAAGCAGAGCATGCTGGTGGGGACGGCGGATTCTCCGGCATTTAGCCAAGCCCCGATCTTCTTGAAAGAGGAACTGACATTCCCCTATCGCTACGGACTCGACTTTACCGCGGCCCTGCTGCAGGCGGGTGGAAAGGAACTGGCGTATGCCGGCGCATTCAAGGATCCGCCGAAAACGACGCGCGAAATCATGGAGCCACGGACATATCTCACGCACGAGAGGATTCAACCCGTGAAGCTGATCGACATGGAAAAAGATTTCAAAGGCTACGATGCCTTCGATATCGGTGCGATGGGAGAGTTTGACGTCGACGTGCTGGTTGAGCAGTATGCGGGTCG
>Ga0182018_10004056_pt1 | contig 12610 bp, 14 predicted proteins | sample 812P2MmetaG_FD_120490 | JGI IMG/M metagenome (GOLD analysis project Ga0182018, IMG submission 120490) | Permafrost microbial communities from Stordalen Mire, Sweden - 812P2M metaG | ecosystem: Environmental > Terrestrial > Soil > Wetlands > Permafrost | place: Sweden: Stordalen | collected...
GCCGGCCCGGGCAGGTCGAGCAGCATCGCGCCGCCGAAGCCAAAATGCGCCGCGCCGGATTCCTCGGCCACCACCCGCCAAGGGATAAAGAACACCATCGCGCCAGCCCGGCCAGCAGCCGCTGCGCCACCCAGGCGGCCCGAGCAGGTCGGTCGGCATCGCGCCGCCCAGCCTCACGCGCGCGCGTGACCACAACGAAAGTGGTGAACGGGGGACGTCAGCGGCCGCGCTTCGTGGTGCTTCCGACTCGCGCGGCCGTCCCCGCATCCGGATTACCGGCCGTGGCTTCGAGTTTGCGATGATGATTGAGAATTGAACCGTCCGCACCAATCAAAATATTTGAATTCCAAAGGCAGCCGACGCTCGTGTCGGTGCCTTCCGTGACACCGATCGACACAACGACGCTATGCCGACGAGCCGTCATCCTCAGTGTTGCAAGCTCCTGACCATCGAGCCGGACGGCCTCAGCGGCGAGCGCGGCGAAGAACCCATGTGATTGGATCGGCGCCTGTAGCGCGGCCCAGACCGGAAAGCCCGGGATGAAGGACTCTGGGAAAACAATCAGCTTGGCGCCGTTGCGCGCTGCCTCGGCAATAAGATCGCAGGCTTTCTCGATCGTCTTTGCCGTGTTTAGAAATACTGACGCGGCATGACACGCGGCAGCCTTGAAATTTGGATAAGATGTAGCCATTGAACTTGCCTCAATAATTTGAACTACTTTCGCTGTTTGCGCCTCGCTGCAAACAGCGAAATTTTGCACGGCATCTTGCACGAATCGCGCCGGGCCTTAGAGGACAGTAACCGGAACGCTGTAGATTGCGTTGCGTCGGCCGGATACGGGCTGCTGCTCGCCGTTCATGGACGTCGCGCGCGAGGCGAGCGTCATGGTTCCGCGCTGCCCCGGCGCCCACGACATTGCAAAGCGCTGCCACGCCTGCCCGATTGCCGTTTCAAGCTTCGCTGACTGCCAACTCCCACCATCGACGGCGACATCCACCGCTTGGACCCCGCCGTCCGCCCACGCCCAGCCCCAAATTTCGATCTCCTCGGAAAATCCAGTTGTCGCGTTGGGCGCGGGTGACACGATGAGGGACTGCGGCGCGATCGACCAAACCGGAGCGGTTAGCCGCGTCGGCGACTCCGATCCGTTCTGCACGACCGGATCATTATACCAGCGGGTGGTGAACGGGCCCAGCGCGCGTGCCTCGGCCAGTGTCAGCCGCGTGAGCCATTTCACGCTGTTAGTGCCGTAAAACCCGGGAACCACGAGGCGCACTGGGAAACCGTGTTCAGGCGTGAGACTCGCATCATTCATCTCGTAGGCGACCAATACGTTCGACGTCACGCGCTCAATTGGTAAGTCCTTGACATAGGCGTCGACACTGACTCCATCAAATCGGCCGAAGTCGGCGCCGGTTGACCAGACGTACGTCGCAGCCGTGTGGGGTCGACACATCGAAAGGATATCGGCGAGGCGAGCACCGCCCCATTTCACGTTGCATACGCGCCGTGTCGGCTGGGTCGGCTGCAAAGGACTGCCAGCGCACTGGTGCACGCTCGTAACTTCGAACCTGGGAAGGCGTGCGAGGTCGGCGAACGTGAGCGTCAGCGGTGATGCGACAAGCCCGTCGATCACTAATAACCAGTCTTCGAGCGCAATGCGCGGCACACCGAGATGGCAAAGGACGATCGCGTCTTCGACACGGGTGAGACGGTCTCGCATCTGGTGTGGCGCGAGCGGGAGCCGTCGAAAGAATTGCTGCGGATCGAGCTCTATGGGCCTCACGGTGCGCCCCTTCGGTTCTTTCTTCGCGAACCTTACGACGCTCGGTGGGGCTCCGGTAGGAGAAATCCGCAAGCGGTGCTGCACAAATCAACCCAGCTCAAAATCTGTTGAGATAAGGCGCATCACGCTCAAACAGGGTGAACAAGTATCGAGTCAGCGCCCGAACCCGTCCCATGAACTGTATATCGTCGTGGACCGATATATAGAGCTCCCGTTCGACCAACACCCGGCCCTGCAGAACCGGCACGAGTTTCGGCTCCTTCTTGGCTGAGAAGTATGGCAGCAGCCCAAGCCCGCGTCCGGCCGCAATGGCATTCTGCTGCGCCGCCATGCTCGAACTGCGGAATACCACATGTTCCGGCTCGAGAACATCAAGCAACCAGTGGACCTTAGGTATCGCCACCAGATCGACGATGTAGTCGACGAAATCGTGGTTCGGCAAGTCTTCGACTGTGTGCGGCATGCCGCGGCGTTTGAGGTAGGCGGCGGAGCCGAACAGTCCGAGCTTGAAAGTCCCGGCCTTGCGCACATTGAGGCGGGAGCCGACCGGCGGCACGAAGCTGATCGATACGTCAGCCTCACGTTTGGTGAGGTTGATCAGGTGCCGCTCGGTCACCAATTCGACAACGATGTCTGGGTGGATCGCATTGAACTCGGTGAGCTTCTCCGCGAGGTAAAAGGCGGCGATGCCCTCCATGGTGGCGAGCCGCACGCGGCCGGACGGCTCGCTGGGAGCCGCACGTATGGTTTCGACCACCGAAAGGCCGAGCGTCTCCATCTTCTCCGCGATCACGAGCAGCCTATGGCCGTCCTCGGTCAGCAGGAATCCGTCGGGTTTGCGCTCGAACAGCTTGACGGCAAGATCCTTCTCGAGCTCCGAAATTCGCCGACTTACCGTGGTGTGGTCGACCTTCAGCCGCCGCGCCACCGCCATTAGCCGCCCTTGACGCGCCAATTCGAGGAAAAATACTAGGTCGTTCCAATTGAACTTTGCGGTTACTCGGTGCGGCCCGTTCTTTGCATTCCCGCAACTCAATCTGCGAGTTTCTGCGCTAGTCGCGGCTATGGGCACGGCAGTAGGTTCGCCTGCCGCATGTTGGCGAGTGGGAGAGGTTATCATGGCCAAGACAACGCATCGCCATTCCTTCACGGGCGGTTTGTGTAGGTGCGGAGTGCGTCATGTTTCGCGCACCACCGATCGGGAACAGACGATCGGCGCAGCGGTCGAAGACGCGCTGCTACACGGACTTTTTCCGGAACCGATCCTGCGGCGCACCCTAATCAAATCCGTTGGGGCTGCGACGCTCCTTGGCGCGCTTTCAACGCTGTTACCGCTCGATGCCCTCAAGGCGATCGCCGAGGAGAAGAAGCCCCTCGAGAAAACCAAGTTGACCGTCGGCTTTCTCCCCATCACTTGCGCCGCCCCGCTCATCTACGGCGAGATCCGGGGCGATTACGCCAAGGAGGGGTTGGAGGTTAGTTTGCAGAAGATCGCAGGCATCGGCATCATCCGCGACAAGATGATCAACGGCGAACTCGATGTGTCGCAGCAGGTTATGCCGGTCGCGCTCACCATGACTGCCGGCGTCGGCGGCACCACGCAGTCGATCAAGGTGCTGACCATATGCAACCAAAACGGCAATTCGCTGGTGCTGGCTGACAAGCACAAGGACAATCGCAATCCAGGCAACTGGAAGGGCTTCGTGTTCGCGGTACCGTTCGAGCAAAGCCATCAGGCCATGCAATTACGCAATTATGTCGCGGCACACGGGCTCGATCCCGACAAGGATATTACATACCGCATCATTCCACCGACTGAATACGTCTCGGCGCTGCGGGTTGGCGGCATCGACGGCTTCTTCGGCGGCGAGCCTGGCGGGCAGCGAGCGGTCTATGAGGGCGCCGGCTTCATTCACGCAATCTCGCGCGACTTGTGGGACGGTCATCCCTGCTGCTCAGTGACGGCAGCCGAAAGCTGGATCAAGCAAAATCCGAATACCTTCATGGCGTTCTATCGCGCCATCATCGCGGCCAGTCTGTATGTCTCCAACAAGAGCAATCGCGTCGGGATGGCCAAAGTGCTTTCCCAGCCGCAATACATCAACGCACCCGAAATCGTCGTCGACCAGGTGATCTCCGGACGCTACGCCGAGGGGCTAGGCAACATCAAAACGGCCGAAGACCGCGTCGATTATCAGCCGTTCCCCCAATATTCGGCGGCAGTGTGGCTGATGGTTCAATTGCGCCGGTGGAACATGCTGAAGGAGGACATCGACTACAAAAAGCTCGCGCAGGAGGTTATGCTAGCAACCGAAGCTGGCAAGATCATGCGCGATCTGGGCGCCAATCCTCCACCGGCCGACTTCCGAAAGGAAATCATCCTGGGCCAGGAATTCGATTCCAGCAAACCGGAAGAGTACCTGAAATCGGTTCGCAAGCCGACATAGTGCAAGCTGTCAAAACGATCATGCGGCGTGTGCTCGGACGGCCCTGGCTCACGTCGGTGGCGATCTTCATTCTATTCATCCTCGTCTGGCAGGTCCTCACCGCTAGCGGACCGCAAAGTACCACGGGCATCGATCCCGAATACGCCCGCCTTGCGGGTCAGAGCGCGGTGGCAAAACCGAGCGCAGCAATTCCGACTCCGGTCGCGGTCGCCGCGCGCGGTTGGGAACTTTTGACCAACGCTTTCGACGATTCCAATCCGAACAATCTCGGCATCGCCTGGCACCTGTTGCGATCTCTCGGCCGGGTGCTGCTCGGCTTCGCGCTGGCGCTCGTCGTCGCGGTGCCGCTCGGCTTCGTGCTCGGATTATTTCCTTTCGTCTATCAGGCTGCCAACCCGTTCATCCAGGTTCTGCGGCCGATTTCTCCGCTGGCATGGATGCCGCTTGCCCTTTACACGTTCCGCGACAGCAGCGTCTCAGCCATCTTTATCATCTTCATCTGCGCGGTGTGGCCGATGCTGCTCAACACCGTCGTCGGCGTCGCCAACGTCCGGCAGGAGTGGATCAACGTATCGCGCGTATTCGGCCTTAATACCTTTCAGCACGTGACGCGAATCGTGTTTCCGGCAAGCGTGCCTATGATCATGACCGGGATGCGTATTTCCATCGGCATTGCGTGGTTCGTGATCGTCGCCGCCGAGATGGTCGGTGCCCAGAGCGGCATCGGCTACTTCATCTGGAACGAGTGGAACAATCTTCAGATCGCCAGCATGATCGTCGCGATCGTGCTGATCGGTCTGGTGGGCCTTGGACTCGATTCGGGCCTCGCCTGGATCGGTCGCACCCTGAGCTTTCGCGAGTAGCGATGGCGTTTCTCTCCGTGGACAACGTCTCGATGGAGTTCCCGATCAAGGGCGACGGGCGCTTTCGTGCGCTCGATTCAATCTCAATCGAAGTCGGCAAGAACGAATTCGTCTGTTTGATCGGCCACTCCGGTTGCGGCAAGAGCACGTTGCTGAACCTCATCGCTGGCCTCCTGCTGCCGACGTCGGGCAGCATTGCATGCGAAGACAAACCGGTACGAGGGCCAGGTCCCGATCGTGCCATGGTGTTCCAGAGCCACGCGCTGCTACCGTGGATGACCTGCTACGAGAATGTGCATCTCGCGGTGAAGCAGGTCTTCGACCGATCGCTCTCAGCTGCCGAAGTCAAGGACAAGGCCGAGCAGGCGTTGAAGCTCGTGCGCCTCGATCACGCGATGAACAAATATCCCTTCGAAATCTCCGGCGGGATGAAACAAAGGGTTGGGCTCGCACGCGCCCTCGCCGTCGAACCACGGGTCTTGCTGCTAGACGAACCGTTCGGCGCCCTCGACGCGCTCACCCGCGCCAGCCTGCAGGACGAACTCGTGCGCCTCGTCGAATCGATTCGTTCAACGGTCGTCATGGTAACCCACGACATCGATGAGGCAATCCTGCTCGGCGACCGTATCGTGATGATGACCAACGGGCCGGCGGCGCGGATCGGGGACGTGCTTGACGTCGCGCTGCGGCGCCCTCGCGATCGCGTTGCCCTCGCCGCGAGCGCCGAATACGCCGCCTATCGCCAGCACTTGTTGAAGTTTCTCGATCAGATACAGGGCGTCGCCTTGGAGTAAGTCATGGCACGTCGGCAATTCACCTTTGTCAATTTGGTCGCTCTTGCGAACCCGTCGTTCGCCGACCCATCTGAAAACGCGTCGCTCTAGGTTCCCTGGGGACATTCGGCGACATCACGCATTCGCGCGCCTCGTTCGGCTCCAAGCCACCCGCAGCATTCGCCGAGTGGCTGGCTGCGCTACGCCGGCGGGCTTCGCCGGCCGCGCGATGCTGCTCGACCTGCCCGGGCCGGCGCTGCGGCTGCTGACCGACGTCGCCGATTTTCACTTTAGTGATATTGCGATCGGAGCGAACGACGATGCGGCCGCTGTGGAGCAACGGGGTCGACGGCGCCAACACCCCTGATCGAAAGCCGCGTTGACTGGCCCCGTTGACCATATTCTCGCCCCTCACGCGCGCGCGAGGCTGGGCGGCGCGATGCCGACCGACCTGCTCGAGCCGCCGTCGCCGATTCCTTTTTCGTGATTTCCGGTTCGGGGCGACGATGGAGCTCGGGCGGTCGATGATGACGTCGGCTGCGATGATGGAGGCGCGCAGCCGCGGATTCGGCGCCGGGCGCGCGCAGCGAGCTACGGGGTCATCGACAACGATCGCAAATTAGCTGCCGGACCGTTTCAGAGGGCCCGATGATGGGCATAAAGTTTGAAGGTGAACCACCGTTCGATCTAGGACTCGCGCAGACAGCTTCTGCCCAAGTCCTTGAGTCGACCGTGGTGTTGAGAGTAACTCTCTCGGTCCCCAACGTCCGACCAAAGCCCGTCCCCGTTCGAGTCACGATGACAGCGGATGTTGCCAACACACTGCTTGATCACCTGGCCACCGCTGTGAGAACGGCGGAGCTTCACAAGCGTCGAAAGGGGCGATAGGCGCCATACGACGGGAAGAAGCATGCCGAATACACGAGTGAATCCTGACGATCTCAAACAGGCTTTACTGGTAGCGATCAGATCGTTTGGCCCATGCGACAACCTTCAAGACGTCGTCATCGTCCGAGTTCACAGGGCTACTGCTGCCGCCAATTGGGAAATCGACAGCTTCATCGGCGACGAAGCAGCGCCGGTGCCGCACGATTGCAAAGTTCACGCGTTTGCAATGCAGATTTTGCTGCAACGAGAGTTTGACGTGATCTGGCCGGAGGATGACCACCAATAGTGGCCCTCTGACAATCCGTAGGGCGGTACGCAGCAATCATCGGCTTAAAGATTCTGGAAAGACTAGCGGAGCGCCCGGCCTGCACAGCAAACGGGTGCCCCGCCAGCCGCGAATTAGCATTCCCCGCTGTTTGCGGACTTGGTCCGCGACCCGGTGGCCGGTTTCTTGACAGGACGCAACGCTTAGAGTCGCTGATTTGCCGAACGAGCACAAGGTGCAAGGCGATTTCAGGCAAATTCGAGAAAAACCCGAGCACAGGCGTTAGCCCGTTTGTTAAGTGCTGTTTGGTATGTGGTTTCGCTGGGGTATCGCTGTTTACGCAAATTGGAACCGCATCATGCAGTCGCTGAAGCTTTCGGAACGGCGCCAATCGCTACGCCGCCACCTCTTTCATATAGTGAAGATACAGATCAGCGCCGACACTGCGCCGCGCGAGTGCCTCATCCAGGATATTTCTGACGATGGTGTGCGAATTTATGTCGTGGGGTTCGACGTTCCCGATGAATTTGTCCTGATCCTCTCTGGCGACGATATTGTCCAGGAGAGATACAAGGTGATCTGGCGGATCGACCGTGAGATCGGAGCCAAGTTTGTTAGGCGAGAACCACCGCGATTGAGTTTGGCCTCCTAGCGGCGCTCTCAAAAAGAGGCCCGACGTGTGACGGCCGAGGCCAAAGGCGCTGACATTGGCCATGACTGACGCGCAGAGGACGTCCCGCGCCAGAACATGATCCCGAGCACCGTCCGAATATTTGATTCGAGGCCCGTCGCCACATGAGAGAGCCCACGATATGACCACCCGCAAACTCAGCCTGAAAGTAGTCAGCCCGCCGGCAGCCGGCGTCATTCTGGACGCTCCGCCCATACTTAGGACGGACGATGATTCCGTGGATTATACCTGCGGCCAGTGCGACACAATCTTGCTTCACGCCGAGGAGCACAAAGTTCACGGAATCCAAATCCATTGCGCAAACTGCGGTGCATTCAATTCGACGGACGCTTAGCGCAAAAAGAAAGCCCCGACGTTCGACGACCTGGGAGCGATAAAAGAGAAGGCACTTGGTCCAGATCATCCCGATGTTGCAGCAACGCTGAACACTCTTCAAATTCGACCTCGTGTAGATCGTGCTCCCCGTCAACTAGCTATGCAATCATCCTTGTAATTGACAGTTAGAAACTGCACTGCGTCATCGGCGAGCGCGTTGGGGTCCTTTACGCCCCGTTGCGCAGTTTCGATTATGCGTTTTGCTATTACTTCCCGCATCGCACGGGAATAGCCGGGCCGAGCAAACCGGCTGCCGGATTCTTCAATCCTATCCCACGCATTCTCCAAAGCAGATCCGAGCACCTGAATAAGCTCAGGATCGAAGGCAGTTTGCGTTTGAACGAATTTTAGAATTTCTACCATCGCATACCCCCCGGTTTGCGAGTGTTGGGACGCAAGTCCATTGGAGACACCACGCGATGGCAGCCGCCGCCGGGTGGTGTGGCTATTCCGCCAGGCTATCGAGCAGACGCGCTATCGGAAGAAAGTAAATCGCTGTTGCAATGGCAATCGTGACCACCCAAGCGAATGCCACTCGCCAGTCCGGCAATTTTGCGAACCAACTCAGCATACCCCCTCGCACAACTCTATACTGCAGCAGCCTGGCCCCCAGGCCGCCGCTCATCCTCCTGCTTTTCCAACGAGTTCAAACATGGTTAACGTTGAAAATGGCAAACAAAAGGCGCAAGAACAGGCTGATGAAAAAGTATTTCTGGCGTTTGGGCTGTGTCGGCCCCGCACTCCTTGTCAGAGCTTCAGCGGGCGTCTGTCGGCGACGAAGTCGAATCGCGATCACTTCGCCAAACGATGGCCCTCCTCGCCGTCAACTGAATTCAGTAAAATTTAGCGTTCAACGCGAAGATTCGTTTAGTTTAGTGGACCTCGAAGTTTGCGATTCATGCTTTTGCAATTGGTGAGCACCTATATCTTCAAGGAGCGCCTTTACGATTGGGACATGCTGCCCCTATGCATTTGGCATCGCGGTCGCCGCGGCAATTGATATCTGAAATCCTCAGCTAACCCAATAGCTCGTTTCAAGACGAAGCTGTCGAAGGGCGCGTTCGCGCCGAGCAAATCAACAATATAAAGCGTTATCTCACGTGGATTCTGCTTGCTAACATCTGCAATGCATTGGTGCTCGTTGCAGCGCTCTGGGCCTCGCCTCTTCGCCGATTAGCCGTTGCGTGGGCCTCAGCCATCGTAATCGTTGGCCTTTATTACGGCCTTAGACAGCGTCGCACAGCTCGTGTGAGGCCCACACACGTCTCAGCGCACGCAATCAGTCGATCAATCCGCAATTCTCTATTGCTAGGCATTTTGTGGGCGACTCTGCCCCTAATCTTTTTTGCAGATGCGTCGCCCGGCGGGCAGGTAATAATTGCGTGCCTTTGTGCCGGCATGCTGGGTGGCGGTGCGTTCGCACTGGCCAGCATCCCCGCGGCGGCCCAGACGCTCGGCCACGATTCACCGGACCGCCGCCAATGGATAAAGTCCGGCCCGAAAGTCAGAGCGAGCACACGCCGTGACGCGCTCGCTCGGTGGCCTCTCACTCGCTCGCCCGCTGCGGGCAACTGATGTCCGGGTCGACCGGCGCGTCGTGAATTTCATGGCCGCGTTCGAGAGCGATGAACGGGCTCTACGCTTGCCCGCGCCGACCGACTGATCAGAAAGTCATTTGGGGTGCTGCCGCCAACCCGCGGCCGCGTGACGGCGCCATGCTCGTCCGCAGTTATCTCGCGATCAAACAAAAACCGATCCGCCAAGCAGTGACCGATCTCATGCGCACCTGTTGCGAAGACGAAGGAGTGATGCACCGACGCGCGTAAGGTGCCGCACGGTTACTTGCTGTCCGATCGAAGCCGGATGACGAGACGGTCCGCCTGCGACACTTCGACGTCGTGCGAGCCGCTTTTTGGCTTGCTCAATCGCCTTCCGATCGGAAGCGCAATAAATTACCGCCGGCGGACCACCGACGCGGTTCCTGTCCGTCAATGCGTAGATGCGTAAATGCGTAAATGCGATACTCTGGCATCTGCCACGCCTCTCAACAGCAATCCCCCTCTAGCACTTGGAACATGGCGGCCGGCGCGAAATCGTACCGCGCCCTTTTCAGCCTTTGGTAAAGTGGCCCTGCAGACGGTTATGTCAATACATCTACTTGAATGCTCGATGGCGTTGTACGCTAATTGCCACGTGCGCCGGCTCCGAATATCCTCATGATCTCTTGATCATGGGCGGAGGAACGCTGTGCGCCTATGTGCCTTCGCTTTGGCGATTAGCTCTACGGTCGCGCTTGTTCACTCAGTGAGCGCGCAGGAGCGGACTTTCGGTGGCTATCTTTGCAAACAGCTGTGCGACCTGCACGCCGCCGGATACGAATGGGCACGAGTGAGGGGCATAGTCGACAAACGTCTGTGTCCGTACGGCATGTCCCCATCGTTTCAAGAAGGGTGCATCGCGTTCATTCAGAATCCTTCACGTGATCCGGACGAGGATGACCAGGGCAATACGGTGGGCGTTTCGGTTCTTCCGCCGGGCGACAAGTGAGAAACTCGAACCATTCTTTGGCGCTATCGAGCTCCGATTTTGCACCGCACCTTTTGCCGCAGCCCGCGCTTCAACTGTTGACTTCTAGCCTGTTGCTCTTCTGACTTGCGGTCTGGCCGAGTCGCGGCGTTTGCGGCGGGGAGCTCGATGCGATTTATCACTATTCTTATCGCGCTATTGCTCGCGGCCTCCGGGGTCGCCTGGGCGCAAAGTGCAACAGCCACTCCTTCACCTGCTGGGACCAACACAAGCAGTTCCAGCCCTGCAATCAGCAGCATACCAGCGTGCGACAAACCGGGCGGCATGGGCCTTTCGCGCATTGTCGAGATCGACACGACCGGCGGGCCAGGATTCGGATTCGAGAACTTCAAGCAGTACGACTTCCTGCGCGATAAAGAGGTCGTACTGACTTTCGACGACGGCCCCTGGCCGGAAAACACATCCGCCGTGCTCAAGGCGCTGGCCGACAATTGTCTCAAAGGAACGTTCTTTCAAATCGGCGAGCACGCGACCTGGCATCCGGAGATCACCAAGCTGGTGGTCGAGGCCGGGATGACACTCGGCACCCATACTTGGTCGCACAAAGACTTGGCCCGAAATCCCTACGCGAGTGACATTGAACGGGCCAAGCAAGAAATCGAAATGGGCTTTAGCGCCGTACACATGGCGGCTGGCGTGCCGCTGGCGCCGTTCTTCCGCTTCCCTGACCTGCAACATCCGCCGCAGCTTCTCTCATATCTTGCGGAGCGCAATATCGCGACATTCTCGACCGACATCGACTCCATCGATTACAGGATGAGAAAGGGCGAACAGATGGTCAAATCTGTCATGACCAAGCTGGAGAAGCGCGGCAAGGGAATTATCCTGATGCACGACTTCCAGCACTCGACGGCCGAGGGATTGCCTGAACTCATCCGCCAGCTCCAAGCGGGCGACTACAAGGTCGTCCACATGGTACCCCGCGAGCCGCTGGCAACCTTGCCGAAGTACGACGAGATGGTCATGCAGCTGGATAAGCTGTCATCGAACAACACGCGGCCCGCATCGAGCGTTTTCCATACCATCGCACAGTAGCAGAGCAAAGTTCTCCCTGAGCCTTCGCTGCCGGTCAGCGGTTAACGTTACGTGATGCAATTCCCTACTAAGGAACGTGGCTGTGTTAAAATCTCTGCATGGAAACAATCGGCCACGGAACAACCATCGAACCGGGAATGAAAGTCGCAGTCCGATGCGGCGTCCTGGAACACATAGGTGTGGTGCTTCGTGTCGAAGGCGAACATGTGATCGTACGCTGGACGCAATCGGAAGGGCAGGAGCTAGAGTTCCGAGCGCCCCGCAGCGATGTAACGCCCCTGCCAGGATGGATTTAAAGCCGTTTGTCGCCGCTTAGCGAAACCACGCCAGATGCTCAAAGATCGTCGCTACCGCGACCAAGAATAGCAACAGGCAAATGATGTTCGCCTGCAACAAGACGAAGCGCTCTTCGCTTGAGGCTGTCATCGGATAATCCCGAATTTTCCCCGCAAAGGAAACTAGCACAGTGCGCGAAAGAGTGTTTTGGGAAATAGGCATTTGCGCGACGTTCTATGTGCTCTTGTTTCTTTCTTGCTGGCTGGGATCAGTATTATTCCCCGCCCCGCGAGTTAAAAAGAGCCCATTAGGGTCTGTACCCATCTAGATTTATTGAAAAGCGAGGCTGAACGTGATTCACCGTGACCGGAGGTGGATCATGCGATTTGATTTGAGCGATGAGGACTGGGCTCTTCTGGAGCCGCTGATGCCGCAAAGTCGAAGGAGCGCGCGGGCTGACGATCGCAAGATCATGAACGCGATCTTTTACGTGCTGCGCACCGGGTGCCGTGGCGCGATCTGCCGGAACGCTACGGGCCATACACAACGGCTTACAATCGCTTCAACCGTTGGTCTCGACGCGGCATCTGGAAGGGGATTTTCGACACGCTGGCATCGAAATCGC
>Ga0182018_10004058_pt1 | contig 12605 bp, 7 predicted proteins | sample 812P2MmetaG_FD_120490 | JGI IMG/M metagenome (GOLD analysis project Ga0182018, IMG submission 120490) | Permafrost microbial communities from Stordalen Mire, Sweden - 812P2M metaG | ecosystem: Environmental > Terrestrial > Soil > Wetlands > Permafrost | place: Sweden: Stordalen | collected...
CCGCTTCGTCGCAGACTGTTAATTTTTCGTGAAGCCTCCACGAATAAGGCCGGAGAGAACTGACTTGCGGGCTGGATAATCCAATGTCGGTCACTAGCGGCTCTGAGTGTCTAAACACTCGTTTCTTGCGCTACGGTTAAAACCTGCGGCAAGGACGATAGCAAAACCGCAACTCCTTTATTTCCGCGAGGTGTGTCAACGGCGAAGCCGCACGCGGGGTAATCTTCGCTTCGTGGACTTGGGACAGTTGCGCACGCTCTTTAGCGTCCTTCAATTGACGCGCTCCGCGAGAGGCGATGTCTGCGAAATGGCGCCACAAACAGGTTAGATTACGGCGACCTAGTCCGGGCTGACTGTAACGGCCGACTGACGACAGTTTGAAGCTGCGAAAAAAGTCCTAAAACGCCTGCAACGCACCATTTCCCGACACGCCAGCATTCAAAGCAAAGGGCTTTCGCGATCTCAGGGACACACTCTCGGAGCGAGAAAGAAGCCTGGACTAGCCCAACTAATGGTCACGGCAGCCGGCTCCTTAGAGCCCAGCCGGACTGGTCACGGCAAACCGCACCTTCGTGGAGCAGAATGCGCGCGCGCCGGCGTCAAAGTGGTGCGAGAAATAAGTCGCGTGAATGCAATAGCTCATTGTGCGGTCATCCCAAAATAAGCAAACAAAGGCCTGTTTTTTCCCTTATTGCACTCACGAAATGCGAAATAAACCGTGTGAGTCGGTTCTCCTAGCTTCCGGCTTGCCCGTCATCCGCTCCAATCGTCAGCCAGCGCCAATTGCCGCAAGCTGACTTCGCGGTATCAATCCGGACCAACTTCCTCGAAGCGCGTTTACCAGTACCGACTCCATTTGCACCCGAACCGAAGGGCGAATCGGATTGCCTTGAAGCTCAGAAATCGACCTAAACTCCGTTGGCGATATCTACGCGCACGCGAGTGACGCGATATTGAGTAACGGTTCCGCAACGTGCGAGCGCAGGATCGAAAAGAGCCAAGTTTATTCCATCGCTAACTGAGCTTCGATAAATAACGCCTTGATACTCGCAGTTCTTTATGAACTCGCAAAGATATTGGCTTGGGGTGTAATCGATAGCCGCGGACTGCGGAACAACTGGCCGGGTCAGTTCATCACCCAATCGCTCCAGAAAAGGCAGGTCGCTTCGCATCTTTCCGATATCAATGGCATCTGCAAGCAGGAATGGAGACACCATTTTTCGAGGGTTCCGTAAATCAATGAGTTTCAGTTTCGGCCGTGTTGTGAAATCTGCGACGCATGCTCGTTCACCAGTGTGCGGACGAATCTCAGCTATGGCTGTTACCGGGCTTGAACCGAGATAAAGATACGGAATACCCGCCGGGTTAGCCCTCCCGTGCGACGCGACCCGTTTGGGAGGAGCGCCCATTTCGCGCCCCCTAAAAGGCGTATCACTCGTCTGAATTCGCGCTCGGTACCATTGAGTCGGCACTTCGTCGGCATCCGGTGTAAGGGGCGACAGGAGAGCTTCCAGGCGGTCCAGGTCAATAGTGGCTTCAGGGAAATAGCGATTGTGATACATCAGCTCATCGCGCAGTTTTTCCCATTCACTCAGACGGTCGATTGCGGGATCGCTTGCAGGCACGAATTTCTGTCGGACGATCTTTCCATCATTCAGGACCTCGGCAAGGAGATCCTTGGCCCGAGGGTCATCCATCCTCGCGTGCTGGAACATTGCCCAGTCCTCGCGGAACCATTGAACAAGGAACTTACCCGTGGGGTCTTGACGATATGCGCTTACCAGAAGTTCAAAATACTCGGCTAGCAGTCGGGGCGATACAACGGCGACATCTTTAGTTCTGCAGTAAGAACACCGTCCTCTTGCAGTTGAATGAAGCGGAATGATACTTCGGCGTAAGCCGCGATCACCAAAACATTCAGCGCAGCACTTCATCGTGAATTATTCCGTCTTCCGGAAATAATCAGCCAGGGTCTCGATGTGGTGATTCATCGAAAGCTTCTTTACGTGCCCCAAGCCGGGAAAATGCCCTTGCCTATGAAGAGCCCTGAATTCCTTGATTGCACTGCTCTCAATGACCTTCGAGTTCGGCTTGTTAAGGACTTTCATCATCTTCGCAAGTGCCTCGGCGAATTTACCCGCCGGATCTGTGGGCGTGTCCTGCCGTTCGGACACGAAGTGATAAATCCACATCGAATTGTCATGGGCGGGATCGATAAAGGTCAGATGGATCGCAACGGCATAAGCTGGTCCACCAGCCTCGCTGTAGTCATCTCCCACGATCAGGAAATCTCCGAACCCATCCATACCTTCGTCAAGAAAAGTGGCATGAAGATCGGAGAAAGGCTCAAGCGGTTCGTAATCTCGATTGCGTTTGCGCTCGAAACCGTCTCTCAGCAGAATTCTGTTCCCGCCACTGAAGTGTTTTTGATAGAGCTTTCCGCAGTACTTTTCAAGAAACACATGCGACTGATCTTTGGGTTGCTTGCCCATCTTTTCGGCCAGTATCTTTGCTTCTCCGAAACCCGCATGGATCAGAACGGGCGAATGAGATGCGTGATCCCCATAACACCTCAGCGCCCCAGCGGCAGTCGTATCATGCTTCAGAAGTATCCCAGCTGAAATGCCGGGTAGATCCAGGTACTTTTCTTTAAGCAAATCACTCAGCGGGGCTCCGGAATCGGACAAATCCCCGTGGTGCGGATTAACGATGACGATGGCCCGGCCCTTGACTTCCACAACAGCATCGAGTGCTCGATTCAGGCCGCCGAGGACGTCTCTGACTGGCTCGATGATCGGGCAAAAACCGGCTTCCTTGAAAATCGGAGCCATTTCTCGGATGCACAGGAGGTCGAATTGCTTGCCGCGAAAATAAGGATGATACATTCTTTCAGGCCCACCCCATGGCATCCTTCAACGGTGTGTTCACTGCGTCAACCAGGCGCTGATGATCCAGTTTGCGCAATGGAACCGAGAGAGCTGCGGTTTGAAGGGAAGGGGGGAGCTGATCAACCAGAGCTGCAAGCGGTAGCAGATTGCGCGTGTGTTTCAGGACGCGAACCATCCCTCCGTGCGCTTGGGTCGGGTCGAGCTTGATAAACGCCTCGCGCAAGACTGCATGCAACTCAGTATTTGGCACATGGGGGACTGAGACACCGAAGGACGAGAGGATCATGCGCGCCTCCTCCGTCCGAATTGAATCGAAGATCGCGCCAGGCGACGTACGCTCAGGCCGATCGGCGGCGTCCCGCAAGGTCGAAATCTGATAACGGCTATTGAGGCAAAGTATCCCTACAAAATCCGGGATAGTATTGGTCACCGCGCGGATGTGGCTCTCCGCCGCTATGACATAGACCTTTGCAAACACTGTGGCATACGCTGTGATCTGGCGCTCTAGTCTGGTGAGCGAGTCACGCTCCGACTTCACCTCGTACACGGTCGCGGTCCCATTCAGAATTGCAACATCGGCTTTGCATCCGCCCACCCGAAACTCGTTAATCATAGATGCGGTCTGGAGTGAGTGTATCCCGAGGAGAATCTTGTGGGTGAGGGCGGCCTTGTAGATGTACTCGTGTCTGTACCCCTCGCGCTTCAATAATGAAAATGCAGCCTCGAAGACCGTATAGACGCGCTCGGACAATGACGTCGAGCGGAGCAGTTGCGCTTGGGCTACCAGCCGCGTAAACAGAGGAGATCTGCCTCTCCGGGCCATTTCGTGAACGACGCTCGACGAAAAAAGCCTTGATATTGCTGCTAGTTGATCTGTCGCAGGGTTGACCATTTTCCGTGTACGGCCTGTGTCTCTTATCGCGACCGGCCTTTCCTAATTCTAGCCCAGTTCCCCATAATTTCGAGCTGAAATGTTTCAGGTAGTTCCTTTCGTTTCAACCAGATATTCGACACTTCGCCGGATAACTACCCGAAAGTCGGCTTGGAGGAAGTTTCACCAGAGGTGCCGGAAACGTGCTCGTAGTGATTGACGGCCGTCTGGTCTGAGGCCCCGTCGACCACTTTGGTACACCGTGCCGGTTTTGTTGGCGAATGTGGTTAACTCCGCTGCTTTGAGAGGTAACATTGTTGGCGACCGTTACCGCCTCCCCTATAGCGACCGGAACAGTGGTGGAACCGATGAAATGGTTGACAGTTGACGAGACGGGTTTGGAACTGGGCCTGGGAAGGCGAGCAGTCCTAAGCATGCTTCGCAGCGGGCAACTTGTAGGCTACCAAGTACCGCCATCGCGCCGGGATCCGAAAAGTAGGGGGAAGTTCGGCGCTTGGAGGATTCTTGATCCTGGAGCTAAGTTCGCCCGACATTTGAAAGAGTCGGAACGGCACCTTGAGCACGTTCCGCTGCTCACGGGTCGGGAAGTCGCAGAGGTGCTGGAGGTCAAAGCAGGCACGATCCGGCAACTAAAGAAGCGGGGCCGGCTTCAGGGCCACGCGACTTCTAACGGGACTCTTTACACGGTAGAAGAATTACGCCGACACCTTTTGAGACGCGAAAGCAAAGCTGAAGGCCGGAAGCTCCACAGTCCAACTCTTGGACGGTGGGCACAAGGACTCGTCTCTCATGACGCGACCGTTCAGGCCGAAGTTTTGGATGAACTGCTGAAACAAGCTGTCGGACTGGCGGAACCCCTAAAATCAAAGTATCTGGTGGAAGTCTGGCAGCATTTTGACGCAGTCAACAGCCTCCTTCGATCCGCAAGGCTTGGTGAGGACCTTACGCTGGCGATCAGCAAGGCCATGCCGATGGGGCTTGATCCAAAGTCGTACCTACGTCAGTTTCCTGTGCTGAACAGGTACCTCAACTACAGGGATCTTCGTCCTTAGCAAGGTAGCTTAGAGCCCCCGAAGAAGCTGGGAAAGCGACATCTCAAAGCCCATCGCCAGAATCTCCAGCGACCGCAAGCAGGGCTCTTTCTGCCCACGTTCAATATTCGAGATGAATGCCCTTCCGAGGCCGGTGTGGATGGACAGGTAGGTTTGCGTCCATTTACGCTGCTGCCGCAGCTTGCGAATTCGCTTGCCCAAGCGGACACAAACATCGGTTGCCACTAGGCAATAATGGCTGTATTCTTTCGGCTACATTTCGCCTATAGGATACAGGGCTTATCCTGGTTGCCGGGAGGAATGGCGTGTCTGCTCAGTTTCCTTTTGATTGGGGCAAGATCAATCGCCAAATACGCGATTTAGAAGCTCGTTTGATGCACATCATGTCCGACGCAGAACGGTGGCCCCTAGCTCAGCAGCTCTACGACCTGCAGCAGCGGGTACGAGCTGAACGTGGTTCAAGCGACAGTAATCCCACGAACCTGCGGGTGCGGGCCGACAAACTGCATTCGAATGAACGGACAGTCCACGAACACGAATGCGCGACTTGCGGTAAAAAGTACTCACACGACAGCGAAGAAACCTTTTGCAACGAAATAAAGGACAAGTTCTACTGCGACCTGTGCTACGACACTGCGGCTGAGCATTCTCACCGTTGTCCTCTGTGCAACGAATGGTGGAAACACTATACTGCCCCGGACTGTGACCTTCAGGAGGTTGCACAGTGTTTTCGCCATAGCCAAGCGGCCGATCCGGACGCCACCGGACTCAGCAGCGTAGCCGGGATGAATCAACTGAAGGAGCAGCTTCTCCGAGATGTTGTGCGCCCGCTTCGGAATCCAGAGGAATTTCGCATATACAAGCTCGGTATACCGAATGGCATACTGCTTTTTGGACCTCCCGGCTGCGGCAAGACCTTCATCGCGCGTCAGCTTGCAGAAGAGTTGGGCTATTTGTTTCAAGAAGTTTTCCCGTCGGAAGTCGGGGGCACCTACATCCATGAGACGGCTCTACGAACACGCAAATTGTTCGAGAAGGCCGCCGAGCATGCACCGTCGGTTCTGTTCATGGACGAATTTGAAGGCTTGGCGCCGAGTCGCGTTGGGCTCAGGGGAGATCAGGTACACACGAACGAGGAAGTAAGTGAACTTCTCAAGCAGATTGAGTCGTGTGCCCGACGCAAGATCCTCCTGATCGCGGCCAGCAACGAACCGTGGCGCATCGACTCTGCGATCCAGCGCACGGGGCGGTTGGACTTGAAGATCCTTGTCGGCGCACCTGATATTGAAGCCCGCACGGCGATGCTCCGGTTTCACCTACACGGTCGTCTGGTTGATCCTCGCATCGATGTGGCGACTCTCGCTAAGACATTAGTCGGCTATGCAGCAAGCGATCTCAAGTTCCTGGCGGATCAAGCAGCGCGAATTGCGATGAGGTCTCATGCTGCGATCAGCACAGATCATCTTTGGCAAGCCGTCAAGAGCGTTCCAGCTTCAATTTCCAGCGAAGACGAGGAGCGGTACGAGCGCTTCAGGGGGCGTGGCGCCCAATAGCGTACAGAGACGACGAGAAAAAGCGAACCGAGCATGTCCGACGACTTGTCCCACGAGGCTCTCTTGGCTCTGCAAGCCTCAGCCTTAGCCAAACACCTATCTGTTGTCTACTACGCGCTTCCGTGCGTGACGGCTACCGTGTGGTTGCCAATCTGCTATCTCATCCTACCGTGGTACCACGGACTGATCTATGTCTGTGTTTCCTGCCTTGCTTGGATTGTTATGCGCGATCGTCCTTCTAGTTCAAGCTGGCAACTGGCATTGTTGGCGCTACGAGTGTCAAGGATTCGATATCCGCTCATCGCTTTGATTGCGATTTACTTTCTCCATCGGGGACGCTTGACCGTTCTCAGTTTGGTGATCTTGACCACGCCACTCTGCTGGCTTCTTAAATGGTTTCTTCTGAGCGGGAAGGAAATAGAGATAGAAAACATCGAAGGTCGGTTCTTCAACGAGATCCTTGCAAAGAGCAGATCCAACGTGACGGGCAAGCTGTGAACGGATCTGCCACATCCTAACGGGCGACAGGTGCCCGCACACGGTAACTTGAAAAGCAGTCTCCCAAAGGTATTGAGGTCAGATAGTGGCTCTGCACGAACGCTTATACAACAGCTCTCATCCGGATTTCATTCAATATTCCCACCAACTGACCGACCTGTTCTGAGCTGAAGATTCCTTCAACCCCCTTGGAACTGTAGTCCGTAAAGGGTGACTCGTAGAGCTGCGCAGCGCTCATCCAGCCGCTCTGGGTCAGATAGTCAATCACCAGATTGACAAATTGAATCTGGTTCGCGCTCAGCGTCTTCCCTGCGAGAAATCCATCGAAGGCACGCTTGGCGGCTTCCCGATCCATGCCAACCATTGACCGCACCAACAACCCCAACTCTCCGCCCGCCCGTACCTTTTTCAGATCCTCTTTTGTCCCCGCTCCGGCCTGAATCAATATCTGCTCCAGACTGTCGAGATCTCCTGCGCTCAACGGTTCGTTCCACCGCAGCTTGTGAATCACAGGATTGTTTTCATGAGCTTTCAAGAACTGCTGGGTTTTGTCGCGAAAGCGTTCTACATCATGGCTCGCGTCGAATCCTGTTAGATCGACCACTGTGTCCTCGCCTATCTCATCGACAAAGTCGGTATAGATCCGGGGTCGGCTAGTTTTCTCGACGAACTTCACGAGACTGCGCAGCCGCTTGCGGACATTCTCCAACATCCATGTGGTTACATCCTGCCAAAACTCGTCTGTCTGGACCTCGATGATCAGCTCTAGCTCGGCGCGAACCATGGGAATGCTCGTCTTCTCCTCCAGTGCCCCAGCAATCTCCCGAACATCGTTACTCCACCGCAGAAACGATCGCTCATGCCGCAGCAGGCCTAACTGCAGCCGCAACATCAGCAAATCAAATTGCTTAGCTTCCTGGTCATCGTCCACCAATTCTGAAGGCAATCCGGCTACATCGTTGACGAGTTCTTCTTCCTCTTCTTTCCCCAGCGCATCCCACGACTTCGCGACGGCATATTTCTCGACCAGTTTCCGCTTGGGGCGAACGATGAAGTTGCTTATGTTCATCTGCTCAACTTCCTGGCGTAGCCGTTCTGCCACATTGCCTCGCAGAGCCGACACGGCTTCTTGGTCGCCGTGTTTATCCAGTTCCCCTATCAGTTCCACCCGGCTGGCAAACAGTTTCTTCGTCAGAGACTCGCTACCGGCCCCCGCGGTAGTCGCGGGATTCTGACTGAAGAATTCCAGGTTCTGGCAATAATCAAAGATGTAAAAATACTTCTTGTCGCGACCCAGCCCAAACAGGTCCGGCCGCAGGCGTGTTCCTCGGCCTACCATCTGCCAGAACTTGGTTTTCGACCGCACCATCTTGAAAAAGACCAGGTTCACAACCTCCGGGATGTCAATGCCTGTGTCCAGCATGTCCACGGAAATAGCAATGTGCGGTCCCTTCGACACAATCGAAAAATCGTCAATCAGCGACTGCGCGTACTCCACCTTAAAGTCAATCACCCGAGCGAAGTGACCGGCGTAGCGGGGATAGTTCGCATCAAACCGCTCGGCAATGAACACTGCGTGGTCATGGTTCTTCGCGAAGACGATGGTCTTCCCCAACCGATCTCCGTCTGCCACCTTCTGGCCGGATCTCATCAGATGTTCGAGCACTTTATCTACGGTGTCTTTGTTGAACAGCCACCGGTTCAATGCTTCCGGCTCAACAGTTCTCGGGACACTCCCGTCCTCATCCCACTCAATTTCGTCCCAGCGCTCTTTTTCCGCTTTGCTGAGCTGGTCATACTTCAGTCCCTCTCGTGGGAATTTCAAGGGCACGGACACCGACCTCGGAGGAACTAGGAACTTATCACCGACTGCCTCTTCCAAGGGATAAGCATCCGTCGGAACGCCATCTTCCAAATCGAAGAGCCCGTAAGTGTTGTGATCCACCTCGTCTTTCGGCGTTGCCGTCAGGCCGATCAGGAATGAATCGAAGTATTCAAAGATGGCGCGGTACTTCTGGTAGACCGAGCGGTGAGCCTCGTCGATGACAACCAAATCAAAATGTCCCGGACCAAACTCTCGCCTGCCGTCCTTAGTTTCGTCGATCAGTCGAAGCATGGTCGGATACGTCGAGACCAGGACTCGCGCGTCGGCCATCTCGTCGGGATTTTCCAGCACATTCACCGCCGCGGCCGACGGCAGGAACCGCTTGAAGACGTTCGTCGTCTGTTTCACGAGCGCAACGCGGTCAGCCAGAAACAGGACACGCTTTACCCAATTGCACCGCATCATCAAATCGCATAAGGCCACGACGGTGCGGGTCTTGCCGGCGCCGGTGGCCATCACCACCAGAGCCTTGCGCTCGCCGTCCTTTTCAAATGCTTCGCCAATGCGGCGGATTGCCCGCTCCTGATAGAAGCGCTCCACGATTTCCTTGTTAAGTTCCGTGGCGCCCAGCGGAGTGCGTGTGCTTCTCCGCTGAATGAGCCGCTCCAATTCATCTTTCGTATAGAAGCCCTGGACGCTGCGGGGGGGGTAGTTCCGGTCGTCCCAAATCCAGTGCTCGTATCCATTGCTATAGAAGATGACTGGACGCTGCCCGAACTGTCTCTCCAAACAGTCGGCATACAGCCGAGCCTGCTGTTGGCCCACGCGGGCATCGCGCTTGGTGCGCTTGGCCTCAACCAAGCCGAGAGGTTTGCCGTCGTCGCCCCAAAGCACATAGTCAACAAAGCCTTCGCCCTTCTCATTGGGCATGCCTGTGACCGGGTATTCGCGGTCTTGTTTCTTGTCCAGGGCCCAGCCGGCTTCCTTCAGCAGCAGGTCAATAAAATAGTCGCGCGTCTCGGCTTCGGAATAGTTGTGTTCGTCCGGCGTGGCCTCGTTCTGTTTCTTGATCGCGGCAATCTCAGCACGCAGGCGTTCGAGCTCGGCATCGACCGCGGCTTTGCCCGTCAGCAGTTCGGTGAGTTTGGTATCTTTTTCCGCGAGTTGCGACTCAAGCTGCTGAAGCTGCGCCTGCGTTTGCGGTGGAACCGGCGAGGTCTTTGGCAGGAGCAGGGGATCAAATGTCAGCTCATCCGCTGGCTTGCCGGCCTTGCCATAGGTACGCGCCAGCCAGAAGCAAATATGAAACAACTCGCGCACTGAGGTCATCGAGTCCAGTTGCTGCAAGGGCCTGTGGCTGTGCGCGGCCAGATTACCCAAATCCTTGATTAGCTTTGCCTTGATGAAGATTTTCTGCCCGACTATGGTTTTGAACGTCGGCTCGTGGATGAGTGCGCTGAGATTGTCCTGATAGGGCAGCTTGAGCATCGAGTCGCTCTTGTAGAGCCACGCCACAGCCAGCTCCAGTGTCCGTCTGGCATAGAAACAAGCAGTGCGCGGGTCGGGGACGACCAGCGCCTCAGTTTTTTGCCCTTCGGCAAAGAGCTGCGGCCATTCGGATTGGAGGAAGCCGAAGTTGCTCATGTCTCTTGAGGACATCACAACTCTCCCCGGAAGGCACGGTGCTGGAGGACGGCGAAGAGTGCGTCCAGCTTGGCCAGCGACGCGCGGTGTGTGGTCTTCAGTCTTTCGATGGCAACGACCCGCTGAGCAAAGTCGCGTTGAAGAGCAATTGGGGGGAAGAACAGCAAAATGCTCTCGAACCGAGACTTGCTAACCATGCCCTTCATTCCGTCGGTGGATGCTTCCCGAATCAGCCGTTTTCCAGCTCTGATTTGTGCGTATAGAAAATGAGGATCGCCCTGACGTGGAACAAGAGCATTTATCTGCTGGTTAAACGCAACCTCGCGATCCGTCATAGCAGCATTGCCGATGCAGTCAGGACTGCCTGCGATGCATGTCACTAAGATTGAGTGCGCTGGCACAGTTCGCGAAATGGCCTTCCCGACCTCAGATAAGCCTTCGCTGGCTCTGGTCAGGTAGTAGTGCGGAGTGTTGATGTTGTCAGACTTGATCCATTCAATCGCTGTCCCAAAATACTCGGGATGTGACCTCGACGGAGTATTTCCCGTAATCACCGAGCCAATCTCACTGATGGCGATTAGTGGCCAGCCCTTTGGATTTCTGGCGGGGTCGCCGAAGAGGTTGAGGAAGATGGATTGGGTGAGGATGTCGAGTTGGGTGAGGGCGGCGCGCCGCTTGGCCCGCAACGCCTCCGCTCGATCCAGCACCTCCGCAATCCGCCGCTGCTGCTCCAATGACAGCGAAGGCACCTCAAGGCCGTTAAGAAAATGTTCTGGCACTCTCCGCTGACCTGCGCTGCCGGTCATCCTGCGCTCACCGTCTAATCGGATACCCCTTTGCCGTAGGAAGTGCAATAGATAGCGGGCGTCCGACTTGCCGGGCAGTGGTCGAATTACGTGGAACTCTGTCGATCCGACGCCGATGCGACGCGCCAATTTAGCCTGAGCAATCTTCCCATTCTCAAAGCATGGAGTAATCTTTGCGAGCAAAACGTCGCCGTCACAAAACGGCGTATAACCTTTACTCACCTCCCGATAGGGCCGATCCTCCCCGAAGGTCGTGCTCGCAGACTCTGCGTTGACGGCAGACATCGGCACGAAGGAAACAAGTTCGTCCCCGCCTGGTAAGTCCGGGAGAGGCGGGTTGATATCGGCGATATTCGAGAGCCTCTCGCTAGGAGTAGCACTGTTCACCCGAGCATCCCCTCTAACTCCTTCATCCCCTCCTGAATCTCCGCTTCCAGCTGTGCAATTTCGGCAAGAATTTCCTTCGGCGCACGATGCATCACCTCCTCATGCAAAACCTCTTTATATCGGTTCAAGCTGAGGTCGTATCCGTGCGCTACCAGATCGGCCTTGGGCACGCAGAAACTCTGCACCGTGCGCGGGCGCTTTTGTTCCACGCCTTCGCGCTCTTTCCAGCGTGCCAGAATGTCGGGCAGATTATTCTTCGCGTGCTCCTCGGCGCTGAGTGGTGCGCCCGGCAAAGGGCCTAGTTTGTTATCGGGGAGAAGCGGAGTGCGCTTGTCGTCGAGCGACCATCCATCCGCATCCACGTCATAGAACCAAACCTGATCGGTGCCGCCCGAATTCGTCTTGGTAAAGAGCAGGATGCCCGTGGAGACTCCGGCATAGGGCTTGAACACGCCGCCGGGCAGCGAGATGACCGCGTCGAGTTTCTGATCCTCGATAAGCATACGGCGCAGGCTCTTGTGCGCATTGCTCGATCCGAAGAGAACTCCATCCGGCACAATGACGGCGGCTCGTCCGCCAGGCTTGAGCAGTCGCAGAAACAGCGCCAGAAAAAGCAGCTCGGTCTTCTTGGTCTTGACCACCTGCTGCAAGTCCTTGGCGCAGCTCTCATAGTCGAGAGACCCTGCGAATGGCGGGTTCGCCATCACCAGCGTATATTTTTCATCCTCTCCCGCGTGATCTTGGGACAGCGAATCGCGATAGACCACGTCTGGGTTCTCTACGCCGTGCAGCAGCATGTTCATGCTGCCGATACGCAGCATAGTGTTATCAAAGTCGAAGCCGTGGAACAGGTCACGATGGAAATGCTGCCGCAGCTTCGCGTTGGTCATCACTTCGGGATGCCGCTCGCGCAGCGATTCGCCGACGGCCACGAGGAAGCCGCAGGTTCCACAGGCCGGATCGCAGACGATGTCGGTAGGCTTCGGCTCAACCATCTCCACCATGAGCCGGATGATGTGGCGCGGCGTGCGAAACTGGCCGTTCTGCCCAGCGCTCGCAA
>Ga0182018_10004059_pt1 | contig 12605 bp, 12 predicted proteins | sample 812P2MmetaG_FD_120490 | JGI IMG/M metagenome (GOLD analysis project Ga0182018, IMG submission 120490) | Permafrost microbial communities from Stordalen Mire, Sweden - 812P2M metaG | ecosystem: Environmental > Terrestrial > Soil > Wetlands > Permafrost | place: Sweden: Stordalen | collected...
GAATAGAACGGTCGGAATCGAACCGACCATTATCCTATCACGTAAGTCCCGAATTTGGAGCGGCGACTACGGAACGGCCCCTGTCTGCGCTGGGGGCCGCGCTGGTCCGCCATGACCTGGGCCATGTAGAACAAGTCGATGAGCGAAAGTTCTTCCGAGTGAGAGGGATCGCCGTATGCCTTGTTCCGCAAGGCATCGTGCATCGGCATCCATCCTTTCGCGCGGGCCGCTGCCGAGGCCGTGGCCGTCGCGAGGAAGTCCCGGCAGTTGTCGATGGGAATGACGTAGGCCGGATTCGTGGGGGCCGTCCCGCTGGCATAGTACGTGATCCGCAGTTGAACCGCCGAAGTGGCGCCGCGGAATTGCAGCCGGTTGTTCGCCCAGAGATAGTTCCCAAGGCAACCGCCCGGCGCACCGTCCAGAGTGCCAGGAGAATCCGCCGGGAAGACTTCCGTGAATGGAACCTGCGAGCCTGGATAAAATGCCCCACCCGTTCCGGCGATGCCGTCGCTGCCGCTGCCGTTTAGCGAGAATGTCTCCGCTCCTGTAACGGTGGCGAACCAATTCCCCCATGGCGCCGGGGTCGATAGCACGCCGGAAATGGCACCCTCAACCATGCTCCCATTCGGCCCGAGATTGTGCGGGACTACGCACGTGACGTTGATCGGCGTTGCGGTGTCGGTGGAGGCAATTGCGATGCTGGGTCCAGCCGCGCGCTCTTCAATTGTTTCGGGTTCGCTGAAATCGGTGATGTTGTAGGTCTGCGGGATCAGGACGGTGGTGTTTGCCGGGAGTACGACCAAGACGTTCGGCTGGACTCGCTTCGATCCGCCCGTGATCTTGGAGAACATGGTCCGGTAGGGTTCCCCGAAGAGGCTGCCGGAACCGGCGTTGCCGCTGCCAGTGACGCCAAGCAGGTAATTGTTGGTAAACGTTTCCCCGCCAACGACTTGCACGTCGCTCAGAAGGCCGCGCACATCATCAAGAACCGCCTGGACCGTACAAATGGCCACGTTGCACCCCTACTGCACTTTGCCGGTTCGCATCGTTCCGAGGTCGCGAAGTCCTTGAGGCGCGCCAGGTTCGTGAGGGTCTACCTTTTGAACGAGGGGCGCGGTTTCGCGAGCTTGGTCGGCGGATGTCGAGGGCGGAAGGGAGTGGTCGATATTCTGCTCCGGCACCGGCGAGGAACCCGCGTTCACTTCGACGTAGGGGATCGTCTGGACAGAATCCGGCGCCGGGGCCAGCGGATTGGGAAGCCCAGGTCCGCCAACGAGGGGACCTGAAACTCCCTGCTGCATGAATGCCCGCGGGTCACGTCCCCAACCATCCGAAAGGCGTAGTTTTACGATTTCGGCGGTAATGAAGAGAGCTGGGGGCTCTCCGTGCGCCTGTGCCAGGCCACGATGAACCGCGCTGAGAATAACGAGTTCCGTATCCTTGTTCACGTTGAATCCGGGCAGGGCGTCAGTCCTGCCCCCCGTGTGAACGGTCATGAGTCCGACCCCCGGAACCCCGTATTCCTTCCCGGACTTTCGCGGGTTAGTCGCTTCGTTGCGGGTCGATGGATCGCCGTGCTTCCAGCCGCACGATTGGCAACCCATAAGATTCAGAATCCCGTCACACTGTGGGCAGAGCATCGTTTTTCTCCTATTTTCGTACAGGTTGGGCCTGCGATTGGATCGCGGCGATGGCCGGCGGTATCGTAAGAAGCTGCTGTTTGCATTCGGGACAGAACACCGCGGCCAACGAAATGATCTTGGTGCAGAGCGGACAGGCGTAAGTGTCGCGGGCGATAGCGCGGTGCGACCAAACGCGCTCGAAGCCGAGCCAATCGGCCGCCAGCCGCATGGTGTCGGTGATTTCCTGCCAGTTCTTCTGATCGTTCAGCCTTTCGCCTTCCGCGAACAGGAACTCGAAGTAGCGCGTCTGCTGGTCCGTCATCTGCGCCAGTTCTGTTCTGTTGGGGCCGGGAAGTGTCCCGTCTTCGGAGTATTTCCGAAGTTCCACCTTCATAGGCCTCAATTCAATAATCCCCGGCATCGCCCCGTTGGGCACGTTGGACAGGCCTCCGGTCCAGTGTTTCAGGAGATCGGCAACGATGCTTTCGACCGACACCGGCTTGGAGATCCTTGGCCTCTTGGGGATGCCAGTCATGGCGCTCAGTCCCGCGATGTCCATGACTTCCTCGAACGAATCGAAAATCTGAAGCACGAACGGGTCTTCGCCGCGCGGCACAGGTTTCAACTCAAACGCGGTCGATCTGGTGGCCCCGGCCCCTTCCCCGTTAACGCTGCTCCCGTAATTTCTCCGAATCACGGGCAGCGGCCCTGGATAGATAGACGCCAAAAACCTGCAATCTGCGATGTAGCGGGCCATTCGATTACCTCGTTTGAATTATAGCCTATCCCTTTTCGCCCAGAACGGGAAACTGACGGAGCCGCCACGCTTTCCAGGGTTATCGTTCAAAAATGCGGGAAAACAATCACAGATCACGTCCCCAATCGTTCTGTCGATTGCGGCGTCCACGGCATCCTTCCCGTCGTACTGCTCCTGCAACCGCTCTTGGAACCCGAGCCGCGTTTGTTCCTTGACGCAGGCGATAAACCATTCGGTGTCTATCCAGTTTGGCTCCCGCGGCCCACCGTCGCGCGCTGGCAGGGTCGCGTTTGTCGGGATGCGCCAGCCGGCCGCCGGGAATGGTGCTCCTGGATTGCGTTCGCTCCAGAGAGCGATCACTGTTTCACGGGAAACAGTCGGACGGTCTACCGTGTCAAAAGTGCCACGAACTTTTCCGTGCGGGCTGTCGGTGCCGTAGATCAAATCCTCCGGCGAAAGCCACTTGGTGACCACCCAGGTATCGCGAGAGCGCATTTGGCGGTCGCGGCGGTACTCCGGAGTCGGCGTTTCGATGACAACGTTTTCAGTCCCGCCGCCGATGATGGGGACCGAGACCTCGACCTTTCGGACGATGGTACGGCCCGTCTTGAATGCTGGCCAGAAAAGGACATCGCTGTTTTTCCACGCGAAGATCGGATGGCCGTCCGGGCGGCGCCCAAGTTCAGTTCCGAGCAGGTTGTTGAAGTTGGCGATTTCTGTGTTCATGTTTAGTAACTGGCGCGGCTTGAGCACTTTAGGTTCATCGGAGGGACCGGCGATGGAGTCCCGGCCCAATACTGGTCGCTGGGAGATCCGCTCGTGTATTGCGTGATCTGAATCGCCCACACGGGATTGTTCAGCAACGGCGCATTGGTCGCCACCATCATGCCCGCGTCAGTGTAGGTGGCATTCGCCACGCCCGCCGTGGTGATCGTGGCCGTCGATCCTGATACGCCGGTCACCTTGTAGGTGGCGTTGAGCGCGGTCGCCACGGTGGCCCCAGTGACGGTGATTTGCGCCCCGACCCACAGATAGCTGGTGGAAGTAAAGGTGATCGTCCCGACATTCGAGGAAACGACAATGTTGGTGAGGGTACTCCCCAAGGGGAACGTCGTCACCGGCTGCACGGCCTGCGCCTGGCAGACATACTGCGGAGTCGAACTTATGTCGAACACCGAAACGTAATTGTTTGGAGGCGGCCCGCCGACCTGATTCGTTGCCTGAGACTGGGAGAAGGCCGCCGCCGCGAAAACGAGGAGAAAACCTATGGCTTTACGCAATGCGTTACTCCTGTGCGGATTATAGCACCCGCGTTGAAAAAAATCGGGGTGCCCGAAGTCCAGGCACCCCATTCCCAAGAAGACAATACAGGCAAGTGGCTGAAAATAAAGCACTTATCACTGCCCGGCGGGAACCGCGAGCGAATAAAATACCACACCGCACCCCGAATCGACGGAGTAGAGCTGGCGCGTATTTTGCAGGTAGAACTGGAAGCCCGCTTGCGGGTTCCCGGTGGTCGCAGAATGCCCGATGAAGATTTTCTCTCCTTCGGGGGTCTGGATGAAGTCAACCTCCGCGAGTTGGCACCAGCCGAAGTTGGAGGGGTTCAACCAGTCCACTCGGGCTTTGCCGGCGTAGCGGGACACGTGGTGCGTGACGTCGCAGAAGGGGAAGGTGTCGCCGTAGTCGTTTCCGCCCGGCGCGATGTCGATCATTTTGTCGGCCTTGCCGCGGAGCCAGTTACTAATCGTGATTCCCTGCAAGTACGCCGAAACTCGTTGCGCGGTGTGGCAGACGCCGATGACGTCGGTATAGGCTTCCTCGTCGCGGCGCTGAATCAGTTGGCTTTTTCCGGCATATCCCAGCGAAGGGGTATAGAACCCGTTCTGCCCGTTGACGGAAGGCGTGACCAGTTCATAAGCGGTCGCATAGGACAGGCCGCCCAGCGAACCGGAGCTGGTGGTCGAATTGAAGGTGTAGATTCCGTTGCGCCACGAACCGGCGGCGGCGGTGTAGGCACCGGCGGCGGCGCCGAGCCCCATGTTCGGGAACATGATCTGGTCGGTGTTGACGGGGGTGTAGGTGCTGACTCCCTTCAACGTGATGGTGTTGCTGGCGTAGTTGATCGAGGCAACGCGGGCGCCGGCGAACTGCAACACGTTGGCCGTGCTGTAGATGTCCACCAGCATGTTCTGGCCGCGGATGCGATTGGTTGCGAAGGTGGCTTCCAGGTTGTACGTCACTTGGCCGCTGGAGATCACGGGAGATCCGGTCCCGTTGGCCTGCGCCAGCGTGCCGGTGGAATCGTTGAAAAGGCCGATCTCGTTGTAGATGGCCATTTCCGAAATGCCCTTTCCCAGCGAGAAACTCAAGGCGTTGACAATGGCCTGTTTCCTGTCCTTCGTGGCCATGATCGCACGCATGGGCAAATTGAACCCAAGGTTGTTTTCAAAGGTTCCAAAGGCCATGAAAGCCGTGCCCATCATCGAGCCGGTGCCAAGGTCGCCGCCGTCGAGGCTGAAGGCTTGGTAGTCGCCCCCGATATACAGGAGGGCGGGAACGCGCCAGGCGAGCACGGGGCCGCCGACGCTGTAGGTTGGGGAGCCGCCGGTTGCCCCGTCACTGAAAGCCGACACGTTGTGTTTTTCGGCCTGCTTGTTGAACAGATTTGCGAAGTTTGATTGCTTTTGCGCGAGCAGGTAACCCAGTTTTTGGTTTACCTGCTCCAGCATTACCGAGGTGACATTTGCCGTTTGAGCGGTGATGCCCATTTGAGACTCCTTTGGGGTGGCCCGGTGGAGTCCGGCGCGGGTGGCTGCGTTTTTAGGTTAAGCCGTGCGTCGAGCTTCTACCGGAATATCGCCTTGAATTGGCGGTCCCACTCGTCGGAGGAGATCCGCTGGGGTTGTCCATTTTTCCCCACTGGAGCCTGGGGCGATGCGGAGGGGCGGTCGGTGCCGCGCTGTTGCGGGGCTGCCTGACGGCCGCTCGGCTTGCCGGGGGTCTGTGAGGTGGCATTGACGTACTTCGCGGCGATTGACGGAAGTACGCGGTTTGCCCTGGACAAAAAATCTGCATGATACGCTTGAACACGCGGTTGCAAACTTCTGCCATCACGCGAACCTGAGTGCCAAGCCGTACCGTAGTCCTGCATGATGGCGTCAGACTGCTGCTTATGCTCAGTCCACCATTCGCTCTGTCGGAGGGTGGCCCCGACTTCATCATGAATGCTTTTTTTGATGGACCTATACGCGATATCGCTGTATTTCGCCTTGATGGGTGCCAGGATTTTATCCAGAGCCGCATCAATCTTCTGAAATTTCGGGCCGTCCAGAGAAGAGGTTTGGAAACCTTCCGAATCTCTCTGCAACGCAATGCTTTGGCGGTTATCGAAGTCAGCTCGCTCTTGCTCCCACGCGGTACGCGCTTGCGCTTGAGGGTCGGCCTGCGGCAATTCCTTCTGGTAGTGCCCCGTCAGACCCCACTCGACCGCCTGCGCGTCTTCCAGGTGCGTTGGATTTTGAGTCTGGGCGGCCTTGGCGTAGAGGGATTCGACCAGCGATTTCCCGGTGGACTGAATGAAGTTTTGGTAGGCCGTCGGGTTGGTCTGCCGCAAAACTCCCGGTGCCATGGTCAGCATTTTCTCGAAACTGCGGGAGAATGTCGCCCGCGACTGCGGGTCCTGGTGACTCGCTCCGCTCCAAAAGTCCAGCACGCTCTTGACGGCCCGATCGCTTCCAAAAGTCCAATCGTTGTACATCGTGCGGTGGTCAAAGGCCTGTTGGCTGGCGGATTGCGCTTCGGCCGGCGTGGCGAATATCTGGCTGACTTGCTGGCTGTACTGCAATGCGCCTTGGACTCGCGGCAGTTCGGCCTTGGGCACCTGATAGAAATTGCCGTCTGGCGATAGTTGCCACGGGGACTGGTTGGCATCGGCCCTTGGCTGGGAGTCTCCCTGCGGAGCTGTGTCCTGGGTCTGCGGTGCGGTCGGCGCATCGCCGCCGGGGATTTCCTGGGAGCCTTCGGAAGGCAGCGAAGAATCGCCGCCAGCTTCGCCACCAGGAGTCTCATCGGCAGATGCCGAATCGTAAGCGTCCCCCAAGAGCGAACCGAGGTCGAGGTCACCGGTGCCGCCGGGGGGTGCCCCCCCCCCAGCGTCTCCTAATCCTAGTGAAATTGCTGCCATATCTGTGGTTTCAATCCACGCGCCCCTCTACGAGGCGCGAAATTCCAAATACTGTGGAAAGGGTAACGCTTTACGCGGAGGATTGCAAGTTGTGCGTCTCGCAATGCGGTATAGGCGTCATTCCTCGACCGTCCTTTTTGCCACGAATTCATCGAATTCCTGCCGCGCGCCGCCGAGAGAGGAGTTGAAATAGCGCTTGCCTTTTGCCGCGGCCATGGCCCAAGCGGCATACCGAAAGTTCGTCCGCGCGCCGGTATAGTTCTCACCCGTCGCGCGCTGGCAGGCCCCGCCGCCGATATCGACCTCGGATTCATCGAAATGGTCGCGATGTGCCAGCGACGGCAGCGGAGCGCCGATCTTTTGCGATGCGGTCGCGCCGCGCAACGCCGGGTGAATGGCGAGCGCGGTAAGGATCTTGGCGATAAATTCTTTCAGCATGACTTATTGTACTGGCGGCGGTGGCATCTTGGGCGGCATCCCGCCGGGCGGCACCGGCACTGGGACCGGCATTGGCTTCGGTTGCGGCGGCTGGATCACGGCCTGCACTCCGGGCGGCTCGATTCCGGCGTTCTCCAGCGCCTCGGTAACCGCCGGAGATCCGAGATCCGATCCTTTGAGAGCAACCGACACACTGGCCTTGATCGGCGGCTTCGGCGGCGGCGCTTGAGCCTTTTTCTGGCACGCCTGCCCGTACAGTTGCAGGTTCTCGTAGCCGTTCGGGTTGCCCTGCTCCAGCTCGAAATTATTAACCAGATACTGCTGAACCAATTTCGCGCAGAAATCGAAATCGTCTTCCCACTCCGGCTGGACGGAAGGCTGTTTCGGCCCCGGCGATCCATCCGGGTTCGCTGGACCCGGTTGCGCTTCCTTGGACGCCAAGCGCCCGATCACATCCATGCACTTATCGCGCTGGTCGAGGTGGGGGATGTGCATGCCCGGCATGTCCAGCAATTCCTTGATCTCGGGGATATTGAGCGGATCGTCAAACCCAAAAGCCTTCAGGATTTCGGGAGATTTATCCATCATCCACATTGCGAGATCGCGCCGCTGGCCCCACGTCATCGGCACGGCTTCATCGGCCTCGAAGTGATAGTGCCCCTCTTTTAGGTCTTGGATCGCCAGAGTGACCGTATCGAATTTCCCGTATTTATTGGCCGTTTGGCTGGTGAATGCCAGGACACCATCCTCATGTTCGGCCAATAGCTTGCACCCTTTTTCGTAGGTGCCTTCCCAGCATCTTCCAATCATAACCCAAGTGATGGAGAGTTGCCGGATGGCTGCGTTCGTTTTCAGTTCGCTCTGCCGGGCCGTAGGATCGTCGGTAGCGCCGCCCCAAATAACTGGAGTCAAGCCGGTACGGTCCTGAGCCTTTTGTTCCAATTGCGAGAACCACGGAGCGATCTGTTCGGAAAAGGTCAAAGGCGGCAGCCGGTAAATCAAATCTGCTAAAGTTCCCCCAGGGGGCCGAACGGCTGGGATCAAATCGCCTGGATTGTCGCGGCGCCGCGCCCAGGCGTCCATATCCACGCGAGTGGGGTCCGCAATGCCGGGTTCATTCGAGCGCGCGATGTTTTGCTGGCACTGATTCAGGATGTCATTTGACAGATCCTGGAATTGAATCCAATCCTCGCCCAGCGGCTCGCACATGATCCGGCTGGTGGGCTCCGGCTGGCATTCTTGCCAGTGGTCGTAGATTACCCGATTCTCCAGGTCGATTACGTGACCCTTTATTGCCGTGATCCGAAGGCCGTCCGGGAAGTTCTCTTTCAGGAGTTGCCGGTCAGCCTTCTCTGCCACCATTTCATACATGGCTGGAGACCAATCTTCCTCGATAATCGACCAGCGATTTTCGCGCTTCGGACGAACCACGCCGATTGGCGATGCCATTGAGGAACGGATACTCTCGCCGTACAGAAGCGATACGGATTGTTCTTCAAAGGCGCTGTCTCCATCCTTGATCGCTTGGCGCAGGGCATCCCCAAATCGCTGCAAAAGTCTTGCCTTGTGCTCTTCCCGTTCTCTCCGAATCCAAAGACATCCCGAAGCTCCCTTGCGTCCGTCCGTATCGAGCGGAACGCTTACCTCGCTTGCGTCCGTCAAATCAATTTCGATGCCGCCCTTCGGGATGCGTGTTGGCGGGAGATCCTGCGGGACATCGGCTTGCGCCGGGTCCTGATATGACGCTTGGGACATATCCCCGGTACAGCTTGGGCATGACTCTGGGCGCGCATCTCCAGAGGCCATCTCTCCGCAGTCTGGGCACTGGAACCCGCCACCGAGTTGCACTGATTCCGTGCCAGTTTGCGGGATGTCCTTCCAGCCGTATTTTGTGGAGTCCTCCACCCATTCGATCGTCAGAAAACTCGTGCCGAAATTGAACAGGCTGTATACGAGCCATAGATTCAAAACCTGAAGTTCGCATTGCTGCCGCATGTACATGGCGGCATTGTTGGCGGCCCGTGCTCCGGCGATATCCTTTTCGTCGGACGGGTCGTTGGGAACGGCTACGGCGTTCGGGATGCGTGTCCCCAGGACTGCCATCGTTTTTCGGCAATAACCGCGGTAGTCGTTTTGGGTGTAGTCGTAGGAACCGCCGTCTCCACCGCCGGGGAAAATCGAGCCGTCTATTCCGGTGGCGTCCACCAGGCCACCGTAAAGCGCCGGCGCGAAATTCTGCAAATCCCGATAGTACAGGCTCGCTTTGTGGATCTTCCGCAGAATCCATACGCGGTCGATGTCGGATTCGTCCGCCATCTCGCTTGACATCACGCGGGCGATGGGTTTGGCTAGCTGGGCGATCAACTGCTCTTTCGTCGGGGTCGGCGCGGCGTCTCCCAGGACTTCCATTATGCGACCTCGGGTGTCATCGGCTCATTCATAGAAACGCCGCTGGGTGCCGTAGGCGCCGGGGGTTTTGCGGAGCGCTTGAATGCCGGGTGCAGTTGCGTCAGGAGAGCCATGTCCATGTCGGCGCTCATTTTTCGGAGATTCTGCATTGAGCGTACCGCTCCGGCGGCAGTATCCTCGGAGCGCCTGAACTGCGCCATGTCCGGCGGCTTCTCTTCGGCGCGCGGTTCCATCAGTTTCAGGTTGAGTGCGTCGAGGCTTCTCAGTCGCTCTGACATCAGCGCCTTGAATTGGTCGCGCGAGTCGGACAACTCCAGTACGAGCCGTTCCACTTCCGCGCGCCGCTCGCCGGATATCGCTTCGGCTGAGATTCGGCGGGTTAACTCGATTTCATATCGACGCTCGCAGTCGTTCATGGCCGCTTCCATGGAGCGCTCGTGCGAGATTTTCTCCTGGAGCGCGCGTTCGAGAGCTGCGATCCTATCGGTTTGTCGAAGAATTGTCCACAGGCTCATGATCCCGAGTCATCCCCACTAGCCGGAGGCCCGGCAGAATCATCGTCGGCGTCTGGGCCAGACTCCTGCGATTCATCATCGGGCACGGCCTCGAAGAATTTGGCGCAAGCATCGTCCGGCTGGAAGACTCCTTCGACCTTCGCGCAGTCGCCAGTTTCGACATCGTACATGGCACAGTCTATGCAGTGATTCTCCGCGCCCACGAATCCGGCCTCGTCTCGACTGGCCTTCGCGCCAGCAACCTTTTCCGGCGTTCCTGGGGGAGGCATCCGGCCACTGGGTGCGCTTTTCGGAACGGGGGCAGACATAGCGATTCCCGAATCGCTACCGGGCGGTGGCATTCGAGCCATGGTGTTCTCCTGTTGGAGATTTTAGCACTTTTGCCGCCATTGGGTTAAAATTCAGCCATGTACCGAAAAACATTGCAGGCGATTTTTGCTTTTGTGGCCGTCGCTGGCGCCCAGCAGATAGACTGGATCAGCCAAGTCAGGAACAAGCCATTTTTGAGTGCGTCTGACTACAATTTCCCCGCGCAGAGGCCCGCCGTCAATCTCTCCGCGCACGGCGTCAACCAGTCGATTCCCTTGTCTCCATGCCCACTGGGGGTAAACGGCTCGGACACCGCCCACTATCTCTACATTGCGGACAGCCCCAACTCGGAGGCGGTGCTTATCACGGGAGGCACCTGCACCAGCGGTGCTCTCAGCGGCACGATCACCGTAACGCCGAACAACGGGCACTCCGGCAACTCCTCCTGGACAATCGCGAGCGCCACCAACGGGCAGCAGGAGGCCGTGGTTGTCACCCCCGGAGGAGGGCAAGTTCTTCTGCCGCCCCAGGCGCTCACGGACTACGCCACCGTGACGCATGGCGCGTATCACCAGTTTTTAGGCCAGGGGTCTGGCGCGACGTTGGTGTCCTGTCTGCCCCTCGGGGCATCGCCCTGCTACGCCTACCAATCCGCGATTCAGTCGATGGCGTACGACGTCGATTCCTCCATCGCTTACAGCAACTTCACAATCTACGCCCAGAGCCCAATCGCGTTGAACAGTCTGACGCCTCCCGGCGGATCGAACTATCAGGGCAATCTCAAGGGCGTCAAGATCCAGGACATGAACCTGCAAGGCACCTACGCCACCGCGACGGATGTCAACCGCTGGACCAATGTGGTGCCCTCCGCGGCCACCGTGCAGGCGTTCGGCGTCGGATTCTCCTGCGGCCAATGCTTTCGGGCCTGGATCTCGCACAACCTGATCGAGAACTTCGGCATAGGGATCTACTATGACGGCGACGAAGCAGCCATCGAAAACGAGAACCGTATCGATCTCGACGGCTGGCTGATCTACATTGACGGAACCCCGTTGTCGAGTATCTGGAGCGGTAACCAGAATGTGATCGCGGGGAACAAGCTGGCGGCCATCGAGCGCATGGGGGGGGTGGTTCTCAATGGAGCGTTGAGTACTCGCGTTCTGAACAACTACTTCGAGTCCTATTGCCCGTCAAGCGTAATGGTCAAATCGACGGCGGGATACAACCTGCAAATCGCCGGAAACCGAATTGACGATCCCAATAATTCCTCCCTGTGCGCCACCGGCGCGGCGAACTCGACCCCGTTCATTAATCTGGACGACAAGTATAACGAAGAGATCACCGGCAACAGCATGCAGATCGGCCCCAACATTCCTCCCCCCATGGCCTTCGGGACCACCTATGCGTCCTATTCGACGCAAGATCTCTATTCGATTCACGACAACGGAACCACCTGGCCGAACCCCACTGGTTTCGCTACCCAGCTAGACGGACTCGGACCCGTCGTTTATCCGGTGCAGCCGCTTGCCGTGGTGGGCGCCGTAAAACCGTATCTCTGGAGCGCCAACAACAGCGGGGGCGGATACGACAGCTATGCCGGAAATCCCTGGGTGGCCGACGGCGTAACCGGCCGCTACGTTCTCAGCCAAACGCTGGGCGACATCAACGCTTACTTCTATCTCCAAACGAGCGAGATCACGGGGTTTTCCGTCAATGTAACGGCGCGCTATGACGGGGTCCACTCGTCCACTTTTCTGCAAGTGCAATATCAGGGGTCGAGCCTGGTTACGCTCTACGCCAACAACCTCACTTTTTCCAACGCCTCCGAAGTGCAGACGCAGACGGCTTACGCGACCATCCCGAACGGGCAGCCGCTCAACGGGTACTTCATCGTCACGGTGAATGCGGGGCAGGCCTACATCGAATCCGTCGAAATGGCGCCCCAGCGGATATTGCCTACCGGGGGTGTAGTGGCAAGCGCCTCGACCATCACCCCGAGCGGCTTGGCTTTCCCGTTATCTGGCACCGCCGCGATCAGCACCATCAACCTGCCCTCTCTGTCTTTTGCGGGGCAGGTCTGCGCGATCCCCACCGGCATCTGGACCACCGCGACGGGCGGAAATATCGCGCTCGCTTCCACCGCGATAGTGGGGCGGCAACTCTGCTGGACCTATTTGCCGGGGCAATCCCTCTGGTACCCGAGCTACTGATGGTTCACCGGCGGGACCGGAGCTGGCGCAACGGACGTTGTTGCGGGAACCTGCACGGGGAATTAGGCTGTCGGCACGGAGAACGAGGTATCGAAGAAAATCCAGTGCGTTCCGTTCCATTGGATTGGAAGCACTGTCGCGCGACTCGCGCCATGGTCC
>Ga0182018_10004061_pt1 | contig 12598 bp, 6 predicted proteins | sample 812P2MmetaG_FD_120490 | JGI IMG/M metagenome (GOLD analysis project Ga0182018, IMG submission 120490) | Permafrost microbial communities from Stordalen Mire, Sweden - 812P2M metaG | ecosystem: Environmental > Terrestrial > Soil > Wetlands > Permafrost | place: Sweden: Stordalen | collected...
CGCCGTCGATAATCTGATATACGACCGGCTTCCGCAGAGCCAGATCGCCGTCAGCCAGTTTTAGTAAAACATTGCCCTCGATGTCCAGACTCGGGGTCACGCCGGTGAGCCCAAGCGAAATTTGCTTGGGGTCCGCACCCGGGGCGACCACGAAATCGTATTCCAATTGCCGTTGGTTGCCGTAGAAAACCGCGTCCACGCCTGGATAGATACCCCGGTACTTCACTTTGCCATAAGCGCTGATGCCGCTGCGCCACTTCTTCGGATCGTTACCGATGTAATAGTTGGCCGCGCCCGGAAGTTTATCCACGCCGGAAACCTGCGCGTTACGTTCGGCGCCAAGCAGTTCCATGCGAAAAACCGACGGCGGAGCTTCGACACCGGCCAGCGTCCGCAGAGTGAAGACAACTTCGTTCGATGTAAGAAACAACGAATATCCGTCGCCGCGGGATAGAAACCTTACTTGACTGTCGGTCTGGCCCTGATTGGCCTCGAAGCTCAAGGGCACGGCCAGGAGGGCGGCCTTAGCCGGTTTCGCGTTGGCCGGGTTTTCCGGCGAATCCCCGAATATGTGCCCGGCCGTTAAGCTCCAAAGAACCATGCACATCAGGATGATTCCGGCCGTACGCGCCGTGGAGCCGGCGTGGGCTGACAAAGTTCGTTCGCTCACCATTTGCTTTTCCTCCGTCAGTCCCCGCGACGAATGCACCGGTGCGCCATTCCGAGGATAGGACCACAAGTCTAACAGGGCCGCAAAGGGTTTCTGAATCGGCCCGTTGTCATCAGCAAACAGAATAGTTGTTTCTGAATTGCTGGCCGGCACTTTCTCTGAGTTGCCTGGAACCGTGGGGGGAACCATATGCCCGTCCTGCCGGCGAAAAGCCATCTGCGGACTGAGCAACGATACGGGGCCCAAAATCAATGTTAGGCCGCTCGGTTCGTTTGGTTTTATAGGCCGCTTCAAGCATACCATACTGGACAATTGGTTTCACGGCTCGTCGCGATAAGGCGCGTAGCGGCATGGCAAAGGGCCCTGCTGTTCTCAGGAAGGCCCTCGCAGACACACACGAATGAAGCACTCCTCAGGTCTGTATCCGCACTCCAGCAGGATGGTGACGACGTCGCGCAGCAGGAACGGATCGTGCGGCGCGATTGGCGTCTCACCTCTCCTGGTGGCGCGTCTCCCCGATTGCGCACGTTGATAGGCCTCCAGTAGCGAGTTACCCAGCGCCTGCGCGGAGTCCAGATAGGCTTTCTGTTCGGCCGCGTCCAGTACCCGATCCCGATGGGCTTCACCAGGGACCATGCGCACCCGCGGGAGCATCTTGTCCACCTTGCCCCATTCGATGGCGAGTGCAAACATGCGGCGAAGTACCTGCAGCTCAGCCTTCGGCAACGTGATTTTGAAGACCGTGCCTCTGCGCCTAAAGCGGCTGCATTTTTTTTAAAAAATCGGAGCTTCCTCGGGCCGCCTCACTTCGGTTCAATCTGTATGTCCGTCTGAGCGGACGATTCGGTGTCGCCTTGCTTGGCCGTGGCGCGGACTTGGTAGACGCCGGGAGGAATGGCGGCCGCTGGAACGGTCATGACGTACGGGATTCGGCCTTGGGCATCGGCGTCGGGTAACTGCATGGGCACTTTCGTCAAGCTTTTGCCATTCTGCAGAAATTCGATTTCCACGGTGGCCTTGGCGGAAATCGAGGAGTCTTGATAGACCACGAAGAAAAGCCGCACAACCGAATTCTCCGCGCGGGGCACGCTGTTATTCAATGTCGGCGTGATGCTGCCCCCTTGAAACTGAAATGCTTCGTTTGGATCGAGGCCCTTCACATTGGGTGTGTAAGAGCGCACCGAAGCGAGCGAGGAGATCCGCACGCCTTTGCCTGCCGGCCCTACTGTGAATTCGCTACGCTCTATACCCATCTTGCCGCTTTCGCGGTCCATGACAGCGGTCTCCAGACTATATTTCCCAGGCGGAAGCTCCAGCGGCATCTTCTCCACGAAATTACCCATCTTCAACTGATCGGGGGTGATGTGTTGTAAAGCGCGGTCGCGGGTCAGCTTGGGACCGGCTACTTCGCCCTTGGCATCCTTCACCAGCGCGGCCAGCGAGAAGTGGACGTCAAACCCTTTCTGGGCCGCATCCGGTTTGGCTTGCAAGCCGTGCAGCGGAACTTCCACCAATACCGAAAGATCCGTACCCTCGCTTGTCGGCTGCTGCAAAAATGCGCTCGCGCGGAATTCGACGTCATGCGAAACCTGCGCGTCGGCGATAGCTTTCAATAGCGGCAATTCAAAGGCTTCGACGCCCGCGGCGCGCGCTTCCGGCGGCAGCGCGAAGTAGCCGTTGCGGGCTTGCAGAACCAGATTCTTGCGGTCGCTTTCCAATTTCAGCTTGTGAAAACTGCCATCGTAGTTTTCGATGTGCGGGTTATAGGTCAGCTCGTAATAGCTGGCAATCTCTTCGTTCACGTGGCGCAGCGGTGTGCGCAAATCGTTGCTCTCGCCAAGCAGAAAGCCGCCAGTGGCTTCTGCCAGGTTGCGGATAGGAAGCTGAACATTGGCGCGGGAGGAGGTCTCGGCGTTATCCGATGCCTTCATCTCGTCCTTGGTGGTCCTGCCCGCCTCTAGCGTGCTGTTGCCGGCCACTCCGTTGGCGCGGCCCAACTGGTCGGTGGCTCCCGCATTCTGCGCGTAGGTCATGACGCCGCGGGTATCCACCGAATAAAAAGTGACGTTGGCGCGGTTTGCCATGCTCGTCAAATTGCGGAAAATCGCATCCAACTCAGGCATCAAGTACATTCCCCAAGTGAAGTAGAGTACGGACTTGCGTCCGGGCATTTCCTGCAGGCCCCGCACCAGGGACTCCAGGGCATTCAAGGTCAGCCGCGCGTCCTGCGAGGCCATAGCCGCGTCCATGCGCAGCATATCCAGCATGACCGATGCGAGCTTGGCCTGTACGGCCGAGTCGCCGGCCCCGGCGCCGCCCGGGGTTCCCTGACCCGCAGTCTGGGCCGCTGTGGTGAGCGTCGTGCCCGGCTGATCGGCGCCGTTGACGGTCTGGCCAGCCAGGTATCTCTTCAGATCATTCTTGATCCTGTCCGATTCGGGAAGCAGCTTGGCTGCCGAGGTCCCGCTGGTGGCGTTCTCGATGGCCTTGACGAGCGCGTCCTTGTCGGCCGTAAACGGCTGCAGAACCAGCAGGCGCGTATCGATCACGACTACTGAATAAAAGACGTTGGCGCCCTGTTCGCCTTTCACCAGGTCGACCGCGGCCGAACGCGCGGTCTTTCGCTGCGTGGGATCGCCCATGGCTTCGAAGGCCAGAGTCACCAGGCGCAGTTGGCGCAGCGGATCGAGCTTGGTAGTGGCGCCGCCTTGGTTGATCGCCTCCGCGCCCTGCACCAGGCGGAAGCTGGTCGGTTGCTCCTTGGCGCCGTTATCGGTGACGGTTAGATTTTCCGGCTTTAGGTCCGTAACCGGTTTGCCTTTCTTGTCGCGGGCAATGAAGTCCAGTACAACCTCATCGACGGTCGATTTGACAACGGGCGTTGGGGATGCGCCGTTAGCAGCGGCGGTCTGTTGGGCGGGTGCGGGCAAGGCGCCGATAATGGCGATCGCCGCCAGGGTGAGCGAGTCGATGCAAAGCTTCATGGCTGTTTATCCGAAGATTCGGTCCTTCCTAAGTCTACGGCAACTGGACCAGCCCTGGGGATCCCCTACTCCGGATACAACTGCCCGGCGCGCACAATACGAATCTGGTGGTCGGTGAACTGGTGGTGCGCCCGGGGCAATTCGACCTTCGGCATGTGGCAGTTGGTGCAATCGTGTTTGGCGACCGGGCAAGTCTTCTGGCTCCCGTTGTGACAGGCCTGGCAGTTTGCGTCGTAATGGGCGGCTCCCGCCACAACCTCCTTGTGTGGATTATGACAGGCCGTGCAGCGGATGCGCTTGTCGTCGGCGTCGTAACACTTGCTGTTAGTCAACCTGTAGGGCTGGAAGCGCACGTTGGCGACGCTGTGCGGACCGTGCGCGGTAATGTCCCCCCACGTGCGATGGCAGCGTCCGCAGAATTCGTTGGTTTCTTCCGGGGTCATGCCGGCGAGATGTGGCATCGCCGCGCCTTTTGCGTCGCCCGCCTGCACCGCCTCCATGTGGCGCAGTGCCTGCGCATGACAGTTTTCGCACCGCACTCCGGCTTTGAGATCCTCGGGGTGGAACGCGGCTCCCCGAACCGCGCCCGTCGAGTGACACGCAAAACATTCCGCCACCTCTTGGTGTATCATCTCCCGGCCCGCCGCCTCTATCAGGTTTTTGGGCTTGAACGCCGCGACGCTGTACGTGAAGTCGAGGCCGTCGATCGCCGTAAAAAAGCTGACGCGGCTCTCGTAGAAAACGCCCTCCCGCTCGTACACATAGGTCTGGCCGACCGCGCCCAACCCGAAGGCCCAGCCGATCGGGACGCTGATGGTATCGGTTCCGTCCGTGACGCTGTAAATGCTCCGGTTGCCCTGGCGCGCGATGGTGTAGGAATAGCGCCCGGACCGAAAGGTCAATTGCGGGCGGTCGCGCAGGATATCGCACTCCTCCACCAGTTCCAACGCATGCCCCATCGACGTGAGAGGTTGGCTTAGCGCTTCGGCCTTATGGCAGGAAGCGCAGGTGACGGCAGAGGCCGCCCCGGGATAAATGAACTGTGCGACAACCGTTACGGCGCAGACGATTCTCGCGATAGCCAGCGCGCGCGCCCTAAGCATCTTCTCCCCTAGTATAGGATTCACGGCTGATTGGGGTCGGTGACTTTGCGCAGCCGTCTGAATTCCTCGCGCTCGCGCGCGGCGTCGTCTTTACGGCCCAGCCTGACGTACGCGGCGGAAAGGTTGAAGTGCGACTCCGGGCTGGCCGGCGCCAGCCGCACGGCGGTTTCGAACTCCCGGACCGCGCCGGCGGCATCGTCCACATCTAGCAACACCTTGCCCAGAGTCACGTGCGTGGCGAAATCGCCCGGCGCCAGTTTCACCGCCTTCTCGGCGTATTCCCGGGCAGCTTCCGGCTGATCGCGTTTCAGGTAAATACTGGCCAGGCTGACCAACGCTGGAATATGGTCCGGCTCCAATTCGAGCGTCTTGCCGATTTCCCGAATCCCGCGGTCCGCGTCCTGCTGCATGAGGAAGGCGCCGTACCGGAAGTGGATATTGGGATCTTTGGGGTAGTCCCGCACCGCGACATCGAATTTCTCGATGGCTTCCTTTGAATCCCGTTCCATCACCGCGGCCATCGCATCGCCCAGCTTGAAGACCTTGTCGCGTTCCGATTCGGGCACCTCGGGCGGCGTCCAGGGCTCCCGCAATCCCGCAATGCCGGCGGCCACGATAATCTCCGGCGTCTTCTTGTCGATGCGGGTCAGTTCGATCAGGGTGGTTAGAGCCGTCTCGAAGTTGTTGAGCTTGATCAGGACGAGCGCCATGTGCAGCCGCCCGGATCGGGCCAATTCGGTGGGTTCCTGGAATTCCAACTGCTTCGCCTGCAGCAGGCTCTTGAGCGCCTCATCGTAATTCCGGAGATGGTATTCGCAGAGTCCGGCCATGGTCCAGGCAGGGGCTTGGTTCGGTTTTAGGGCAGCCAGCCGCCGGAAGTCGGTGGAGCACTCTTGGTATTGGTCCCGGTCGTATTCCATGGAACCGGCTTCCCAAAGGCCTTCAACCCAGTCCGGCTTGAGCTGGAGCGCTCTCCGGTAGAGAGCCAGGGCCTCCACTAGCCGTTTGGCGTCGCGCGCCGCCGCAGCCTGCTGCGACAGGAGTTCGAAAGACGGCTTCGCGGAACTGGTCTGCATCAGCAGAAATACGGCGATAGCGATCATACGCCTCTACTGATGTTATCGCGTGGCGCACGGCGTGCCGGCTTGGGGGGGCAGACCATCGTCTTTCGTGGTCTGTCTCCTTCGCCGAGCGCTGGCAGACGACATAAGGCGATCGTCTGCCCCACCCAAGAAACCCTTAAGTGAACAGTGTTGTCGCTTAGCTGCTGTCGTCCACCACTTCGATAGCGTTGATGCAGGCGTAGTTGACGACCGGCACAAACGACAGTTCGATCTTGCCCTGGGCATTTGGCGTGATTCCGTGAAAGCTCTTTTCTATGGCGCGTTGCGCTCCACCGGCTGCGCGGAAAATATCGAAGTGGCGCAGCAACGCGATGCCGTTGCAGTATACGTCGAAGATGCGGGTGCCCGGGCCGCCCGCGCCGGGCTCTCCCGGGCCGAACCAGGTCTCCGCAAATCGCAGGTTCACGCTGTAGCGGCCCTCCGGTACGGGGATCGTGTACATGAAGTTGCCAAAGCGTTCGGCCTGAAACATCTCCGAGTCCGCGGTGTTGGATACCGGCTCCGCGCGCGGCACGGCGGAACCATGGCTAAAATAGCGGTCCGCGCCCCACACCTGGCCGCGCTGATCGGTGTAGTTCCGGCCGCGCGCAATGATTCGGACCGGACGCATCCTGCCGGGGATCCCCGGCATAATCTCCAGGGCATTCAGGAACGGCACGTTATTGACCAGGCTGGCGAATTGCACGTGCAGCATGCCGTCCGCCGCCGGAGAAACGTCTTTGAATACCCGCTCGTCGGCCGTGTTGCTGCCGCCGGCGTCGGAGAGCGCATCGAAGTTGACGAGCGCCGGTTTTCCATTGATCGAAACGTTGAAGACCCGGGTGGCCTCGCCGCCTCCCCCGATGTTGTTCTCGCCGAACAGCGTCTCGGCAAAGTATAAATGCAACTCATAAACGCCGGGCTTCAACGGGATGTCATAACTGAAATTGCCTTCGCGTCTGCGCCGGAACAACTCTGGATCGGGCGTCCGGAAGGTCATATGGTTGGGCGTAGCGAAGACGGACCCGCCCCGGAAGAAGCGGTCGCCGGACCAGACGTTACCAGCCCGGTCGACATGCCGGGCGTCGGAGGAGCCGCACAGGATCCGAATGTCCTCCGACTCGGCGCCCAGCGGCGCGGATGCTGTTTTCGACACGCTAACGGCCTTGACAGGCGCATGCACCCGCGAATACCAGACCGCGATCGCCCAAGCCGCCACAATCGTCGGCAGTACCAGAACAGCGGCCAACTTGATCCATGTGAGCGGTCTTGGCCGCGCGACAGCGGCCGGAGCCACGGTGAGACGCGCTGGCGCGATCGCCAATTCGTGAGGCGGCGCCGCCGGCGGCGAAGCCTCCAGCCCGGCCTCCTCGTCGTCGATGTGATCGGGAATCTGATCGGTGCCGGCATCCAGCGCCCCGCCGCTGTTGGTGCCCGGGTCGTGCTCTAAGAACTGCGGTACGTATTGGCCGGAGGGTATCACGATGCGCAATTGGCGGTCCGCACCGTCGTGCTCGTAGTATTGCTTTAGCCGCTTTCGCAGCCGGAAGGCCTCCACCCGGACGATTGAGTCCTGCTTGGGATCGAAGCTCGGCGGGCGTCCCAAAGCCTCCACCGCGATGTTATATTCCTTGACTTGATTAGCTTGGCCCTCGAAATATTTGGCGCAGACGTAATCCAGCAGCAAGGCCAAACTGGGGGCCTTGGCGAAGATCCCAGACGCGATCACCGCCTCCAGTTCGGCCTTGCAGTGCTCCCGATCCGGAACAGCCGACATGGGCTTTTCGCTTAGCATTTTGAACGACTTGCGGTTGCATCCCGCCGGCCGTTAACTCCCCCGCAGCCTATTGTAACCCAATCCAATGTAGCAGTAACGTGTATGAAAGGAAAGCGGATCTTCGATGTAACCTCCGCCTCTTGTGGCAGTTAACAGCTTTAGCCTTTACGGTTCGGGCCTAGTGGATTTATATTACTGGAGTCTCGTCTCACGCTTGAAAGAGTTTCGGATTGGGCCTCCCGGCTCCATCTGGGCGAACAGACTTAGGGGAAAAGAAACCATGAAAAGCTGCACCGTAATCCTCGTTGGATTTGCGTTGTTGATTCTGTCGGCCATGAACCTGCCGGCGCAGTTCACTTCCGCTACCCTGACCGGAGTTGTATCGGACCCGTCCGGAGCAGTTGTGCCGCAGGCCAAGGTCAAGCTCGTTAACGAAAAAACTGGCGATGCTCGGGACACCGTCACGAACAATGACGGCTACTACACTTTTGCCGGTATGGAGGTGGGCGACCTCACCTTTAAGCTGACGGTCGAAGCGAAGGGCTTCGTGACTTTCGACGCGCCGGGCATCTCGCTGCTCGGTGGCGAGAAGCGCAACGTCAACGTCACCTTAACGGTCGGCAAGACGTCGGAAACCGTCGAAGTGATGGGGGTAGCCGATTCGATTGTCCCGGTGGATTCCGGTGAGAAGTCCGAAACATTGACAACAAAAGAGTTGCAGAATTACGTGCAAGTGGGCAGCAACGCCGCCGAGTACATCAAAATCATGCCGGGATTCGGTATCTCGAACGGCACCAGCAACATTTCCAACTACACCGGCGAAGTGATCGGCATCAATGCCAATGGCGCTATGGGCAGCCAGAGCCCGCTGAACGCCGCGTATTCCTATAATGGATTGCCCACCAACTCCCTGGACATCACGGCGGATGGCGCGCACGTTTCCGACCCCGGCTGCAACTGCGATACTCCCGTCAACCCCAACTCGGACATGATTGCCGAATTCAAAATCCTGGCCGGGAATTTCAGCGCCGAGAACCAGAAGGGGCCTATCGTCATCAGTTCGATCGCGAAGTCGGGCGGCAGCGCCTTCCACGGTTCCGCGTTCTTTTATGCCCGGGACTACGTGATGAACGCCGATGACTGGATCTACAACAAGGATGGCGTGCCGATACCGCAAAACAAGTATTTCTATCCGGGCGGCACCATTGGCGGCCCGGTGTTGATCCCCGGCACCAGGTTCAACAAGAATCGCAACAAGCTGTTCTTCTTTACCGGTTTCGAGTACTTCTATCAAGTGCTGAACACCTCCCTGATCCGGGCCACGGTTCCCACGTCCAGTGAGCTGCAGGGCAATTTCTCTCCCGCATCGATTGCCGGGGAAGGCCCCCTCACGGCCGCTGGCGCAGCTCCCGGAGCGCTCACCAGCGCGGCCGCGGCGATGTTTCCAGGCGGGCAGATTCCGGCAAGCATGATCGACCCGAACATGGTGGCGCTCATGAAGCTGTACCCGGCGGCGAACGTCAGCGCAGCCCAAACTGGCGGTTTCAACTTTGTGCAGGCGCCCACGTTCAACCAGAACAACACGCAGTGGATGTCGCGCGTGGACTATAGCATCAGCGACAACACCAAACTGTTCGTGCGCTACAACCTGCAGCGCGAGACGCAGGAGTTCCCCGTGGGACTGTGGTGGGCCAACTCTTTCCAATTGCCCTATCCGACCCCGATTCTGGGTAAGAACAGGTCCGACTCAATCAGCGTCTCGCTGACCCACGTGTTCAGCCCGTCCATGACCAACGAGTTCGTGTTCGGCTACACGTATATCGGATTCCCGAACGTCTTCCAGGATCCTTCGAAAGTGAATCGCACCGACGTGGGTTACACCTACACCGGGCTTTACAAGAACGGGGTGGCGCAAATCCCGTCCTTCGGCGGTTTGGACTGGTTCGCGCAGGAAGCGGGAACGGTGTTCAACCCGGGCGGATTCGAAGTCGGCGGCACCAGCGCGGGTCTTTACGCCGACAAGTGGATGCCCAGCGTGAGCGATACGCTGACCAAGGTGGTGGGGGTCCATACGATCAAGGCCGGCTTCTTCTATGAGTGGATCCGCAACGCGCAACCGGCCAACAACGACAGCAATGGCTATTTGGCAGTATGGGGAAACACCGGAGACAACGCTAATAGTTTCGGCAATGAATATGCCGACTTGATCACCGGCAACCTGTACAACTACCAGGAGGCCAACTTCAACAATGTTAACGACATCTCCTACAATACGTATGAAGGCTTCCTGCAAGACGACTGGAAAGTGAGCAAGCGGCTGACCTTGAACTTCGGCCTACGGCTGACGCACTTCGAGCCCTGGATCGACCGGACCGGGAACGGCTATGCCATCTTCGACTACGCGGATTACAGTTCTAGTTGCACCCCCAGTGAGATCTGCGGTTTCGAGTGGCATAAGCGGGACCCAAGCGTACCGTTAGGGGGCTTCCCGACGCGCGCGCTTTTCTACCAGCCGCGCATCGGCGTCGCGTATTCTCTGACGAACTCCGGCAAGACCGTGCTCCGCGGCGGATGGGGCCGCTACTACTACCACTCCGGGCAGTTTACCAGCGGCCTGTCCGCGGCGGCAGGCGTGCAGGACATCACTATCAGCACCAATTATGAGTGCGCTGGCTGCCCGCTGTACGCCAAACAACTGGACAGCCTCAGCATCAGCGCCGCGCCGCTAGGGGAGCAGGCGGTCGACAGCACGGACAACAAGCAGCCCTACACGGACACCTGGAACATCACGGTATCGCAGCGCACGCCGTGGTCGAGCTTGCTGGAGATGGCCTATGTCGGTAACCGCAGCCGTGATCTCCCTAACACCAGCGCCGGCTACGGCAGCGATATTAACTTGGTGCCGGCGGGTGCGATGCTGTCTTCGAATAACGGAGGCGTGAACCCCAACAACCTGACCGCGAACAATTTCCGTCCGCTGGCCGGCTTCGCCGACGTGGAGTTGGCTACCAACAACCTGTATGCCAACTACAATGCGCTGCAGGTGACTTGGGTGCGCTCCAAAGGCCGGTATAACATCAACATGAACTACACTTTTGGAAAGGCCATGGGCATCGTCAATCCCGCGGCCGATCCATTCAATCTGACCAACGATTATGGCGTGCAGCCAGGCAACCGCAAGCAGATCTTCAACGCGGCCTATTCGATCGAGTTGGGAAGCCCGACCCATGACAGGATCTTGGGCGGGTTCGTCAACGGCTGGCAGCTCTCCGGCATCACCCAGTTGGAAAGCGGGGCCAACTTGACCGGGTACAGCGGCAGCAACGACTTCGCCTTTAGCCCAGACAGCAACGTCGCGGGCACGAGCTACGGTGTCAGTAATGTGTCGCTGCTGGGAACCAACGCCATGGAGTTGAACCCGATCTTGACCTGCAACCCCGCTAAGAACCTGGCGCCGCACCAGTTCATCAACGGCAGTTGCTTCGGCGTGCCCACGCAAATCGGGCAGAACGGGCCGACGGTGTTGCCGGCCATCTACGGGCCCGCGTTCTTCAACTCCGACCTGGGATTGTTTAAGAATTTCCAGATCAGCGAATCGAAGAAGCTGCAGTTCCGCATCGACGGCTACAACTTCCTGAACCATCCGTTGTGGTCATTCTATGGCGGGGAGAATCTGGCGCTCAACTTCAACAGCGCGGGCCAGTTGAGCAGCCCGAATTTCGGCTACGCCACGGACAAGCAGGGCCACCGTATCGTACAACTCGCGATCAAGTTCTACTTCTAATTGCGATCTGCAGGCAGTTGAGCGTTGAGAAAAGAGCGTCCCCTTCGCGGGGGGCGCTCTTTTTCGTACTATAGGCTTGAATGCCGCGAAGCCTTTACCTCGCACTCGTACTCGCGCTCCTCTTGGTTCGCGATCCGGTCTCCGCCCAGGAACCTCCCGAGCAGATCTTGCGGCAAGCCATCGCCATGCATCAATCCGGCGACACCGAAGGCGCCATCCGAGAATACCGGGCTTACTTGAAACTCCGGCCCGACTCGCCCGACGTACGCTCCAATCTGGGCGCCGCTCTATCCGCCACGGGGCGCTACTCGGAGGCCATCGTCGAGTATCGGGCGGCGTTGCAGCACGGGCCGAAGGATCCGCGCATTTGGCTGAATCTCGCGCTGGCCTTCTACAAACTGGGGCAGATTGCAGACGCGGCGCGCGAATTGGAAGCCCTGCATGCGGTCCAGCCCGCCAACCAGCAGGTGATTCTGCTGCTCTCCGACTGCTGGTTGCGGCAAGGGGAGAACGCCAAGGTGGTCGGCCTGCTGGCGCCCCTCGACCAGCAGAACCAGGGCGATCTGGCTATCGGTTATATGCTGGGCACGGCGCTGCTGCGCGATAAGCAGATCGAGCGCGGGCAGCAGATCGTCGATCGCATCCTACGCAATGGCGACTCGGCGGAGGCCCGTCTGCTTCTGGGAATGGCCAAGCTGGAAGCGCTCGAATACCTCGCCGCAATTGCGGATCTGACCAAAGCCGTGGAGCTAAATCCGCATCTTCCGGACCTTTATTCGTACCTCGGCCAGGCGCAGATGGCCAGTGGCGATATGGCCGCCGCGCGTGCGGCGTTCGAGAGGGAGTTGGCGCAGAATCCCAACGACTTCGATTCGAACCTCCGGCTGGCGGTGCTGCTAAAGCAGGATGGCGATTACGATCGCGCGCGCGATCTGTTGGGCCGCGCGCTCCGTGTCCGTCCCGGCGACCCCGGCGCGCTCTACCAGGTCGGCGCCACCTATCTGGCGGCGGGCGATATGGATCGCGCCTGCGCCACTTTGGAGGAGGTCGTGAAACAGTCGCCGCAGTTCTTGGAGGCGCATGTCTCGCTCGCGCAGGTCTACTACCGCCTAAAGCGCAAGGCCGACGGAGACCGTGAGCGGACGCTGGTGCAAAAGCTGAAGGCCGAACAGGACGC
>Ga0182018_10004062_pt1 | contig 12597 bp, 6 predicted proteins | sample 812P2MmetaG_FD_120490 | JGI IMG/M metagenome (GOLD analysis project Ga0182018, IMG submission 120490) | Permafrost microbial communities from Stordalen Mire, Sweden - 812P2M metaG | ecosystem: Environmental > Terrestrial > Soil > Wetlands > Permafrost | place: Sweden: Stordalen | collected...
CGGTTCCAGCCGCAGCCGACTCCAAGCCTGAGCCCACCCCGAAGGAACTGCGCTCTCAGCTCGCTTCGCTGGAATCGGAACTTTCCGGACTGCAAGGCGAGGAGGGCTTGATTCGCGTTTGCGTCGACGCCCACATCGTCGGCGAAGTGATTTCCGGCTTGACCGGCATTCCCGTCGGCAAGATGTTGACAGACGAAATCTCCACGATTCTCTCTTTGCAAAAGCTCTTGGGCAATCGCGTGATCGGACAAACTTACGCACTGGACATCATCAGCCAGCGTATTCAAACTTCGCGCGCCAGCCTCGACGATCCCAGCAAGCCCGTGGGTGTTTTCATGTTGGTTGGGCCCAGCGGCGTCGGCAAGACCGAGACCGCTCTGGCTCTTTCCGATCTGCTCTACGGCGGCGAGCACAATCTGATCACCATCAACATGTCCGAGTTCCAGGAGTCTCATACCGTCTCGACCTTGAAAGGCTCCCCTCCGGGTTATGTTGGCTACGGTGAAGGCGGTGTCCTCACCGAGGCGGTGCGGCGCCGTCCCTACTCCGTCGTCCTGCTCGACGAAGTCGAAAAGGCCCATCCCGACGTACTCGAACTCTTCTATCAGGTTTTTGACAAGGGCATGATGGAAGATGGCGAAGGCCGCTCGATCGATTTCAAAAACAACATCATCATCCTTACCACCAACGCCTGCACCGATCAGTTGATGAAACTTTGCGCCGATCCGGAAACCACTCCCAGCGCCCCGGCTTTGGTTCAGGCCATCAAGCCCGAGATGAACAAAATCTTCAAGCCTGCTTTCCTCGGACGCATGGTCGTCGTTCCGTATTATCCCGTGCGTGACGAAGCTCTGAAGAAGATCATCATCCTCAAGCTCGGCAAGATTCAACGCCGCATCCATGAGAATCACAAGATCAACCTCACCTATGACGATGCTTTGATCGTCGAGGTGGGCAAGCGCTGCACCGAAGTCGAGAGCGGCGCCCGTAATGTCGACAACATTCTCACCAACTCGCTGCTCCCGGATATTTCCCGCCAATTGCTCGGGCGCATGGCCGAGGGCGAGAAACTGCAATCGATTCGCGTGGGTATCGGGCCGGAAGGCGAGTTTGTCTATTCCACGCCGGACGAGCCGCACGCCATGGCGGGTCAGGCTAGCGCTTGAATTTTGGGCGCGTGGGCCCGGCGGGATGGCCAGCCACTCTCGCCGGGCGGTCGCGCGATCGAATCGGAACAACCGTCCGCGCCAGTTGGGCCTGTGCGCGTCGCGCACCGCTGGGGAGGTAAAGCTTGCCAGACTACACTCAGGAAAACAGGCTCATCGCCATCGACACGCCGCTCGGCGAAGATGTTCTGCTCTTGCGCGAATTCACCGGGCATGAGGGGATTTCCCGCCTGTTCAGCTTTAATCTGGACTTGCTCTCGCAGCACAAGTCGATCGCCTTCAAAGATATCGTCGGCCAGAGAGTTTCCATCCGTATTTCACTGGGCGACACAGGTGATCGCTATTTCAACGGTTTCGTCAGCCGCTTCGCGCAGAGCGGCACCGACGCCAAATTCACCCACTTTCAGATGGAGGTTGTTCCCTGGTTTTGGTTCCTCACCCGCATTGCCGACTGCCGCATTTTCCAAAATAAGTCCATCCCCGACATCATTCAGAACATCTTCCGGGACGGGGGCTTTCACGATTTCAGGGAGTCCCTGCAGGGAACCTACGAGCCCCGTGAGTACTGCGTGCAATACCGGGAGACCGATTTCAACTTCGTTTCGCGCTTGATGGAGCAGTACGGTATCTTTTATTACTTCGAACATACGAAGGACAAGCACACCCTGGTCCTATCCGATTCCTCTCCTACCCTCGTTCCTTGCCCCATTCAATCGGACGTCCGCTACACCCATTCCTCCGGTGGTTTGGATTCCGAGGACGTCATCACCGCCTGGCAAATCGAGCAGGAACTTCGATCCGGCAAGTATTCCTTGAGAGATTATAATTTTGAGACTCCGGCAGTCGATCTGCTTTCCACCGAAACCACCGTTTTCGAAGTGGCTGACAACACCCAATTTGAGATCTACGACTATCCCGGCGACTACCTGACACCCTCGGACGGTACGAAATTGGCGAAGCTCCGCATGCAGGAGGAGGAAGCGGGCCATTTGGTTGCCAGCGGATCGAGCGTTTGCCGTACCCTCGCTTCGGGCTACATCTTCAAACTCGAAGACCATGACCGCTCCGATCTGAATGCCAAGTACCTCCTCACCGAAGTCCAGCACGTCGCTTCCGTTGGCGAGAGCTACGGCCATGAGGGAGGGGGCGCGCATTACTCCAACCATTTTACGTGCATCCAGTCTTCTGTTCCTTTCCGGCCGCCGCGCGTCACCCCCAAGCCGCTGGTGCAGGGACCGCAAACCGCTAAGGTTGTCGGCGCGAGCGGCAATGAAATCTATGTGGACAAATTCGGGCGCGTGAAAGTGCAGTTCTACTGGGACCGAAAGGGCCAGAAGGACGCGAATAGCTCCTGTTGGATCCGCGTTTCTCAGCCTTGGGCCGGCAAGGGCTGGGGGGCCATGTGGATTCCTCGCATTGGCCAGGAGGTCATCGTCAGTTTTCTCGAAGGCGACCCGGACCGGCCAATTATTACCGGCCGCATCTACAACGCTGACCAAACCGTCCCGTACATCCTGCCCGACAACGATACCGTTAGCACCTTCCAGTCCCGCACTTCGAAAAACGGGGGCGCCGCCAACTACAACGAGATCCGCTTCCAAGATAAAAAGGACAGCGAGCAAATTTTCATCAACGCCGAGAAGGACATGGACGTCATCGTCGAAAAAGATTCGCGCGAAAAGGTCGGCGACAACCGCAGCTTGATCGTCACCAACGACCAAAAGGAAAGCGTCGGCGGCGATTTGCACATTCAAGTTACCGGCAATACCAACGAAAAAATCGGCCAGACCTTGTCGACCCAGGTCGGCGAGAATCTCTATGAAAAATCGGGCCAGAATTACGCTCACCAGGCGGGCATGAACATTTACCTGAAGGCCGGAATGAGTGTGGTTATCGAGGGCCTCGACGTTACCCTGAAGGCTGGGGGAAATTTCGTTAACGTCGGCCCGGCTGGCGTGGCCATTTCGGGATCTATCGTCCTCATTAATAGCGGTGGCGCAGCGGGTTCGGGTAGTCCCCCAGACACGACCGACCCGCAAAAACCGGACACCGCCAGCAGCAGCACAGGCTGAATTCTGATCGTTTGGAGTAATTGAACATGCCTCCAGCAGCGCGCGCCACCGACATGCACACTTGTCCCATGGTTACCGGCATTGTGCCGCATGTCGGCGGACCGATCATCCCGCCTTGCGAGCCCACCGTGCTGATCGGCATGCTTCCGGCGGCGCGCATCACCGACAAGCTCATCTGCGTGGGCCCGCCCGATGTGATCGCCAAGGGGTCCGGGACAGTCATGATTGGCAACCTGCCGGCCGCTCGCATCGGCGATTCAACCGCCCATGGAGGCGTCATCGTGCTCGGCTGCTTCACCGTCATGATCGGTGGGTAGTCGTCAGTTCGCGAATCACTCAGGCCGTTCCAGTGGTTAGGCAATCTCGTAAGCGGGAACTGCGCCTCAGAAACACGGCAATCTGCTAGCTTCCAAAATTTCTGCAAAGCGATTAAGTTATGCACTGGAGGTAGCTCGTTTGGCATTGTTGCTCGAAATAAAAGCGGGGCCTTTGTCGGGAGAGAAGGTTTCAGTTCGCACCGGCGAAACTGTGCTGATCGGCCGCGCCCAGGGGCGCGCCAATTTTGCCATTCCGCACGACACGTTCATGTCCAGCGTTCACTTCGCCGTCGACTGCGGCCCGCAGGGATGCCGCGTCACCGACCGCAAGAGCAGCAATGGCACCTTCCTCAACGGCGCCAAAATAACCGAAGCGATGCTCGCCAACGGTGATGAGCTTCGCTCGGGGCAGACGGTTTTTTCCGTGCGCTTCGTCGCTGACCAGGATTTGACCGCCGCTCCGCCCACCGCAGCTCCTTCGCGTCCGCCGGCGCCGAAGCCCCCTGCTCCGAAGATCGAACCGCCGCCGTCGATCGAAGCTCCTCGCCCAGCCGGCCCGCAATCAACATCGAGGGAAGTGCCCCCGATGCCGGCCGTGGCTCCGCCTCCCATTCCTGCTCCTCGGCCCCCAGCTCCGCGCTCCGCGGCCCCGCCACCTGTAGCGACACCGCCGCCTGCACCTCCGCCGGCGCGTCCAGTTCCAGCGGCGAGCCGCCCGGCTGCACCGATTCTGACCATCGGCGCATGGGTATTCTCCGTCGTGCCACCGGGGTGGGAAGTGAAGGACGAATTCGGGATTCAGCGCGCGGAGGGCGACGCTTTTCCAAGCAGCGTGATTGCTACCGAAGAAATGCTCGCCGGGGAAGCTGCCATGCCGCAATTCGTCGAATCGCAAGTCGCCATGTTGCGCCAGTATCTCCGTGAGCCAAAGATCGAGGCCATTCTGCCGCCGGCCATCGCCGGCGCCGACGAAAAAACCGCACTGGACGTGCGTTACAACACCAACGACGGCCAGACCATCTGCAGCCGCCGCATTTACGCCCGCTGCGGCAAGATCGCAGGCACCATTACCCTCACCACCCTGGAAAAAGATCTGCCGCAGGTCAATGCCGCATTCGACGCGATCTTGGCCGGAGTCACTTTCCAAAAGCAGGAGCCTGCCTGAGGCAGCGTTCTACCCGCAAAATAAGCCGCCGTCTTCAGCCACAAAACAGGGGACTCCTCGTGGTTCCTGAAGTTGCGGGCATCCGCAGTTTGAGGCACAATGTCGCCAGTCCAGGCGAATGTGATGGGTCAGCCTCTGCCCAGTTTGCCCTTTTTGTAAATTGCGGGGTCCGCCACGAACTCCGACAAACCTACCAAGATCGGTAAGTACGACGTCATCGAGGTCATTGGCCACGGCGGTATGGGTGTGGTTTACAAAGCCACCGACCCCCAGCTCAGCCGCCTGGTGGCCATTAAGATGATCATCGGCAGCTACTCGGAAAACCCCGAGTTGCTTAAGCGGTTTTTTCGGGAAGCCCAGGCTACCGGCAGCTTGCAGCATCCCAATATCGTCACCATCTTCGAACTGGGGAACCACGGAGCGAATCCCTATTTGGTGATGGAATTCCTGGAAGGGCAAAGCCTCGATTCGATTATCAATTCCCACCGCCCGCTCACTCTTTTCGAAAAAATCAACATCATCATCGAGGTGTGCCATGGGTTGAGCTACGCCCATGAACGCGGCATTGTCCACCGTGACGTCAAGCCCGCCAACATCATGGTTTCGCCCCAGGGCGCCATCAAGCTGGTCGATTTCGGAATTGCCCACTTTGCTGATCACAAGCTCACTGGCACGGGGCGCATTATCGGGAGCCTGAGTTACACCTCTCCCGAGCAAGCAAACGGCAGGCCAGTCGACGCACGCAGCGACATCTTTTCCACCGGAGTGGTTTTATACCAGCTGTGCACCGGCGTATTGCCCTTCGAAGGCGAAGACACCGCGGCCATCCTGCAGAAGATATTTAATGACCCACCTCCGCCCTTGAAGAATTTCATGTCCGATTACCCTCCCGAACTGGAAGACGTCATTCTCCGCGCGCTCGCCAAGAATCGCGAAGAGCGCTTTCCCTCCGCGGACGATTTCGCCCGCGACCTCGCGTGTTTGTATGACCAGCTGAAGCACGAAATCATCGCCCAGCATCTGCAACAAGCCATGCTCGAACTGAACCAGTCGGAGTTTCACAACGCCAAGGATCAGTTGCTGCAGGTGCTGAAGATCGATCGCCGCCATGAGCGTGCGATCGTTCTGCTCAGGGAAGTCCAGCAAGAAATCCAAAGGGAAGATTGCAGCGAAAAGGTTCGCCAGCTTCAGTTCGAAGCGGAGCGGGCCTATGAACAGGATCAGTTCGAGTCCGCGCTAAAGCACCTGGACGCCGCTCTTCGGATGGACGGTGAAAACCAGGAGCTACAAGAGCTACGCAGGTTGGCACAAGCCGCGCACGACCGCTCCCGCAAACTGAGGGATGCGCTTAGGCTGGCGGAGTCCGCCCACAAGCAAGGAAATCTGGACTCAGCCAAGCAGGCGATCGAAGAAGCCCTTGCAATCGCACCTGGCGATCCGCAAGCGAAAGCATTGTTCCCAGTGATTCATCGCGATTGGGAAGAGCGTGCCCGCCAGCAACAATTGGAGGACCTGTTCGCTTCGGCGACCACGGAAATTGCGTCACATCGGTTCACCCCCGCGATTGACATCCTCAAACAGGCACAACGCCTCGACCGGGAGGCGCCTCAGGTTCAAGCTCTGATGGATTCGGCAATCGCGGGTCGCGAACAGGAAAAGCGTCGTCGGGAAATTGAGGTTGTCGCCGCGGAGATCGAGGACGCCCTGAAGCAGGGTGACTATCGCAACGCCTTTCGGAAGGCCGATGAAGCGCTGAAGCGTTTTCCAGACGAAGGCGCGCTACTGACGTTGCAGATCCTGTCCGAAAGACAACTCCGGTTCGCCGAACGAAAGCAGTTCGTCGAGCAGCAACTGGCGAGCGCCCAGAAGTTGCTGGAGGAGGGCCGCACCCAAGATTCGATGAGCCTTCTGGATATCGCTCTTTTAGTTCACCCCAACGAGCAATCCTTGTCGCAGATGAAGCTCGAAATCACCAGCCGCCTGCGCGAGGAAGAGAAGCATCGTCAACAAGAGAGCGATCGCCGCCGCGCGCTAGAGAATCACAGTTTGCCGCCGTCTCAGTCCAACACTGCTTCTGAACCATCACTCAACGCGCCGGCGCCGCCGGCGCCTGAGAATCTGGAACGCGGCAAACCCACCGCACCCGAGCTGAAGACCAGCAACCCACCATCGTCGGTGGACATATCCGCGTGGCCAGAGGATATTTTGCGGACCGTCGAACACCAACTCGCCAATTTCGTTGGACCGGTGGCAAGGATAATGGTTAAGCGTGCCGCATCCTCGACCTCAGATCCAAAAGAGCTCTACGAGCTTCTCGCCAAGAAATTAGAGCGCGAATCTGACAGGAAGATGTTTCTTGCTGGAAGGACGAAACTGGGCCGTAGTCCGGCGCTGCACCAGCCGTTGCGAGAAGCCCCGCAAGCTGACCGCGTAACAACACCACCAGGTGTTGGTTCGCAGAGTGAACTTACGACCGCAGCCATCGAACGCACCGCCGGCATACTCACTCGCTACCTCGGGCCGATCTCTAACATCATCACCGAAAGGGCCGCGCGGCGCGCCGATAGCTTATCCGCGCTCTACCTGCTTCTCGCAGAACACCTCGAGAACAAATCCGAACGCGCCCGCTTCCTGCGTGAGGTTGGCTTCCCCGATTCGTGAGTGCCCGAAGAGAACGCGCCGCCGCTCTGGGCGTTCATGCGCAATCAATTCTCCAGCATTTTGATCGCCTCGACCAGGCTCTTGCGCATCCGGCCGAAGGCTTCCGATAAGTTCGCGATCTCGTCGTTGCCGGACACTTCGAACTCCGGTACATCCAGTTTCCCTAGGCTTACCTCATTGGCAAGTTTGGACAACCGATTTACCGGACGCACCACCAGCAGAATGAGCATGGCATTCAGCGCCAGCACGATTAATACAAAAACTGCCGCCAATGAGAGCTTAAACGTGGCAAGAACCGCATTCGCTCGCTGAATCGGCAATTGCATTGGCGCGGACACGATTTGCGCAGTCATGATGTCACCCACTTTCCAACCGAAACCGTTGTCGCTGCCGTACTTCTCGATCATCGTCCGCGGGGCCGCCTCGGCCGTGTCGTGGCATTGCAGGCATGCCATATTGATTTTCAACGGGCGCGCAATGTACAGCACTCTGCCGTTGGGCATGTCCCGGTCGCCCACCAGTTCGCCTTGGTCCGGTGATTGTCGAAAGGTTCTGACGATGTCGGTCTCCCAGTCCGTTGCACGGTTGATTGGATTGGTCGGGTTTAGCGTCGCCTCGCGGTAGGTATAATCCGGAAACTTCTTCTGCAGCTGCTTAAAGTATTCGTTGGCTGAGTAAGCAGGCACTGACTGGGGCAGGAAGTTGTACTTGATTTGCGTCTCGAGCAGCGGCTTGATCTGGGTGCTGGTGTAAGTGCGCACTGCCAGCGCAGCTTCCATCATGATCCGCGCGTTCTCCAGAATCTCCTGCTTAGCGTTTCGCTGCAGCAGGTTGTTGGTCACATACCCTGTCACCAGGTAGCTCACCACGAACACTAAGAACAGCACCAGGTTGAATTTGACGATGAGTTTCATCTTGAGTTCCCCGGATGAGAAGAGTCGGAATTCGGAGTCGCCGATGGCTTGGGAGCCCGGTCTTCGGGATGTAGAATTGGATCCCACTCGGGATGATCGGCAATATGATCCTCCAGCGCCTTACGGAACGCTGCGTCTTCCAGACGTGGTTGGAAGCGTTCAACGAAACCTCTCCGCCAGCTTCGCCCGATGTTCAACCACGGCTGTACTTCGGCATACGAAACTTCATGATCGGTTTTAGGTTCCGTCGATTTCCCAGCAAACCGAGCCAGCCGGGAAGGTAGCGTGTCTCGGAAGGCGCGCGGCATCGCTTCCAGAAAGGTAGAACTGAGCCGCGAATCGGCCGCCACGCCGGTGCCTTTCCGGCGCGAGAAGAACTGCCCACCTTTGGCATCCTCCGCGGAATTTCCCAAACTCCCATCCGGGCGTACTTCGCTGATGCTTGCTGCTCCGGACTCGACGAAGATTTCGGCGGCATCCGGCGTGGCGTGCAGAACCACCGTGCCGCCCTGCGTCGCACCAGCGAGCAGCGGACTGTCAAAGCGATACGGGCCCGCGTGCTCGTTCGTCTCACCTTTCAGCCAGCCACTCAGCAGGACCATCTCCGCCGGGTTGGTCCGTTTGTCAGAGCCGCTAGCAGTGAGGCCGGACGGATAGCTGAAGAGGAACAGACGGCTGGAATCACCTAGCACCACGATCGTGCCTCCCGAGAATTCCAACTGCACGAACCCCGGGTTCGAAGTTTCGATGATATCGCCGCTATCCACGCGCACGCCTTCAGCTGCCCGCAGGACGGTGGCGCCTCGGATCAGCCGAGGGTTTCCCTCCACACGTGTGAGAGTACCAATTTCTTGCGCAGCTAGAGGAACAGGCAGCAGCAACAGAACAAGCGACAGCAGCAGACGATTCATGTGAACCTCACGCCTGGCGCTACCCTCAGAGGCTCAGCCGGGGGGACCATACTAAGAACGAAGGGATGCGGTGTCAAGAGCGCCTGTGCACCGTTGCGAGGAAGTGTGGAGCAGCTAGGGCTTGGTGTTTAGTGCGTCGAGTTTCTTGTTGATCTCCGCTACGTACTGCCGAGCGCGGTCGGCCAGCGGCCCGTTCGACGTGCCAATCGCCATGAAGTCGCCGCGTGATTTTTCCAGGCCGAGCTTATCGCGGCTGCCGATAGTCTTGTAAGTCTGCAGGGCTTGTTGAAACTCCCTTTGCTGTGCAACCAGGGTCTGGCCCGCTTGGGCCTGATCGATCTCGTGGTTAAGCGCGGTGGTATCGCCGCCAAGTTGCTTCACTTGTTTGGCCTTCTGGCGCGCAGCGTCTAGATCGCCCTGTTCTACGTTCTGGAGTGCCGCGTTCGCCAGCGACGCTATTTGCCGGCCGGCATTGTCCCGGTTAATCACGCTAAGTCTGTCCTGGAGGTTGCGCTGCAGTTCGGCGGCATGTGCTTTCTGCGGTCCTTCCAGCGCTATCACCTGTCCGAAAACATCGACCGCACGTTGAAGGTTCTGGGCATCGCCAGCCTGTGCGTACTGCACCGCCTGACGGAAAAGCCCTTCTTCCTCTTCGCGCTGCGGGATCACGTTGTCGAGAACATTCTGTGCATCAGCCTTCCGAACGCCGCCTTTGCCAAAGCTGACGATCTTCTGCAGATCGATCTTGGCTGCGTCAAATTCCGACCGCTGCACCTCATCCAGAGCCTGTTGCCAGAGTTTTGCTTCCTGTTGCCGAAGCTTGGCGAGACTATCGTCGCGGATCGGTTCCGTAACGCTAACCTGAGGTTCCGCCGGAGCACTTGGCTGCGTACTCACCGGAGTACTCACCGGGGAAACACTGGGCTCAATCGTTTTCTTCGGCGAAATCAGACGCAATCCCACCCAAGCAGCCAGAATCAATCCAAGAGCTAGCGCCGCAATGACGGCCCCAATCACCGCAGGTTTCTTGGAATCGCGCGGTCGGGAACGATCCGTTGCGGGAAGTAAGACTTGTCTCGTCGCCTTCGTGGCCCCAGCAGGCACGCTTTGGGGGCGTGGGATTGCAACCGTATAGGTTGGCTGGGATGGGACCACCGCAGGTTCCGGCACGTGTGCGGGCGCGGGGGGTGCAGCGTGCGGAACACTCGTCGGCTGGTTCGCGGTCGGTTGCGATACCGATCCTTCACCGGGTGCAGCCTTTTCGGGAGTAGGAAGCGAAGGTGCTGGCCCCGAGGATGGGGCGCTCAGGATTTCCGTGGCCTGAAAATTGGTTCCAGCCTGCATCGTGGCCCGTATTTCCGCTTGTTTCCGCTCCTGCTCTTCGATCGCGCTGCGGTTCTTCCGTTCAAGGCGCGCCTGTTCGAGGAGAGACAGCAACTCCGCATTCTGCGGAAACGCATTTAGTCCTGTATCGGCGGCGCTAACCGCTTCCGTGAAACGTCCGTCCTTGGATAGCGCTTTCACTTCATCGACTACGGTGCGCAGGCGTTTTTCACTCTCCACCTGTGCCTGTTGGACTCGCGCGAAATCGGCAAGCCGTAGCAAGTCCACGTTGCCCGGGAACTCGGCCTGAAGAGTTCCTACGCGCGACAGGACGGCGAGATACTCTTTCTGTTCGACGAGCTTCTTCAGATCATCTAACTCGCCCTTCAGACGCTGCTCTTGGGCCTGTTTCTCCCGTTCGCGTTCGACCTGGGTACGGAATTTTTGAATCGCCGTATCGCCAGGATGCATCGTGCGAAGCGTATCCAGCAGTGCCAGCGCCTCATCGAACCGTTGCGTCGCCAGCAGCGCCCTACCCTCCGCCAGCGTCTGTTGTTTCTGCTGTTTTGCTTGCTCCTTGGCCGCATGCGCCAGGAGCCTGCTAATCTCGCCTTCCTGAGGAAATTCTTTCTGCAACGCGGTTAGCAGTGTGATGGATTCGGCGTAGCGTTTCGCGGCAAGAAGGCTGCGGGCTTCCGTTAGACTCCTGAGCTTGCGCTGTTCCGCTTCATCTTCCTTTACCGCATTCAGAAGTTCTGGAATCTCCGGGTCGTTCGGAAACTGCTTTTGTAGTTCGCCCAGTAGCGCCTTGCAGTCATCGTATTGACGGTTAGCCAATCGAGTCCGGACCTCGGCGATGCCTTGTTGCCGCTGCTGCTCGGACTGATCCTCCAGAACGGTTTCCAGGAGCTTCTGGACCTCGTCTTCAGCCGGGAACTCTTCTTGTAATGTCGTCAGGATCCGAATCGAGTCTTGATAATTTTGCCGCATCCAAAGTCCGCGAGCCTCCTGCAGCTTTTCAAGGAGCCGCGCGCGCCTCTGGCGTTCTGCTCTTTCAGCCTGCGCCTGCTGCTGAAGCATCTTGGCCGGTTCATTCGAAGGATCGAGCTCCAGCACCTTATTCGCCAGCGCTTCCGCTTCGTCGGGCAATCCCTCCGCTAGACTCTGCCGCGAGGACTGCAGCCAACCCGCGATGGCTTGCGCGCGAGCCAGTTCCTGTTGCGCCCGCTTCTGCAGTTCTTGCGCTGGCTCGAACCTCGAATCCAATTGCAACGCGCTTCCCGCTTCGGCGCTGGCCTCCTGAAATTTTCCTTCTCCCAGCAAAGCGTGGCCTCGCTCGAGGTGTTCTTGCACTTTCGCCCGGATTACGGCCCGCTGCAGCTCGCCATTTACTTTCTCGATCAGAGTTCGGGCCTCGGTGCCTGCGGGGTCCAGCTTGATCGACTCGCGCAACAGTTCGCGCGCCTCGGCAAATCCACCCTTGTCGATGAGCACGCGGCTCCGGTTGATGAGCTCCGCGATAGACCGGGTTTGCAGTTCTTTGCACACCGGCTCCAGCTCCAATAGCAGATCCTCCATCGACTGGAATCGCTCCTCCGGCGATTTCTGCAAGATCTTGCAGATGATTACTTCCATCTCCGGCGGGCAATCCGGAGCGAGTTCATGCAATGGCCGCGGCTCCCGCTGGCAAATGCTGTGCATCAGGTTTGCTGGATTCTCACCGGCGAACGGCCTTTGGTAACACAGCAGCTCGTATAGCATTACCCCAAAGGACCAGATGTCCGACCGCTCGTCGGCGTGGGCGCCCTGATATTGCTGGGGCGACATGTATGCGAAGGTTCCGATGAGCATGCCGGTCTGGGTTTTCGAGGTGTTCAGCACCCGGGCGATGCCGAAATCCACCACTTTCACCACGTTTTCCTTGCTCACCATCACGTTCGCCGGCTTGATATCCCGATGAATGATCCCGCGTTTATGCGCGTAATCGAACGCGCGGCAAGCCTGTACGGCGAAGGTGAGCTTCAGGGCAAGGGGAAGAGGCGTCTGACGGGCGATAATCTGCTCCAAG
>Ga0182018_10004063_pt1 | contig 12590 bp, 8 predicted proteins | sample 812P2MmetaG_FD_120490 | JGI IMG/M metagenome (GOLD analysis project Ga0182018, IMG submission 120490) | Permafrost microbial communities from Stordalen Mire, Sweden - 812P2M metaG | ecosystem: Environmental > Terrestrial > Soil > Wetlands > Permafrost | place: Sweden: Stordalen | collected...
CGGCGTGCAAGTATTTTGGGTCGTCTTCAGTTCCGGGAGGGACCGGGAGCGGGAGGCGCGTACCAGTGCAAATCTCTTCCTGAAGCAGGCCCGCCAGACGGAGGTTATCGTCAAAGAATTCAGGGATGGCTTCTTTCCCTTCGACGGAGCGGGAATCAAGGAGTACTTTGAAGAGCTCAAGAAACGGGTGTCGCCTGACCTCATTTTTACCCATTATCGCGATGACCGGCATCAAGACCATCGCACCATATCTGATCTTACTTGGAATACCTGGCGCAATCACATGGTTCTGGAGTACGAGATCCCAAAATACGATGGCGATCTGGGCATACCGAACTGCTTCGTCCCTCTAAGCCGGGAGATATGTGAACACAAGATCAAATATATCTGTGACACTTTTCAGACGCAAAGCAACAAGGCATGGCTCACGGAGGATACATTTCAGGCAATCCTTAGACTGCGTGGTGTAGAGTGCGCCGCACCCGAGAAGTACGCCGAGGCTTTCTATTGTCGCAAGCTGGTCTGCGAATTCAGGGGACCCCAGTGAAACGGGACCTTGATGATTGGTGCGGAATGTGCGAGCGAGAGCGTAAGCGGTTGACATCTCTCAGGGGCAGTGTGGGAACCCGATGAAAGATTTGAAGCAGCGAACGATTCGCGGTGGTCTCACAAGGCTCTGTGCCCAAGCAGCAAATTTCAGCCTTCGCCTGGGCTCTCTCATGGTCTTAGCCCGGCTTTTGGGGCCTAAGGACTTCGGATTGGTGGGCATGGTCACGGCCTTCACTGGGGTCTTGACGCTGTTCCGGGATTTCGGGCTTTCCGCTGCCGCAATTCAGCGTGAGACCGTTACGGAGGAGCAGCTTTCGACGTTGTTCTGGATCAACATATTAGTTGGTGCACTCCTGGCGCTTGCGGCCGTAGCCATGGCACCCTTTATCGCTGCCTTTTACCACGAACCCCGGCTTGTTATGGTGACGGTTGTTTTGGCGACCGGATTCCTCTTCAACGCCATAGGAGTTCAGCACGGGGCGCTTCTGCAGCGTCAGATGCGTTTTACCGACTTGGCGGTAATCAACACTGTCAGTTTGATTATCGGCACTGCAATTGCCATAGGCGGGGCCAAGGCTGGATACGGATATTGGGCTCTCGTGGCGATGACCGTCGCTCTTCCGATCACAACCACTATTGGTTGCTGGCTGACCGCAGGGTGGGTTCCGGGGATGCCGCGGAGGCGGACTGGAATTCGTTCCATGATGCGTTTCGGCGGCGCTCTTACACTAAATGGCCTAGTCATATACATTGCGAGCAACTTTGAGAAGGTCTTGTTAGGCCGGTTCTGGGGTGTCGACGCGCTCGGCATCTACGGCAGGGCTTATCAGCTCGCCAACATTCCGACCGAGAACCTGAATTCGGCGGCCGGTGAGGTAGCGTTTTCGGCGCTGTCGCGGCTCCAGGGCGAACCCCGTCGCCTCAAAAGCTACTTCCTGAAGGGCTATTCTCTCGTCCTCGCAATGACCCTTCCCGTGACGGTCGCCTGCGCTCTTTTTGCGAATGACATAATTTTCGCTATCCTGGGGCCAAAGTGGATGGCTGCCGCTCCTATTTTTCGCCTCCTGGCTCCGACGATGCTGGTCTTTGCGATAGCCAATCCTTTAGCGTGGCTCCTTTCTTCGTTGGGACTTGTCGAACGAAGCTTGAAAATGGGGCTGGTCATCGCGCCTCTCATGATTGTGAGTTACGTCATAGGTTTGCCTTACGGACCCCGGGGTGTCGCGTTCGCCTACTCGGCCGTGATGGTGCTGTGGTTGATCCCGGTTATTGCGTGGTCGGTGTACGGCACAGTGGTTTCCTTCCGAGATGTCTTGCTGGCTGTGAGCCCGCCGCTGGCCGCAAGCGTCCTGGCGGCTGCGCTCGCTTTTGCTGTACGGATGGCGTACGGCCACTTTCTGCCACCCGTACCCCGGCTGGTGTTAGAAAGCACCGTGTTTCTAGCGGCGTTCTTTGCCCTGCTCGTTTTCGCCATGGGGCAAAAATCACTCTACATGGATCTTGTCCGCGGGTTAAAGGGCGCTTCGCCGTCTAAAGAAAAGAGCCTGGCATCGACATAGAAACGAATATGAGAGCTGCGTCATTGGCTACCGAGAATCAGCGTGTCGTGAGCACGAATCCTGCAGGAGATTCGATCCTCTCTTCGTGCCTTAGGAAATCTATGCCTCAATCGATCTTGCTCAGAATGTCACAAACAAGAATCCTCCGAAAGCTCGTGGGCAAGCCTTTTCTGCTCGTGAATGAATGGGTATGGAACCGTCTACCTTCTTCCATAAGGAACACTCGTCCGCTTCGTTTGTACGGCGCTTTCGTGTATTCGTTAGTGCAGCGGCGCATTGGACGGATGCAGTATCACGGCACCTTCTTCCTTCGAAACCGTCCGGAGCTGGAGTTGATCCGTACGCTTGCGAATCAAAAAGCCAAAGGGTCCAGGTTGAACATCGCCGTCTTGGCATGCAGCAATGGAGCCGAGGTTTACTCCATCTTGTGGACAATCCGCTCGGCGCGACCGGACTTGAAAGTCATAGTGCAGGCGGCGGATATCTCAAGTGAGATCCTGAAAATTGCAGAAGAAGGACTCTATTCGCTCGAAGCGAACCGGCTAGTGAATTCGGAGATCTTTGAACGCCTTACCGAAGAGGAAATGCGAGAGATGTTTGACGCGGAGGATCGCCAGGTAAGAATCAAATCATGGATTAAGGAAGGTATCAACTTCTGTGTCGCGGATGCCGGAGATCCGGGCTTAGCAGAGTTCATGGGACGCCAGGACATAGTGGTAGCAAATAAATTTCTGTGCCACATGGATCCGCCGGATGCAGAAAGATGTCTGCGCAATTTAGCGCATCTGGCCGAGCCGGGTGGATATCTTTTTGTTTCAGGAGTCGACTTGGATGTTCGAGCGAAGGTTGCACTTGATTTGGGCTGGAGCCCCGTTCCAGATTTAATCGAAGAAATGCACAATGGCGACCCTTCCGTAAGGCATGATTGGCCATGGAAGTGGTGGGGTCTGGAACCGTTTAACGGGACAAGGCACGATTGGAGAATCCGCTACGCCTCGGCTTTCAAGTTAGGCGGCAAGGTGTAATGCAAAACGGTTGCTTTATCGACGTGAAAGACTCAACAAAATCCGTCCAGGCAGGTACCGGGCCTGGTCGAAGGTCCGAAGCGATCGCGTTGCATTTACGTTTGAGCAACGATCTTGAGAAAAGTGGGGTAACCGCGGTGGACAAAAAGTACAAGACAATCGGCCTCCTCGATCATTCGGGCTGGGGAAATATGGGGGATGCCGCTGTCCAAGAGGCTTTTATTATCAATATCAAAAAGCGTTTGCCAAACGCTGTTCTGATCGGATTTTCAATGTATCCCGATGACACAAGGAAGAGACATAACATTGTCACTTATCCGATTAGGTGGTGGTATCCAGGATGGAAAGGTTCAGGCATATCGTCGGCCAACGTTCCAGAGCCACAATCAAAGCTTAGGTCCATCCTAAAACGGTGCCGCCCGTTTTACGCTTGTGCAAAGCCTGTCCGCGATGTTGCCCGAGAGTTCCTGCATCTAATACGTTCCTACAAGATCGTGAGATCCCTCGACCTCCTGATAATGTCAGGCGGTGGCCAGCTGTGCGAGTTGCACGGAGATCTGCCTTACAACGTTTTCAAATTCTGCGTCCTGGCGAAGCTCTCGAACACACCCGTGTTTATCGTCGGGGTTGGGGCTGATCTTCTAGAGCGACCCTTGAATAGGTTCTTTGCCAGGTGGTCTGTTCGGTCAGCCGATTACGCTTCCTTTCGCTCCGATGAATCGCAGGCGCTCATTCGTAGCTTGGGCGTTACAACGGAAACGCATGTCTGCCCCGATCCTGCTTATGCTCTCGGCGTCCCGGAATATCTAGCCGCCGAGTCTTCAAACACACTGACGAATGTTGAATCGCAAGATCTACTTCGTACCCTGGGCGCGGAAATGGAAACGCAGGTCCGCACATATCCCGCGCATGCATTTGGTCTCCAGGGTCATCCAACCGCCAAGCCTTCAAACAAGCCGAAGCTTAAGGTGGGACTGAATCCAATGGGATTTTGTGACCCTCGTCGCTGGCCACGAAAAGACGAGGCCGTGTACCGCGACTATCTTGATAAAGTGGCCGCCTTTTCGGCATGGCTTCTGACCCAGGGCTACCATCTGGAGATATTCACTAGCGACGCTCTTACTGACGTTTTCGCGATCGAAGACTTAAAGAAAAAGCTTCTCGCTGGTGTTTCTTCGGATGAAGCCTCCAAGGTGGTTTTCCGCCCGCTTCCGACTTTGAAAGAGTTACTTCTTCAGATGTCCACCTTCGATTACGTTATTACGTCGAAATTTCATGGTGTCATTTTTTCCCATCTCTTGGGAAAGCCGATGATTGCTCTCAGCTATCTCCCCAAAATTGACCATCTCATGCGGGCCGGAGGATACGATCGGTACTGCCTGGATATAGAGCACTTTGACGTCAAGACGCTTATCGAAAGCTTCCAGTCTTTGGTCGATGAGAGAGATTATCTTCGGGCGCTGTTTCGTGAGACGTCTACGACTTACGCGGATGCGTTACGGGTGCACTTCGATAACCTCTTTGGCGCAGAGGTGGTAACGCAAGTGCGCCTTGCGGAGACTGGGCCTGCAGAGGTTGCGGGGAGCCGCAACGAGATCCGCTAACTGGTTTTGTACAGGGCGCACGGTTGCCACCTTACATTCATGGAAATAACGGGAGGGAAGATGGATTCGAGACTGCTGCCCCTGGTGAGTATCGTTACTCCGGTATACAACGACGCCGCCAATCTTGCTGAATGCATCGAAAGCGTTCTGGCGCAGACCTATCAGAATTGGGACTACACCATTGTCGATAACTGCAGCACGGACGGATCGGTCGAGATCGCGCGGCGGTATGCTGCGAAAGACTCGCGGATCAGGGTTCACGAGAATGAGCATTTCCTACGGGCGATTCCCAACCATAACGTGGCACTACGTCAGATTTCCCCCGAGAGCAAATACTGCAAGATAGTGTTTGCGGATGATTGGATTTTTCCACAGTGCTTGGAGCAAATGCTGTCCGTTGCCGAGGAACATCCTTCGGTCGGAATCGTTGGAGCCTACGGCCTGCAAGAGCACGAAGTTATGTGGGCCGGACTTCCGTATCCCAGCAGCCTGGTTTCCGGCCGTGCGGTCTGCCGCAAACTGTTTCTCGATGGGATGTATGTGTTTGGGACATCAACCTCCGTCCTTTACCGGTCTGATCTTGTCAGGAGTCGGGATCCGTTCTATAACGAGGCAAATCTGCATGCCGATATGGAAGCATGTGTTGTGCTTCTTAAAACGTGTGATTTTGGTTTTGTCCATCAGATCCTTACCTTCAAGAGAATGAGGCTGGGGTCGCTCGGCACAATCACGGAGGACCTTAACACGCTCATAGCCGGTCACCTGCACAATCTGCTAACGCACGGTTCGGAGTTTCTGACCAAGAAGGAGTACGAAGGTTGCCTGCACCGCAGCGTCTGCGAATACTACAATTTTCTCGCAGTTAGTCTCATGCAAGGTCGCCGCGACAAGAAGTTCTGGGACTATCACAAGAGAAAACTAACGGAGGCCGGCGTGGGTTTTGGCCGGTTTCGCTTAGCCCGCGCGGCGCTGGCAAGATTGTGCAGGGCTGTGCTAAGTCCCTATGAAACTATACATACGCTGCGCAAAGGTCGAAATCTCGCCGTGGCGCAGGTCGCGAACGAAACCGTAGGCGCAAGCCAATCCCCCGTCAGAGCCAGCGGGATCCGATGGGATAAAGATGCGCAATCCAGGCCGGGGCGTAATACGGAACCTGAAGCAGTCCAAAAGCGGAATTGCACGCGCGGCCCCGAAGGGGACGCCATTCGAGCGGGGACGGAAAACGGAACCCGAAAAGTGGAGAAAGCGTTAGGATCTGGAGCACCGTCCAAGTGATGATTGCCAGGGTTAATCATTGTAAAGACATCTTGGAGCCGATACACTTAGCAAGCTATGTTAGTCACTAAACCTCCGCAAATCGATCCGACCGAGGTACCGGCGCGAGGGCTTGGAAGCTTTATGCTTGCGGCCAGACCAGGTTTGTACATATTGCTCCTTCTCGCCGTGGGTGTTGGTGTCGGCGCGCGCAGCTTCAGAAAAGACAGCATATTTAGTTGCCGAGCTTCTGGATACGCCTCCGATAGATACATCGCCTATTGCGGCGGGAAGAATTATGGTGACTACGAACATGGTGCTTTTTGGTTTAACCTTGAGCCGGCGGCAACCGCGGCTGCTGCGAATTCGCGGGTGATGTTTCTCGGGAATAGCCGCATGCAGTTTGCCTTCTCATCCAAGGCAACTGCTGACTGGTTCTCGTCGCTTTCTGAGAGCTACTACCTGCTGGGTTTTTCGGCCTTCGGGAACTATACATTTGAAGCGCCGCTTCTGCGCAAACTCCGCCCGAGGGCAAAGGTTTATGTAATCAATATCGACTCGTTCTTTGATAGTGCCGAGTCGCCGCCTGCAAAAATCGTCATGCAAGATGCGGCGGCTCAGTCTCGGTATGAACAGAAGCGCCAGTGGCAAAAGATCCACAAAGCAATTTGCGCAAGCTCTGAGATTGTTTGTGGACATGGCTTCGCGCTGTTTCGGTCGAGATCCTCGGGTGCTTGGCTCATGTCTGGTCTTCAGTACAAGATGGACCCGGTTTCCGTATCCTATGATGAGGGCGTCGACCAGGATATGCTCGCATCCTATACGGTGAGGGGAAACGAGTTTCTGCCGAGCCTTTCCGCCGACCGCGCGTGCACGATCTTAACCATCGTCCCAACGGTGAAAACCACTGTTGGGACCGCCAAGGCTATTGCCGCTTCGCTCGGCTTGAACCTGGTGGCGCCAACGCCAGCCGGGCTGATCACGTTTGATGGATCCCACCTTCAGCCGGAAAGCGCGCAACGCTGGTCCGCTGCTTTCCTGGAGGAGGCCGGTCCGCAGATCCGGAAGTGTCTCGACCAATAGCCGAGATCGCGTGTCGGGATACCCGGTACGCTGTCGTCGTGAACCTTTAACCGAATATGATGGATTGGCTGCCTGCCCCTCCAGATTTCCGAGGTTGTCTTCGCGTGGCGCAGGAAGCGTCGGCGGATCGTTTGGAGAAGCTTGCTGCGCTTGCCCAGCACCGGCTCGGCTTCCTCGAAACGATCCAGCTTGATCGCGCCCTTGGTCCAGCATGCGCGGAATCACCCCAGGGATTCTCATCTGTTCGGCTGGCGATTCTCGCTTCCACGACCGTCGACCATCTGGTGCCGGCTATCCGGGTCTCTGGTTTGCGCCGGCGGTTGCTCATCGATGTCCACATCGGACCATACGGGCAATACCGGCAACAACTGCTCGACGCCGAGTCCCCGCTCCATCGGCTACGCCCCCAGATCGTCTTGCTGTCGCTCACCGCTCGGGAAGCGATTGCGGCGGTGCCACTGACGGCGACGGCAGCCGAGGCGGATGCGGCGATCGGCCGGTCGATCGATGAGTTGCGTATGCTCTGGCGAAAAGCGCGAGAGACATTCCACGCAACCGTGATCCAACAGACTTTCCTGAACATAGCCGAGCCACTGTTTGGCAGTTATGACCGTCTTGTTGCGGGCGCGCCGGTGCAGTTGATCGCCCGTCTAAACGAACGCTTGTTACAAGCAGCTGCCGAAGATGACGTTCTGCTTCTGGATATAGCACGAGCCAGCGAACGTGATGGATTGGACGCGTGGTTCGACGTGACGCGCTGGCTACAAGGGAAGCTGGAAATCGCGCCACAGGCCGCGCCCGTCTACGGAGACTTGCTCGCCAGAGTCATCGCCGCCCAGCGTGGATTGTCAAAAAAATGTCTCGTCCTCGATCTCGATAACACTCTTTGGGGTGGTGTGATCGGTGACGACGGGCCGGACGGCATCATCCTGGGGGAGGGCACCGGGACCGGTGAAGCGCACCTTGCGCTGCAGCGTTACGCCAAGCAATTGAGAGAGCGTGGTGTGATTCTGGCCATCTGCTCGAAGAATGATCTTGCGGTAGCGGAGGCGGTGTTCCGCGACCATCCAGAGATGCTCCTGAGGCTGACCGATATCGCGGCCTTCGTCGCGAACTGGGAAGACAAGGCGGCCAACCTGAGGCGGATTGCCGAGCAGTTGAACATCGGAATCGAGAGTCTGGTCTTTGTCGACGATAATCCTGCGGAGCGAGCGCGCATTCGGGAGAGCCTCCCCATGGTAGCCGTTCCCGAACTGCCCGCCGACGCAGCCCAATACGTCCGGTGCCTGGCGGACGCGGGCTACTTCGAGTCTGTCGCCTTCACCGCCGACGACTCTCGGCGCGGGGAGCAATATGCGGCCAACGCTTCGCGAGAGGGCTTTCTCGAGTCGTCGCAGAGCATGGATGACTTTCTACGCGGACTCGAGATGTCGGTGGCCTTCGGACCCTTCCATACCGTCGATCTTGCGCGTGTCGCACAGTTGATCGGGAAAACAAATCAGTTCAATCCGACGACCCGGCGGCATTCTCTTGAAGATGTGGCGAGGTTCGTCGCCACCGATGGATGTCTCACGTTGCAATTCCGCCTCGTCGACAGGTTCGGCGACAACGGTCTTGTCAGCGTGATGATTCTGCGTCCAGACCCGCAGGCGCCCGATTTGATCGAGATCGATACCTGGGTCATGAGCTGCCGGGTGTTCGGCCGGCAACTGGAGCGGGAAGCGATGAATATCGCTGTGGAGGCTGCACGTCGGACGGGCGTACGGGCGTTTCGCGCCGACTACATTCCAACCTCGAAAAACGGTGTCGTTAGCGAGTTGTACTCGGCACTCGGCTTCACCCCCGCGCAAGAAGCCCCGCCTCATGATGGCACGACGCGGTGGTACTTGGAGTTGTCGGACTATGTGCCTTGCTCTACCCATATTGCCAGGAGGCCGCAGTAGCATGACGGATCAAGACATTCTGAACCGATTGACGCGGATTCTCCGCGAGCTTTTGTCGGACGATTCCATCGTGTTGACAATGGAGACCAAGCGGGATCAAGTGGCTAATTGGGATTCTTTCGCCTACATAAGCTTCATTGTCGCAGTCGAGATCGAATTTGGCATGAAGTTTGGGGTGGCTGAGGTCGAGTCGTTTCAAAACGTCGGCGCGATTGTGCGAAGGATTAGCGCGATTTCGCCCACGCGGTAGCAGCCGGTAAGACAAAGGAGCGACCAAGCGAATGCTGTTCAATACTTATGAATTCATTTTTGCCTTTCTGCCAGTAGTCGTGGTTGTGTATTTTGCGCTGGGCAGGGCTTCGCGTGCGTGGGCGCTGCGTTGGGTGATCGCCGCATCCCTGTTCTTCTACGGCTGGTGGAGGCCGTTGAATGTGCTGATCATCCTGCCGTCGGTGCTGATTAACTTCGGGCTGGCGCGTCTGCTGCAGCGCCTGGGCAAGCAGGGGAATCGCAGTACTGCCCAAGCTGTTCTTCTGCTGGGCATCGCGTTCAACGTAGCATTTCTCGGCTACTTCAAGTACTCGAATTTTTTCGTGGGCTCTATCAATGATGCGTTCGGTACAAAGATGGTTCTGGCGCGGGTCATCTTGCCGCTTGGAATATCGTTCATTACGTTTCAGAAGATCGCGTTCTTAATCGACGTTCAGGCAGGTCGAATTGAGTCATTCACGTTGCAGGACTATTGCTTATTCGTGCTCTTCTTTCCCCAGCTCATCGCCGGTCCGATTGTGCACTATCGTGAAATGATGCCGCAATTCCACCACGTGTCGTGCCGTTTCGATGAGGAAAACGTGTCCGTTGGTTTGACGTTGCTCGCCTTCGGGCTGTTCAAGAAGGTGTTTCTTGCCGACAAAATCGCGCTCATCGTGACGCCCATCTATGAGCAGGCCGCCTCGGGCAGCAGCATCGCCTTATTGCCGGCCTGGATTGCGGCGGTCGGCTTCACGCTGCAGATCTATTTTGACTTTTCGGGGTATACCGACATGGCGCTCGGTATCGCCCGGTTGTTCGGAATCCGGCTTCCGCCAAACTTCAACTCGCCTCTTCGGGCTTCGAGCATCATCGACTTTTGGCAGCGATGGCACATGACATTGACGCGTTTCCTGACCGCGTATATTTACAATCCGTTAGCTCTCTGGTTGACGCGCCGCCGTGCGGCCAGGGGCCGCTCAGGCTTCGCCGGGCCGAGCAAGGGCCTTGGGGCATTCATGGAGCTATTGATGTTTCCCGTTTTGTTGACCATGCTTGTGTCGGGAATCTGGCACGGCGCCGGCTACACGTTCATCGTATGGGGCGTGCTCCACGGCGTGTTTCTGACAGTCAATCATGCGTGGCGGCTACGGGGGCCCAAGCTGTGGCGTGATAAATCAAGCTATACGCGATTCATGCAACCGGTTGGCTTCATCATCACCTTCACCTGTGTCGCCCTATCGATGATTATTTTCCGTTCGGCGAATCTGAAAACTGCGGCCGATCTGTTTCATGGAATCGTCGGTCTGCATGGCATCGGGTTGAGAAGTGGCATCAGTCTCAAGAGCATCGCATTCTGGATCGCCGGCCCGGCATTCATCGCCTTCGTGTGCCCGAACACTCTGCAGATCCTTAGCCGGTACGAGCCGGCGCTGGGTTGGAAACCGAGCCCACGCGACGGCGCGACTGTTGTAACCCGCGTCCTGTGGGGACCGTCGCTGGCGTGGGCCGCCGTGGTGTTGGCGATCTTGGCTATCGGGATTTTTAATCTCGGCGGTCAAAGCGAATTCTTGTATTGGCAATTCTAGTAGGCTGTCTCTGAGACATCGTTACCACGCCGGATTGCGGTTCCGGAGTGCTCACGTCTCGGTTATGCGCTGCTGTGTGCTTGGCTATCGGTACTTGCGATGCATACAATGGTTCGACGGAATGAGCCGGAGGCAGCGATCGAACGATCGGACTACAATCCGAACATGAACTGTGCCCGGCCTGCCGACACCAAGATGACCTGGTGCCCGTCCACAGTGAATGAGATCGGCGCTGCATAGGTCTCCCCTCCCAGGGAAACGCGCCACAACTCGCGTCCCGTCGCCGAATCTAATGCAAAGACGAACCCTCCCGATGCCCCGAATACGAGGCCCCCACCTGTCGCCAAGAGGCCACTATAACCATTACCGAAGAGTGCCGTCCGATTTGGCAAGGAACGCTCCCATTTTTTCGCGCCTGTTGCAACATCTAGCGCGCGCACGACCGAATCCGACTGCGCGTTCGTGTCGCCGGCGCTGCCCGTGTAGAATCCAAGGTCTCCGCGCCTGGGGTTCAAGGACTTCGTGAACACCGAAGCCCCTTCAGTGGCTGGGACGAAGATCAATTCGCTTTTTTGGTCAAACGCCGCATTTTGCCAGTTGGTGCCACCCCCGACGCCGGGTCTCGTCAATCGGCCCGAGTGTGTAACCTCGCCGTCTGAGGCTAGGATCGGGCGCCCTGCCGAATCGAGACCTCTCGCCCAGTTCTGTTCGACGAAAGGCACACCCACAAGGAATTCACCGGTTGTTCGGTCGAGTACATAGTAGAACCCATTCCTGTTTGCAACGCAGATCACTCGACGTAATCCGCCCCTGATCAGGATATCCGTCAGGATAGGAGTCTGGATTGCATCCCAGTCGTGTTCATCGTGAGGAGTGAATTGGAAATACCATGCCAGCTTCCCCGAACTGGCATGCAAGGCGATCAAGCTGTCGGTGAACAGGTTGTCGCCTGGACGGACTTCTCCCGATAAAGGCGGGGCCGGATTGCCTACGCCCCAATAAAGAAGGTCGAGTGATGGGTCGTAACTCCCCGTGATCCAGGTTGGGCCGCCACCGGTTTGCCACGCATCGTTCTTCCATGTGTCGTGTCCGAATTCGCCCGGACCGGGGATCGTATTGAACCGCCATTGTTGTCGGCCAGTTTCTGCATCGTAGGCTGCCAGGAAACCACGAACTCCGTACTCGCCTCCAGCGACACCAACGACCACCGACCCGTTTACGATGAGCGGTGCTCCTGTCAGCGTGAAACCGTCAGACGGGTTGACCACCGCGGTTTGCCAAATCACACTCCCATTGGTTGCATTGATGGCGACCAGAAAGCCGTCGAGACTACCCAGGAACAACACGTTCCCCAGAACGGCAACACCTCTGTTTGATCGGGAGCAGCATGTCGGTAGCTTATCGGGCAGACTTCGTCTGTACTGCCATCTTACCTCCCCGGACCTGGCATCCAAGGCAACGACATCGGAAGGCGGCTCCGTATTGAAAATGACTCCGTCAACGACGATCGGTGTTGATTCGCTCTTTGCCTCGGTAGTGTCGAATTGGCGAATCCATCGAACTCGAAGTCGCGAAACATTCTCGGGGTTGATCTCGGTCAAGGGCGTGTAACGCCGTCCATCGAGAGAGCCTGAGTAGGTCAACCACTGATCCGGCTTGCTTCCAGCAGTGCGAATCTGTTCACTGCTCACTTGGATGTTTATGGGGGCCGCCTGTTCCGTGTACCGGCTGGAAG
>Ga0182018_10004064_pt1 | contig 12587 bp, 9 predicted proteins | sample 812P2MmetaG_FD_120490 | JGI IMG/M metagenome (GOLD analysis project Ga0182018, IMG submission 120490) | Permafrost microbial communities from Stordalen Mire, Sweden - 812P2M metaG | ecosystem: Environmental > Terrestrial > Soil > Wetlands > Permafrost | place: Sweden: Stordalen | collected...
ACGACCGCGAGCGACAGCTCGCACTTCAGGGGACGCAGGATTCGAAGATGCTCCTCAAGCAGCAGCTCGAGCCACGCGTCTTCGGCGGCAAGGCCAGCGACACCGAGATTCGATTGCTCATCAGCACCTGCAAAGACCTGGGCGACAAGTCCTGCGTCCAGCAAGCCCGCGCGATCTGGACCCAGAAGCAGCAGGGCAACTAGCGACGACTAGGGAACGGGGTCCGCTTTGACGCCGTGCGCGGACGCGTTGGCGCAGCCGAGTTCGACGCCGGTCGGGCCTTCCTTGTTCTTCACGATCTTGAACTCGACGCGGCGGTTCTCCTCCCACGCCGCCTCGTTGTGCCCATCCTCGAGCGGGCAGAATTCGCCGTAGCCTTTGCTGCGCAGGCGGCTCTTCTCGAGGCCGCGCGCGATGAGGGCGCGCATGACGGAGTTGACCCGGTCCTGCGTGAGCTTGAGGTTGTACTCGTCGCTCGCGCGCTCGTCGGCGTGGCCGGCCACTTCGATCAAACTGAACTCGGGGTGATGCTCCAGCGTGGTCGCCACCGCGTCGAGGATCTTGTTCGACTCGGGCAGGATTTCCGCGCTCGCCTTCTTGAACTTGATCTTGTCGAGGATGACGATGTTGTTGTCCTGGATGATGACGCTTCCCTTGTCGGGGCAGCCGTCTTCGTCCTCGAATCCGTTGAACGTCTCGGGCTCGTTCGGGCACTTGTCGATGACGTCGGGGATGCCGTCCTTGTCGTTGTCCGGATCGGGGCAGCCGTCCTGGTCCTGGAAGCCGTCCTTGTCTTCCGGGTCGTTCGGGCACTGGTCCAGCTTGTCCGGGATGCCGTCCTTGTCGTTGTCCGGATCGGGGCAGCCGTCCTCGTCCTGGAATCCGTCGCGGTCTTCGGGTTCGTCCGGGCACTTGTCCTTCGAGTCGGGGATGCCGTCGCCGTCGCGGTCTCCGTCCTCCGATTCGGGGCAGCCGTCCTGGTCCTCGATGCCGTCGCGGTCCTCGGGGACGTTGGGGCAGCGGTCGTCCACGTCGGGAATGCCGTCGTTGTCGTTGTCCGGATCGGGGCAGCCGTCTTCGTCCTTGAACCCGTCGAAGTCCTCCGGGTCGTCCGGGCACTGGTCGACGTCGTCCTTGATCCCGTCCCCGTCGCGATCGCCGATCGAAGGCTCGAACACGAAGCCGAGAAACGCGCGCTCGTTGGCCGCCTCGAAGCCCGTCGTGTACCGCGCGCCGCCGCCGAGCATGAAGTACGAGTTGCGCTCGACGAAGAGCTTGATGCCGCCCACGGCCTCGCTGGACAGCTTGACGGCGCTGTCGGCGCCGCTGGCGAGCAAGTAGGTGCCGTACGTCTCCGCCACGAGGTCGAGGGACTCGAGGATGCGATAGCTGGCTCCGGCGCCGTACGTGAAGAGGCTCCCGTCGGCGAACGTCCCGTCCTTGAGGACCAGCGTCGTGCTGGTCGCCGAATGGCCCCGGTAGCCGCCGTTGACCGCGAGGCGAAGCTGCCCCGTCGACCCGAACCGCCGCTCGGCCATGATCATCGGCCAGTACCAGAAGCCGGGGTCTGCCCCGGCGTTCGCCGCCGCGCTGCTCAGGCCATCGCCCACCTGGACGCCCGCTGCGAGCCCGAACCCGTGCTCGACCTTGAGGATGCGCCACTTCACGTGCGCGGCGACGTAACCGAAGCCCTGGTAGTCGAGCCTGGCGGGGCCCCATCCCGGCACCTCGGTCGTCGGTGCGCCGGACATCAGATCGACGGGCAGGTCGACGCCGACGACGACGCGGTTGAAGAGACCGTAGTTGAACTGCAGCGTCCCCTGGAACGAGTGTTCGATGAGGACGTTGTTCGGCGCCCGGAGGAGATCGTGCCCGTAGTCGAGGATAAGGCCAAAGCTCAGGTCCCGGTGCCCGAGGATGTCCGTGCCGTTCACCGAGAAGAGGCCCTTCGAGTCCATCGCGGGCCGGAACAGGTGCGTGTCGAGGCCCGCGCCGTTGCCGGGCGCGACGGAGTTCGTCGACGGCTGCGCGGACGCACGGCCGGAGGCCCCCACGATCGCCGCCGCCGCACAGAAAGCCAGGACGGCCGGTCCTCCTCCGCGAGGCGCTCCGCTACGCGTCTGCATGACACGGGCGGTCATAAGGTCGCGCGTCCTCACTCCAGCTCTTCCATATTTCGGCGACTCCCCAACGAGCTGCGAGGCTAACACAGGCCCCCCTCACCCTGGCCAATCGAACGCTTCGACTCTGCTAGGCTCGTGCGTCGAATCACGTGAGTCCTCGACGCTCGGGTGTCATCGTCCTTTTTCTCACGCTGGCTCTCACGCTGGCCGTGCTCGGGCTACGGGCGCGAACCGCGCGGGCCGATGGACCGCTCGACGGAGCCTGGAGCATGTCGGCCGTCGGCGAGTCGTACACCGTGCAGCAATGGAGCTCCGCGTGCGGCCCAGCGCCCGTGTCGGGGACGCTCCAGGCGGGCGGGCCGGTGACCGTCCAGACTCAGAGCGGAGAGCTCGTCATCTCGGGCGGCCGGCGCACTTTCCGCACCGATCAGTGTCTCGACCCTCTGCCGACGCTCGCGCGCGACGCGCACTCGACCGACGGCAAGTCGTGGCGCACGCGCTGTTCCTCGCCCGCGAGCGACCCGCGACACGCGGTCGTCAACGCCGCGTACTTCATCACCGCCGACGACACGCTCTCGGTCGGGGAGACGGGTCGCTACGAGTTCACGATCAACGACGCGCACTGCATCGCCGACGTGAAGCGCACCGCGTCTCTGCGCCGTGTCCTGGCCGCGACTCCCGCGCCGAGCGCGACCGACGCCCCCGCCCCGGCTCCCACGCCCACCGTCACGGCCACGGCCGCCCCGGTGCGCGCCGCGCCGTCGCCGCCATCGAGGGTGGACTGCAGCAGCCCGGGCGATCCCACGCGGCTCGAGGTGCGCCCTTCACGCAAGCTCCTGCGACTGGGTGACGACTTCACCTTCCGGGCCGTCGTGATCGACGCGAACGGCTGCGTCACGGGGACGCCGATCCAGTGGTCGGTCGCGTCGCTGAAGTTCCAGGACGGACTACCGCACCCAGCCCTGCCGACGATCGACGCCTCGGGCAAGCTCAGCGTGCCGTCGGCAGATTTCACGGACGCGAACCTCGAGGTCGTCGCCACCGCGGCGGGTCGGAGCGCCAGGGCCTCGGTGCAGGCCACGTCCGCGGCCAACTACGAGGCGCTCCTCGCGCAGTCGGGGCTCGACGCCAGAGGCGAGCGCGAGGAGCCGGCCATAGCCATCCTCGCGACGGAGTCCATCGGTGCCTCGGACTCTCGGGCCGAGGACGGAGCACGGCGGCGGCGAGCGATCTTCATCGCGGTCGTCGCGGGCCTCACGCTGGTCCTGGGCGTCGTGGCCGTCATCGGGGCGCGGAGAGCCCGCAAGGGACGCCGGGTGGAGCAGGCGGCCGAGGAGGTACACGCCGAGAAGATGCGCGAGCACGAGGAGCAAAAGCGCCATCGCGAGGAGCAGCACGCGGCCCAGACGCGTGCTCACCACGAGAGCGTCGCCCGCGCGCAGCAGGCTGCCGCACAGATGGCCGCGCGCGGCGCGGCGTCGGGCCCCATGTTCTGCCCGTCGTGCCGGCGCGAGTATCCGCCGGGCAGCACTTTCTGCCCGTTCGACTCCAACCGCCTCGTCGCGGTCGCCGGGCACCAGGACATCATGGCGGGCCCTGCGGGGGGCGTCTGTCCCACCTGCAAGCGCGGCTTCAACCCGGGGGTCAAGGTGTGTCCGCACGACGGCGACGAGCTCGTGCCACCCGCTCTCGCGGCTCCGCCTCCTACCGCGGCGGCCCCCCGCGGCAAGATCTGCCCGACCTGCGGCGACCGGTTCGACGGCGTGGCGGCCTTTTGCGGGAAGGACGGCACGCAGCTGGTGCTCCTCAACTGAGTGAAAACGAGGCAGAATAGGTGTTCGACCCACCCGAATACGCCGATGCGGACGGCGGGACGGCGTCGCGCTAGCATCGAACAGGACGCCAGATGAAGATCTCTTGCCAGTCTTGTCAGGCCAAGTACACGATCGCGGACGACAAAGTCGTCGGCAAGATCGTAAAAATCCGCTGCAAGAAGTGCGGAGAAACAATCGTCGTCAACGGCGCCGGCGGCACGGGCGAGGCGGTGGCCGCCTCCGCGTATCCGATGGTCCCCGAGGCTCAGGGCACCGAGCCGTGGACTGTCAACGTGGCCGAAGGCGATCAGCGGACGATGACCGACCCCGAGGTCGCGGCCGCTTATCAGCAAGGCGTCGTCACCGACGAAACGTACTGCTGGCGGGACGGGATGGCAGACTGGCTACCCCTCCGGGAGATCGACACTCTCTACCAAGCCTGCAGCTCCTCTCAGGCAATGTCGGCGCCCGCGGAGCTCGAGAGGCCGCCCGGCGTCGGTCCGGCCTTCGCAGCATCGGCCGGCAACGGCTACGCGAACCGGCAAGCTCCTGTCGCAGCCTCTTCCGCGGCGACCGCGCGTCGAGCGGGAGGCCGTGCACCCGCCGGCGATCTCTTCGGCGGGGTGGCACAGGCGGGTAGCGAAGAAGACGTCATGACGAGCGCCCCGGCGGGCATGCCGCAGGCCCACCCCCAGGCGCACGGAGGCGAACCCGAGAAGCTCGTGGGAGAACGCAACGAGAACAGCGTTCTTTTTTCGCTCTCCGCCCTGACGAGCAAGGGGCCCGGCGGTCCGCCGAAGGCACCGATTCCGGGGGTCGAGGCCTCGGGCCTCATCGACATCAAGCAACTGAGCGCGCAGCTGCACGCCACGAGCGAGAAGAAGCGAAGCGGGATCGACGACATCATGAACCTCGCGGGCGGCGGCGCGTTCAGCCCTTCGCTCACCGCGCCGACCCTGCTGACCGCCCCGTCGCTCTCCGAGTACTCCGCGGACGCGGCCGGCGCGGCCGGTGGCGCCCCCAGCAAGAACCGCGGTCTCATCTTCCTCGCCCTCGGCGGCGGAGCGTTCTTCGTCGTCGCGGCGATCGGCGCGATGGTGATGCTCATGCGGCCCAAGGGCGAGGCCGAGGGAGCAACGGCTGGCAGCGCGAGCGCGGCCATGACCACGTTGCCGTCGGCAGCCGCAAGTGGGCAATCGACGTCGACGGGCGCGGTCGCAGCAGCCGCCGCGGCCACCGCCACGACGACTGCGGCAACCGCAGCAGCGACGGATTCGACCGCGGCGAAGACCCCCGACACCAAGACGGCGACCACCACGACGAAGACCGCCTCCACCGGAGCCGCCGGCGCCACGACGGCAGCGGCCGCGACACCGCCGAAGGACAACTCGCTCGCGGCCGCCATGGCGGGCGCCGCGACCGCAGCTCCGGCGGCGCCACCCGCCGCGGCGCAGGCCGGGGCGGACCAGCCCTTCAACATGGGCGAGGCCAAAGCGCGCCTCGCAGGGGCCGCGTCGGCCGCGCAGGGCTGCAAGAAGCCGGACGGGCCGAGCGGCACGGGCCGCGTCGTCGTGTTGTTCGCGCCGAGCGGTGCCGCTCAGTCGGCCACCGTTTCGGGGCCGCCCTTCGAGGGGACCCCCACCGGCGCGTGCGTCTCGGCGCGCTTCCGCGGGGTGCGCGTGCCCGCGTTCACCGGCAGTCCCTTCTCGGTGAGCAAGAGCTTCTCGATCAACTGAGTATCCAGCGCCGGCTTGATCTCCCTCACCTTCGGCCTGGCCATCGGCGCGGCGTTCCTGCTCGGGCTCCGCACGGGGATCGCCGTTGGACACCGCTCCGCGCGACGGCGAAAAGGTGACGTGCCTCGTCCCGGCCTCTAGTGTCGAACGCGTGCGGCGCACGGGACTACCTTCAGTGCTGGCCGCGTCGATCGCGCTCAGCGTGCCGCAGGCCCGTGCGTCCGGCAATCCCGCGATCGTATGGGCCGCGGACACAAGGTCTCCCCGTCGCTCGGACGACGCTCCCGTCGATCCTGTCGAGCGATCGGCGCTCGCCCGCTGCGGCGTGGAGGACGCCGGCCTTCGCCTCCTTGCACTGTCTCTCGTCGCCCGCAAAGTCCGGGGCCTTCCAACCCCCGAGATGGACGATGTCGACCTTCTGAGGCGCGCGAGCGGGGAGCCCCACCCCTGGCCACGCGCCTGGATCGTCGTCGAATCACCGGCAGCCCCGGAGGCGGCGATGCGCAAGCTCGATGCGTGGCTCGCCGAGCAACCTTCGCCCGAAAGACGGCGCTGCGGCGTGGCGAGCAGCGCCGGGACCGACGGCCGGCGAGTGGTCACGGTCGTCGCCGTCGACGCCCTCGCCGACCTCGCGGCCTTGCCGACCCGCGCGCGAACGGGCCAGTGGCTCGAGGTCGAGGCGAGGATGACCGTCCGCGCTCGAGGGGGAAAGGTGATCGTCCTCGGTCCGAGCGGTGCTCCGCGTCCGCTCCCCACCGCGTTCGATGGCGTCACCCTCCGAGCGCGCTTCGCTCCGGACCGCCCCGGAGAGTTCGCCGTTCAGGTGATCGCCGACGTCGACGGCGGTCCGCGCCCCGTCCTCGAGGCGAGCGTGTTCGCCGACGCCGAGCCCCCCTCGAGCCCGAACGAGGAGACCGCGCCCGGGGAGGAGGAGAGCGCGTCTCCCGCCGCGGACGACGACCAGCGCCTCGCACGCATGCTCGCCGCCGCTCGCGCCGCCGCCGGCCTCCGCCCGCTCGTTCGCGACCAGCGCCTCGACGCCATCGCCCGCGCACACGCCATTCGTATGGCCGCGGCGCACGACCTCGCGCACGACGCGGGCGACGGCAGCCCGGTCGACCGCCTGCGGGCCGCGGGACTCGACGCGCGCGACGTCGGGGAGAATGTCGCGCACGCCCCATCGATCGCCCTCGCCCACCGCGCCCTGTGGGCGAGCCCCTCGCACCGCGCGAACCTGCTCGGCGCCGAGTTCGACCGGGTGGGCGTCGCCGTCTCGCGTGACGAGCGCGGCGACTCGTGGGTGGCCGAGACCTTCGCCGGCGCGCTCCGCTGACGGCTACTTCGCGGGCGGCTCGGGCTTCGAGCCCCCCCCGCTTTCCTCCTGCGTGATCTTGAACTCGACGCGGCGGTTGGCCGCGCGTCCCGCATCCGTGTCGTTCGTCTCGATGGGCTGGGTGATGCCGTATCCCTGGCTCTCGAGACGACCGGGGTCGATGCCATGGTCGATGAGCCACTGGCGCACGCTCGCCGCGCGGCGCTTGGACAGATCGAGGTTGTAGTCCGCCGCGCCGTGATTGTCCGTGTGCCCTTCGATGCGCATCTTCTTTATCGCGGGCGTCGCCTTCAGGAGCGCCGCGATCTCGCCGAGCATCGGGAAGCTGTCGGGCAGAATGGTCGCCGACGCCGTCTGGAAGTGCACCTGCTGCAGCACGCGCACCGACGACCCCTCGAGGTGGATGAACTTCGGGCAGCCGTTCTTCTTCGGGTCGGGGTCCGGCTGTCCGGGCTCCTTCGGGCAAGCGTCCTTGGTGTCCGGTATGCCGTCGTTGTCGGCGTCGTCCTCCGGGCAGCCGTCCTCGTCGTCGATCCCGTCCTTGTCCTCGGGCACGTCGGGGCACTTGTCCACGTTGTCCGGGATCCCGTCTCCGTCCCTGTCCGCCAGCGCCGGGCAGCCGTCCATCGGATCGGGGTCCTTGTGGTCCTCCGGCTCCGTCGGGCAGGCGTCGATGTCGTCGGGGATGCCGTCGCCGTCGGTGTCCTTCATCGCCTCGCGGATGTCTCTGTGGAGCCTGGCGCGAGGCTCGGGCGACGCCGCGTTCGTATCCGTGATGGGAACGTACGCCCCGAAGAGGGCCACGATGCGAAGGTCCGGCGCGCCGTAGCCGTCGAGGATGAGGGTCCCGGCCGTAGCGCCCACGAACCACTTGTCCCAGCCGAGGAACATCGGCAGCCTCATCCGTCCCTCACCGCTCCACTCGATGGGCGTATTGCGCGCGGTGAAGAAGGTGTTCCCCGTGGTCTGGTTGCCCGATCCCTGAAGGCCGGTCTGGCCGAAGATGTTCACCCCAAGGCGGTATTTGTCGCCCTTGATGGGAAGCATCGCCCCGAGGGCCCAGCGCCACTCGGAGCCCACCCCGAGCCCGTTGCCCGGCGGGCCATGATTTCCGGCGGGGTCGTTTATCGAGTTGCTGGGGCGGAAGTCGAACCCCGTGTTGGCGATGAAGATGGGCCAGTTGTGCTTCGGGTTCCACTCGCCGGTCACCATCGGCATCCAGTCGACCCCGCCGTCGCCGCCGAAGTTGGTGGACGACCCCGCCCCGCTGGGTATCCACAAGCTGAGCTGGATACCGAGGGCCTTCGTCCGGTCCGCGCTTCGCGCGAGGACGTACCGCACGTCGAGCCGCGTGTCGCCGACCGCCGGACCGGTCGTGCTGAAGGCCGTGTTGGCAGGGCCGCCGAACGCCGAGTCCGGATACACCGGGGTGTTGCCCGATTCCCCCCACGCCACGGGGAAGGTGGCGCCAATCGTGAGGCTGTCGAGGAGCTCGAAGCCCGCCGACAGATACGTCGAGAACTGGGACGTGACGACGTTGGTCGACGACGCTCGGATCGCGCTGATGTCGTTGGTGATGTTGCTGGTGTGCAGAGGGTCGATGGATAGCCCCACCCCCAGTTGCCCGTAGAAGGTCGCGGTCGGCTGCGTCACCGGCCGGAACATCACGGCGCCGTCGTCCGGGGCGCCGGGCACCTCCAGACGGTCAAGGTGGAACGTCTGCTGCTGGGCCGACGCGGAACCAGCCGCCAGCAGAACGACGCTCGCCGCCATGGCGAACAGCGCCGGCTTGGCGGGGAACCGAGGCTGGACTCGTGCCATTCGTATCGTCGCTCCGGGTGCCTGTTTGCGGTTGCGGGTCCGACCGCCACGATCGCCAGGCTACGGATGACAGCGAGAGCGCGTCGGATACTTCGATGCGCCGCGAGGATACCCCACGACACCCCCTCGTCGCGCCAAGAAAACGCGGGCCTCGCCACTGAGCCAACTTGACCGCAGCCCACCCCGGTGCTTTCTTGGGCGCCCGTGAAGCGCACCTATCAGCCCCACAACATCCGCCGTGCGCGAAAGCACGGCTTCCGCGCCCGCATGGCCACGAGCGGCGGCCGCAAGGTGCTCACGAATCGGCGCCGCAAGGGCCGTCTGCGCCTCGTTCCGACGATCTACAAGAAGTAGCGCGCCCCTCGCGGGCACGTGCCCGGCTGCATGGCGCTAGGGTTCGGCAAAGGCAAGAGGCTGCGCAAGCACGCCGAGTTCGTCCGGGCGAAGCGCCTGGGCCGCCGCGTCGGCACGGCGCACTTCACGCTCCTCGTGTCGCTCCAGCCCGGCGACGCCGTCGCGCCGCGCCTGGGCATCATCGCCGCCCGTAGCGTCGGGGGCGCCGTGCAGCGAAACCGGGTGAAGCGCCTTTGCCGCGAGTGCTTCCGGACCTGGCCCGACCTGCTGCCGGCCGGCGTCGATCTGGTCGTCATCGCCCGGCCGGGCGCCCCCGCGCTCGGGCTGACCGAGGTGCGGTCCGAATGGCACGCGGTGGAACGCCTCCTGCGAAAGCGAGCGGCGGATGCGCTGGCGCAAGCCCGCGCCGCGGATCATCCTGGCCGGGACCGACGATGATCGCTCGCCTCTTCGTCCGGCTCATCCAGCTCTACCGGGCGGTGCTTTCGCCGCTCCTGGGCAACGTTTGCCGCTTCGAGCCCTCGTGCTCGCGCTACGCCGCGGCATGCATCGAAGGGCACGGGGTTTTGAGGGGCGGCTTGCTTTCGATCGTGCGCCTGTGTAAGTGCCACCCGTTTCACCCCGGCGGTCACGACCCTCCCCCCCCTCCTCCCGCGGCACGCTCGAGCATCGGCTAGCGGGCCAGAGACTTTCATGGATCGCAGCTCGATTGTGCGTTGGATCTTGATCGCCGGCATCGCCGTCGCCGGGTACATGCTCTTTTACGGAAAGAAATCGGGGGACGCCGGGCAGAGGCTCCTGCCCGAGACGTACGTGAGCACGCCGGATTTCGCGCTCGACGTCGTCGACGCGCAGCAGCCCCCGTCCTCTGCGCCGGCCGCGGAGCAGACGTGCAGGATCCACGGCAACCGGTTCGAGGCCGACCTCTCCACCCGCGGCGCAGGCGTCAGGCACTTCTATCTGACCGACACTCGCTACGCCCAGAGCGACGCCAAGGACATGTCGACGACTCCGGACATCGAGCGCTGGAGGAACCTTCGCATGCTCTTCCGCACGCCGGGGACCACGCCCTCGGCGGACGACCAGGTGAAGTACGACCGCTTCAACTGGAAGCTCGACCCCGCGTTCTCGCACGGTTGCCGTTTCGCCTACGAGGACGCGGACGTCCGCATCGTCAAGGAGGTGACACCCGAACCCCGCCCCTTCGAGCTGAAGGTCGAGACGACGCTGACCAACCTCGCGGATACGCCGAAGAAGCACACGGCGTCCATCGAGGTCTTCGCGTACCGGACCAACGCCGAGGTCAAGGGCAAGCTCGGGCGCGTCTCGCCGTTCCTGACGGGGCTGGAGTGCGCCCGCAGCGACGAGGTGAAGCGCCTCGCGAAGGATGCGAGCGAGTTCAAGAGCGGGTGGTTCTCCCAGCCGCTCGACGACCGGTACGCGGCCATCGCCAACTACTATTTCGCCCAGGCCATCGTCCCCCTCGACGCGGCGCCGGCGGCCGGCGGCGACAAGCCTTCGTGCGACGTCCTCGCGGAGCAATGGTACGGCGAGGGCCAGCGGCCGGACGACGACCAGGCGGGCGACATCTACCACGCGCGGTTGCAATACCCCGGCCGGACGCTCGGTCCGCACGACTCGTCGACGTACCGGCAGATCGCGTTCTTCGGTCCCAAGGAGCGCGACGTGCTCTCGCGCGCCGCCGGGGGCTGGCCGCGCCTGCAAGACCTCATCAACCTCGGCACGTTCTCGATCGTCGCGAAGGTCCTGGTCGAGATCATCACGTGGATTCACGCCCACATCACGGCCGGCAACTGGGGCCTCGCCATCATCGTCCTGACGATCGGCCTCCGGGTAACGCTCTTCCCCCTTACCTGGAAGCAGATCCAGAGTGCTATCGCGATGCGGAGGCTGAAGCCCGACATCGACGTCTTGAACGCGAAGTTCAAGGACGACGCGCAGGCGAAGAACCTGGCGATGATGGAGCTCTGGCGCAAGAACAAGGTCAACCCCCTCGGCGGGTGCCTGCCGGCGCTCGTCCAGATGCCGATCTGGTTTGCGCTCTACGCCACGCTCCAGACCGCGGTAGAGTTCTACCGGACGAAGTTCCTCTGGTTTTCAGACCTCTCCGCGCCCGACAAGTACTTCATTCTGCCCTTCGTCCTCGGTGCCACGATGATCGTTCAGCAACGGATCGTGCCGCAGCAGGGCATGGACCCGGTGCAGCAGAAGATGATGACCTGGCTCATGCCGGGCGTCTTCACGGTGATGATGCTCTTCTTGCCCGCGGCCCTCGGCGTCTACATGCTGACGAACAGCGTGCTCGGGATCACGCAGCAGCTCGCGGTCGAGAAGCTCTTTCCCCGCGCGGGCGGGCCGCCTTCGGGCGGCGACATCGTCGTGAAGAGGGACGGCCGGCCGGCCGGCAAGCCACCGAAGGACAAGGACAAAGGCGCGGCGATGGCCGCGGCGCTGCGAAAGGGAAAAGCTGGTGTCTGAGGAGCATGAAACAGGATTGAAGGAGGGTGCCGTCGCGCCGCGTGCCGCGGGGTCGACGCCCGCGGTCGACGAGGCGACGCTCGACGCGCAGACGAGGAAGGCCGTGGCGTTCGTTCGGACGCTGGTCGACCGGATGCAGATGGCCGTCGAGGTGCTCGTCGCGCCGAACGACGGCGAGGGGTCCCCGGACGAGATCCGCATCGAGATCGAGGGACCGGACGCCGGGCGCATCATCGGCAAGAAGGGCAACGTCCTCGACGCCATCCAGTACCTGACGGCCCGCGTCGTCGTCCGCCCGGGCGAGCCGCGCCGCCACATCATCGTGGACGCGGAGGGATACCGTGCGCGCCACGAGGATCAGCTTTCGCAGATGGCACGGCGTCTCGCGCAGCGCGTCGCGGAGGAGGGCAAGGTCATCACGTTCGACCCGATGAGCGCGCGCGAACGCCGCATCGTCCACATCGCGCTCCGCGGGGTGAAGGGCGTGCGGACCGAGAGCCTCGGCGAGGAGCCGCAGCGCAGGGTGCAGATCATTCCGGATAAGACGACGGCGTAACGGGCGCGGGCGCGGGCGCAGGCGCAGGCGCGGGCGCAGGCGCGGGCGCGGGCGCGGGCGCAGGCGCGGGCGCGGGCGCGGGCGCGGAAGACGAAGCGCCGCGACGGTGCGACGCTCGTCTTCCTCTGGACCCTCGCCTTAGACGACGTTCTTCACAAGTACGGCCCTCACCTTGTCGAGCCGGTCCAGTAGCCCGACATCGATCTCCGCGACGTACCCGCACGCCACCGCCACATCGAGGCACGCACCGGTCTCCCGCGCCGAGCCGAGCGCGTTGCGATACCGCTCCCGTCGTGTCCCTCCGTTGGACCCGCTGCCCTCGCTGATGTTGAGCGCCACGCTGCTGGATGC
>Ga0182018_10004065_pt1 | contig 12586 bp, 9 predicted proteins | sample 812P2MmetaG_FD_120490 | JGI IMG/M metagenome (GOLD analysis project Ga0182018, IMG submission 120490) | Permafrost microbial communities from Stordalen Mire, Sweden - 812P2M metaG | ecosystem: Environmental > Terrestrial > Soil > Wetlands > Permafrost | place: Sweden: Stordalen | collected...
AGAGGCGACGAGAGCTTTGTTGACGCCGCCACCGAGGACCATCAGCGCGGTGTCGCGGGTCTCGGCGTCGGTGATGCGGAGGCCGGCGACGAATTCACTTTGCTTGCCCAGCTGCTTCAACGTGCGCGTCAGCTGAGGCCCGCCGCCGTGCACGATCGCGACCTGATTGCCGTCCTTGACGAGTTCGGCGATGGCCTTAGCGCACTCGTGCAGCAGCTCGGGATTTTCAAGCGTCGCACCTCCGAGTTTGACCACGTATCTCATATGTCAGAACCCTTCTGCTCACTTCTCATACCCCTTCTCTTTCGGCTTTCATATCAGGCCGTCTGTTTCTTTAAGGCCAAACATTAGGTTCAGGTTCTGCACCGCCTGTCCGGCAGCGCCTTTCAGCAGGTTGTCGAGACACGAAACAATCACACATCGGCGGCCATCGCTGGCGAGATGGAATCCGATGTCGCAGTAATTGGTGTGGATCGAATATTGAATTTCCGGCAGCTGGCCGGCAGGGAAGACGCGGACCAGCGGGCTCTGCGCGAAAAAGCTGCGATAGAGGGACTCGACGTCGCGGGGTTGTTGCGATTCTTTGAACCACACATAAATGGTGGAGAGAATTCCGCGCGGGATGGGTAGGAGATGCGGAGTGAAGACGATCTGTTCTTCGGCCAGGTCAAGCTGCTCCAGCAACTCGCCGGTGTGCCGGTGCGAAAAGAGCCCATAGGCGGAGAGATTGTCCGCGGCGTGCATAAAGTGCGTCTTCGCCGTGGGCGCCTTGCCTGCGCCTGAGACGCCGGATTTGGAATCGCAGACGATGCCGCGATCAAGGTCGATCCATCCGGCGGAGACGAGCGGCTTGAGGGCCAGGATGATCGACGTGGCGTAGCAGCCGGGATTGGCGACCAGATCGGCGTCGCGAATCTCGTCGCGATGCAGCTCGGGCATGCCGTAGACCGCCTGGGTTTGCACGGCGGTGGCGACGGGTGAGCCTTCATCGCTGAATTTGTAGACGGAGCGATGCACGGCGTCTGTGAGACGCCATGCGCCGCTTAGGTCGATGACGCGGAGGCCGTGGTCAAGCGCCTGGGGCACCCACTCGCGGGACTGCTCGTGCGGCGTGGCGAGGAAAAGAACTTTGACGCCGCGAGCCTTCAGCAGATTCCAGGAGAACGGCTCGATCTTCAGCGCTTCGGGGCCAAAGCCGGTGCCGTTGTTGTCCATGAACTGCGGATGGACGGCGGCCAGCGGCTCGGGGGCGATGTCGGGGCGGCCGAGGAAGAGCGGCGGCGACCCGGCGAGCGAGGGATGGCGCAGCAGGAGCCGCGCCAGTTCCATCCCGGCGTAGCCGCTCACGCCCACCACTGCTGTTTGAACAGAGCTCAGAGCAGAGAACGAGAGCTCAGAGCTCAGCTTCCCTAAGCGTGCTTTCGTTGGCGTCGTCGAGTTTGATTTCCGGGCGGACATTTTTTCGCAAAACTTGTTTGACTACTAAAACTCCCTGGTGATTCTTTTTGTATCGTTTTTTCTGAGCTCTGGTTTCAGCCGATCATGCGCTCCAGCTTTTCGCGCATGCTCGACGCGCGTCGAGGATCGGGGCAGATGATCAATACGGTGTCGTCCCCGGCTAAAGTTCCCACCACGTCGTTCCATTCCTCGTGGTCGATGGCCAGAGCCACGGGCTGCGCGCCGCCGCTGGTCGTGCGCAGGACAAGCTGGTTCTGCGCCTGGCGGACAGCGACGCCGAAGCTGGAGAGGACTTCGTCGACCGCGGGCTGTTCGTCTTCTTCCTCCTCCATGTGGCCGTTGCCGTTCGGCGCCGCATAGCCGTTCGGCCCCTTGTACAGCCGCAGCTCGTGAATGTCGCGGGAGAGCGTGGCCTGGGTCACGTCGAAACCGCGACGCGCCAGCCTGCGCCTCAACTCGTCCTGGCTGGCGACGGATTCCGCCGCCACCATTTGCCGGATCGCGCTGTGTCTGTCATGTTTGCTCATACCGCAACTCATCGAAACCGAAACTGAAGGCCAAAAAAGTGGCGGCCAGCCGCTGAGCGGCCCGCCGCGCCTCACTATGTATAAAAATACAGCAATGATGTATAAATATGCAAGCAGATATTTGTCAAGGCCGCGCCCGTTACACCCGCTGGTAATCGCAGCTGCCGGTCACAATTTTGCGAAAATATTTCGAATTTCGTCTTCAGACGAATATGGAAGGCCGTTATAGTTGGATATGGGAACGAGAAATCGTGCTGCACCGGCCCTGTCGACCGGCGGCTCCCGGCCCTGCCTGATCGATTCACGTTTCGACTTTGAATCGTGCGGCGTCGGATTTGTCGCTACTCTCGACAACCAGCCCTCGCATGACATTCTGACGAAGGCGCTGACTGCGCTTGCGCGTCTGGCGCATCGCGGTGCTGTGGCTGCCGACGGAAAGTCGAGCGACGGCATCGGCATCCACACGGCGATTCCTCGCGAACTGCTGCTGGCTTCGACCGGCATTTCTCTCGATCCCGCGCAACCCTTAGCGGTGGGCATGGTTTTTCTGTCTGCGGAGGCGACGGCGGCCGCAGCGGCTGTTCGTGAGCTGGAACAGGCAATTGCTGCGCAGGATTTCTCGATCCTGGGCTGGCGCGAAGTTCCGACGCGGCCTGAGATTTTGGGTGAGATTGCGGCTTCGACGCTGCCGATCATCCGCCAGGTGTTGCTGACGGACGCCAACCCCGGCGCTGCGACCTACCAGGAGCGCGATCGCAGGCTCTACCTTGCGCGCAAGCGATTTGAGCGGAGCGGGGCTGAGGGCTACGTGTGCTCGCTGTCGTCGTCTTCGATCGTCTACAAGGCGATGTGCGATGCGCGGCTGCTGCCGGAGTTCTATCCCGACCTTTCCGATGCTCGGTTCGTCACGCCGTTCGCGCTTTTTCATCAGCGATACGCTACGAATGTTGCGCCGTCCTGGGATCGCGCACAGCCGTTTCGGATTTTGGGGCACAACGGCGAGATCAACACCATCTGGGGCAATCGGGCGCGGATGACGGCTCGGGCGGCGACTCTGCCTGACGATTTGCGGCCGATTTTCACGCCCAGCGGTTCGGATTCGACCAGCCTGGACGAGGTCATCGAGATGCTTGCGCGCAACGGTCGCACGGTCGCCGAGGCGGTGCGGATGGTGATGCCGCCGGCAGACAGCGGCCGGCATTCACCGTTCCTCGCGTATCACGGCGACTGCATTGAGCCGTGGGATGGGCCAGCGGCGGTTTCATTCACAGACGGGCATTTGATTGGGGCGGCACTGGATCGCAACGGGCTGCGTCCCTGCCGTTTTTTTGTCACCGAGGATCATCTGGTGGTGGCGGGATCGGAAGCGGGTCTGGTGGATCTGGATCCGGAGAAGATTGTGCACAGCGGCCGGCTGGGACCGGGGCAGATGCTGCTGGCCGATCTCGAGAAGCACGTTTTCTACGAGGACGACGAACTGCAGGCGCTGTTCGACAAGTCTGCGCCGGAGTACGAGGCGTTGCTGGAGAATGCGACGCTCGACTCGGCCCTGCCGGTTGCGGCGATCGATGCGGCGGAGTTGAACCGGCTGCAGATCGGCTTCGGCTACACCAAAGAAGACGTCAACATGATCCTGAAGCCGATGGCGATGGAGGGCAAGGACGCGGTGTGGTCGATGGGCGACGACACGCCGATTGCGCCGCTGGCCCGCACGCCCAGGCCGGTATACGCCTTCTTCCGCCAGCGTTTCGCTCAGGTCACGAACCCGCCTATCGACTCGCTGCGCGAGGCCTGCGTCATCCAGTTGCACACACGGCTCGGCCCGTGGCCGCATGTATTAGGTACGCGCGAACGGCTGCCTGGACTGTCGCTCAGTTCGCCGTTCCTTTCGCTCTCGCAAATGGACTCGCTGCATCGCCGCAAGCATGATCTGGCGGGGAATCTGCCGCTGGCGGTGCTGGACTGCGTTTTCAATCCGGCCTGCAACCTCATCACCGCGCTGGACGACCTTTGCGAGAAAGCCCGGGAACTGGTGCGTGGAGGCGCAGCCATTCTGCTGCTGACCGACCGCGGATGCAGCGAGCAGGCGATTCCGATTCCGATGGCGCTGGCCACGGGAGCGGTGCATCATTCGCTGATTCGCGCCGGCGAGCGCATCAAGGTCGGCCTCGCGATCGAAGCCGCGGACTGCCGCGACCTGCATCATGCCGCGGTGCTGATGGGAATGGGCGCTGGAGCGATCTGCCCCTGGCTTGCGCTCGAAACCGCAAGGCAGCTGAATCCTGAAAACGGCGAGACGAATCTGCTGCACGCGTTCGACCTCGGCCTCGCGAAGATCATGTCGAAGATGGGCATCTCGGTGGTCGACAGCTACCGCGGGGCGCACCTCTTCGATTGCCTCGGCCTCAGCAAGGATGTGGTGGAGCGATGTTTTGAGGGCACGCCCGCTCCTCTGGGCGGCATTGGATTTCCCGAGCTCGAAGCGAGTTTGCGCGAGCTGTGGCTGGGGACACAGAACCTGACTGACGTTGGCGGCGAAACGAACGGCGACAGTCCTGAAGCGGGCGACAATGGCGGACCGCTGGTGACTGTGGCGGCGGCCAAAGACCTTCCCGACTACGGATGGATTCGTTTCCGCAAGGCGGACAGGTCGGAGCCGCATGGCTGGCAACCGCAGACGGTTCGCCTGCTGCAGACCATCACCGGGGCGACCCGCTCCGCGGCGGCGACAGCCGATTCCGCGCAGGCCTGGGGAGCCTTCACGAACCAGGCGCGTGAGAAGGAGCCGGCCGTCCTGCGCGATCTGCTGGAGGTGCGCGCTGCCGCGGCGCCGCTGCATGTGGATGATGTGGAGCCGGCGCAAAAGATGTTTGGGCGCTTCATCGCCAGCGCCATGTCTCTGGGATCGCTGAGCCCCGAGGCGCACCAGACCATCACGGCCGCGATGAACATGCTCGGCGGCCGCTCGAACACAGGTGAGGGCGGCGAAGACCCGGCGGTCTACGAGCCCGGAGCCCAGCTGCCGATCAATGGAACATTGTTCCCGTCTGAGCTGCTGAACAACAAAGTCAAACAGGTCGCCTCGGCCCGCTTTGGGGTCACCGCGCAGTATCTGATGCATGCCGAGGAGCTGGAAATCAAGATTGCGCAGGGGTCGAAGCCCGGCGAGGGCGGGCAGCTTCCTGGGCACAAAGTCACGGAGCTCATCGCACGCCTCCGCCACGCGCAACCCGGTGTGCAGCTGATCAGTCCGCCGCCGCACCACGACATCTATTCCATCGAAGATCTGGCCCAGCTCATTCACGACCTCCGCCGGATCAATCCGAAAGCCGCCATCGGCGTCAAGCTGGTTTCCGAATGCGGCGTGGGCGTAGTGGCTGCGGGTGTGGCAAAAGCGTACGCGGACTACATCGTCATTGCGGGACATAACGGCGGCACGGGCGCGTCGCCGCTGTCGAGCATCAAGTATGCGGGCAATCCCTGGGAGCTGGGGCTGGCAGAGGCGCAGCAGGTGCTCATCCGCAACGGTCTCCGCGGCCGCGTCCGCCTCCGCACCGACGGCGGCCTCCGCACCGCGCGCGACATCATCGTCGCCGCCATGCTCGGCGCAGACGAATTCGCCTTCGGCACGGCGGTTCTGGTCGCGCTGGGCTGCGATATGGCGCGGCAGTGTCACCTGAATACCTGTCCCACCGGCATCGCGACGCAGCGGCCAGACCTGCGTGCAAAGTTCCGGGGTAAGCCGGAGCACCTGGTGCGCTTCTTTGAGGGGCTGGCTGGGGAGATTCGTGCGCTGCTGGCGGGGTTGGGCCTGCCTTCGCTCGAAGCCGCCATTGGCCGCACCGATCTGCTCGAGCAGACGCGTTTCGACGGCTGCCTCGATCTGGGACCGATGCTGGGTGCGCCACCCGACGGCGGCAAAGCGGGCGCGACACACTGGCAGGGGCGGCGGAATCTGCGTCCCGAGGATCACCCACCCATCGATGATGCATGGGTTGAGCCTGGCGTCGCGGCTTATAAGGCTGGAGAGCCGTTCCTCGTCGATGCATTGATCGCCAACGAGGACCGTACCTTTGGGGCGAGGCTTGCCGGAGAACTGGCGATGCTGCAGTCAGCGGGCGTGAACCCCCAGGCTCCGCTGACGTTCCGGCTGACCGGAGAAGCGGGGCAGTCGTTTGGCGCTTTCGCGGTTCCAGGAATGGAACTGATCCTTAAAGGACTGGCTAACGATTTCGTCGGTAAGTCGCTGTCAGGTGGAGAGATTATCCTGCGCGGTCAGGGTCGCGCCGCCCTGCAGCCGGAGCTGCACACGATCCTCGGCAACGTTGCGCTTTACGGAGCGACCAGCGGGGCGCTCTTCGCGGCTGGCTGCGCGGGTGAACGCTTTGCCGTGCGCAATTCAGGCGCTCTCGCCGTCGTCGAGGGCGTTGGCGACCATGGTTGCGAGTACATGACCGGCGGTCTGGTCGCGGTGCTGGGAGCGACGGGAACGAACTTCGGCGCCGGCATGACGGGCGGCGAGGCATGGGTTTTCGACGAAGAGGGACTTTTCCTGGCACAGCAGCGCTACCACGCCGGTTTTCTCACCCCTGAGCCGTACGACACACTGGATTCCGAAGCGAAGGAGAGCATTTTGGGACTGGTGCAGTTGCACGCGGAGAAGACGGCCAGCACGCGGGCATACTGGCTGATGTCGAAATGGGAGGAGCTCGCGCCGCGGTTTGTTCGGCTGACGCCTAAGCCGCAGTGAGGGCAGAGCACAGGGCTCAGAGCACAGCGCCCAGAAAGCAGCGATCAGCGATCAGCGTTCAGCGTTGAGAGCGGGTAGCTGATGGCGGGCATCATCGAGGGCTATTCGATCATGGAAGAAGTCAACAGGGATGTGCCGAGCGAGAATCGGATCCGCTGGATTTCCCTCAAGTCGCGACTATTTGAGGTTCTCGCGCTGCATCGTGGGCTGTTTCCACATAGCCGAAAGCGCAGGGGGATGGGCTGGTGCCTATTTGGAGCCTTCGCCCTCACCCTCGTGGGTGCCGTGATCTGGGATCCCCGTTAGGGATAAGGTGACCGGCGACACGGAAGTTTCGTGGCCGGGCGGAAAATGTTTTGGCTGGCCGTTTGCGGGGGGACTCGCCAGAGATTGTCACGAGCAAAACGGTAGAGGACGTGAGACGGCGCATCACGCCAGTAACGTGCACAACTTTTCGGCACGGGTGCGTCTCCTCCAGATGGATGTATCCTTTGGTTACCCCGCGCCATCAAAAGACGGGCCTTGATCCTTTCGCAATGCTGAATTCCTCTCCCTTTTCGCGCCGCCCCTTTTTGGGGATGCTGTCCGGGCTGGCCCTGGTTGGGGCAATACTGCTCGGCGGATGTAGCCGATTCGCCACGCACGGGCCTCACGAATACGTCTATGTCTGGGCTCGGGGCACGTACCTGCGCGACCGCGTGGCTGCGGTCAGCAATCGCGTCGCGGAGGTGGTCAACGGCCAGCGATTGCAGGTTATCGAGCACGGCCGGCGCTTCCTGAAGGTGAAGACGGACAAGGGCGAGATTGGCTGGATCGAGGACCACGGCGTGATCGACCAGCAGGTCTACGACAAATTCAACCAGCTCGAAAAAGACAATGCCAACGATCCCGTAGTGGCGACCGCGGTCCTGCGTGACGATTACTGGCTCCGCGACGCTCCCGGCAGAACGTCCGACCGCTTTTACCTGTTGCCAGAGAATGACAAGCTGCAGTTGCTGATGCGGGCCTCTGTGCCCAGGCCTGACGCACCGCAAGCCATCCCCTTGCCCATTGCGAAGCCGGCGAACGGGGCAGACAAGCCCGGGCCGCCACCACCGCCAAATCTTGAGGACTACTGGCTGATACGCGACAGTACCGGCCGCGTGGGTTGGATACGGGCGCGCACGCTCGACGAGGATGTGCCGGACGCGATTGCCGGGTTGGCGGAAGGCCAAAAAATTGTCGGCGCGTACGTTCTTCGCAAGGTCACCGATCCGGATGCGAACGTGCCCGGCAATGAAGTGGCGGAATATGTTGCCGTACTCGCACCCTATAAGGATGGCCTCCCGTACGATTTCGATCAGGTGCGGGTCTACACGTGGAACGTGAAGAAGCACCGTTACGAGACGGCCTATCGGGAGCGCAATTTCGCGGGATATCTGCCGGTGACTGTTACCGAAGAGGATTCGACCAACCAGGAGCCGGCCTTCTCGTATCGCGTCGCGACCGGAGAGCAGGCCGTTCTCGATCCCCAAACCGGCACGGTTAAACCTGGAGAAACGGTGACGGAGAGCTTTCGCATGGAGGGAGTGATGGTGCGACGGGTTGGCGAACAGCCCGCGCGGTCGCCGGTTGCGCCTGCGACTCACGCGCATCACGAAAAATCCCATCGGAAGCGACACGGGTAGAATCCGGCGGCGCGTCCGGGAACCGGTCACTGCGGTTTAACCTATCTATATCTGTTGTTTACCACAGACTAAACAGATCCTTTTTCCCACTGCGGCGCATATTGCGTAAATGGTTCGGAAACCCGTATCGTTAAGTAACACACCTTGACGGTGGGTGCGGCGCCTCCAACATTTCGGCTTCGCTGCAGTTTTTCCTGTTGTTGCAGTTTTCACCGTCGAGTCAATTAAAGGGCAAAGGAGATCGGCTCATGGAAAACAAGCCGGCGCAGAACATTCAGGATACCTTCCTGAACACCGTTCGGAAAGATAAGACCCCCATTACGATTTACCTGGTGAGCGGAGTGAAACTCACAGGGAAAATCCGCTCTTTCGACAAATACTCAGTGCTGCTGGAGAACAACAGCCAGGAGCAGCTGATTTTCAAGCACGCTATCTCAACCGTGGTGAGCACCCGCTCGGTCCTGCACGGAGAACACCGTCCGCCGCACACCGCACAGGCGGGGCCTGTCGCCGTCGCGAACGCGCAAACGGTGCAGGAGGCGTCCGGCTCCTGACGGAGGCGGACGCGCAGGCGCAACGATTTCAATGCCTCTGAACGCGACCGGTACGACCGCGGAACGGGCATTGCTGGTCACGGTCGTTCTTGGGCCGCAGAGGCGATCTCTGACCCGCGGCGCAGCCCAGGCGCGCGATGCGGCCAAGGTAACTCCCAGCCCACACCCTGTCCCAACCGACGAGGACTCGCGCCTTGCGGAGTTCCGCGAGCTGGTCATCAGCGCCGGGGCCAGCATTTCTGCCGAGGTTGTGCAGCATCGTCCCAAAGCCGACCCGGCGACGCTCGTGGGCAGCGGCAAAGTGGAAGAGATCTCCGGGATCGCGGCTTCTACGCAGGCAGATGTTGCCATCATCGACCACGATCTGAGCCCAACCCAGCTGCGCAACCTGGAGAACGCGCTGCCCTGCCGGGTCATCGACCGCACCCAGCTCATCCTGGATATTTTCGCCCGCCATGCGCGAACGCGCGAAGGCCAGCTCCAGGTAGAACTGGCGCAGCTCGAATACATGCTGCCCAGGCTGACCGGCCGCGGCAAAGCTATGTCCCAGCTCGGCGGCGGCATCGGCACGCGCGGACCCGGTGAAACACAGCTCGAGACGGATCGGCGCCGCATTCAGCGCCGCGTGCTGCAGCTGCGCGGCGAACTGGAGGCCGTCCGGCGCATCCGCACCCAACAGCGCAGGCGTCGCGAATCGGTCCCGGTCCCCACCATTGCCCTCGTGGGCTATACCAACGCCGGGAAAAGCACATTGTTCAACGCGATTACGCGTGCAGGCGTCCTCGAGTCCTCGCGCATGTTCGCTACGCTCGATCCCAAGCTCAGCGCGATTCAGCTTCCGAGCCGCAGAAAGGTGCTGCTGTCGGACACGGTGGGCTTCATCCGCGACCTGCCGCATACGCTGGTGACATCGTTCCGCGCGACTCTGGAAGAGGTGCGCAAGGCCGAGGTCCTGGTGCATGTGCGCGATGCTTCCAACCCGATGCGTGAGGAGCACAAAGCAGAAGTGGAGAAGGTGCTGGGCGAACTGGATGTGCTGGACAAGCCGCGGCTGGAGGTTCTGAACAAGGTGGACCTGCTGAGCGACGAAGAGGCCGCCGCGCTGGTAGCTGCCAGCGAGGGTCGAGCCATCGCGACCTCGGCGAAGGACCATACCGGCCTTGAAACCCTGATGAACCGCATGGATGCGGAGCTTGTGCTGGATCCGATCCTCGAACAGAGTTTTCAGATCCCGCAGTCGGAGGGCGATGTGCTGGCTGCGCTGGAGGCTGGCGCGATGATTCGCGAGCGCGAGTATGAGGGGAATCTGGTGCGGATGAATGTGGCGGGACCAGCGTCGTTACTGGGGCGCTACAGGCGTTTTCGCCAGCTGGCGCGTGAATAATCTCTTCCAGACAAGACAAACCGGATGATGGAGAGTGGTGGGAACCTCCGATCACCCGGTTCGCCGACCCTGATCCGGGTCGAGGTGGTATTCTCAGTATACGCCGGAAGGCGTTCAGGTCAAGCTCGCAATGTCAATTTTTGCGGCTTTCCTCGAAGCTGTTCCGCAGGGAGCTGTAGCCCAAAGAAGCAGATGCAAAAGTAAGTGCCTTTGGTCATTTGACACTGAAATTTTGCCTCTGTTAGAACCAAAGGTTCTACCTGAGCCTTCTCAGTCGTTCCGACTGCCACCGCCGGCCAACTCATGGATCAATTGTCTCGTCAACTTGGTGATCTTGCGCTCGGTGCGATACCGACCCTGATCCTTTTTATCGTGTTGGTTTTGGGCTACCGCTTCATTCTGTACAGGCCCATGATGAAGACCCGCGCCGAACGCCGCGAGCGGACCGCCGGCGCGCTCGAGAAGTCCTCTCTCGCCATCGCCCAGGCTGACGTTCGCTCCCAGGAATATGAGGCGAAGCTGCGGGCTGCGCGGGGCGAGATTTTTCGCGGCCGCGAGCAGCGCATCCAGCAGTTGAACGCCGAACGCGAGAGCGCCGTGGCCACCGCTCGCCTGGCTGCCCAGCAACGCGTCCAGACGGCGCAGTCGGCATTGGCGGCGCAAAGTGCTGATGCTCGAAAGCAGATCGAGGCTTCTGCGAGCCAACTGGCTGCCCAGGTAATCGCCGCGGTTCTCCCCGCAGCGGCAGCGGAGAACGCGCAGTGAAAGCTATTACCCGCATCCTGAGCCTGCTGGTCCTGGGCACTGTGTTGGGGATTCCGGGCGCACGCCTGTATGCGCAGGTGGCTACCGGCTCTGCACAGACAGCTTCTGGCTCCGCGCAGCCCGCCGCAAAGAGTTCCGGCGGCGAGCACATGGACGAGCCCGAAAGCAACTCCGACATCGACCAGTATCGTCACTCATCGACCGTGCGCGCCATCGCCCGCTTCGCCCATCTGAAAACGGAGACGGTGGCCCAGATTTTCGAGGACCTGAACTCCGGTGTTCTGATCTTCGTGATCGTCGTCGTCCTGTGGAAGTTTCTGCCAAAACTGTTTCGCACGCGCACCGAAAACCTGCAGAAGGAACTGATTGATGCGAGGTTGGCTACCGAGAAGGCCAACCGGAGGCTCGCCGAAGTTGAATCCCGCCTGCTGCGGCTGGATTCGGAAATTGGGGCCATCCGGCAGCAGGTGGAGCAGGAGTCCGTCGAGGACGAGAAGCGCATTCACGCTGCCCTTGAATCCGAACGCGAGCGCATTATCGCCTCCGCTGAGCAGGAGATCACGGCAACCCAGGCCGCAGCCCAGCGCGACCTGAAGAAGTTTGCCGCCGACCTGGCCATCGACAACGCGATGCGCCGGATTCAGCTCTCCAGCGATGCGGATCGTGCGCTCATCCGCGAATTTGGCAAGTCGCTGAACAAGAATTCCGGAGGCGAGGCGTAAATGGCGAGCTACGCATCCCGATACGCGCGCGCTTTTGCCGACGTGATCTTTGAGACGAAACTGGACGCTAAAGACGTGCAGCGGCAGCTCGGCGACTTTGCCGCCGCATGGCATGAGAGCCACGATCTGCGTGAATTTTTCCTGGATCCTTCGTTTCCGCTGGGGCAGAAGATCGAAGTCCTGGACAAGCTGAATACGAAGCTCAAAATGGCGCAGCAAACTCGCAACTTCATCGCGGTGCTCATCCGGAACGACCGCATTGCGGGCTTCGATGATGTGGCGGCGGAGCTGCGGCGCGAGATCAACCAACGGCTGGGGATCTCCGAGGCGAAGGTGATCTCGGCGAGAAAGCTCGACGAGAAGGAGCGCCGGGATCTGGAGAAGCAGATTGCGGAACTCACCGGCGGGACGGTGGAGGCACAGTTCGAAGAAGACGGTGCGTTGCTGGGCGGCGCCGTCGTCCAGGTGGGCAGCACGGTTTATGACGGTTCGGTGCGCGGGCGGCTGGACCGGCTGAGGGAAGAATTGACGGCCAGCTAGAAATTCGATCGACAGATTAAGAGCGGAAGCACGCGAAAACAAGATTCGTGGACAGGGCGGGGAAAAGAAAAGCATGGCGCAGATCAAAGCAGACGAAATAACAGCGCTCCTGAAGGAGCAGATTGCGAATTACGACGCGAAGATGCGCGTCGATGAGGTCGGAACCGTAATTACCCTGGGCGACGGCATCGCGCGCCTGCACGGGCTCGACAAGGTCAT
>Ga0182018_10004066_pt1 | contig 12584 bp, 12 predicted proteins | sample 812P2MmetaG_FD_120490 | JGI IMG/M metagenome (GOLD analysis project Ga0182018, IMG submission 120490) | Permafrost microbial communities from Stordalen Mire, Sweden - 812P2M metaG | ecosystem: Environmental > Terrestrial > Soil > Wetlands > Permafrost | place: Sweden: Stordalen | collected...
ACGGTCATCGTCGGACTGGCCCGCGACGGGATGGCGACGGAGTCACTCGAGGCCCACCTGCCCGGGGATCGCGACCGGGTGCGGCAGTACGCCACCATCACGGCCCTCGACCTCCTGCGCCGGCGCCTGATCCACGACGCCGACGGCTGACGGGGAGACACCCGCCGTCACCCGTCCGTCACGCCGGTGACGACGCCGGTTCCCAGGGCGTGACCCAGGGGGAGGGCGCCCACTTTTCGGCGGCGGCCATCAGCGAACCGGCCGTCGCCCCGTCCAGGCATTCCCGGATGATGTCGGCGTGGCCGGCGTGACGGGCCGTCTCCTCGACGAGGTGCAGGAGGACCCAGCGCACCGACGCCTCGTCGGGGAACCAGGGCACGCCCTTGGCCAGCGGTACGTCCTGTCCGAGATCGCCGATCTCGGCCATGACGCTCTCCGTGCGGGCGGCCACCTCCCCGTACCGGTCGAGAAGACCGTCCAGGGTCTCGTCCGACTGCATCTGGAATCCGGCCAGGTAGCCGGCGTAGTCGGTCGGGTCCGACGAGTCGCACCGGAGAACCCTGTCGATCCAGCCGCTCTCGGCACCCGCCACGTGCTTGACCAGTCCGCCGATGCTCAGCGTGCTGGCCGTGGTGGTCGTCCGGGCCTGGTCATCGGTAAGCCCGTAGGCCGCGTTCCGCACGGCGGCGCGCTGCTGGGTCAGGAAGGCGAGGAGCGCCTGGCGCTCGTCGGTGACGAAGGGGACGTTCATGGGCATGGTGGATCTCCTGTTCGTTGAGGACCGCACGCCGTCCATTGTGCCTGGTCAAACTGGCCATCTTCTGGCCAGTTTGGGTGCGATCATGGATGGATGCGAGCCGATCGCCTCGTGGCTGCCCTCCTCGTCCTCCAGGCCCGGGGACGGGTGACGGCGGCGGCGCTGGCCGAGGAGCTCGAGATCTCCGAGCGGACGGCCCGCCGGGACCTCGAGGCCCTGGCCATGGCCGGCATCCCCGTCTACTCCCAGCCCGGCCGGGGCGGCGGCTGGTCGCTCGTGGGCGGAGCCACCACCGACTTGAGTGGCCTCACCGGCGCCGAGGTACGGACCCTCTTCCTCATCGCCGGTCCCTCGGCCGCCACCCCCGAGGTGAAGGCCGCCCTCCGCAAGCTCGTCCGGGCCCTCCCCGAGACCTTCCGGGCCGAGGCCGAGGCGGCGGCCTCGGCCGTGGTGCTCGACCCGACGGGGTGGGACCACCACCGGGCCGAGCCTCCTCCCCACCTCGCGGTCCTCCAGAAGGCCGTGATCGACGGCGTCCAGGTCCGGCTGTCCTACACGGCGCGCAACGGCACCGAGACGGAGCGGATCGTCCACCCCCTCGGTCTGGTGGCCAAGCGGGCCGTCTGGTACCTGATCGCCAACACCGACGCCGGGCTCCGGACGTTCCGGGTCGGTCGGGTCCGGTCGGTCATGGTGACGGACCGGCCCGTCGAACGACCCGACGGCTTCGACCTCGAGGAGGCCTGGCGGTCCACCCTGGCCACCCTCGACGAGCACCGGGTGCCGACCGCCGCCACCCTCCGGCTCGACGCCGACGACGTCGCGCACCTGCGGGCCGTCCTCGGGACGCCGATGACGGTGGGCCCGGTCGGGCGCGACGGCCTGGTGGACGTCGAGGTCCGGACCTATTCGCCGCAGACGATCGCCGCCCAGCTCGCCGGCTTCGGTGCCCTCGTCGAGGTCATCGCCCCCACCGAGGTCCGCCACCATCTGCGCAGGATCGCCGCCGAGCTCTCGCGGGTCTACGGGGGCGTGAACAGCCGGGTGTAGAGCCGGAAGGTCGCCTCGTCGAAGGCGACCAGGCGGACGGAGGCGAGGCCCGACGCCGTCGCCGCCACGGTGGCCACGGCCACCTCGGCGGCCCGGTCCGGTGGGTACCCGTAGACGCCGGTGGAGATGGCGGGGAAGGCCAACGTTCGCGCCCCCAGCTCGTCGGCCACGGCCAGGGCCCGCCGGTAGCACGAGGCGAGGACCGCCGCCTCGCCCGACCGCCCCCCGGCCCAGACGGGGCCGACGGTGTGGATGATCCACCGCGCCGCCAGCCCGAATCCCGATGTCGCCTTGGCGTCCCCGGGGTCGCAGCCTCCGAGCGCGGCGCAGGCGGCGTGGAGGTCGGCCGCACCGGCGGCCCGGTGGATGGCCTCGTCGACGCCCCCGCCCCCGGCCAGGCGCGCGTTGGCGGCGTTCACGATTGCATCCACCGTCTGGGCGGTGATGTCCCCCATGACGACCTCGATCGATGGAGGGCCCACCGCCACAGTTTCGCCTGCGCGACCGGTGGCCGTTTTGCGCCTATGCAGTGGCGGTCCTGAACCGCCGGAGAGCGAGGGGCACACAGACGGCGATGATGATGAGGCACCAGCCGATCATCGCCGGGACGGGGTGGTCGAGCTGGAAGGAGCCGCTCGAGACCGTCCCCTGGCAGACATGGCGTACGGCCGCCACCACCGCCGAGAGCGGATCCCATTCGGCCACGGCACGCGGGACGAGTTTCATTCCCGAGATCGGGACGAAGGTGCCGGCGAGGAAGGACAGGGGCAGCATCAAGGCGAATCCGATGCCCTGCACGGCGTCCGAGCTGCGGATCAACATGCCCATGAGAACCCCGAACCAGGTGAAGGCAAACAGGGCCAGCAGCATCAGGGCCACGAGCTCCACGAACCGACCGCCGTCCAGGTGGGGTCGCCAGCCGAGCGCCAGACCCACTCCGACGACGATTACGATGCCGAGGATCTGCTCGATGATCTGGCCGATCACCTGAGCCGAGATCACCGACATCCGGGTGACCGGTAGCGATCGGAATCGGTCCACGACTCCGCTCGAGAAGTCGGTCGAGGTCGCCACACCGGCGCCGATGACACCAAAGGCCACACTCTGACCGAGCAGGCCCGGCAGCAGGTAGTTCTGGTAGCTGATTCCGAGAACGTGAATAGCCGAACCGAAGACATACAGAAAGAGCAGGGTGAACATCACCGGTTGGATCGTGACGTCACTCAGTCGTTCCGGGACCCGGGGAATGGTGCGCAGCCCCCGGCCCACGAGCAGACCTGTCTCCCGGAGATAGCGGACGAAGCGTCCGGGTCGGGCGGGGAGGGTTTCGGGGCTGCCGGCGACGGCGACGCTCGGCGAGAGGGCGACGGTGGTCATGACGCCACCTCGACGAGGCTCTCGTCGGTGGGGCCGTTCCCGGTCGGCGCCTCTCCGGTCAGGGCGAGAAAGGCATCGTCCAGGGTCGGTCGGCGCAAGGCGATCTCGTCCACCGGTATCCCACTGGCGCGCACGGCCGCCGCCACCGCGGCCAGGTCGTCGATCTCCCGAGGCGCGGGGACCGAGACCGTTCGCCGCTCCCGGGCCACACTCAGATCGAAGGGGCCGGAGAGGGCGTCGATGAGGCCCTGGAGGCCACGGCCGTCGACGGCCACCACGTCGACGCGCTGGTCCCCGATGAGGGCCTTCAAGTCGCTCGGCGTGCCGGCAGCCACGGCCCGGCCGTGATCGATCAGCACGATGTTGTCGGCCAGGGCATCGGCCTCCTCCAGATTCTGTGTCGTGAGCAGGAGCGTGACACCCTCATCGACCAGATCGCGCACCGTCGCCCACACGACCTGACGGCTGCGAGGATCGAGTCCGGTCGTCGGCTCGTCGAGCACCAGGAGCTCGGGTTGGACGACGAGGCTGGCGGCCAGGTCGACCCGCCGGCGCTGGCCACCCGACACCGCCTTGATCAGCTTGTCGCGGAACTCGCCGATATCGAACCGGTCGACGAGGGGGTCGACGATCCTGACGGCCGCCGATCTGCCGTAGCCGCGCAACCGAGCCATGAGCAGCAGGTTCTCCCGAGCCGTCAGGTTGTCCTCCAGAGCAGCGAACTGTCCCGTCAGGGAGATCACGCGGCGCACGGCATCGGCGTCGTGGACGATGTCGTGGCCGCAGACCGACGCGGTGCCACTGGTCGGTGCGGAGAGGGTGGCGAGCATCCGCACGGTGGTGGTCTTGCCCGCCCCGTTGGGGCCGAGAAGGGACATCACCGTTCCCGACTCGACCTGCAGATCGATGGCATCGACGGCGACGAGATCGCCGAAGTGCTTGGTCAGGCCGTCCGTGATCACGGCGAATTCCGGAGAGTGCATCGGGGGCCTCCTTTCGGTCTCTATAAACATATAGTAACGGTAAAAATACTGCAACTAGAATCATGAGAGCCGACCGGAGGTAGGATGGGTCCGTGAGTGTCGATCCTGTCCCTGCCGGCCTCGAAAGAGCCCCTGTGCTGCCGGGCGAGGGGCTGCGCGAGCGCAAGAAGCGCATGATGCGCCAGTTGATCTCCGACACCGCCACCGCCATGTTCCTCGAGCGGGGCTTCGAGGAGGTTCGGGTGGCCGAGGTGGCGGCCGCCTGCGAGGTGTCGGAAAAGACGGTCTACAATTACTTCCCGACGAAGGAATCACTGGTCCTCGACCGTGAGGAGCCGATGGCCGCCGACATCCGGCGGGTCCTCGGACCCGGTGGCGCGGCGATGTCGCCCATCCAAGCGGCGGTGGAGCTGATCGCCGCCGAACTGAGTCGGCAGTACGACCACTGGGGTGAGGACCACCACCAGCCCGACGACCTCACCATGATCAGACGCTTCGCCGAGATGCTCGAAAGCACACCGCAGCTGCGGGCCGCCCAGCGCGACATGATGGATCGTCTGGTGGACGTGGCCGCGCAGGCCATGGCGGCCCGGGCCGGGGTCGATCCCGAGGACCCCGAGCCGCAGATCGCCGCTGACGCTCTCCTCGGTCTGTGGCGGGTGCAATACCGGGCCATGAGGAAGTACTCCGACGGCAAGCGCTCGGCCGCCGAAGTGCGCGACCGCGTTCTCGACGAGGTCCGCCGGGCCGCCCGTCTCATCGACACCGGGCTGTGGTCCTTCGGCATGGTCGTGCAGGGCAACAACGGCCGCGAGCAGCTGAAGGCGGCGGCGGAGGCCGCCAACGAGGCCCGGAAGCAGGTGGTCACCGCCATCAAGCAGGCCCGTGGGGCATGGCGCCAGGTCGTCGCCGAAGCGCACCGCCACGAGGAGAGCAGAGGCCACACCCCCCGGTCGTCCCGCAAACGGACCTGAAAGTCGGTGCGCCTCTTCGTCGCCGTCTCACTGCCGTCCGACGTGACGGAGCTCGTGCGCGATCTGCCCCGCCCCGATCTGGCCAGTCTCCGGTGGACGACGGAGGATCAGTGGCACATCACCCTGCGGTTCCTCGGTGAGGTCGACGCGCCGGCCGCCGTGGCCGGCGCCCTGAAGGGGGTCCCGGCGCTGTTGCGGGAGTCGGGGATCGACGAGGTGGAGGCCGTCCTCGGGGCGGTCACGGCCTGGTTCAGGGGCCGGAAGATCCTCCACGTGCCGGTGGCCGGGCTCGACCCGCTGGCCTCGGCCGTGGCTTCGGCCACCGCCCCCTGGGGCGAGGCGTCCGAGGAGCCGCCCTTCGCCGGCCACCTGACCCTGGCCCGGGTCCGTCAGCGCCAGACGGGGCCGGCCAACCTGGCCGGAACCCCCCTCAGCGCCGAGTGGACGGTCGACGAGATCCTCCTCATGTCCTCCACCCTGGCCCCGGGCGGGTCCCGGTACGGGATCGTGGCCCGGGTCCCCCTGGGGACCTGAAAAGATCCGTCACGAACACCTGTTCGCCAACTACAGTGCTGTAAGTCAGGCAGGGACCGACACACCCACTTCGTATGGTCCGCCGGGTCGGAGCGACTACCCGGTGACATGCACACAACGAAGAGAGGCGAGGACATGGAACGTGACAAGGCACTCGATGTGGCCCTGAGTCAGATCGAAAAGCAATTCGGCAAGGGCTCGGTCATGCGGATGGGGGAGAACCTCAACATGGGCATCGAGTCGATCCCCACCGGCGCGATGGCACTCGACATGGCCCTCGGGATCGGCGGACTGCCCCGCGGGCGGATCGTGGAGGTCTACGGCCCCGAGTCCTCGGGTAAGTCCACTCTGGCCATGCACGTGGTGGCCGAGGCTCAGCGCAACGGCGGCATCTGCGCCTACATCGACGCCGAGCACGCCATGGACCCCGTCTACGCCACCGCCATCGGGGTGAACATCGACGACCTCCTCATCTCCCAGCCCGATACGGGCGAGCAGGCCCTCGAGATCGCCGACATGCTGATCCGCTCCGGTGCCCTCGACGTGATCGTCGTCGACTCGGTCGCGGCGCTGACACCGCGGGCCGAGATCGAAGGCGACATGGGTGACGCCCACGTCGGTCTCCAGGCGCGGCTCATGTCACAGGCGCTGCGGAAGCTGACGGGGACGCTGTCCAAGTCCGACACCATCGCTCTCTTCATCAACCAGCTGAGAGAGAAAATCGGAATTATGTACGGCTGCTTTGATTATTCGACCAGAGTGGTCCTGGCCGATGGGACGAAGGAAGAGATCGGGAAGATCGTCACCCAACGTCTCCCCGTCGAGGTCCTCTCCTACGACCCCAAGGTCGGAGCCGTCGTCCCCAAGCGCGTCGTCAACTGGTTCGACAACGGAGTGACCGACACGTTTCTCCAGTTCACCGTGGCCAAGCCGGCCAAGCCTGGGAGATCGCAGTTCGCCTGCACTTCCAACCACTTGATTCGGACACCGGCCGGATGGCGCGAAGCGGGAGAACTAAAGGTCGGCGACAACGTGATGACATCGCAACCGCACTTCCTTTCGCCCTTCCAGTGGCAGGCACTGCGAGGAACCCTTATGGGGGACGGGGCCGTGTCCCCGAATACGAACGGTCACGCCGCCCGGTTCCGGTACTGCCACGGGGCGCGCCAGACTGCGTACGCCGACTGGAAGGCGTCGCTGTTCGCCAACGTTGCCAGCACCCGGAACGTCCGCAAGGACGGTGTGGTGACCTACGACTTCACCCCGCTCCCCGAGCTGGCCGAACTGCGGCGCTCGGTCTACACCGAAGGAAAGAAAACCTTCGACAACGACTACCTGAAGAGCCTGACGCCGTTGTCTTTGGCCCTCTGGTACCAGGATGACGCGTCGTTCACGATCCGCTCGCAAGGCAAGCAGACGCGCTTCGGTGGGATCACCGGACGGGCCGAGATCGTCATTGAAGCGATGGAGCCAGCCACCCGAACTCGTCTGGTCGACTACCTGGCCGACACCTGGGGTATCCGGGCCAAGCTGATAGCGAAGGGTAAGGCGCAGAAAGCGGCCCTCCTCTTCCCCACGGAGGAGACGCGGAAGCTGCAGATCCTGATCGCCCGGTTCGTCCACCCGAGCATGCAGTACAAGCTGCTCCCACAGTTCCGGGGACGCTTCGCCGTCGAGCCGGTCTTTGAGGCCATGCGCTACGAACTCGTGGCTATGCCGGTGGTGGACATCCATGTGAAGCCCCCCACCAAGTCGATGCACCGTTTCGACATCGAGGTGGAAGGTAGCCACAACTACATGGTCGATGGCGTTGTCGTCCACAACTCACCCGAGGTCACCCCCGGCGGTCGGGCGCTCAAGTTCTATGCCTCGGTCCGGCTCGACATCCGCCGGGTGGAGGCGATCAAGGACGGCGCCGACGTGATCGGGAGCCGGACCCGGGTGAAGGTGGTCAAAAACAAGTGCTCGAGCCCGTTCAAGGTGGCCGAGTTCGACATCATGTACGGCACCGGGATCAGCCGGGAAGGTTCCCTCCTCGATGTCGGCGTGGAGCTCGGCTTCATCAAGAAGTCGGGGGCGTGGTTCACCTACGAAGGCGAGCAGCTCGGTCAGGGACGGGAGAACGCCAAGCAGTTCCTGCGCGAGACCCCCGAGCTGATGATCGAGATCAACGAGCGCATCCGCACCCAACTGGCCGCCGTGGTGCTGCCAGCCGGAGCGGCTGTCGGCGTGGCGGCCAACAGTGACGAGGACGCCAACGTGGCCGAGGCGGACAGCGACAACGTTCCCATCTCGATCAAGGACTGACCGGTCGAAAGCGAATCGTCAGGGAGTCCCGGTCGCCGGCGCCGCCGTGGTGACCGGGATGTAGGTGGGGACGAGCTCGATCCAGGTCTTTCCCGGGTCGAGCTCGATGGTCGAGCCGTTGGCGGCGAGGAGACTGGTGGTGTCCGACAAGGCGGCGCGTTGCCAGGTACCGCTGATCTCCTCGCCGTTGCGGAAGACCTTGAGAGGTCCGGTGCCGACCAGTTGCGACTGGACCTCGAGGCCGCCCTCGCTGTTTTCGAGCCAGGGGCCGAGGGTGACGTGGACCGTCTCCACCACGACATTGGCGACACCGATCCGGGTGCCGTTGGCCACGTTGGCCGACGTTCCGCTGATGGACAGCAGCCACGCTCCGTTGATGGGGCTCCACGTCCAGGTGTTGTCATTGGTCCCCGAGAAGGGAATGGAGATCGTCCCGACCGGCGTGCCCGCGGGGGCGGCGGGGGAGTAGGTGAAGAGGGGGGCCGGTGGCGTCGTGTCGATCGGGTTGAGGGCCCAGGCGGCGGCGGTCGACGCGTAGGTGTCGTAAGGCGCGTAGCGCCCGGCGGGATGCTGGACGATCGAGGCGTGAGTGAAGACGTCGTCGTTGATCAGGTTCCCCGATTCGACGAGGGCGATCACGGGATTGATCCCACCGGCGTGGACGAACAGGGGCTTGGACAGCTGGTCCAGGATGGGGACGTCAACGGCCCGGGCCGAGCGGATGGGGCCCACCAGTGGGGCTTCCTGGCACTGGAAGACGGCCACGAAGCGCGTGATGCCGCCCTCGACGACCTCCTCGAAGACGACGTCGGCGTCGTTGAGTCCCGATTGCGGACGGGCCGTCGGGTAGTTGTCGACCTTGAAGGCGAGGGCCGGTCGTTGCGGGACCTGGCCGCCGGGTGCGGGCAGGCCGGTGAGCGGACAGGTCGGGCCCGACGAGGTGGCCGGGATCATGGTGGCCGCGCTCGGGTGCGAGCGCGGTGGAGTGCTCTTGGGCTTCTTCCCCGAAGTGACACCCAGAGCGATGCCGGCGCCGGCGAGGACGACGACGACGGCCACGGCGGCGATCACCCACGTCCGTTTCATCCCCGTCCGCTTGGCGTGACGAGGGCCATCGGTCGCCGCCGGGTCAGCGCCTTCACCGGCGGCGGTCTCGGCGCCGACCGCAGCGCCCGCGTCGACCGCAGCGCCCGCGTCGACCGCGGCGCCCGCAGTCGTACCCCCGCCCGGGTCCTCGGGTGTCACGCTCGGTGTCCCGACCGGCGGCGTGGCGTCGGGCGCCGGTTCCTCGGTGGCGCCGGTCCCGTCAGGGGTGGTGTCGTCGGGCATCTCGGGGCGGGGCTAGCGCGCACGCGATACCCCGCTGGGTGACCCTGTACCCGCCAATGATCACAGGCAGTGAGAAAACATCCGCCGGCCTGGGCATGGCCGCCGGGCCCACCGCGGGGTCGGCCGCGGGGGGACGGTCCGCTCTGGTTGGCGAGGGACGAACCGGGATAGGACGGGGAGATGAAGATCGCAGGGGTGCACGAGGCGGCCACGGCGTTCGAAGGGGCGGCCACGGTGTACGAGCACGCCCGTCCCGGCTACCCGGCGGAGGCCGTGCGCTGGTTGGTGGAGGCGCTCGAGCTCGGACCGGGGCGGACGGTGGTCGATCTGGCCGCCGGGACCGGGAAGCTCACCCGCGACCTGGTGGTCAGCGGCGCCCACGTCGTCGCCGTGGAGCCGGTGGCCGGGATGCGGCGCACCTTGGCGGCCACGACACCGGCGAACACCGGTGTGCCGGTGTCGGTGGTGGCGGCCGTGGCCCAGGCCCTGCCGTTCGGAGACGGTCGGCTCGATGCCATCACGGTGGCCCAGGGTTTCCACTGGTTCGCCACCGGCGAGGCGCTGGCCGAGATGCACCGGGTCATCCGGCCCCGGGGCTGTCTCGGCCTCATCTGGAACCACCGCGACACGTCCGATCCGCTCCAGGCGGCCCTGACGGCGTTGATGGAGCCCGTGCGCGGCGACACACCGTCCTATGACACCGGGAGGTGGCGCGACGTCCTCGAGCCGGGCGACCTGTTCGCGCCGCGCCGCGAGTTCGCCGTGTCGTGGCGGCAGCCGCTCGACGTGGACGGAGTAGCCGACCGGGTGGCGTCGGTCAGCTTCATCGCCGCGCTGTCCGACGGCGACCGGGCGAAGTTTCTCGACCAGGTGCGCGAGGTGGCGGCGGCGACGCCTCCGCCCCTGGCCATGACCTACGTGGCCGAGGTCTTCGCCTTCACGCGGGTGGGTTAGCGTCCTGGCGGTGGTGACACCCGAGCAGGTTCCGCCCTGGCTCCGCCGGATGGCGTCGGCCGTGATCGAGACGACACACGAGTGGGTCGGTCACCTCGGTGCCATCGGTCCCGACGACCGGCGGGGCCGTCGGTTCGGGGCCTTCGGCCAGGGCAGCATCATCGCCTTCCCCCCGGGGGCGATCTACAACGAGCGGTGGATCCGGATCGGCTCGCACACCATGATCGGGCCTCATGTGTCGCTGACGGCGGGGATGGCGCCGGGTCAGGAGATGGTGAGCGATCCCGTCGTCTCCATCGGGGACAGGACGCTGATCGGCCAGGGCAGCTACATCGTCGGGCATTTCTGCATCGAGATCGGCGACGACATCCAGACGGGGCCGTACGTCTACATCACCGACCAGAATCACGCCTACGACGATCCCGATCTGCCCATCGGCCGCCAGTGGCCGGTGGAGTCGAGCGTGTCCATCGGATCGGGGAGCTGGCTGGGCACCGGAGCGATCGTCCTCCCCGGCGCGCACATCGGGCGCAACGTCGCCGTGGGGGCCGGGTCGGTGGTGGTGGGCGACCTCCCCGACCACAGTGTGGCGGTCGGTGTCCCGGCCAAGGTGATCAAGCAGTACGTGGCCGGCGACGGCTGGGTGGCGACGGAGGCAAGGTCACAACAGCAACACGCGCCACAGTGACGGACTGATCGCAGGTTCAGGAAAATTTTTCTCGGTCGGAACCGGTCGCAGCGTTGGGAGCATCGCAGGGCACGATGCGTCGCGTCGCGCCCACCAGGTGCGGGGAAATGCCGACAAATCGGAAAATGTGGTGATCGTCCACAACCTCATCCCCAGGCCTTTCCACAGATCTCTCCACAGGAAACGCGACACCGGTCCGCTACCTTTCACGCGGCGCGATCCGGCGGCGGAGGATGAACGCGCGAGTGCGCGCGACAACGTAGATTGACGATGCCGACCAGGCGCGGTGCGGGTATGTCAAAGCCATTGTCGACGAGTCGACCAGAGACGAGATCATCCACCAGACGGATCGAGACGACTGGTGGGGACAAGGGATGAGGGCATGACAACGAAAAGGCTCGGTCGGGGACTCGGCGTCGCGCTGACGGTTCTCGCCGTCGTGGGCGTTTCCTCCGTGGCGGCCTCTGCCGATTCCACCTGTTACACCGGCTGTACGACGACGACGCTCGGCACCGGCACCGGCGGTGGCGGTGGGAACCAGGGCGGGACCGGTGGAAGCGGTGGAAGCCAGGGCGGGTCCGGTGGAAGCGGTGGGACGCGCGCACCGGTGACGAAATCGTCAGGGGGATCGGGATCGTCCGGTGCCGGCGCCAGGACGACGGCGCAGTCGACCGGGTCGTCGGGCGGGAGTCTGCCGTTCACCGGCGCCGACGTCGAGGAGCTGACGGCCGGGGGATTCGGGGCCCTTGTCGTCGGTGGAGTGCTGCTGCGACGGAGCCGCAACCGCCGCCGCCTCCAGGCGTAGGACGGGGCGAGGCTCCCACCAGGGCCGGAGGGCCGACGCGGAAAGCGGTCGTGGCCACGGAGGCGTGTCCGTCGTGCCTGGCCGGCGCTGCCGGGGACTCCAGGATCGGTGGGAAATGACGATACATTTCGTGGTGCGTGCCGTCGGAACGGCGCGCCCCGGTGTCGCTTTCCTCGACGATGGGACCAGGCAGGAACGGTGGACGAGATCTTGGGCGCCTTGCGGGTGGGAACGGACCTGGTGCCCGTCGACCACGTCGCCGAATCTGTGGCCCGGTTCGGGGACCGGTATGTCGGGCGGGTCTACACCCCCCACGAGGTGTCGTGCTGCCAGGGGACACCGGCGGTCGTCGCCGCCGGGCTGGCGGCACGCTTCGCCGCCAAGGAGGCGACGATCAAGGTGCTGCGGCCGGTCGGACACCAGCCCGACTGGCGCTCCATCGAGATCAGGCGTGATCCGGCCGGGTGGTGCGAGCTCCACCTGACCGACGAAGCGGCCCGGATGGCGCAGGAGCAGGGGATCAGCAACCTGGCCGTGAGCCTCACCCATGAGTCCGGCATGGCCGCCGCCGTGGTGGTGGCCGTCTGCGACGGCGACACCGGCGACACCGGCGACGGGGACAAGGAGCGATAGCGATGGAGACCGAGATCAGGGAGATCCTGGCCGAGCATGCCCGCCTCCCCGTCGAGATGAGCTCGCTCGACGACGACGCCGACCTCTACCAGGCCGGGATGACGTCACACGCGTCGGTCAGCGTGATGCTGGCGCTGGAGGACACCTTCGACATCGAATTCCCCGAGAGCATGCTGCGCAAGAGCACCTTCGA
>Ga0182018_10004067_pt1 | contig 12579 bp, 12 predicted proteins | sample 812P2MmetaG_FD_120490 | JGI IMG/M metagenome (GOLD analysis project Ga0182018, IMG submission 120490) | Permafrost microbial communities from Stordalen Mire, Sweden - 812P2M metaG | ecosystem: Environmental > Terrestrial > Soil > Wetlands > Permafrost | place: Sweden: Stordalen | collected...
GAGAGGTCCTTCGCGATCTGAAGTCCGATTCCTTTATTGGCCCCGGTGACTAGAGCAACTGGTTTGACGTTCACGTTTATCTCCTTGGTGGGTTGGTAGACGGAGAGCCTGGTTCAGGCACTTGCGCTGGGCAGCCGCAACTGCAGCTGAGGACTGATTTAGGCCCCCAACGTGCGGTACGCCGGGTCGCTTCGGCTTTGAGAGGACATTGGCCATCCATTTTCGACGGTGCCGAAGCCCTCGGGAGCGATTGGGAATGAGAAATTACGAATGAACTCTCGATGGATGATCCGCCATTCGTTCTGCCGACGTTCGAATCGATCGATGTATCGGCCTGAGTTCTGAGAGTTCAGTTTCGGATCGGCGCCCGGGATCTTCCAATAGAACGAGAACTGGTATGTCTCGGCCAACCCTTGGTCCCCGTCGATCTCTGAGAGGTGATTGCAAAGGTAGTGCTGTTGGGCCGTGTACGGCTTCCACGAATCCGCGTCGATCTCTAGATAGTCGCTGTACTCTCCCTTGAATGCCGCATCCCCTGACAGCGGGAAGACAGTGGTCGCATCGGGCCAAAAGCAAGACTGCACGAGTTCTTTATCGAATCGATCCACCCCGCGGGCGTATCGGCAGAGAAGCTCATAGATGTCTTGCTTATCAAGCAAGACCCGCAGACGCTGTTCATCTGTCATCTGAGCAGATCCTTTCGTTTGTTCCGATGCTTTGATCTAGCCAATCGTTCGAATGGTGCGCCCACCTAGACGGCCGGGTTGGGCAATAAGGGGTCGTATTGGGGGATCTCCTGTCCAGAATTGACGAGGAAGTGCCGGTTCGGTCCGGCCCAGCCGAGCGCCAGGGGAACGGTGAAGTACAGAGCCAGGCCCATGGTCTTGAACAGCCACGCGTCATCCACGCGGACATATTCTTCGCTGTACTTCCCAGCAACGACATAGGCATCCGCGTCAACGCCGTAGCAGGCGTAGAGCATTCCCGTGCCGCTGGCGGCGTCAGGACCGGTCAACTCCACGATGTGGCTATGAAGGAACTGCTTCAACTGGGACTGAGTGGTGCTCGTCTTCATCCCAGAGAAGGCGGCCTGGATCTTTTCGCGGCCGACAATCGCATTTTCGTCGGGCATCAGGTAGCCGAGATTCAAGGAGGCGTCGGCAGCGAACAGGCTGCCGACACGGTCGAAGTCGGTGTCATTGACATAGGTGTGGTAGCGACTCTTGAGGGTTCGGATGTGTTCGGTATCTTCCAATCGCTGGATTCGCGCCTCAATGTTCAGGTCTCCGGCAGCCATCATTTGCTCCTAACTCTTCGTGCACAGGTTGCGTCCGACCGTTCCTGGCGAGGATCGATTCACAGCGTGACCACCACCTTGCCGTGGACATGGCGACCGGCCTGCAGGGCCACGGCGTCGCGGATCTGCTCGATCTGGAAGATCTCGGCGATCGCCACGGCGATCTTCCCAGCAAGAATTGCGGTGACGATCCTCTTCATGTCATCCGGTCCCGCGTCGATGGCGCCGGTGGCGCGTACGCCGTCGGGCGGATTGGGCATTGCGGCGATAGTCGAGATTCGTACGGGCGGCACACCGAGCGTGAGAGCGGCCTCGGCCGTTTCGGTGCCGAACAGGTCGGTTGCTGCGGTCACGCCCTCAGGGGCTAGGCCCCGTACCCGCTCCGTCAATCCAGGGCCGTATGCCACAGGCTCCGCACCGAATTGGCGCAGAAACTCGAATGTTGTCTGCGAGGCGGTCCCGATCACCCTGGCGCCCTCAAGCTTCGCGAGCTGCATTGCGAAGACGCCAACGCCGCCTGCAGCACCCCCGATCAAGACAGTGTCGCCGGCCACCAGGTCGATCGCCTCCAGGGCCGCGGCGGCGGTGAGGCTGGCCACCGGCAGCGTGCTCGCGACCTGATCACTCATGCCATCAGGCGTGTGAAACAGCGCGTCCTGGGGCGGCTTGACCACCACGAAGTCAGCAGCGGCCCTGGCCAGCGCTCCGCCGTAGACACGGTCCCCCACGCCAAAGGCCTTGACACCGTCGCCAACCTCATCAACAAGGCCGGCGAAGTCAGATCCGAAGCCGGACGGCAGCGTGATGCCGAATCGCGCCGCCGCCTCAGGCCGCGAGGCAATACCCCAGTCCATCGGATTCAATCCGATAGCGGCCACGCGGACGCGGACCTCGCCGGGGCCCGCATGCGGTTCCGGAACTTCTCTCAGCTCCAGTACGTCGGGACCTCCGAACGTCTCATAGATGACTGCTCGGCTCACTTGGCCTCCACCCGAATGTGATGAGACTCGGTCCTGTCACTCTACAGGGACGGGACCGAGTCCCGTACACTTTCGTCGTGGCCCGCTGGCAACCCAACGCATCAGAGCGACTCATGATCGCGGCGCTCGACCTGTTTGAGGAGCGGGGTTACGAGAACACCACCGTGATTGAAATCGCGAAGCGCGCCGGACTGGCGAAGAGCACCTTCTTCCGTCACTTCCCCGATAAACGGGAGGTGCTCTTTGGCGGGGAGACGATGGCCGAACGGGTCACCGATGCCATCACCGCGGCGCCGGCCACGGCAGCCCCGCTCGAAGCAGTGGCTCATGCCCTGGACGCAGTTGGAAGGGAGGTCTTCACGCCAGCTCGTCGCGAATTTATCGCCCGCAGGCGGGCGGTGATCGCCACTAACCCGGAGCTGCAAGAGCGCTTGGCGCTAAAGGGACTCGGCCTCACGAGATCGATGGTCGGCGCTCTGAAGAGCCGTGGCCTTCCCGATCTGACCTCGAGCGTGGCCGCCGAATTGGGCGCCCTCGCCTGGAAGATCGCCGACGACCGCTGGAGCGACGAAGCCAACGGCGACGAGTTCAGTAAAGTGGCGCGGCGAGCACTCGACGAAGTGCAGGCAGCCAGCGCTCTGTGTTGACGCGAGCCATGGGGCGGCAGCCTTCGGCATTTGGCGCCCCCGGCAGGACTCGAACCTGCGCCACCGGCTCCGGAGGCCGGTGCTCTATCCGCTGAGCTACGGGGGCCCGAGCAGGGGGACGATCGTAGCCGTCCGGGTCGTGGGCCCGTCCCGAGGGGGCCGGGAGCTGCCGTATCCTGCCTGACCATGGCCGGAGAAGATGGAGTGGCGACGGCCGCTCTCGAGCGGAGACTGCTGCCGCGGACGGCGGCCGTGGGCCCTGAGGGGCACCTGCGAGTGGGCGACGTCGACCTGCTCGAACTGGCCGCCGAATTCGGCACGCCGCTCTTCGTCTACGACGAGGACCACCTGCGCCATGCCTGCCGTGAGGCCCTGGCGGCATGGGGTGACGGCGTTGCCTACGCGGCCAAGGCGTTCCTCTGCCGCGCCATGGCCCGGCTGGCCTACGAGGAGGGCATGCACATCGACGTGGCCTCGGGGGGTGAGCTCCACGTCGCGCTCTCTGCGGGCGTGCCGGCCGCGAAGCTGGTCCTGCACGGCAACAACAAATCGGAAGGGGAGCTGGCGCAGGCTCTCGACTGCGGCGTCGGCCGCATCGTCGTGGACTCCTTCGACGAGATCGCCCGGCTGGGCCGCATGCTCGATGCGCCCCCAGGGCGCACCGGTCGCCCGCGGGCCCTGGTCCGGGTCACGCCCGGGGTGGAAGCCCATACCCACGAGTACGTGCGCACCGGAGGGGAGGACTCCAAGTTCGGGTTCTCGGTGGCCTCGGGCGCGGCCGCCCAAGCGGTTGCGGCGCTCGAGTTGTTGCCGGCGGTCGAATTGGTGGGCGTGCACGCGCACATCGGGAGTCAGGTCTTCGACGTCTCGTCGTTCGAGCAGGCCGCCGAAGTGCTGGGCGGGTTCTTCGCCCCGCTCGGATTGCCCGAGTTGGTCGTGGGCGGCGGCCTCGGCGTGCCCTATGTCAACGGCGAGACGGCGCCCACCCAGGCCGAGTGGGCGGCCGCCACGCGCGCCGCGTGCGCCCGCAGCGGCGTCGACCCGGCTGTGCGCCTGTCCGCCGAGCCAGGGCGTTCGATCGTCGCCACGGCCGGCCTCACCCTGTACACGGTGGGGACGGTGAAGCGGCTGCCGAATATACGGACCTACGTGAGCGTCGACGGTGGCATGAGCGACAACCCGCGTCCCGTTCTCTACGGCAGCGGGTACGAAGTCTTCCTGCCGCGCGCGGTCGGTGCGGCACGTCCGGATCCCATCCGGTTGGTGGGCAAGCACTGCGAGACCGGCGACCTCGTCGTGCCTGACGGCTTCGTGCCGCGAGGCCTTTCGGTGGGCGACATCGTGGCCACCCCGGTCACCGGCGCCTACGGCTACGCCATGGCCTCCAATTACAACAAGGTGCCGCGACCAGCCGTCGTCTTCGTGGCGGACGGGAGCGCGCGCATCGTGGTGCGCCGGGAGACATTCGAGGATCTCACCCGGCTCGATTCCTGAGCGGCGGTCATCTTTCGCCCGGGTGGGCAGCCGCTAGGTTTGTCGCTGATGACCCCCAAACCCGCCGATCAGGACGCGACGGACCCGGTGCGGGTCGCGCTCCTCGGTTGCGGCAATGTGGGGGGCGCGCTGGCGGAGCTGCTCACGGCGCGCCAGGACGACATCGCCGCCCGCACGGGGATCCGCCTGGACCTGGTCGGCATCGCGGTGGCCAACATGGACCGTCCCCGGCCGTCCGGCATCGCTCCCGAGCAGTTCACCACCGACAGCGCCGCTCTTGCGGTGCGCGACGACGTCGAAGTTGTGGTGGAGCTCATCGGGGGCCTCCACCCGGCCCAAGAGCTCATTAGCGCGGCGCTTCGTGCCGGCAAATCGGTCGTCACGGGTAACAAGACCGTGCTGGCCGTGGCCGGGGCGGAGTTGGCGGAGTTGGCGGCCGCCCATGGCGTGGACCTCTTGTACGAGGCGGCGGTGGCGGGCGCCATCCCGGTCGTACGGGCCCTGCGCGAGTCGCTGGCCGGTGAGCAGATCGTCCGCGTCATGGGCATCGTCAACGGCACGACGAATTTCATCTTGACCCGGATGGAAGAGGACGGTGTCGACTTCGACGCCGCTCTGGCCGACGCGCAGCGCCTTGGATTGGCTGAGCGCGATCCCACGGCGGACGTCGACGGCCACGATGCGGCGGCCAAGGCGGCGATCCTGGCTGCGCTCGCCTTCGGGAGCGACGTGGTCGACGCCGAGGTGCACCGCGAAGGGATCAGGGGCATCCGGGCGGTCGACGTGGCCTATGCCAACCGACTCGGCTACACCGTCAAACTTCTGGCCGTAGCCGAACTCGTGGATGGGGGACCCGAGCTCTCGGTCCGGGTGCATCCGGCGATGGTGCCCAAGTCGCATCCGCTGGCATCGGTGCGCGGGGCCTTCAACGCCGTGTTCGTCGAGGGCGCCGGCAGCGGGGAGATCATGCTGTACGGGCGCGGCGCCGGGGGACCGCCGTCCGCCAGCGCCGTGTTGGGCGACCTCGTCGATGCCTCGCGCAACCGCCGTGCCGGCGCACCGGCACCGGCGCCCAAGCGGACGAGCATTTCCATGCGGCCCCAGCTGGACCTCCGGTCGGCCTTCTACCTCAGCATGGACGTGGCTGACCGCCCCGGGGTCCTGGCCGCCGTGGCCAAAGTCTTCGGCGATCACCAGGTGTCGATCCGGGCCATGGAACAGGTCGGATTGGCAGATGAAGCCCGCCTCATCTTCCTGACCCACTTGGCCCGGGAGGGAGACCTCCTGGCGACCATCGACGAGTTGCGACTGCTGCAGGCCGTCGACCGGGTCAGCGGCGTCCTGCGTGTCATCGGGGAGGAGGAGTAGCCGTGGTTGCCGGTTGGAAGGGCGTGATGGAGGAGTACCGTTCCTTCCTCCCCCTCACCCCGAGGACGCCCGTGGTCACCCTGCTGGAGGGCGGCACACCCCTGGTTCCGGCGCCCCGCCTCTCGGCGCGCATCGGGGCGCGGGTCTGGTTGAAGGTGGAGGGGGCCAACCCGACCGGGTCGTTCAAGGACCGGGGCATGACGATGGCCATTTCCATGGCAGTCGAGGAGGGCGCCAAAGCCGTCGTGTGCGCATCGACGGGCAACACCTCGGCGTCCGCCGCGGCGTACGCGGCGCGGGCCGGGCTCACCTGCGTGGTCCTGATCCCCGAAGGCCACATCGCGCTGGGCAAGCTGGCCCAGGCGCTCGTGCACGGCGCGCGGGTCCTCCAGGTGCAGGGCAACTTCGATCAGCTGTTGTCCATCGTGCGCGACTTGCCCAAGCACGCGCCGATCACGGTGGTCAACTCGGTCAATCCCCATCGCATAGAGGGCCAGAAGACCGGAGCGTTCGAGATCGTCGATGTGCTCGGTGACGCGCCCGATGTCCACTGCATCCCGGTCGGTAACGCGGGGAACATCACCGCCTATTGGCGTGGCTACCTGCAATACAAAGAGGCGGGACGCGCCACCAAGCTGCCGCAGATGTTGGGCTTCCAAGCCGCCGGCGCAGCGCCCATCGTCCTGGGTCACCCCGTCGAGCACCCCGACACCATCGCCACGGCGATCCGCATCGGCAACCCCGCCAGCTGGTACTCGGCCACAGCCGCGGCCAGCGAGTCCGGTGGATCCATCACCGCGGTGACCGACGAGGAGATCCTGGGCGCTTATACTTACTTGGCACAGGAGGAGTCCGTTTTCTGTGAAGCAGCGTCAGCGGCATCGGTTGCCGGATTGATCAAGACCGGGGTGCCCGAGGGCTCGAAAGTGGTCTGCGTGCTCACCGGGCATGGCCTGAAGGATCCTGATCTCGCCATCGGCCAGATCTCGGTGCCATCGGTCGTGGACCTGGACCTAAAGTCCATCCTGGCCGCGCTTTCCCTCTGACCGGGGACCAGTCTGACCCACCACATTTTGTTCCCAGAACGGGGGGGTGTTGGCATTAATGATCCGCTCCCGCTAATGTGGGTATATCCCCACTGCGCAGCGGAGCGCTCCCGCGGGTACCAAACGGTCCCGGGGTGCTTTCGTGCAGAGGTGATCGGGGGAGGGTTCGGTACGGATCCTTTCTCCTCCCTTTATTTATTCCACTCGCCGAGCGCGGACATTCCGAGCCGGTGACAACCCTCTATGGAAGAGGAGCCCGATGACTGCGGAACAGCAGCTCGAAAGATCGGTTCTCGAAGGTAAAGAGCGAGATGAGCTCAGTGCCATCGCCCAGGCGATGTCGCTCAAGACGACAACCCGGACCAAGAAAGCCGACATCATCGACCGGATACTCGACGCCACGGGAGTGACAACCCACAACGAAAAGTCCTCTGACGAATCGGCCAACGGCGACGCCGCCAACGGAAACGGCAACGGCACCAAACCCGCCCGTCGTCCTCGTGCCACCGCCACCGCCCCGGCTGCATCAGGGGACGAGGCCGCAGGGACGCCCGGGGCCGCCCAAGATGCTCCGGCCACCTCTGCACGGTCTGAAGCTCCGGCCGGCGCGGCAGGCCCCACCGAGCCAGCCGTGTTCGTCGAACCACCCGAGCTCTCCGACACCGGCGGGAACAACGCGACGCACCAGAACGGGCAGGGTGCGGCGACGCACCAGCAGAACCGGAACCGACCCCATCAGGGACAGAACCAGAACAATCAGAACAATCGCAACAATCAGAACAGCCAGCCCCAAGGCGACGGTGGCGACGTCGGGAACCGGCGCGGCCGGCGCCGGCGCGGCCGGGAGCGCGGCGTCGGCGGCGAGCTGCAGGGCGGCGGCGGCCAAGAGCAGCCGTACTCCGGCGAGTTGGTCGAGGTCAAGGGCATGCTCGATCTGCGCGACGAGGGCTATGGGTTCTTGCGCTGCGGCGGCTACCTGCCATCGCCCAAGGACGTCTACATCTCCATCAGCCAGGCGCGGCGGTTCGCGTTGCGGAAGGGCGACTACGTCGAGGGAGCCTGCCGCCCGGCCTCCAACAACGAGAAGTACCCAGCGCTGCTGCGCATCGACACGGTGTCGGGTCTCGATCCCGAAGAGGCGCGCAATCGCCCCCGTTTCGAGGACCTCACGCCGCTCTTCCCCGACTCCCGGTTGCATCTCGAGATGGCGGAGGCCGGCGACAAGGACAACCTCACCGCTCGTATCGTCGACCTGCTCTCTCCCATCGGAAAGGGACAGCGCGGCCTGATCGTGTCGCCCCCCAAGGCAGGCAAGACCACCGTGATGAAGCAGATCGCCCATTCGATCGAGGCGAACAATCCCGACGTCCATCTCATGGTGCTCCTGGTCGACGAGCGACCTGAGGAAGTGACCGACATGCGGCGCTCCGTGCGCGGTGAGGTAATCGCTTCGACCTTCGACCGCCCGGCCGACGAGCACACCCAGGTGGCGGAACTGTCCCTCGAACGGGCGAAGCGCCTTGTCGAAGTCGGTCGTGACGTCGTCATCATCCTCGACGGGATCACCCGCCTCGCCCGGGCGTACAACCTGGCCGCCCCGGCCACCGGTCGGATCATGTCCGGCGGAGTGGACTCGGGCGCGCTGTACCCACCGAAGAAGTTCTTCGGTGCCGCCCGCAACATCGAAGAAGGCGGCTCGCTCACCATTTTGGCCTCGGCGCTGGTCGAGACCGGCTCGAAAATGGACGAGGTCATCTTCGAGGAGTTCAAGGGCACCGGCAACATGGAGCTGCGGCTCGACCGCCGGCTCTCCGAGCGCCGTCTGTACCCGGCCATCGACGTCAACGCCAGCTCGACCCGCCACGAAGAGCTGCTCTTCGAGCGGGGGCAGCTCCAGCAGGTCTGGAAGCTGCGGCGGGTGCTCAACGCGCTGGCCAACGACGGCAAGGAGGCAGCCGGCCTCGAGCTGCTCATGGACAAGATCCGCACCACGAACAGCAACGACGAATTCTTGGCTGAGATAGCCAAGGGACCCGCCACTTGATCTTCAGGCGGACGGGAGACGCCGGACTGCCCCTACACTGGACCGACCGCATCGACGCAGGAGACATCATGAAACCCGAGATCCACCCCCCATACCTAGAGGCCACCGTGAAGTGCTCGTGCGGCAACACCTACGTGACGCACTCCACCAAGTCCGATCTCCACGTCGAGCTGTGCAACGAATGCCACCCCTTCTTCACGGGTAAGCAGAAGCTGGTCGACTCCGGTGGAAGGGTGGAGCGCTTTCAGCGCCGCTACGGTGCCCGCAAGGGCAAGGCGAAGTCGGCGCCCGCTACCGGGGCGCGGGACTGAGCCAAGCCGAGACGCGCAAGGGCGCGTCGCGGCCCGTCCAGCCCGTTTCTTCCCTGCCCGCATCCATGCTCGACGAACGGATGGTCGCGCTCGAGTCGGAGTTCGAGGCGGTGGAAGCCGACCTGGCCGACCCGGACGTCCTGACGGACTCCGATCGCGTCCGTGATCTTTCTCGCCGCCACAAGGAGCTGGGCGAGATCGTGCGGGCGTGGCACGATTTGACAGGGGCGAGGGCCGATGTGATCGCCGCCCGTGAGATGCTGACCGAGGCATCCGGTGAGGAGCGTGAGCTCATGCGCCGGGAAGTGGACGAAGCCGAGGCGGCCGTGGCCGGGCTGGAGGAGAGGATCCAATCCCTCCTCCTGCCCAAGGACCCCAACCTGGGGCGCAATGTGATCATGGAGATCCGTGGTGCCGTCGGCGGCGACGAGGCCAACCTCTTCGCGCGAACCCTCTTCGACATGTACCAGCGCTTTGCGGCGCTGGAGAAGTGGAAGGTCGAGATCCTCTCCGAGGACGCGTCGGATCGGGACGGCATCAACGAGGCTGTCTTCATGATCAAGGGGCCCGACGCCTACATCCGCCTGGAGCACGAGGCCGGCACCCACCGCGTGCAGAGGGTGCCGGTGACCGAGGCGAAGGGTCGCATCCACACCTCCACGGCGACCGTCACCGTGTTACCCGAGGCGGCCGAGGTGGAGATCGACATCGATCCCAACGACCTCAAGATCGACGTCTACCGGTCCACCGGGCCGGGTGGGCAGTCGGTCAACACCACAGATTCGGCCGTCCGCATCACGCACCTCCCGACCGGGACCGTCGTGGCCATGCAGGACGAGAAGAGCCAGATCCAGAACCGGGCCAAGGCCATGGTCGTCCTGCGGGCCCGCCTCCTCAAGGCAGAGCAGGACCGCCAGGCGGCCGCCATGTCGCTCCAGCGGAGAGGGCAGGTAGGCGCCGGGGCGCGGACCGACAAGATCCGCACCTACAACTTCAAGGAGAACCGGGTTACCGACCACCGGATCAACCTCACCCTCTACAAGCTCGACCAGGTGCTGGCGGGCGACCTGACTGAGCTCACCGACGCGCTCATGGCCGACAAGCGGACGCGCCAGCTGGCCGGGGAGGACGACGGGACCCCGTCGTGACCCGGGGCGAGCTGGTATCTGAGCTCGCGGTCACCTTGGGGGCGCGTCACGAAGCGCGCTTCATCGTCGAAGAGGTACTCGGATCGGCAGCACCGGGTGACGTCGCGGTGGAGTCGGCCGACGTGGACACGGCCCGGACATTGGCGGGACGCCGGCGTTCGGGCGAGCCGCTGCAGTACGTCCTCGGGCACTGGGCCTTTCGCACGCTCGATCTTCTGGTTGACCGTCGCGTCCTGGTCCCGCGCCCGGAGACCGAGCAGGTCGTCGAGGTCGCGCTGGAAGAGCTCGCGCGGGTGCCCGCCGGGCGCCGCGTCAACATCGTCGATGCGGGGACGGGTACGGGCGCCATTGCCCTCTCCTTGGCGGTCGAGTTGGCCGATCGTCCCGCGGGGGGTGAAATCTGGGCCACCGATGCCAGCGCGGATGCCCTCGCCGTGGCCGTTGCCAACCTCGATCGGGTCTGTGCGCGGGCGCGCCGCCTGCTGCCGGTCACCTTCGTCCGCGGCTCGTGGCTGGCGCCGCTTCCCCCTACCCTGAAGGGTTCCGTCGACCTGGTCGTCTCCAATCCGCCATACGTCGCCCGCGGGGAGTGGCCGCTGCTTCCCGACGACGTGCGCCGCGAGCCGTTCGGCGCGCTGGTGGCGCCGGACGGCACCGACGGCACCGCCGGCCTGGGCGACGTGGAGGCGGTGCTCTCCCAGGCCTGGACCTGGCTGGCGCGCCCCGGCGCCGTCGTCGTCGAACTGGCCCCACAACAGGCCGACGCCGCGGCCCGCCTGGCCCGGCGCATGGGCTATCGCGACGTGCGGATCGCCCCCGACTTGTCGGCGCGCTCGCGCGCGCTCGTCGGACAGGCCCGGTGAGCGGCCCCCGCCTCGCGGGTGGCCCGGCGCGCCGGGACGCGCTCGCCGCACTGGCCGACGGACGGGTGATCGCCGTCCCCGGTGCGGGCGGCTACCAGTTGGCCGCCCGTCTGGATCACGCCGGTCTCCTGGCGCGCCCGCTCGGTTCGGTCGTGGCCGACAGCGCGGTCCACGTCATGGTCGGCACCAGAGGGCAGGCGCTCGGCCTGGCCTCGGAGTGGACCAATGAGGCCCGACTGCTGACCGACCGGATGTGGCCCGGGCCCCTCATCATCGTCGTGCCCGCCGGTCACGACGGGCCGGCCCCGGCGGGGTCCGCCGCGGTGGTGAGCCTCACCATGCCGGCGTCGCGCGCCCTGCGCGCCCTGTGCCGCGAGGGGGGTCCGCTGGCCGCGGCCGGGCTACGCCACGCCGACGGGCGCCCGCTGCCGGACCCCGGCGACGTCACCGCGTGGTGCAGCGGGGACGAGATCGCGCTGGTGCTCCACGGTGGGACGTGCGCAGGGCCCGAGCCCACCGTCGTCGACTGCACGGTGTCGCCACCTGTGGTGCGCCACGTCGGCGCGCTCCCCGAGAGCTACGTCGATGCCGCATTGATGATGGGTCGCCGCCGGAGGAGGTGGCGGGCCACGCGGGACGACGCGCCGACAGGTGACGGTGACCGGCGGCCTCCGCGCTTCAGAGCGTGACGGTGCCGTCGGCCGCCAGCGTGCCTCGCCGGCCGATGCCCTCCTCGGCGCACAAAGACGCCAGCGTGTCGGCGTCGGTGACGTTGCCCCAGGCTCTGTGGTCGCGGGCCGTGCGGCACGCCAAAATCCCCCGTTCGGGGTTGCCCTCCCGATCGAACGTGACGGTATACGTCTCGACCCGGACCGAGCCCGTCGCCCCGGAGTCCACCGTGCACTGGGGGAGCGCGTCGACCTCGGGTTGGAGGTCGCGCCAGGCGAAGCCGTCGCTGCCGCCGTGCGCCGGGGGGCGGCTGGCGTAGACGCCGACGGAGTGCTTGGTGGCGTACCACCCCAGCCCGGTGGCCAGGCCCACCGCGCCCGGCTCGGCCCGCAGCGCACCGACGACCTGGGCGATCCCGTGGGAGGCATAGTTGTTGCCCGGCCCACCGCCGAACGTGAGACCGCCGGTCAGGGTCAGCGGACGCGCCGGGTCGTCGATGGGCAGGCCCAGCTCGTGGGCCGCCATCTGCACGACGCAGGGAAAGCACGAGTAGAGGTCCACGGGCCCGAGGTCGTCGGCGCCCACGCCGGCCAGTTCGAGGGCGGCCCGGCCGGCCAACCGGATGGCCGGTGAGCGGTGGAGCTCGGTCCGGTGCGAAATGAACCAGTGGTCGTGGGCGTCGGCGCCCGAGAGCGGGAAGACCCACCGGTCC
>Ga0182018_10004068_pt1 | contig 12576 bp, 14 predicted proteins | sample 812P2MmetaG_FD_120490 | JGI IMG/M metagenome (GOLD analysis project Ga0182018, IMG submission 120490) | Permafrost microbial communities from Stordalen Mire, Sweden - 812P2M metaG | ecosystem: Environmental > Terrestrial > Soil > Wetlands > Permafrost | place: Sweden: Stordalen | collected...
CCCGCGTCGCCGGGTGGGTCGCCCACTACCTCGAGGAGTTGACCGAGAAGCCGCTCCGATACCGGGCACGGGCCATTTACGTCACACCGAAGTGAGCGCGGCGAGGGCCGGCCCGGTCCGTCGTGGTGGCACCGGGTCCGCACTACCCTGCTCCACATGGAGACCGACTACGAGCAGGTGCTCGGTGATGCCGAGACGGCGCTCGACCAGGTCGATGCGGCCCTCGGCCGCCTTGCCGACGGGTCCTATGGAGTCTGCGCGACCTGCGGCGAGCGGATCGCGGACGAGCGCCTCGCCGCCGAACCGACGACCGAGGCCTGCGGCCAGCACGCCGTCTAGGCGGGCCGCCCCCGCCGGGGCTACTTCTTGGTCGCCCAGAAGACCTCGGCGATCTTGTCGATCTCATCGATCAGCCGCTGACCGACCGACTCGTCATTGGTCTTCTTGGCCTCGCCCGCCGTCTTGGTCGCCTTCCAGAACATTTCGTGAAGGTCCGGGTGCTTCTCAAGGTGCTCGGGCTTGAAGTAGTCGGTCCAAAGCACCCACAGGTGGTGCTTCACCATGTCGGCCCGCTCCTCCTTGATGGTGATGGCCCGGGTCTGGAAGTCGTGGTCGTCGGACCCGTTGTGCTTCTCCTGGCAGGCCTTCACCGATTGAGCTTCGATGCGGGCCTGTGCGGGGTCGTACACGCCGCACGGAAGGTCACAGTGTGCGAACACCGTTGTCGGTCGGGCGACCCGGTCGAGCGAGTTCAAGATGCGATCGAGGATGGACATGATGTGAGGCTCCTTCGCCGGTGTCGGCTTGTTTAACGGGGGTCCACGGTCCACAGTGGGCGTCCGTGGTCGTTGGCTCCACACTACCCATCAGCCGATCGTGAATCGCCAGGCAGGACCCGGTACGACTCGGACCCGCCGTCTCGGCCGACCCACGATCCGGCTGGCTCTCCTCGGGGCAATTGGCGTGGCCGCGGCGTTCTTCCGTGTGGTCGTGGAGGGCGACAGCATGCTGCCGACCTTGGAGCCCGGGGACCGCCTGGTCGTGCTCCGTTCCGGCCACCGCCATCGACTCCAGCCGGGAGACCTGGTCACGGTGCGCGACCCGAGGGAGGATGGCCCTGGGCGGGTTCTCGTCAAAAGGATCGCCGATCTCGACCGGTCGGAGGCCGAGGTGATCGGGGACAACCCGGACGCGAGCACCGACAGTCGGTCGTTCGGCCGGGTCCCGTTGGCGTCGGTGACCGGCAGGGTCCTGTACCGGTATGCGCCTGCACAACGTGCCGGTCGCGTGCGTTAGCTGGGAAAAACCGGACCGCCCGCCGACGCTCGATAACCCGGGCACACCCGGCCGGCCAGTACCCGAAGGCCTCGGCAGTACGCTTGATAGCCGTGCCGGCCGAGACCCCCAGGCGCTGGCACGACCTCGGAGAGTTCATCCGAGAGCAGCGAGGCTCGGCCCGACTGTCGGTTCGCCGGCTCTCTGAGCTCGCCGGCATCTCCAACCCCTACCTGAGCCAGATCGAGCGCGGGCTGCGGCGACCGTCCGCCGAGATCCTCCAGCAGATCGCCCGGGCGTTGCAGATCTCAGCCGAGACCCTGTACGTGCAGGCCGGGATCCTCGAGCCTCGAGAGGACGGCGAAGACGACCTGGCCCGGCAGATCCTCTCCGATCACCACATCTCGGAGGACCAGAAGCAGGCGCTGATCCAGATCTACCTGTCATTCCGAAGGGAGCACGAGCCTGACGCCGGCGAGGAGCCGGGCAAGGCCGATTGAGCACGGGCCTCGGACCTGGGATGACGTCCCGCCGGTAGGCTCAAGACGCCATGCGTCGGCTCGCCATCCTCTCGCTGCACACCTCGCCGATGGCCCAGCCCGGGACGGGCGATAGCGGCGGAATGAACGTCTACGTGCGCGAGCTGGCGTCCGCAGTGGCCCGCTCGGGAGCCGATTGCGACGTCTTCACGCGGGCCTGGTCCCCCGAGCTCCCGGCGGTCATCGAGGTGGAGCCGGGCCTGAGGGTGCACCACATCCGCGCCGGCCGCCTGGCCCCGATGGCGAAGGAGTTGCTGCCCGATGTGGTTCCCGAGTTCACCGATCGGGTTCTCGGCAAGATGACCTCGCCGAGCGGGCTCCGATTGGGCGACGAGGAGGGCGGTCCGTTCGAGGCCGTCCACGCGAACTACTGGCTGTCCGGCCTGGCCGGCCACACCATCAAGCACGAGCTCGATCTTCCGCTCATGAGCACGTTCCACACCCTCGACCGGGTGAAGGCCGAGGCCGGTCCCGAAGAGGTTGAGGCGGGCATGCCCCACCGGCGTGCCGAGGCGGAGGCGGCGATCATCGCCTGCTCCGATGCGGTTCTCGCGTCGTGCACCGTCGAAGCGGAGCAGATCATCGGGCTCTATGGTGCCGACCCCGCACGAGTCCGCCTGGTCCCGCTCGGGGTTGACCACGCATTCTTTGCCCCCGGCGACCGGGCCCAGGCACGACGGGCGCTCGCCCTGCCCGGTGACGGCCCGCTTCTCTTGTTCGTCGGCCGCATCCAACCGCTCAAGGGGGCCGATGTCGCGGTGCGAGTCCTCGCGGAGCTCGACGACGCCCGGCCGGGCTCTCGAGCCTCCTTGGTGGTCGTGGGCGGTCCCAGCGGTCCCCGCGGGGAGGAGGCCTACAACGGGCTGCTGGAGTTGGCCGAGCACCTCGGCGTCTCCGACCGGGTTCGACTGGTTCCGCCGCAACCGCACGAGGTCATCTCCACCTACTACCGGGCCGCCGACGTCTGCCTGGTTCCCAGTCGTTCGGAGTCCTTCGGCCTCGTCGCGCTGGAGGCCGCCGCGTGCGGGACGCCCGTCGTCGCGTCCGCGGTCGGCGGGTTGACAACACTGGTCGAACACGGCCGCACCGGGTTCTTGGTCGACGGACGCGATCCGGCAGACTTCGCGGCGCGCGTCGGAGAGATCCTCGACGAATCGTCGCTCTCCCGTGACCTCTCGGCCAACGCAGCCATGGGAGCGCTCGAGTACAGCTGGCGTGAGGCCGCCGAACGACTCCGGGCGCTCCACGACGAGCTGGCGGCCGGCCTCCTCGTGCAGTGCTGAATCGGCGCGACTCGGACCCCCGGGCCTGACCCACCGCCGCGGTGCCGGTCGCAGAGATTCCCGAAGAAGAAGAGCGCGCGGCGGCCGTTGCTGCGATCGACGAATGGACGGCCCGCCAGCTCGAACGAGGGGAGTCGCTCGTCGCGTCGGAGCGCCAGGAGGTCACCGACCGCACCGCCTCGCACCGCTGGTACCTGCGGTTCAAGGGGGAGGAGAAGGACTTCATCACCGTCTGGCTCACCCTCGGTCAGCGCACACTCCATCACGAGGCCCAGTTCATGCCAGCACCCGAGGAGAACGGTGAGGCTGTCTACCAGTACCTCCTCCGGCGGAACGCCGACCTCTACGGGATGTCGTTCTGCCTCGGACCGGAGGACGCGATCTACCTGATCGGCCGGGTCCCTGCCGCCGAGGTCGACGACGAGGAGCTCGACCGGATCGCCGGCTCGTCGATCCACTACGTCGACGAGCACTTCCCGACGGCAATGACGCTCGGGTATCCGACACTGTATCGGCGTCGCCCCAGGGGCCGCTGAAGCGGACGAGCAGCCGTTAGCCTTTGACCATGGTGGTGAAACTCCTGGTCGTAGGCGGTGGCCGCATGGGCGGCGCGCTCGTGTCGGGGCTGCTGTCGGCCGGATGGGCGAACCCCCCCGAGATCGCTGTCCTCGAACCTGCGCCCGAGCGCCGGGAGGGCTTGCTGTCGGCGCACCCGGGGTTGCTCGTCTGGGCGCGGCCCGAGTCCGGATCGGTGTCCGAGGACGGTGGCGCCGTGCTGGCCGTCAAGCCGGACATCGCGGAGTCGGCGTGCGCCTCCATCGCCGAGGCCAAGGCCCCCCGCGTCCTCTCGATCGTCGCCGGCATGTCGACCGAGCGCCTGGAAGCGGCGCTTCCTCCCGAGACGGTGGTGGTCCGGGCCATGCCCAACACGCCCGTCCTGGTCGGCGCCGGGGTCTCCGCGATCTCGGGCGGCATCCGGGCCCGCGCCGCCGATCTGGTTTGGGCCGAAGAGATCCTCTCCGCGGTGGGCACGGTGGTGCGGTTGCCCGAACGCCTGCTGCACGTCGTCACCGGGCTCTCGGGCTCGGGTCCGGCCTACGTCTTCTTGGTGGCCGAGGCACTGATCGAGGCGGGGATCCTGGGCGGGCTGTCTCGGGAAGTAAGCCGCGAGCTGGTGGTCGGCACGTTGCTCGGATCCTCGAGGCTCCTGGCCGAGACCGGCGAGCCGCCCGAGGTGCTCCGCGCCGACATCACGTCCCCGGCCGGCACGACCGCGGCCGGCCTGCGGACCCTCGAGGCCAAGGCCGTGCGGTCGGCCTTTCTCGAGGCCGTCGCTGCGGCAACGGAGCGATCGCGGCAGTTGGGTCACTAGAGACGCCGACGGGCCGTTGGGCGTAGTGTCGCATCCCTCGGGTGAGGGGGAGCGATGGACGAATCCACGCATGACGCGGCAACCCAATACTTGACGGTGAGCGAGGTCGCGGGGTCGCTCAGAGTGTCGGACATGACCGTCCGCCGGTTGATCACCGCCGGCGACCTGCCCGCGGTGAGGGTCGGTCGGTCGGTCCGCCTCCGCGCCCACGACGTCGACGATTACCTGAGCGGTCGGCTGACAAAAGCGGGCTGACCGACGCGTCGCCGGGTGCCCCCTCGCCCCGACACTGTCTTCTTTCTCTCCGACTACGGCACGCGCGACGAGTTCGCGGGCGTCGTTCGGGCCGTGCTGCGCCGGCTGGCCCCCGCTGCGACGGTCATCGATCTGACCCACGAGGTGCCGCCCTTCGATGTCGCCGCGGGGGCGCGGGCCCTGGCTCGCTCCATCCCCCACCTCGGTGACGGTGTCGTCCTCGGGGTGGTCGACCCCGGCGTCGGCTCCGCTCGTCGCGGCGTCGCGCTGCGAGTCGCCGGCGAGCGCCAGCGGTTCTTCGTCGGACCCGACAACGGCCTGCTCCTGCCGGCTGCCGAGCTGATCGGTACCGAGATCGAAGCGGTCGAGCTCGCCGGAGCCGACCCGATGCAGGACGCGGCCACCTTCGATGGGCGCGACGTGTTCGCTCCCGCGGTCGCGGCTTTGTGCAACGGCGCCTCGCTCGGCGACATCGGCTCCTCCTTGGTGCCGTCGAGCCTGGTCCGCCTGCTGCTGCCCGTGCCCAGGCACGCCACCCTCCCCGACGGGCGAGCGGTGCGGTGGTGCCAGGTCGGATGGGTCGACCGGTTCGGCAACCTGCAACTCAGCGCCGCGCCGGCTGGCGAGGACCCGGACGCGTTCGCGCTCGCGTGGGCCGACGATGATCAGAACGCACCGAAGGGGATGACCGACCGCATGGTCCGGCGGGTGGACGCGTTCGCCGATCTGCGCCCCGGCGAGCTCGGCTTGATCGTCGACGCAAATGGACGGCTGGCGCTGGTCGTTCGTGAGGGCTCGGCGGCCGAGCAGCTCGGTGTCGGCACGGGGCAGCTCGTCGGCCTGGCCGAACCGCCCGCCTGAACCATCAGGGGCTGGCCCTCGGGTGGCTGCCGGTACGATCGCCGGGTGCCTGGTGAGCGTCCCGCGGGGCCGGGAAAGCGGATCCCCGAGGCCACGGTGGTCCGGCTCCCCGTCTACCGCCGGATCCTTTCGGACCTCTTGGCCGAGGACCGCCAGAGCGTCCATTCCGAGCTGCTGGCCGAGCTGGCCCGGGTGAACGCGGCGAAGGTCCGCAAGGACCTCTCCCTTCTCGGTTCCTTCGGGACCCGCGGCACCGGCTACGACGTCGCTTTCCTCTTGACTCAGATCGACCGGGCGCTCGGTGCCGAGGACGACTGGCCGGTGGTCGTGATGGGGATCGGCAACCTGGGCACGGCACTCATCAATTCCGAGGGTTTCAGCACGAGGGGGTTTCGGATCCTGGCCCTCTTTGACGCCGACCCGGGCGTCGTCGGCCGGGAGCTCCGCGGCCTCACGGTCCGCCACGTCGACACGCTCGCTGAGCTCCCGGGCCTCGGGGGCTCGGCGATCGGCGTGGTCTCGACACCTGCGGCGGCCGCCCAGGAGGTCACCGACGCGCTGGTCGACATAGGGGTCAGCGCAATCTTGAACTTCGCCCCCCAGGTGCTGAGCGTGCCCCCCCATGTCTTGCTCCGCCACGTCGACCTGGCCACAGAACTGCAGGTGTTGAGCTTCTTCCAGCTCCGCCGCCGGGGTGAGGCCGACGCCGGCCGGCCCGCCACCAGGGGAAGCTGAGCTGGTCGAGACTGGCGTCGCGCCCGGGGGACCGGCATGCTGGAACTCGGCCGGTGAACCATCTCCGGCCGGGCGGGCCGCGCTCCTGCCACCCGCCCCACGTCGGCCCGGGCCAGGCCGTCGGCCCGATCACAGGAGGCGCGCCACGCTGTGTCCGTCGTCGTCGTAGGTCTAGAGCACCGTCGGGTGCCCCTCGACGTGCTCGAACGGGTGGCGGTGGTGGACTCGGAACTGGCCGAGGTGCTCTCCGGCCTGCGCCAGCGGGAGAACCTCTCCGAACTGGTCGTCCTGTCCACGTGCCTGCGCACCGAGGTGTACGCGGTCGTGGACCGGTTCCACGACGCCGTGTTCGAACTGCAGGAGTTCTTCGCGAAGCGGTCCGAGATGGCCGTCGAGGATCTCGAGTCGCTGTACGCGGTCCGTTTCGACGACGACGTCGCCACCCACCTGTTCTCGGTGGCCGCCGGCCTCGAGTCGGCCGTGCTCGGCGAGTCCGAGGTGCTCGGCCAGGTGCGCCGCGCCTGGGAGCGATCGGACGGGGAGCACGCCTCGGGCCCGGTGCTGGCCGGGCTCTTTCGAGAGGCCGTCCGGGTGGGTCGACGGGCTCGGGCCGAGACCGCGATCGCACGGGGAGCGACATCGTTCGCGCACGCGGCCGTCCGAATGGCTGCGGACCGCGTGGACGGCGGCTTGGCCGGACGAGCCGCAACGGTGGTCGGGGCGGGCGCCATCGGCAGCGGCATCCTCGGCGCGCTGACGTCGCTCTCGGACGATCAGCGGCCGCGCCGGATCGTCGTGGCCAACCGGACCGTGGCTCGCGCCCGGGCCCTCGCCGGATCGGTGTCCTCGCCCGAGGCGGTGTCGACGGTCGGACTGGACGAGCTCCCGGCGACGCTGGCCGAGACCGACGTCGTGTTCAGTGCGCTCGACGTCAAGGGCCCCTTGCTCGGCGCGGCCGATTTCGGCTCCGTCTCGCGCGTCGAGCGACCACTGCTCGTGGTGGACCTCGGCGTGCCCCGAAACGTCGAGGCCGGTGCGGCTTCGCTCGCCGGGGTGACGGTCCTCGGGATGGACGAAATGCGAGAAGCGGTGTCGCGGGTCACCGAAGAGCGCCACGCCGAGGTCGACGACGTGCTGGCCATCGTGGCCGAAGAGCTCGACCGGTACCGGGCCGCTGAGCGCGGCCGCGGTGCGGCTCCAGTCATCGCCGCACTGCGGGCCCGCCTCGAGTCGCTGCGTGTCGCAGAGCTCGAGCGACAGCGTTCCCTCCAGCGCGGGCTGAGCCCGGAGGACTGGGCGAAGATCGACGGGGCCAGCCAGGCCGCCCTGGCCAAGCTGCTTCACCAGCCGACGATGCTCTTGAAGGAGACCGCCGGGACTCCGCGGGGCCAACGCCTCGTCGAGGCGTTGCGCGCGCTCTTCGATCTCTAGTCCGATGGACGTTCGGGCCAATCCGGGAGCGCCGGCGTCCGTCTGGCCGGACGGACGCCCACTGCGCCTCGCCACGCGGGGTTCGCCGCTGGCACGACGCCAGACCGACATGGTTGCGCACCTGCTCGCGCAGGTTCGACCGGGTCTCGACATCGAGCCGGTCGTCGTCCGAACCGAGGGTGACCGATTGGCCACCGAGCCACTCGAACGCATCGGCGGGCAGGGCGTGTTCGTGAAGGAGATCCAACAGGCCGTCCTCGACCGACGTGCCGACGTGGCGGTGCACTCGGCCAAGGATCTTCCCCCCTCGACGCCACCGGGACTCACGCTCGCCGCCATCCCCGCCCGCGGCGACGTCCGTGACGCGCTGGTGGGTTCGACGCTGGCCTCGCTGAGGCCGGGAGCTCGCGTGGCCACGGGCGCGGCGCGGCGCCGGGCCCAGTTGGCCAACCTGCGGCCGGACCTCTGCTTCGTTCAGGCCAGGGGCAACATCGACACTCGCATGGCCAGGGCGGACGGCAAGACGGCCGACGCCGTGGTGATCGCCGTCGCGGCATTGGACCGATTGAGCGTGACCTCGCAGGCCGCCGAGATCCTCAGCCCGACCGTGATGCTGCCCCAGGTGGGGCAGGGGGCCATCGCGCTCGAGTGCCGCGCCGACGACCACGCGGTGCTGGCGCTACTTGCCCTGATCGACCACGGCGAGACCCATCGGGCCGTCGTGGCCGAGCGAGCGCTGCTCGCCGCGTTGGGTGCATCGTGCTCGCTCCCGGTCGGCGGCTGGGCAGAGCCCGACGGGGACGAGCTCCACCTCCGGGCCCTGGTCGCGAGCGCGGACGGTCGCGTGGTGCTTCGCGCGGAGGGCCGCGGCTCGGATGCGGTGGAGCTCGGCTCGGTGGTCGCGCACAAGCTGCTGCGCCAGTCCGGCGGCGACGGCCTCCTCGGCTGGGCGCCGGCCGAGGAGGAAAGCGGAACCCGATGACCGTGTTCTTGGTCGGGGCCGGCCCGGGGGACCCGGGGCTGATCACCCGGCGGGGCGCCGAGGTCCTCGCGAGGGCCGATGTCGTCGTCTATGACCGGCTCATCGACCATTCGTTGCTCGCGCTCGCCCCGAGCGACGCACTGTTCGTGGACGCGGGAAAACGACCGGCCGGAACACCTGTGGGAACCGGCGGAGGTCCCGGGGTCGGGGCGGCTCGCCAGGACGAGATCAACGCGCTGCTCATCACCCATGGCCGCGCCGGAGCGACCGTCGTCCGGTTGAAGGGCGGCGACCCGTTTTTGTTCGGGCGCGGCGGCGAGGAGGCCGATGCGCTGTCGCAAGCCGGGGTGCCCTGGGAGGTGATCCCGGGCATCACCTCCGCCATGGCGGTGCCAGCGGTCGCCGGCATCCCGGTCACCCAGCGCGGGTTGTCCACCTCGGTCACCGTGGTCACCGGTCAGGTCGGCGACGAGGCCGGCCCTGGCGGCGTCGACTGGGAGTCCCTGGCCAAGGCCAACGGCACGCTCGTGATCCTGATGGGCATGGCCACCCGGGCCGAGATTGCGCGGCGCCTCCAAGCGGGTGGGCGCCCGTCGGCCGAGCCGGTTGCCGTGATCGAGTGGGGCACGACGGCCCGTCAACGGGTGGTGCGCACCACCCTGGCCGGGCTCGAGGCGGTCCGGCTGGGCTCGCCCGCGGTGATCGTGGTGGGACAGGTCGCCTCTCTCGGGCTGAGCTCGTTGGATCCGCGGCCGCTGCACGGCCGCACCGTCGTCGTCACCCGAGCGCCCGCCCAGGCGGCGGCGCTGAGCCGCGCGCTGAGCGCGGCCGGCGCGCGGGTGATCGAGCTGCCGGTCATCGCCATCGCGGATGTGCCCGAGGAGTCCGACGCGCTGCAGCGGGCCGCCGACGGCGTGGAACGGTACGGATGGTTGGCCTTCACATCCGCCAACGCTGTCGAGCGGTTCGTTCCGTTGATCCGCGACGTCCGGAGCCTGGCTTCGGCCCGGGTGGCCGCGGTCGGTCTGGCCACCGCCAGCGCGCTCGAGGGCCACCACCTCGTCGCGGATTTGATCCCGGCCCGTTCGACCGCCGAGGGGTTGGTCGAGGAGCTGCCGCCCGCCGCCGGTGCCGGCAAGGTGCTGTTCGTGAAGGCGGCCGGCGCAGGCGATGCGCTCGGCGTCGGCCTCGCCGCCAAGGGTTGGACGGTCGACGAGGTGATCGCCTACCGGACCGTCGACGCCCCGCCGCCCCGCGCCGAGGTTGCCGCGACGGTCGGAGAGGCGGACGTGGTCACCTTCGCCTCGGCGTCAGCGGTCTCGGCCTACCTGCGGCTCCGCGACACCGACGGCCGCCCTCTGCCGGTGCCGCCCGTGGTCGCGTGCATCGGCCAGACCACGTCGGTCGCCGCGCGCGCGGCCGGCCTCTCGGTGGCGGTCGAGCCTGCCCGGGCGTCGATGGAGGCGCTCGTCGCGGCGATCGCCGCACACCTGGGTTGAATGCCGGCACTCTCCGGGACTCTCGGGGACCCGCACGGCCGTAGGCTGGGGTGATGGCATTCCCGGAACGGCGCATGCGCCGGCTTCGCCGGACCCCGGCCATGCGCCGGCTGGTCGCCGAGACCCGGCTGAGCGTCGACGACCTGGTCGCACCCCTGTTCGTCCGCGAGGGGATCGACGAGGCGTCCCCGATCGCCTCCATGCCGGGGCAGTCCCAGCACACCGTCGCGTCGCTCCTCGTCGAGGGCAAGCGACTGGCCTCACTCGGCGTCCCGGCACTCGTCCTGTTCGGTGTTCCCGACACCAAGGACGCCACCGGCTCGGGGGCGAGCGATCCCGACGGCATCGCCCAGGTGGCGTTGCGCGAGTTGCGCGGCTCGCTCGGTGACGAGTTGGTGCTGATCGCAGATCTGTGCCTGGACGAGTACACCGATCACGGCCACTGCGGTGTGCTGCGGGCGGATGGCACGGTCGACAACGACGCGACCTTGGAGCTGTACCGCGAGGTGGCCCTGGCCCAGGCACGCGCGGGCGCGCACGTGGTGGCGCCGAGCGGGATGATGGACGGTCAGGTGGCGGCCATCCGCGACGCGCTCGACGGTGGCGGTTTTCCCGACGTCGCGGTGCTCGCCTACGCGGCCAAGTACGCGTCGGCGCTCTTCGCACCGTTCCGAGACGCGGTCGAGGTCACCATCGCGGGCGGCGGTGATCGCCGTTCGTACCAGCAGGACCCGGCCAACCGGCGCGAGGCACTTGTCGAGGTCGACCTCGACGTGGCCGAGGGCGCGGACATGGTGATGGTGAAGCCGGCCCTGTCCAACCTCGACGTCGTGGCCGAGGTCCGGCGGCGGGTGGACATCCCCGTCTGTGCATACCAGGTAAGCGGTGAGTACTCGATGGTCAAGGCCGCCGACGAGCGCGGCTGGATCGACGGCCCCGCGGTGGCCTCCGAGCAGCTGCTGTCGATCAAGCGGGCCGGGGCCGACTTCATCCTCACGTACTTCGCCGCCGAGCTGGCCGAAGCGCTCGGTGGCTGAGGACCCGCCGGCGCCGCCCCTCGGGCGGGTCGGCGACGGCCCGGCCACCAACGAGGACTGGTTCGCCAGGGCACAGGCCGTGATCCCGGGCGGTGTCGACTCGCCGGTGCGCTCGTTCGCCTCGGTGGGCGGGACCCCGTTCACGGTCGTACGGGGCCAGGGTCCCTATGTCTGGGACGTGGAGGGCACCCGATACCTCGACTTCGTCCAGTCCTACGGGGCCATCCTCCTCGGTCACGCCCACCCGGTGGTGCGCGACGCCATCGTGGCGGCATCCGCGCACGGCACGACGTTCGGCATGCCCACCCCCGGCGAGGTGCTGCTCGCCGAGGACATCTGCTCGCGTATGCCGGGGTGCGAGCGGGTCCGACTGGTGTCGTCGGGCACGGAGGCCGCCATGAGCGTGCTCCGGTTGGCCCGGGGGATCACGGGCCGGGATCGGGTCGTGAAGTTCGACGGCTGCTACCACGGGCATGGCGACGCGCTCTTGACCGGGGGCGGCAGCGGCGTGGCCCAGCTCGGGCTGCCCGGTTCGGCCGGCGTGACCTCGGCTTCGGTCGCCGACACCCTGGTCGTCCCCTACAACGTCGTCCCGGACCTCGACGACTCGGTGGCCTGCGTGATCGTCGAGCCGGTGGCGGCGAACATGAACCTGGTTCCGCCGGCCGAGGGCTTCTTGGAGGGCCTGCGCTCCGCCTGTGACGACGTCGGCGCGCTGCTCATCTTCGACGAGGTGATCACGGGCTTCCGGCTCGGTGCCGGCGGTGCCACCGCACTGACCGGCGTCACCCCGGACCTGTGGTGCTTCGGCAAGGTGATCGGTGGCGGCCTCCCGGTCGGCGCGTTCGGGGGTCGGGCCGAGCTCACCGACGCCCTGGCCCCGACGGGCCCGGTGTACCAGGCCGGCACGCTGTCGGGGAACCCGCTCGCGACCGCGGCCGGACACGCGGTGATGGAGCACGTCACCGCGGCCGACCTGGCCGACCTGGCCGAACGGGCCGGGCACTTTGCCGCACACCTCGAGGTGGCGATCACCGAGGGCGGGCTCGGCGCGCGGGCGACCGCCGTCGGCCCCCTGGTCGGGCTGCTCGTGAGCCCCCCGGGCGAGCACCCCCTGGTTCCGACCGACCTCGGCGCCGCACGGGCGGCCGCGTCATCGCCGGTGTACGCGCGGCTGTTCCACGCGTTGGTTGCCCGGGGCGTTGCGTTTCCGCCGGGGCCCTACGAGGTGCTGTTCCCGGGCTTGGCTCACGACGATGGTCACCTCGACGATGCGGTCGCGGCCGCCGGCGACGCGGCGAGCGAGG
>Ga0182018_10004069_pt1 | contig 12570 bp, 14 predicted proteins | sample 812P2MmetaG_FD_120490 | JGI IMG/M metagenome (GOLD analysis project Ga0182018, IMG submission 120490) | Permafrost microbial communities from Stordalen Mire, Sweden - 812P2M metaG | ecosystem: Environmental > Terrestrial > Soil > Wetlands > Permafrost | place: Sweden: Stordalen | collected...
ATCCGTGCTTACGGCGGATGCCCCGCTTGGCAAAGAGCAGGCAAGATTCCTCTGCGTTGTTCCCGATCCGAAGGCACGCTTTCCCTGCGCCCGGCATGGAGAGATTGGGCTAGAAGAGGGCTATACGCTTGCCGCACGCGTCCGTGAAGTGATGGAGCAGGATGAAAACAAGACCAAACGGCCAATCGTCGCTGTCGTCGATGCGAAGAGCCAAGCCTATGGCCGCCGCGAAGAGACCGCGGCCATCTTTCTTGCCTGTGCTGCCGCTATCGACGCTTATGGATCGGCACGGCTGGCGGGGCATCCCGTAATTGCACTAATCGTGGGACAAGCAATTTCGGGAGTTCCTCTGACTCACGGTTATCAGGCCAATCGTATTCTGGCGCTTGACGATGACGGCGTCGTGATCCATGCCATGCACAAAGCCGCAGCTGCGCGGATTACCCGGCGTTCCGTAGAGGAACTTGAGGAACTCGCGAAGAAGATTGTTCCCATGTCCTACGACGTTCGGGATTACGCGAAGCTCGGTCTCCTCTACAAGCTGCTTCACGTTGACAACCCGGAGAAGCCGTCCGAGCAGGATATTCGCAAAGTACAAGACGAATTGGTCGGCGCCATTGCAGATGCACGCCGCGGACCGGTTAATCTTCGCAATCGACTCGAATCGAAGGGAGCCCTCGAGATGAGGAAGGCTTCGCTGCTTGCTCGCAGCAGGCTCGAAGCACAGTGGCTCGAGAACTAAACAGCCGATGATCGATCTTTTGGCCAATTCGCTCGTACCGATCTTTGTGGGTCTCTTGTTTGGGTATGTGGCTGGCCTGCGAAAGGTGGTTGATAACCAGGACGTAAAGACGCTCGTCAGCTTTCTTATGACCTTTGCGCTGCCTTGTTATTTGTTTGTCACCATGGCAACCACGCCGCGCCAGCTGTTGTGGGGTCAAGCCAAGCCGGCCCTCGTATTTGCGATCGTGTATGCAGTTCTCTTTGTTGCCGCCTGCTATGCATCGCGAAATCTGGCAAAGGACACGGCTGCAAACAGTGCCGTATTAGCGCTGACGCTAGGATTTCCAAATGCTGCCGCGGTGGGCATTCCTCTCCTCCAGGCTGTGTATGGCCCTCGCGCTTCCGTCACGGTTGCCGTTGCCCTGGCAGTTGGTGCGATCACGATCACACCGATCACCCTTGCGATTTTGGAAAGCGGTACCAGTGCCGGTCGGACACTTTCTCATGCAGTTCGCATCCGAGCGTCCCTGTGGAGTGCTCTCAAGAACCCGGTATTTTGGGCTCCGGTTCTCGGCGTTGTTATAGCCGTCGTCAAGTTCCACATGCCAGTTTATGTTGAGAAGAGTCTCGCTATTCTTGGCGCCGCGACCGAAGGCACCGCGTTGTTTGTGACCGGGCTCATTGTATCGGCGCAGCGTTTCAGGCTGAACTGGAGTGTGGGATGGGCTGTCTTAGCGAAGAATGTGATCCAGCCAGCTCTCTGTTTTGCACTGGTGTCTCCATTGGCCATGCCTCTGGAACAGACTAAATACGTGGTCTTAGTGAGTGCCATTCCCTGCGGTTTCTTCGGCGTTCTCTTTGGCGAAGGTTTCGACGCTACCCCGGCGGTGGCAAGCTCGAGTCTCATTGCGAGCACTGTCCTTGGTATCTTCACGCTAGCGGGATGGATTATTTTCCTCGACCGCGTGCATTAGGACGTCTCATGTTTCACTGCGAAGCTCATTCTGTTCGAACACATGACTTGTTGGAGATAGATGCAAGCGTGTTTATCCCTGGGAATGTGTCTGCACCCGAATGGGTCGATGAGGTATTGCGAAAAAGCCCGTTTGTCGTTGTTCGTCGTGGACGGGCCACGGACCAGGAAATTCCGATCGGCGTTCGTGGAGCGGAAAGGAATCAGCGCTGGCCCGCGTTCTGTCATCCGACATCGGTAAAAACCATCCTCACCCCTCCGCAACTCCTGACGCGCACCGTTCCCACGTTGAGAGCAGATGCCACACCGGCTCTTCGCGCCTTAAAGGTCCTCAAAGATCGCTGGATGGACCTCGATCATCCTTGGGGACCTGGAGGCAGCGTTGGCTTCGAGCTCGCAACTGGCCGGCATGTGGTAAAGCCGGAAAGCGATCTAGATGTCGTGATTTACGCCGAGGGCAAGATAACAAGAGAGGAGGCAAGGTCGCTTCAGGCTCGGACGATGAACCTTTTGGTTGCCGTCGACATTCGTGTGGAGACACTCGGATGCGGCTTCTCCCTCATCGAATACGCACGAGGGGGGCCAGCAGGCGCTCTATTGCGTACCCCGGCCGGACTTGAGCTCGGCAACGATCCCTGGAGCAATGAATGGAAGACAGGGGTCGAGGTGTGGGAGAAAGGCTGAGCGTCCCATGGGCGTAGCTTTTCTGTTTCCTGGACAAGGGTCCCAAGTTTCCGGCATGCTGCACGCCCTACCGGATCATCCTGTCATCGCGCGGACACTGGATGAAGTGAGCGAAAGCCTCGAACAAAATGTGCTGCGACTCGATTCGGCAGGAGCGCTACAGTCCACTGTCTCCGTCCAACTGGCGTTGCTGGCTTCCGGAGTAGCGGTGGCACGCGCTCTTATCGCAGACGGCGTCGAGCCGGAGGCAGTAGCGGGAATGTCAGTGGGTGCCTTTAGCGCCGCGATCGTGGCCGGCGTTCTGAACCTTGCCGATGGCGTTCGGCTCGTGAAACAGCGCGCCGAGATGATGGTAGAGCTTTATCCCAGGGGCTATGGACTTGCCGCCATTGTCGGCTTGAACGAGGAACAAGTCTCAATGCTGGTTCAAGAAGCTCACTCCGTGCAGTCACCGGTATATGTAGCCAACATTAACGCTCCTCGTCAAATTGTTATTGCTGGCTCCGTTGACGGCATGAATAAGGTGTTGGAAGGTGCCCGAAAGCGCGGTGCCCTTAAAGCAGTTCGCCTCGATGTCTCCGAACCCTCGCACTGTCCGCTGCTGAAACCTGTAGCGGATGCCTTGAAAAAGAGTTTGCGGGCAATGCACTTGCAACAGCCGAGGATGGTCTACATGGGCAACGTGACTGGAAGAGCATTGCGAAACGCAGCGGCTATCTCAGAGGACTTCGCCAGCAACATTGCGCATGGCGTTCGCTGGTACGATGCGACAACTGTCTTGGAGGAGTTAGGCTTTCGCCTGTTTCTCGAGATGCCACCAGGTCACGTTCTCAGTCACCTCGCAAGGGAAGCCTTCCCAGACGTAGAAACTGTGGCCTTCGGTGAAGTTTCGCTTGATGATGCCGTGCGGTTGGGGACATCCGAGCTCCGTTCAAAGTCAGGACAATTTTGAATAGCAAGAGCAGGCGCGGGCCTGCGGCATTCGTAAATCGAATCGCTAGTTGTGTTGAACAAATGACGCCAAGAAGTCATCTGTTCTTTACGGACGGTCTTTGGGGGTGAGCCAAACCGATGAATGGGCTAGAAGTCTTCGAGAAGGGGTACATCGCCCGATTGACGATACCGACTGATCCGATCGGGGCGACAAGGCGACAGGTGCTAGAGCATTCCGCTCGGACCGCCGTGAGTGCTGGACATTTGGCAGGTATGAACCGGACTCACATTTCGAAGTTGTACCGAACCCGATCCGGTTGCCATGACGCCGCCCCTTCTTTGTTCACCGTCATCAGTGCGGGGACGGGGTTGTCGTCGTGCCTTGATGAAACTCTACGCCCATCGGGCGGACGCTGAAATTCCCCGGCATGATCAAAACCGATACGTAAGACCAACATTGACGAACACAATTGCATTCGACGGAGGAGACTGCTTCAAAAACGTCCCCGTCATGAAACCAGCGAGATTCAGTGCTGCAAGGAAATGCTCGCCGATGGCCCAGCGAATCTCGAGATTGGGTTGGCTACCGATGTAGCGCGCGCTGGTAAGGTTTGCCGGTCGTAGTGGCACGTTCTCAAAGCTGTACAGCGCGTCTTTCTTGCTTTCACGCCAGAACCAGATCCACTCGAGACATCCGGTTACGTTCAGCAAGGGATGGAACACGAACTGGGGCTGAACGGACAACAAATTTGCCGGGCCGATCAGCGCGAACTTTGGACCGAAATACGCTCCTCTCGGAAAGAAAGCGTTCAACGTCCCGAGTGTTCCCGGCTGTCCGTCGTCGCCGCTGATTGCATCTGTCTGCAGGCCGAAACGCTCGCGCCACACTGGGCCGGGAAGCGTCCACCCGAAATTCCCTCCAGCGCCCCAGGCGCGGATTTCACGATTCCCGAATGTGCCCCACTGGAATCCGGTCTCAATGTTGTAATCGAATCCAGCCCGCGGAGGTTCGCCAGGCAGGCGATTGAAGTACCCTCCGCCAACCATCCGTCGCTGCTCTCGTGCGGTTTGGTTGCCGTACGTCGCGGACTTCGCATCGTAGTCTAGAAAGTAGACATCTGTCATGAATTGTGAGCTCCAGCGGACATTCGAGGCGTACAGGCCCCACAGGGTGATCGCTGGATTGGTTATGTCGTCCCACGCGCCTGGATTGATTTCTACCGGTTTGGCAGCGATGAGATCGATGCGACCCTTAGGTTTGTCATACCCGATGCGGACGCCATCGAAGGCGCTTCTTACGTTCACTCCCTCGTTATCATCGAGCAAGCGCCCTGTTCCGAGGACAATTTCTTGGCGTCCGAGAATGACGTCCCACCCGGGGTGCGGGTCGTGCAGATTGCCGCCGAACTCGACGAAACCTTCGTGTCCGTCGGCCTCATCTTTGTCGATCCCCGGACGGGGGCCGGCCTTTTTCCCGCCGACCTCGTCAAATGCCAGCGTAATAAAGACGCGCGCATGATCTCCGAGGTGGATGTCGACGTCGGGCATAAACCGTTCAAGAAGGTAACCGGTGTGATCTTGCGGGCCCGCGCCCCAGTCATTGCTGTTGAGATATTGAAACTCCATGCGGTCCTCGAGGCCGAGGGTGAGGTAGCTTGTTCCAGAGTCGTTCAGTGGAATGAATTTCAATCGGTCGTAAGGATCAACTCGTTTGGACGGGTCGCGCAGAAAGCTCCAGTCTTCATACCTCGGAAAAGGGCTGAGCAGTGGCCGTACCCCTGGTTGTGGAGCATCCGTGGGCGATGGGTCCGGTGTCTGTGCCTTCAGCACCCCCGTGATAAATAAGCAGAACCCCAATATCAACAGAGAGCGAGCCCGTCTCGCTGGCGTTGAAGCGTCCTCCAAAAGACGCGTTGCCTCAAATGCGAACAACAATTGACCTCCAAGCCAATTCACGCTGGTACTTGTCGTCCCAACGGAGGTAATGAATTGCTGTGCGCACCTGACTGTCTATCCAGTACCACAAAACGTGACCAGGGAACAATCCGTAAGCAACCTCAAGTAACGGACTTGGATAGGGAGGCAAACCAGGCGGGAGATCGGATCGAACCCCTCTCCTGTTTGGCAAACCGATTCGCCAAAAAAATCAAAAGCCCGGTTGCTTGTTCTCAGCGAGAAGTTGCAATTCCCAAGCATAGGCCACACCCGTGGCACCACCATGCTCGAGAAGCAAATTGACGAGATCCGGTAGAGTCTTCTCGCGCGCCCAATCACGCTGCCACTCCCCTAAGAGAGCCATCCAGGTGATAGGCACAATGCCAGCGTGAACCATTCTGCGCACCGCCATATCGTGAGCTTCCGGCGAGACTCCTCCCGAAGCATCGGTCACAGCGTAGACCTCAAATCCCTCTCCCTGGGCCTGGGGCCGAGCCGATGCAGTAGGGATTCTTGTTCGGCCGAGGGTGCCATGATCCGGCGCAAGCGAATCTCGCGCCCATCCGTGGTAGGCAGTACGATGTCGGCGCTCTGCAGCGTGGACAGCAACGCCAGTGCCTTCATCGGGGAGAACGGCTGAGCGTTGTCCACGCCGTCGACCGAGGATTGTGGGCCGATAGCCGGCCGACGCTGCAACAGATGCTTCAGCGTCACCCACAGGGCATAACCAAGAAAGGCCACCAGGACGTGGGCTTTCACTGGTGCCTCCTTCTGACGAAACAAGGGTCGAATCGAAAGCTCGCTCTTGAGACGCTCGAAAACGAAGCCTCGCACACCGAGCCAAATAAGTCCACAAGTGTGGCAGCGACCCACTCTTCGGCTATTGAGAGGGCCCGAAAAGGACCGGATTCACCATGGTTTCAATCCTAGCGGCCATCTCCTCCGCGGGGATACGGTTGGTGGTCTGAAACCAGCGGCGCGCGGCCCCAAAAACGGCCCATGCCGCGGTGGTCGCCAGAAGAGCCGCATCGACACCGGGTGCAATCCCATGATTGGCAAGGCCTTCCTCGAACATATCCTCGACGACCGGGATGATGGAGCCTTCGAGAGGTATCCGAGCCAACTGGCTGGGACAGCCTGTGGTTTCAACAAGATAGTCGCAGACGCCGAGCGCTATCGCGCGCAGTGCTCCATTGCAGTCGGTAAATGTGATGGCGCGGCGCTCTATCAGGTCGCGGAACCGCACGCCGGTCATGGCCTGCAGCAAGGCATTCTTGTCCGGATAATGCAGGTAAAAGGTGGCCCGGTTTAGCGTGGCCTCGTCAGCGATCTCCTGAACAGAAATGTCTTCGAATTCCTTTTTCATCAATAACTTAGCTAGGGCGTCCATGAGCATGCGGCGGCTGCGCAGAATGCGCGGATCCGTCGTCCCGGTTTCGGGTTGGAGAAGCTGGGGCATTCCTACACTTAAGGATACTCCTTGCACACTAAACGACACTTGTTTATTTTCTGAATCGACAGATGTCTATTACTCATCAATTGTCGTGTACGAGGAGTTCTCATGTCAACTCTGCTGCATATCGATTCCAGCCCACTCTACGGCCGGTCGGTCTCTCGCGAGCTGACCGCCGCGTTCGTCACCCGGTGGAAAGCTTCGCACACGGATGGGAGGGTCATTGACCGCGACCTCAACGCCACAGCAATACCGCCGATCAATGCGGAATGGGTCGGTGCCGTCTACACGCCGGAACAGGCCCGCACTCCGCAGCAGAAGGAATTGCTTGCGCTCTCCGACTCCCTGCTCGCCGAATTGGAGCAGGCCGATGAGTACGTCATCGGAGTGCCCATGCATAACTTTGGTGTGCCTTCCGTGCTCAAGCTATGGATCGACCAGATTGCGCGGGTCGGCAGGACCTTTTCCTACGGGGAGCGAGGGCCGAAGGGCTTGATTATCGGCAAGAAGGCGACCTTCATCATCGCAACGGGCGGGATCTACGACGCCCAGACGCAGATGGCCTCGTTTAATTTCGTGGAGCCGTACCTGCGATCCGTATTTGGTTTTCTTGGCGTGACAGACGCGACCTTCCTCACTGCAGGGGGGACCAGCGCGTTGAACCAGGGGCAGGACCGTAACACGTTTCTTGCACCACATCTTCAGTCCGTGCAGACGCACGCGCAGACCTTCTAGAGAGGACACGTATGAAAATTACTTCAATTGTTGCTCGCTATCTATTAGGCCTTATGTTCACGGTCTTTGGGTTGAACGGATTCCTCAACTTTATCCACCAGCCGCCGCCCACGAATCCGCTGGCGTTACAGTTCCTTGGGGCCATCATTGGATCGCACTTTGCCGCGTTCTTCTTCGCGGGGCAGGTCCTTGGTGGGCTGCTGCTGCTCTTCGGCTTTTTCGTGCCCCTTGCGCTGACACTGCTTGCTGCGGAGCTCTACAACATCCTTGCGTTTCACCTGACGATGGCACCGGGCAGCATCGCTCCAGCGCTGGTCGCTTGCGTGTTGTGGATTCTGGTGTTCCTGCAGTACCGCGAAAGTTTCAAGGGTATCTTCAGCGCGAAGCCTGCGACGCTGGCATAAATTGCTCGCAGTATGAGAGGCACGATGTCTCCTTGCTGCGAAGTGCGTGACCGGCGGCGCACGGCACTACTCGAATGGCGCAAAGCTCCCGTTCAGCAAACCGTTACCAAATGAACGGGAAAATTGATTTCAGAAGGAGAAAACATGTCGCAACAACGCGGTATTAGTCGCGTGGTTAACGTTCCTCCAGCGGCACCTGGATTCGTCGGTCCGGGGCATCTAGCAGCACCTGTCGTGTCTCCGGAGAACTTCGAGATGAACGATCCCTTCATCTTGTTAATGGACGATCATCTCGACATCGGTGACCGGCCAGTTGGTGGTCCTCACCCGCATGCGGGTTTTGAAACCGTAACGCTCATTCTCGACGGCGCGATCTTTGACCGCGATGAAGGCGGCACACTCAACGCTGGCGAAGTGCAGTGGATGACTGCGGGAAGCGGAATCATTCACAGCGAAGACGTCAGGACCAAAGGAAAGGTCCGCCTGCTTCAGCTATGGCTTACCTTACCCAAGAACAAACGCTGGACTGCTCCGGGTTTTCAAGCTATTAATGTCAATGCGGTTCCTGTGCGCCACGAACTCGGCGCTGAGATCCAAGTCTATAGCGGATCCTCCGGCGGGCTTCACTCGGGCACGCGGAATCATGTGCCGGTGATTATGGTCGAGATGAATTTGGAGCCACACGCCTCCGCCGAGCAGGACATACCTACTTCATACAACGGCTTTGCATTTGTCATTGATGGCTCGGTTCAAATCGGAAACACCGTGCTGAACACTGGTCAGGTCGGTTGGCTCGATCGCCCGACTGACAATGGTACGAGCGTGTTGCGTGTAGCCGCCGACAAATCTGGAGCGCGGGTGATTTTATACGCGGGACAACCCCAAGGAGACCCCATCGTGTCCTATGGTCCATTTATAGGAGACTCGAAGCAGGACATTGCCAGACTCTTTGCTGAGTATCAGGCGGGAAGGTTTCCTCGCCTCAGCGAATTGAAAAAGCAGCAGCTCTAACTGTTTTCGCCGCAGCGTCCTCGCAAACCTGACTATGTTTCGGATCGATATGCACGTCAACAGCTCGAAATGTGTCAACTAAGTGACACCTAGCGCGCACACTCGAGGTAGTGATCGAGACAGAAAGTTGGCGGGAGCGACGGGACTCGAAACCGCGGCCTCCTGCGTAACAGGCAGGCGTTCTAAAACAAACGAACAATGAATTATGCAGCAACCTGCGAAAGTGCAGGAGAGAATTACCGGTGGCTTAAGGTGTGCTGAGCGAGGAAGGTTGATTGGGTCTGCACCGGGGTCCGGTGACAGGTTGTCGGCAACCGTTGGCTTCATTGGGCAGCGTAGGCTTGTTTTTATGCAACCGTCAAGCGCCCTGTTCGGGCGCGGGCCAAAACCTAGGCAGAACTGAACTCGTTGACCATTCGCCTCGCAGACTTCCCAGAACCCGACGTATCGGTACCCATCGTGGTTCACGAGACGATAGCTTCGGGTTGCACAGTCAGGCGTCGTTCAACACCGGCTGTGCGGATGGCGTTTAGTGTCAAAGCAGGCCGCGGTGGCCAGCGTAGTTTTCGTCGCCGTCCAGACCATGCTCCTTGATGACCTCGGCAGCAGCTGCCAGCGCTGTTGCGATGGCAGGATAGCCAACGTATGGCAGCGCCTGGATGAGAACCTCCTCGATTTCTTTCAAGGTGAGGCCGTTATTGAGCCCGGCCCCCATGTGGATGGCGAATTCATGGGGCTGACGCATGGCAATCATGACGGACATCGAAACTAGGCTGCGGGAGCGCCTGTCCAGTCCGGGACGAGTCCAGATATCCGCAAAGACCTGGTCGACCGCGTAGGCTGCGATCGGGGCACCGAAGGTGTTTGAGTCAGCGGAAGAGCTGAGTTTTGCGGCCGCCTGGTCGCCCATCATTTCGCGGATTACATTGATTCCGGCTTCTCTATTCGTCATGATTGAGTCCTCTTGTAGCGCAAGTGACTTCTCCTCCCCAAGACTACCCGAAAAACGTTAGGTCCCTATCGGGACTGCCCCGAAAGAAGAAGTGTGGGGGTGCACAGGTCGTGTGGTCGGGGCAGTTTCGATAGGGTCGTTTTGAAGTGAGCCGCTGGCGCGGCGGACGCGCGGGGCTATGGGATTTCAATCCATGCGTGGTGGTGGCAAGGCGTCTGTAAAGCAACGAACCGAGACGAAGAGAGACATGGGGTTGTTCTTGAAGATCGCATTGGAGTCTTGACCTGTGAGAGAAAGGGTGGCGTTTGCAGGACTCCGTGGCCGCGTGAGCATACTAGGACATGGCGTGCTCGAACACACCTACAACGGACGTTGATCGAAAGATGTCGCGTCATCGGTATCTCATGAGGAGTCAAAGCTGCATCTGCGTGGATCAGGCATGATCAGGGCAGGTTGGAAATAAAGCTGGCTGCTGGGAGAGAACGGTACCCCGAGGGCGTTTTTCGATAAGGAGACTCGGAAGAAGCCGCTGGCGGCGGACGCGGTGCGCCATGGGATTTGAATGCCGGTCTGAGGTTGTTGCTGACATTCTCGTTCTCCTTTGGGCTGGTCATATTGATGGAAGTGAAGCCACTCTCACCGAAGCCGCCGGACGAACTGGAACTCGACGCCGGATAGTGGTGCGCCGACCTCATGCATAGCACCGCCTATGGCGAGTGACCCGAGATCAATCGCGACTAAACCGGTGCTGTTAATCAACTCGATTACTAATTGTTTGGCTTCGGGGTCATCGCCGGATGTGAAGATGACGGTACGGGGTTTGCTCGGGGAAAAATCCTGTATCCAGTTCATCGGCATGTTGCTGATCGACTTTACAAGCCGTGCGCCAACCGCCATCTCAGCGACTATCTCGCTGGATGTGCGCCCTTTCAACGCGGCCCGCGATCTGGTAACTCCCGCAAGACTGATGTCGGGTTTGGGATCCATATGCGCGTTTGCCGCATCGATCAGAATCCGGCCACGCCAATCGATACCTTTCAACGCTTCAGGGACGTTCACCCAGTGTGTAGCGAGAACAACGATGTCGCACTCGGCCGCCTGTTCCGTGGTCCCTGCGATGGCGGCTGGACCGAGATCGGCGACAAAATCAGCCAGTGTCGCCGGACCTCTGGAATTGGATACAACTATTGTGTGACCAGCGTTTATCAAGTGACGGCCGATCGTGCGTGTTACGTTCCCGGCTCCTAGAAAACCAATTTTCATAACCCACCTCCCATACCTTCATTGGCGTTACAGATTAAAAGATGAGTCTGCACAGTGATACGGCGTGGTAGTTTGTTTGTGTCACTCTGATAGGTAGGGATTATCAGCCATGGAACTCAGGCACGTTCGATACTTCGTTGCGGTCGCCGAAACCTTGAGTTTTCGGCAGGCAGGCAAACAGTACACGTCTCCCAGCCTTCTCTAAGCGTCCAAATCAAACAACTTGAAGATGAACTCGGTGTTGCCCTTTTTCGGCGATCAAAGCGGCGAGTTGAAATCACCCGTGCGGGCGAAGTCTTCTTGTCTGCGGCACGAGAAATCCTGTTGAGACTTCAGCAGGCCTCGGCAGCAGCACTTCATACAGAGAGTGGTGGGGTAGGAACAATCCGGCTCGCGTTCATTCCGACGGCGAGCTTCCAGATTCTTCCCCGGCTTCTCGAGAAGATCAGAAGCACTCTTCCTCTTGTGAATGTGGAGCTTAGGGAAGGGTCCGAAAATCCCCAAATCACAGGACTACGTTCCGGAGCCTTTGATGTTTGCATTGGTCATTTGAGCCGTACATACGACCAAATCGAGAACATGCTGCTGATTCGGGAGCGACTTGTTGTGGCTCTCCCGAAAGGGCATAGAGCAGCCCGCAAGAAGTATGTGGGCCTAAGAGATCTTGAGGGTGAGCGCCTCATCATGCCCTCGAAAGATTTGTTGCCAAGCCTGCATCAAATGATCGCGGCAGCCTTTCTGAAGAACCGCATGCCGCTGGACAGATATCAAATGGCGGAACATTTTCAGACCGGGGTCAACCTAACAAAGGCCCGCGCGGGATATATGCTCCTTCCGTCTTCTGCAAAACACTTTATTCCTGACGGGGTCGTGTTACGAACTCCGGCTTTTTCCATCGGACCGTTGGACACGTTTGCTCTATGGTCGCGTGGCAATGTAGACCCGCTTGTTCACCGCGTCCTCACTCTCCTCAAGGAAATCAAGAGGGAGTTATAAGGGCGAAAGGAAAGAAGTGTGGAGTCTACCAAGCTTCAGCTCAACGCCCGACCGGAAAATCAATATAGCTGTCCCCATACCACTTGATCTGCAACGGGGCCCCGGCGTCCGCAATCGTCTCGTCACTCACGTCCTTGCCCGTCCTATAGTTGATCTGGCGTCCCGGTTCCTTGATGACGTGCAGCAGCACCACCAGCCGGCTTCCCGCCGACATCTGCCGGCTCATCAAACGGATAGCATTGAAATCCAGCCGCTCCCGTTTCCCCGGCGTCAGCAGTTGCCTTCGATTGCGATCACGCACATAGCTCGTCCGCGCCCAATAGGATGTCAGAAAAACATACTTCCCTCGCCTCCATCCCCTGGCCAAGGGCTCGTGAGAGTTATTCCATGGTTACCTTGGCCAGTGTCAGTACATGATGGTGCGAGTCAGGTGATGTGGCCAGGGCGTGGCGTGGTAGTGCGTCCACAGGCGCGCGTCAATTTGCGGAATGATCACCTGCTGGTCCGA
>Ga0182018_10004070_pt1 | contig 12567 bp, 12 predicted proteins | sample 812P2MmetaG_FD_120490 | JGI IMG/M metagenome (GOLD analysis project Ga0182018, IMG submission 120490) | Permafrost microbial communities from Stordalen Mire, Sweden - 812P2M metaG | ecosystem: Environmental > Terrestrial > Soil > Wetlands > Permafrost | place: Sweden: Stordalen | collected...
GAGATCTGTGCAGTCGCAAGGGAGGTCCGGCGATGCACGCTGCGGTGATGCAAGCTTTGGAAACGCGTTCTGGCTCGGATTCCAGGCGAGTGCGGGGCCCCGGCAAACTTTACCTACAACAGGCCGATAGATACAATCGTATGAGCAAGTGGCCGACGTAGCTCAGTTGGTAGAGCAGCTGATTCGTAATCAGCAGGTCGTCAGTTCAAGTCTGACCGTCGGCTCCATATAAAGCATTTGCAGTCATATACATACAGTTCACCAAGAAACCCAGCAAATCAACTTTTGCTTCTATGTCAACATCATGTCAGCAGTCTTCAGGATCAGTTGATGACATGGTGCAATTTCTTGTAGCAGACCGCTTACTTGTCACTCGTTGTGTTCATTTTTTTGCTTCCGATCGGTCTAATCAAGCGTTGGCGCGTCTCCAGCTCGAAGCGATCTGCAGAGAAGCGGCGCGCGTAGTCAGGTGTATCATCGGGCACAATATGCCAGACGATATTAGCGACCACTTTCGGTTAGCGACCCTCGAACTCATCGCGCGGTATACGGTTGGAATTGCCGTCGAAAACAACACGGGGATCGGAACCGGAACTCTTGTGCTAATAGGTGGAGAGAGGTTCATCCTCACAGCGGCGCATGTGATTGGCCAATCGAATCCCAACGACATTCGGTTTTGGATGCGCCCCGCCAGGGCGCTTCGGGAGAAGGCGGCGGCGAATACTACGAACGCTGAGATAGGCGGATTCTCGCTGGGAGTACATTTACCGATTGTCGAGATCTTGAAGGATTCGAGAACTGATATTGCCGCTCTCAAGCTTGATTCTTCATTTGTTCTGCAAGAGGCAGTCGAGGTTTACGACGTTCGCAAATCCCATGAATTTATGAATTGGGAAGACAGGAAGCTTGATGGCTTGTCGCTCGTGCTATTCGGGTTTCCAGTCGGAAACTCAAGGGAAATCGCGGTGGATGGCAACAGGTCTTTCCGCTTCCTTGGCTGTGCCTCACATTTGAGCGAATATACTCTCGACCTGAACGAAACCGCATGGTCCAGACTCTCCTCTCAGTACTCGAAATCGAAAGACTTCGTTTTCAAATATCACGGATTTTTGGACGATTTCGAACCGCACGGATTTAGTGGCGGAGCGGTCTGGGCCTTGGGCGATGACCCTGATGCGACGATTTGGCGACCCGATCCAATCTTGATTGGTGTTGTGTATCACTATGCGCGAATCGCTGGCCTCTTAATCGCTGCCAAGCTGCCCACGTTCATCGAAGCTCAGATTGTCCCATCTGAGACCTCGTCAAGCAGCCAGTGGTGAGTTCTTGCAACGGACCCGATGAGGTAGGGATTACATGGATCAAATCAGCGTCTCGATAAAGCAGATTCTGATCGTCTTGGGCGGCTGGACGGTCATACTCTGTGCCTCGTTTACTTGGGCCGGAAAACTGATCCTTGAACGCCTCGCCTCGTCCTGGCGCCGAAGCGAACAATCCGCGCTAGAGGCGGTCAAGCATGCGCTTTCAAGTGAACGCGTGTTCTTGGAGAGTGCAATCCGGGGAGCGCAGCAGGGGCTCGATTCCATTCAAGATAGGCGAATGGCAGCCATTGAGAAGCTGTGGAACGGGGTTCTCAGCCTGCGGGCCAATTTCTCTCCCGTCATATTCTTTTATCAGATCCTTTTGCCCACGGAATACGATGCGCAGTACAAGGCGGGCCAAACGCTTGCAGCTTCGATTAAAGACGTAAATGATCAGACAACGATTTCCGCCATCAAGGGCGTCGATTCCGTCGAACAGGAAAGGCCGTACTTGGGCGAGACTCTCTGGCTCAAGTTTTTTGTCTACCGAGCTTTTTTGGGGCGAATTGCTCATTTGATCACTGAAGGAAAACGCTCGGGACACTTCATCGACTGGACCTCTGATAAGGGGGTGCGCCAGATTGTATCGCGCGCCTTATCGTCCAGCAGGGTTCAGGCGATTCTCGATGGCCCTAGGGCATCTTTAGAAATCCGACGTTTATCCGATGAACTGGAGTGGTCAATTTTGGAAGAGATAAGCCTGATCCTATCTGGGAAACGGTCGGCTGCGGAGAGCTTCGAGAACGCGAGAGGACTCTTTGAACAGGTTGCAAAGCTCTCGCCAAGACCATCTGGAGAAGAAGCCCAGCGCTGACGAAGTTGTCCCGTGGATTGGTGCTGTGAAGTCGGCCAGTGTCGGTCGATCTTCTTGGGCACGATCCGGGATTGACGGGAGCGGTCCAAACCACCTTGCCAGCCCCAGCTCGGGCCGGCCTTGCGGCTTCGTCGGTCTGATTGGCAAACCCCCAGCTTCTCTTTGATTACTTCCCTCTTTGCCGCCCGCTCGGAGCCTCGATAAATCCAGTCTTGACCCAGCCTTCAAGCGTGCGCTTGGTGACCCCAGTCTCGGATTCCACATAGAGCCGCCAATCGCTACGCTGTCGATTCCGTTTGTACTTCACAATGGCTGCCTCTACCGCCCTCTTCTTGAGCTCTTTCTGCGCAAGGCGCTTTCGCTGCATGGCAATCACGGCGGTCTCTAAGGAGGCGCAACGCGACGTGCAGTAAACCTTCTGATGCGAGCTCTCGCGCAGGAAAAACCGTCCGCATTTTTTGCTGCGACAGGGCCCATTAAGCCTGTCGAACTCCGGATGAAGGATGAACTGAAGGAAGGCCCCATAGGCCTGCTGGTGCGCAGATCGCTTTCCAGGGTAAGGAACCAAGACAGGGCGCTCCGTGTGCGATGGGATGTTGAACGTCCCGTTGACGAAGTCCACAGGCCGACGCGCTATCAGCCTGAGCTCGATGAACCGTTGCCAATTGTTTCCCGCACGCTGCAAGTCTGCCATTAGAGCCCGAAGTTCATTGCAATTCGCAGCATCCATCTGCTCCAGGTGCGCACCGGGACGACTCCTAAACTGGCCAGCGTTCAGAAAGTCCCGCATCCGTTCAAGAGCCATCGGGTCAGGAAAATACAGCGGGAGCGACTCGCGCTTCTTCATTGTTGCATGTTAGCACGAAAATGTCATATTTTATCTAACAACAAAATGCAGCACCCACCTTCGTCGAAACGGCATTATTGGGCAATGAATACGACACCAGCGGTAAATAATTGTTCGCCAATGGTCGTAGGTTCGGATTTCATCGAACCGAGCGCATTGGCAGCCGAATTTAACATAACCCTTCGGACTTTGGCGCGATGGAATGTTCAGCGTATCGGCCCACCGCGAACAGTCGTTGGGAGAACCATCCTCTATCGGCGTCAAAGCATTCTGACCTGGCTGGAGTCCAGAGAAGATCGCGGAAGTGTCCCTGTGCGCCGCCGTCGCCGCGCCTAACTCCTACCCTCATTAGAAGCGGCACGATAGACCGCAGCCCATAGACGAAGGATGAATGCCGATGACCAGGAACATTCACGATCCCGGCGATACAGATACGCGACAACGCCGCAGAGAGACCGCACGAAAGAAGCACAAGAGTGCCAACGAGAGCCCGTTCAATCGGCTGCTCGCCAAGCTCAGTGAAAGCGGCCTAACTCGTCAGGATGCCAAAGCGCTAGGCTTCCAGCCGTACTCAGAGGAAGAGAGTAAGAGACTCGGTCTCAGCCGCTCGGGTGCGGGCTTCAAGATTCCCTACTACTCCGCAGACGGCAAACGACTGAAGATGTACCGCTATCGTTTCTTCGACACTGTTGCTGAAACCGGATTCCTGAAAGGTGTCGAGCAACGCAAGTACGACCAACCACCGAACACTCATGTCGAGATTTACCTTCCTTTCATCGGCGGAGCGAAATGGCCTTCAATCAAGGGCGATTCTTCGCAGCCAATCTTCTTTACTGAAGGAGAGATCAAAGCCGCCTGTGCGACAAAGCATGGTTTCCCGACAATGGGACTGGGGGGCGTGTTCAACTTCGGGTGCAAGAAGAAGCACCAACACCTTATCCCATCGCTCGAAGCATTCGAGTGGGAAGGGCGAAACGTGTACATCACGTTCGATTCCGATATTCACACAAACCCCATGGTCTTGCTGGCCGCAGTTCGGTTGGCTCGTGCACTCACAGACCGAGGGGCACACGTCTTCTTAATTAGGATTCCACCCGAAGCTACGGGCAAAGTCGGCTTGGACGATTACATCGTCAAACATGGGGTCGATGCCTTCAAGGCAATTGTGAGTGCGGCTGAAGAGTGGTCGCAGAGCGCCACGCTGCACGAGCTGAACACTGAGTTTGCTTATTTGAAAGACATCAGTATGGTCGCGCAGTTTCCTGCTTGTGCGAGTCCAGAAGTTCGACTCTACAAGCCCACAACATGGATGTACGAGTTAATCGCTAATCGTGCGGTCACGGAGACAGTTCCGTTACCGAGTAAGGCGAAAGGCGACCGCAAAAATGAAAGCGCCGAAGAAGTTCGCACGAAGATCGTTGATAGACCGGCGGGGCCAATCTGGATGGGTTGGCCGGGCCGCAATGAAGTTGAAAGTCTGACCTATGCACCGGGCCAACCGCTCATCACTCGCGAGAACAAATTGAATCTCTGGCGCGAGTCCGACTGCAAACCACAACAAGGAAATACTGGGCCGTTCGACAAGCTCATGACGCACCTCTTACCCAATTCCGTAGAGCGCGAGTATGTCGAGTGCTGGTTTGCCGCACCGCTACAAACTCCCGGCCTCAAGATGTACGTGGCTGTGGTGGTATGGTCATCAATTCAAGGCAATGGGAAGACACTGCTTGGAACAACGATTGGAAGAATTCACGGCCTGCTGAATTACGCGGAGATCACGCAGACCGAATTGTGCAGCAACTACAACGATTGGCTTGCAAACAAAACCTTCATTCAAGGCTCTGAGGTTTGCGGCGAGAAGGATTCCCGTGCTGTCGCGGATAAGCTCAAGACAATCATCAGCGGCGACGTAATTCCGGTCAGCAAGAAGTATCAGCCCTTTTACGTGGTCCCCAACCGAGCAAACTTGTACCTCGCGTCGAACCATGAGAATGCAATCTACATGGGGGAACTCGCGCGCCGCTTCGCCGTGTTCCACGTCAAGGCCGAACCGCTCCCAGCGAAATTCTACGCGGACTACTGCAAGTGGCTCGACAATGGTGGGCTCTCGGCGATTTTTCATCGGCTGCTCACTAAGGACATCAGCAAGTTCAATCCGAAGGCTCATGCACTGAGGACCGAAGCGCGGGAGGCGATGATCGAGGCCAGCCGAACGCAGATCCAATCCTGGTGCCATGAGCTGCGCGTCAACACGGACACTGCTCTATCGATCACAGGCAGCCGCGTGACAGCGCCGGGGGCGGTCTTCACCACGCGTGAATTGCTGCGCATCTTCGAGGGCGGCGGACAAACCAGGCTCACTGAGAAGGGCGTGGCGGCGGCCCTGCGCGAAGAAGGTTTCACTATGGCCAATAACGGCGGGTTGATCCGCATACCGGGCACAGTTCTGCGGTTGAGGCTGTGGGTTGTGCGCGATGCATTGCGCGTTGCCAACATGACCCCAGGGGAGGTCGGGGAGATGTATGCCAAGAATCTGCGAGTACCAAAGCCATTCAGGGTGGGGAGGTGAATATGCCTCGTCACACGTCACACGTGGTTATCAGAGCGTTTCAAGAAAGAGAAGGGAGGATTACGTCTTTCCTATCTACTTCAAAACTATCTGTGACGTGTGACATGTGTGACAACCCCCAATTCATGCGGGTTCCCGTTGTCACCCGTCACACGTTCCCGCCGCACAAGCCACATAACCGAACCACCAACCGAAAGGAAGGACACACAATGAGCGAAGTTGCCACAGTCGAAATCAATTATTTCGAGCAAGCTGCACCCGCACTCGATACGCCAACTGCGCCAGCGCCAGCATTAAAGCCAACAGCCGTCGAGATTACGGTTAGTGAGCAATCTCTGGAGAAGCTGATTTCCGACGCGCAGGAAAAGCTGACAGCAATGAAGGCTGCTTCTTACGTCACCGACAATCGAATAGTGGCGCAGCGGGAGATCGACGCCGCGCAAAACGCATTGCACATCGCGGAGACCACGATTCACAAATTTGAGGGCCTCATCGCGGATGCACTTGTTCGCCTGGACGCTGCAATCGAGCACCAGTTTGGCTCTCCGCAGATTGGAACATTCGGAGTGCCGTTGGCGGCGCAGGAGGCTAACGCCGTCAATTCTGCCGCAAGTAGTTTCGTGCAGCTCAAGCAGTCATTGTGTCAGCAAAGGCGCTCTCGTGCGATTCAGGCTTCTCGGCTGGATGGCTTGTTGCGTGTGCAAGCACAATACGAGCCGACGGATGCAACTCGGTGAGTTTCTAAGCGTGGCTCGCCGATTCATGGCGGCGTGCCAACACCAGACGCAACCTTCCGTCTGGTCAGGAGAGCGGGCCGGGCCTTTGCCAGCCTAGCCCGCTTCAGTCCTTTGATTTTTGGGGTGTGGATCATCGGCCGCGCTCCAAATAACCGGCACATTTCCACCGCGCCGGTCAACCAGCCAAGTTCGCGGCCATCCTTCCGTCGAACTTGCCCGCGTGGCAGGCATTATCCTCCATTGGGCCTGCCACGTGGTTTTTCCATTTGTTGGATAGGGAGAAGACACGATGTTCGAAACACACGAAGGCAACACTTCATCCAACCATGGCGAACGGGCGAAGAACCTAGGCGTATTCATCCATAGCATCGGGCGTCCGTTGCTAGAATATCGCTGGCCTTGGCTCTCCTTGAAAGAAATGCGGGCATACCGCGATTGGCGGCTCCTGGCAACAGTCGTGCATCGTTGGAGGCTGTTTTGTGCGGCAGGCCTTGAGCCGGAACCGGGTATGTCCAAAATGTTCTTCGAGCTTGAGGCTCAAGAGCGAAGAGCCTATGCCGCGTGGCTCAAGGTAAAGCACCAGCGTTCGATGGACTTCATGACAGGGAGGCGCCGCTCGGCCCCGCCCTGGCCCTGTTGAAACAAGACTTCACTCAGCATCAGTGACTCAAGAAGAGAGCAAACATGCCGACTGCGCGCGTAAAAAAGAGAGCTGCGAAGAAGCCGACACCGGTAGTGGTGAACGTGGTGACGAAGCAGCGCAAAAAGAATCCCCCGCGTACCGCTTATAGCAAAGAGCGGCCGAGCCCTCACACATTTCAACCAGGACAATCGGGGAATCCTGGTGGCAAGCCCAAAACAGAGCATCTGCTATCGAAGGCTTTGCGCGTGGCGCTTGCGGATCGCGCTCCCGACGCCGTTGCGGAAGCACTCCAATTGCCGAAGGGCGCAAGTTGGGGCATAGTGTTGGCGCGCAAGTTGCTGGTGATGGCGGTGCGCGGCGATCTTGCTGCCCTTGTTGAGATTCGCACTGCTACAGAAGGGACCCGTTCGCACACAAGCATGGCATTCACCGATGAGGATGGAAACCCGCAAGACGGACCGCAACTCATAAAGATTGTTTTTGTTGAGAGCGATGGAAATGGCTACCCAGCCCCCAGCTCCACGATCGAAGGTGACGCGCAAAGCACCGCGCTTCCCGCACTGCCTGAATCAATGGATTGATCGCAAATAGGTCCTAGTTTCTGATCGGCATAGGTGGACGTTTACGCGACGAATTCGATTATGATCTCTTGTAGCTAAACGTTCCGCAGAGAGCGGTCGAAGTGTCCAATGCAGCTTTCTGGAGAACTGGTTCAGCGGCGCCACTGAAGAAAGCCAGATACAACCAATCGCCTTCTTGTGGGTCCGATGCAGCGTCGTGGCTTCGAAGGGCGAGAATCCACAATGCGTTCTCGCTGCCACAAATGGTATTGCCGTTAACTAGAGGGATCGATGCCTCGACGTTGGTTTTGAATAGTTGGCCCTCGATGTTCATCGAGGCTTCTTTCTCTATAGAAAACAGGTCGGCAGAGTCTGGAAGCTCATCCTTGCTCAAATCCCGCGCATAAATGAACGGATACTGATGATCCAAGATGGCGATGTTGCCGAGTTGGGTCTGAACATCTCCGGTAATTGCGGATGCATTGTGGCTCATTGCTGTCCACCTGGTGCCAACTTTTGTCCAAAGGATTCCTGCGTCTTGAGTTCTCAAATCGTCAACCAGTTGCGCTGCGGGAACTGAAGCTAATGAGCCTCGCTGTGTAGGGGTAGAAGAAGTGCTGTTTGATGGTGGCGCGGCGACTGAATTCCCATATCGAATGGAACCATCTGGATTGTTTGTGAGATCCGCAGTCACTGTGAACAGGCCATCATTGATGTCGGCAAGAGTTCCATCTATCGGTATTGCAGTGACAGCTATTCCACCATGCCACACCTCGCAGCCTAGTTTCTCGGCTTTACTGTCCATGTCGAACGGCGATATGTACATATTGAGCGCCGCGTGCAAATCGTGGCCCTCTCGCGGATCATTGAATAGCGATTGCGGGCAGATAACGGCGTGGCCGGTTGTGTAAACCTGCTTGGAGTAGTCGAGAGGGATGCGCACGCGTTCGGGCTCCGGTTTTGAATCGAAGAAAAGATGCATCACGAACACCAAAACGCCCACGGCGATGAGGAATTTCAAAGTGTACTTCAGTGTGTCGTTCACAACTTCGCATTCCCTTTCCGAGCAGTCCACCACAGCATAGGTTCTTGATGTAAGCCATAGCTTACGTTTGGTCCCGATTGTACGGCCATGCTGAAGGCATGGCAACGGACATTTGCGTGCGGATCGGGAGACGGATTCGCGCCCTGCGGACGGAACGCGGGTGGACTCAAGCCATGTTGGCGGATCATGCCGAATTGACACGTGAACACCTATCAGAGCTGGAGAACGGGCACAAGGAAATCGGCGCAAGGGCGCTTGAGAAGATTGCCAATGCACTGAGCCTGAGTCTCCATCAATTCTTTGAGGGATTGTGACCGTTCGCTGGCTAATCGGCGAGAGCCTCAATTGCCCAAAAGCAGGTTGGTACCTCAAAGGCACACAGGCTAATTCTGGCTCAGATTCTGGCCTGAATTCGATGAGGCACTTTGGGAGCTTCAGAGGCACCAGGCTGGCTCAAGATGGCCCTACAGGCTGCCCTAGAGGCCCTCTGGCTGGCTCACAGGCTCTTGGGGCAGTCACCAGAATAGGCCTGAACCACCCTGAGGCCCTCAAACAGGCCAAATCGACCTCTGAGTGGGTAAAACCCAGAGATGTGTTGACACCACACTGACACAAGGTCTACATCGAGCGCGAACGGGATTGGCCGTTCCCTACTAAGGCATTCAATTTATTTAACTTATTCCAAATATAAGTACTCAGCATCAGCTAATGACCCACTGATTAGGTATCAGCATGTCTAGTTTTCCTGCACCACTATCCCTGGAAATGAGTGGTCCTAGGGCTGTCAAATTCCAATGGCCTTTCTAGATTCTGAACTAGCGATCACTCTCGCTCCTTAATAACTCGCTTCGTAAGGAAGGTTCTCTCGGTTGAGGTTCGCTGTTCATAGAGCGTCAATCCGAATGCACTTTGGGGCTCGACCACACCGGGCCGCTTAAGCCTAGGCACACGAGTTCTGAACAAAAGGGCTCGCTCATAGCCACCAAGTCGCCTGATAAGCGGGCTGGCCTCCATATCAACTGTCTCCCAAGACACCGTTCTTGAAGAGGGAGATGCAAACTCAATATTAGGCGTCTTCTGCTGCAGTTGTAACGTAACAAAATACCTTGCATTCAGCTGCGAAGACGAATCGATGGCACCGAATGGCTGCAATTCAGGGAGTCGCCGGCCGATGCGGGACGCATGGCGGCGAGGTGAAAAGGAAACGCTCCCTGCCGAGCGGTTCAGGGAGTTCAGCTCTCCCACCTGGCGTACTTCGGCAAGATAAACGTGTTCCGATGCACTGCTGAAGCTCTCAATCGCGGACAAATACACTTCCTTCTGGAACCTGCCGAGTTCATCCAAATCCCTTAGATCATCTCCGAATATCGTTATCTCCATTCGCGCCAACTGGTCAGCGTGCGTTGCCATAAGCTCAATGACCGGCACCGCACGCTGGTTCATATTCTTCTGGAGCCTTTTGTAAAAATCGATCTTCGAGAGGTCGAATCCTTCGCAAATCCCCTTTATCTTTTGCAAGTAACCTGCGGCTTCATAGAATAGTGGTGAAGTCGCCATCATCCTAAGAACAACCGACGCCTCTACATTCAAGCCAAGAATGGCCCTGTTCGTCCAGTTATGGCTCCCAACCCATAACTCCGCTGTCCCATCGGCGGACCAAAACAACAGCATCTTGGGATGAAGGAGGCACGGCGGCTCTTTGTGGTTGTTGTCTGTGTAGGTGGCAATTTCCTCGCAGAAGATCGACACGTGCGCTCCCGATCTTACGAGTTCAGCAAGAGCATCTATGTCGGTCGGAGGATGCAGGTCAACACACAGGAAGCCACTCTTGTGCCCAAGAGCCGGCGAGATCCTGTTGTGGAGAAGATTGTCAGACACGGTCCAAAAGGCTACCGCAGCCTGTAGCAGAGTCGATTTGGAGAGAGACGCTTCTAGCGCGGACCGAATGCTGGGTGAGTCCCACGTGGGGAGTAGCTTAATGTCCAGAATGTCGTTGTCCATCGATCAGGTCTCCAATGAGTCATGTACGAAACCCTCATCACTCTCCGGAACGGCGCACACATAGCGCACGTAGGGCTTTCCTGTCGCCGAGTCGAAAGGAGTGCTGCTCCCCGGTAAAAGTGAACCGCCGCGCCTCTGCCACAGCTTTTCCCGACGAGCTGCTCCATTGCCAACCCGAAAATTGCAGTTTGCCCTTAACGTGATAACCCTGTCCAAAATCATTTGTGCTCGGCACTGCTTCATAGGCGTTCTTGTCGAAGATACTTTCCAGTTCCCCGATCGTTGGCAATCGCCAATCCGCGTGTCCGGCCAACTTTAGGTTTCGGCAATAGTCTGTCGCCTGCTGCCAGTTCACATCGCTGCCATTGTCCTTCTTTCCCCACATCAGGCTAGTCGCTGGGTCGGTCCAAATCAGTCGAGCGTCCGCCTCTTGTTGGGCCTGTTCCCTAGCCGCTTTAACTTCGGCCTCCTGTTGAGCCTCCTCTCTAGCCGCATTGTCTGCGACCTTCCGCTCCGCGTTGAGGCGAGCATCACGCACTGACTGTAGTTTCAGGCTCACAACTGTCAGTCCGCCGCTGTTCACCTCCGTGAGCTGCTGAATCTTGTCGATTCCATCCTCGGTAGCGGCATCCACCACGTGCTGGCCGATTTCTATGTTCGCTTTGGCAGAGGCTCCGGCGTCGATGCGGCCTTTGGTCTCACCGTCCAGCTTCCAGTTGCATGCCAGATCGCACATCACCAACAAGGTAGGCACCATCGTTGGCTTAGGTTTGGGCTTCAGGATGGGGCCGTCGTCTTGCTGCGCCGTCCCGAGCGCAGACGTGGCCGCTATGGCGGCGAACAAGGCCCATCCGATGATCTTCCCTCCCCGCATTTCGTCCCACCCCAGCTCTCGTGTTTTTCGCCGTCGCCTTACGGTCCGACAGTTCCGACTATCTGGTTCACCCCACCCCGCGCAGCAAGTCACAACCCGCTGCCGACCCGCCATCGCAAGCCTTCTGAAAGTATTTGCGTGCCTCGTCGTTGTCCCCTGCGTCTTGATAGAGAGAGCCCAGACTGGCGCAACTGGACATGTTTCCTTTGTCGCAGGCCTTCTGGTAAATATAGTGCGCTTTTTCCGTCTCCCGTCCACCACCGAAACCCTGAGCGTAAAGATAGCCGAGGTAGCTGCAGGCCTTCATCTCTCCCGCGTCGCAGCCTTGGGTGAACAGGTACCTGGCATTGACGTAATCTTTCTCTTTGAAGCTGTCTACGCCCATATCGTAGAGTCCCCTTTGCGGATTGGCCTTCGTGCCAGAGTTAGGCTTTTTGCCATCAAACTCTCCCAAAGGCTTAGTCTTTATGGGAGCGGTTGGCGTCACGGGGGCGGTAAGATATTTGGGGCTTGCAAGGTCTCGCAAAGCTTTAGCCCGTTGCTGATCATATGTATGGGCATTTTCGGTGGGCTTTGTGTCAAAGGTCTGCCAGAGAAGCCTGCTGAAGCCCAGCGCACACGCGACGCCAACAGCCCTCAGCCAATGCTTGAGACTCGACGGAACGGTCCAGCCCTGTCGCTGGGGAGAGTATGCGACACCGGGCTGCGGCGGATATTGAGGCCGGACTGGGGGCGGAGGCGGCGCTGGCTTTGGAGGCTGCGGTCGTCCCTGCTGGCCTGTTTCCGATTTAGGAGGTTGTCGCTGGCTTTGCCTTCCATCCTGGCGCGGTGGCGTTGAAGATGTTTTTCTTTCCTGGGTCGAACCCGAAGAATGTGGTGGTTGGGCAGGGGGCCTGGGTTGGGCTGGAGGTTTGGGTGGAGCTGGATGCACCCTCCCTGCGAACGGGGAGGTGAGGTGTTTGTATGCAGCGTTTACTTTTTTGAGCTTTTCTTCCGCCGCGCGCAGCTGACTCTTATCGTCTGCAAAGCGGTCTGGGTGCCAGGCCTTCACATGCGCGCGATATGCTGATTTGACTTCGGCATCAGTCGCACCATCATCCAGACCGAGTTGTTGAA
>Ga0182018_10004071_pt1 | contig 12566 bp, 11 predicted proteins | sample 812P2MmetaG_FD_120490 | JGI IMG/M metagenome (GOLD analysis project Ga0182018, IMG submission 120490) | Permafrost microbial communities from Stordalen Mire, Sweden - 812P2M metaG | ecosystem: Environmental > Terrestrial > Soil > Wetlands > Permafrost | place: Sweden: Stordalen | collected...
CGTCAAGCCTTGCTTCTCGATGGGCTTTCTGACCGGACACGAATTGACCTGGATGCCCGAAGCCTTGCGGATATTGCGCGACGAGTTGCCGAACATTGACGTGATGATATCGAGTCAATATTCGCCGCTACTTGCGGAAGGCCTTTCGAAAGGAACAATCGACGCTGCTTTTCTTCGAAAAGAACGAGCGCTGCCAGACCTGGCGTTCCGCCTTCTTGTGAAGGAGCCTTTGGTTGTGATCTTGCCTAGTGACCACCGCCTCGCGGCGTTTAAAGCGATCAGTCCAAGGGATCTAGTAGGCGAAACATTTGTGATTGTGTCCCATACGGCTCCCGTACTGCGTGGGATCATCGACAATTACCTGAAGCGATCACGAATCAATATCACGCCAGCTCACGAGGCGGACCACGTCACCATGGGAATTTCCCTAATAATGTCGACCCGCGGCGTAGGGCTGTTACCTGCTTACGCGCAGAACTTTCTCCCTGCGTCTGTAACGAGCCGCCCTCTGAAGGGAGATGTGCCAACTGTCGATCTAGTACTCGGCTACAGAGAGTCGAACCAGTCTCCGATCCTCAAGCTTTTGCTTTCGAGATTGGACGAGCTGGTCGCTCGTGTCTCGAAGAAGATCCGATAAAAATCTTGGTGGCTATACAGTCTGTCGAATCGCTCGAAGCCACTGCAGCCGGATTCGCACCTCCTTTGCTTCTGCGCGAAGTAGCGGACCAAGAGGAGAATGTCCTGCTCCATACAATTCGCAGCGTGGGTTTTACGGTATGGACGACGGTATGGATTTTGCTCCTGAATCCCCAGTTTTCGCATTTTTAGGTATCACTGGTATCACCAACTAGAGGCCAGCGACCAATGTTTTAGACTCATCAAGGAACACCACCAACGTCGGATTACAAGCCAAACGCTAGAAAGCGATCTTCAAATTAAACTCGATTTCACGTGGCGATCGCCTCATCAGGCCAGCTTGGTCGCTCTCAGGCTGGATTCTTCAAAAGGTCCGCCACAGTCTTCAAGATTTCGCGCGAAAGCACCTCATCCGATACGGCTCGGGCCAGCGACATCGCTCCGACGAGCGCGCTGAAAGTCAGGATCGCTCTCGACCTCGCCGCGCGCTTGTCCTTGCCTGGCAGCAACGCGACAAGCAACTCAAGATCCTTCCTGACTTGTTCAGAGGTAAGCGCGCGAGTCCGCTTATCGCTGCGAGCGATCTCCGGCGCCAGCGCGCTGAAGGCACAGCCCGCACCTGGACTCCTGCGGTGCGCATCGCTCAAGTAGTCGTCGATGAGCTTTGCGAAGGACAGCGGCTGCCCGCCGGATTCAGCAGCTTCCTTTTGGCGCTGCCAGCCACCGAATCCAGCGCTGACTGCCTCAGCCACTAGTTCGTTACGCGAGTCGAAGTGCTTATAGAAGCCGCCCACCGTCAAGCCGGCTTCCTTCATCAATTCCGCGATACCGAATCCCGCCAGGCCTTTTTCGCGGAATCTTCTTGAGGCAATGGCAACGATGCGCTTATGAGTGTTTTTCTTTTGGGCCTTGGAATAGCCCATATATGAACCCCTCCAAAATAATCTGCAACCAACTCAGGATTACGAATCTAATCCTACATGGATTATGCCAATAATCCAGGTTCTCCGACTCCCGGCGTATCGATAACAAGGCAAGAGATACCTCTGCGAGCGAACTCGTCGCGGACGAACGCGTAAAGGAGTTCCTTGACGACGTCGAACCCTGAATAGAAAATCACAATCGGTCTCTTTCGAGGGCCCTGTGCGGGGATCAAGTAGCCTGGCAAAATTCCATCCGGCGACTCGATTTCGAGTCGTTCCAGGTCAAGAGGCGCGTGCTCAATCGCCTTTCCGAATGCGCGTAAAGCGCTACGATATGTGTCCATCTTTTCGGTACCCGGAGGCACCTGGCGCTCCCCATGCAAGCGATACATACAAGCACGGAGGTATCGAATACCTGCGCTACGACAATATCCCTTTACCAGATCAGCCGCGGCGTCGTTTTCGAGCCGATCTGCAAGCTTCTTCCAAGCGCCATTCCACGCTTCCGGTGTAGGCTCGACATCGCGCAACGGTGCAAGCTGCCGGTCCAATTCGCCTAGTTGACCTCCTGCCATCAGCGCAAGGTCGATAGCGGCGGACCATGTGTAATTGTCTGGGAAATAGCGAAACATCTGGTATGTCCTTTCTCGGTTGGGATAAGACACAGGTCTGGTCGCGCTACGGGCGTGCAAGGCCATGGTCTGCGCCGAGCAGCCTTATATTCTGCCTAAAGTTATGGAGTTAGAATTACCTTGCCAACGTTCCTGCGATCTTCCAACTTTCTGTGTGCCTCTGCAGCTTCTGAAAATGGAAACACACTGTCGATCAGGGGGCCTATAACGTGTAAACCCAGCGGAACCATCCACCGCTCGCTGAAACGCTGTGTCATAGCGAATTTGGCTTCCGCTGATCTGGACTTCATGATCGTTCCGATAATTTGAATATGCTGCTGAACGAGACGGCCCAGCGGAAGCTGAGTATTTTCGATGCCACCGAGTAGCCCAACTTGTATAAGACGACCGCCAGCCGCAAGACATGCGAAATTGCGATCGAAATTGGCTGCACCGATGAAATCGAGGATGACATCGACGCCACGACCCTTGGACCCTTCCGTAACCGCGCGCCCGAAATCGTTGGTTTTATATGCGATCGTTACATCCGCTCCAAGCTGGCGTACTTGATCGAGTTTGGCGTCGTCGGCAGTTGCGTAAACAATCGCTCCTGCCACGTGTGCCAGTTGAACAGCGGCTGTACCCACTCCGCTTGCAGCGGCATGGATCAAGACTGATTCGCCCCTGTCGAGGCGCCCTAGATGAAATAGAGACTCGTGAGCCATGATGAAGGCCTCTGGAACGGCAGCGGCGTGCACATAGTCGACCGTTTCGGGTATGCGCATGGCCATTCTGTAATCGATGCGAGCAATCTCTGCATATCCACCACCCCCAACGATGCCCATGACTCTGTCGCCCTCGGTAAATCCATGGACCTCGTTGCCGACCTCGACTACATCGCCAGCGATTTCAAGGCCCATTAGATCCGAGTCTCCGAAGTTCGCACGGCCGTAGGCGCCCTTCCGATGACTAAGATCAGCTCGGTTCACTCCAGCGGCTCGTACCGCTACAATAAGATCGTGCGGTCGAATGTCGGGCTTTGGCCATTCCCTAAGCTCCAACAACTCAGGCCCTCCAAAATCCGTCAAGTAAATGGCTTTCAAGCTTTACCCCCAAAATAGTGCGACACTGGCGACGTAGCGAATCGAAAGCAGCCTAATTTTTGATGAAGGAGAAGGCACATTCGACCGTGCAGGCGCCGAAGCATGGGCCGTCGCGATCCCGAAAACGCCGGACGTCAAAGGTGCTTGGCAAACCAGTCAACCGCAGCCTTTGACGCAACTTCAAAACCCTCCAGGTAGGCCGTGTAGTGTCCCCCCGGCATGAGCACGAGCGATTTTGGTTCCAACGCCCGCTCATAGGCGGCAAGCGCGAGGTCAGTTGGCGCGGTCGTATCGTGCGTGACCCCGATCATCAGAAGAGGAGTCGGTGAGACGCGATCAATCCAGCGTCCAGGCTCGTACATCCGCGCACGACGATTGGATTGGATCGTAATCTCGTTTTTCCACATCCCAGGCGGGACCTCTTGGGAGAAAAAGTTAACAGTGTCCGGTGTGTGATATTGTGCCGGAACATTGGGATCGAGATCGAAGATCTTCTGCGTTCTAGCCGGCTCGCCCCTCAACTGGGCGCGTTGATCCTCGTTGAATATTTCTTCGAGAGCCGCTAGTGCCCCAGGGTTTACTCTGCGCTGACCCGAGGCGAATCCATCGATTGTCGGGACCTGGGTGACGACAGCTTTCAGGCGCCGGTCCGTGGCGCCGAGGACAATTGCATGCCCTCCCGAATAGCTTGGCCCCCAGAGACCGATGCGGCCAGCATCGACATAGTCCAGGGACTCGAGGTAACTAATCGCCTGACGCCAGTCTTCAATCTGACGCCAAGGGTCGATGTCATGGCGTGGTTCACCACCGCTGCCCCCAAAGTTTCGATGATCATGGAACAACACGACGAAACCCGCTTCCACGAATGCGCGAGCGAAAGCTTCGATGCCGTGGAATCTGGTTGCGCTAAACCCATGCGCCATCGTCACGGCGGGAAGGGGTTTGGATCGGTCGGCTGGTCGAAACAACCAAGCTGCCAACTTCGTGCCATCGGTTGCGGAAAACTCTACGTCAATCCGGTTGACCATTACCATGGCTCCTCATTTAATGGACATTGAGCGGTAATCTCTCAAACCACATCGCCGCCTCGATAGAGAACGAATCTGGCCGAAGCCGGGCGGCCCCACAGATTCCTTCAATAATCTGCAAGGCCGATCCGCCGTTTCGACGGCCATGACGATGCGCTCTGTCAGCATGCGGGCTGTAACGCCTCGCCACAGCCACCGCATTAAGCGCTAATCAATGCGCCTCAGGGAACGAGCTCCCAAACATCGGCAAGCCGCTCATGGATGTTGCTCGGGTCGCCTCATCTTCGATGACGTCCCAGTGTTCGGCCAGCCGACCATCTTCAATCCGAAGGATATCGACAACGATCCAATCGGGCTTCTTGCCCCTGCCGGAAAAGCGGCCGTGCAGCATCACCAAATCGCATTCCGCAACGACCTGTTGGGCTTCATATCGCAAAGTCGGGGGTGAGCGCCTAACAATGTTGAACAGTCCATCTCGGCCCGGCGGAACGTGAGCACTATGCTGAATATAGTTGGCTGACCAAAATCTCTCGGCGGCGACTAGGTCCTTCTTATTGAACAAAGTATCGAATGCTTCGAGTACCAGCGCTTTGTTTTTCGCTTCAACGGTCTGGGTCGCCGTCGATCTGTCTGCTCCGGTTTGCGCGGTATTCTGCGCGAATGCGGGCGTCGGTGGTTGCAGCGCGATCAAACCGACTAGCACAGCAATCCTGCATGATCGGAAGATCCACTTCGGTTTGTGATTCGCGTCCTTTGAAAAGCTCATCGGGACCTTCCCTGCAAACCAACTGCGACATGCTTTACTGAAGAAAAATGACCTAGTCAGCGAGTTCGCCTAGCGCCCGACCGAAATTGAGTTCTAGGTCCTCAGGTTTCTGCATCCCGCGCTCGAACAGGGTCCTCAAGCGCGCTTGCGGCACAGGCAACTTGACACCTGCTCCGAATAGGTCTGAGTCCACCAGAAACTCCGGTTCGCTTGCCACTGTGATAGCGTTCACCCGGTCTTTGATACCGATCAAACCCTCAAGGGGAAATTGCGAGATTCGACGGGCGAGTGCCTCTACGAAAGAAGCCGGTTCCGGATCGGGCAACGCACGATTGATCCAGCCGTACCGTTCGGCCGTCTCCGCGTCATAGTCGTTCGAACTCAGCAGTACCTCTAACGCACGTCCGCGGCCCAGCGCTCGGGCAAGGTGCTGTACGGCACCGGCGCCTGGCACTAGGCCGAGACCACACTCGATCTGCCCGAAAACCGCCCGTTCCCGTGATGCGAAGCGCATGTCGCAGGCGAGCGCAAACTCACTGCCGGCGCCACGCACACGCCCGGCAATCTGGGCAATCGTGACCGCCTTGGTTTCACTAAGGCGCCGAAAGAGCAGACCCAAGGATGCCTTGCCCGTAAGAGAGGCCGCGATTTCACGATAAGCAGCCACTTCCGTGACGTCGACATGAGGTATGAAGAAATCAGGATGAGCGCTCGAGAAGACAACTACGCGGTGTTGCTCGCCCTTATCTAAAATCCTGATCAGGGAGACCAGATCGGCAACCATCGCCTTCCCGAGCAGGTTCATGGGTGGACTATCAATCTCTACGAAAAGCACAGCCCCGTCAGCACGGGTTTTGAGAGTCTGAAAAGAGCACATGTCTGTATCGACCTCTTCCTTTAAGCGCGCTCTTTGCCGATCCAGTCGCGTATGTAGGGCGAGCAGTTAAGGAGCGTGGCGCCTCGTATTTCACAAGCCCCGAGGAACCGAACACACTCCACATCGACTAAGGCCAGTTCATCCAAGTCAAATCTGACTACCGGCCCGCTTTCATGAATTCCCTTCTCTAATTCCTCTAAATGCTCCGCCTGCATCCTGCCTATCAGTCGAATAGTCGTGCCATACCCATCGGTGTACTTTTCGATCTTCAAGGTCATGTTGGGCTTGTCGAGCGATTCACACTTCCAACAAGGGCAATCCCGTTGCCACTCCTACTTGATTGATTTATTGGTTCTTAGACTTTCGAGTCGGGCTGTAATTTCAGCCTTGGCCGAAAATTCAGCGTGAAGGCGGCTTTCCTTATTGCCTAAAAGCCGGTGGCTCGGGCAAGCGAAAAAATCTCGTCGATCCAGATCTGACGGAGATCAGGGAGCGGTTGTGTTGGATTGAGGCCGGAAGGTTGCAAGATTACAAAGGATGGAAGTGCTATTCCTGCAGCGAGGAATAGACTCTATTCCAGCAATTTTCCCGACAGGCTTAAAATTGCTAACATTGACCTCACGCCCCAGGGGATTGAGCGAAGATGAGTGAGTTGGCCCAAGATTATTCGGAAAACCACGAACTAAGCGATGCACTCGAAAAGCTCGGCCGGGAGGCTGCCCGGCTCCAGACCCTTATCGACACGGTTCCGTCTTTCTTGTGGACGAGCTTCCCTGATGGATCCAAGGAATTTCTGAACCGACGTTGGTACGAGTACACCGGTCTGACCCTGGAGCAGGGGAAAGGTTGGGGTTGGAAGGTAGTCGTTCACCCCGATGACTTGGATCGACTCATTCGTGAATGGCTTGCCTTGCTGAATGACCCCAAACCAGGCGAACTGGAAACCCGCATCCGGCGATATGACGGAGAATACCGATGGTTCCTTATACGTGTCCTTCCAGAATTCGACGCTGAAGGCAACGTCGTCAGGTGGTTTGGAAGCGATACCGACATCGAAGATCGAAAAAGAGCGGAGACGAAACTCCTTGATGACGAGCGGGAGCTTCGCTGGATTACCGATGCTATACCCCACACCATTGTCGTCCTGGACCCGACGGGCCACCCGCTCTACGCGAACCATAAAATGCTCGACGATACCGGCCTCACCAGGCAAGATGTACTTACCTCGGATTTTCGCGCCAGAATCTACCATCCGGAAGATCTCGAGAGAGCGCTCAAAGGTCGCGAAGAAGGCTTGGCTCGCGGCCTGCCGTTTGAAATCGAGCAACGAGTGCTCTGGAAGGACGGTCAGTATCGCTGGCTCCTCCTCCGTTACAATCCGTTCAGCGACGAACACGGACGTCTGGTGCGCTGGTATGCGACAGGAACCGACATCGATGATCGCAAACGCGCCGAAGACAGAACACGAAACGAAAACGTTGCGTTGCGCGAAGATATCGTACGCTCATCCATGTTCGAGGAAATCGTCGGTTCCTCCGAGCCATTACGCCGGGTGCTAGTTCAAGTTTCGAAGGTAGCTCCTACCGATACCACAGTCTTGGTCTTAGGTGAGACCGGAACAGGAAAGGAACTGATTGCTCGCGCAATTCATAACCGGTCCAAGCGTTCAAACCGTGCTTTCATTCGAGTGAATTGCGCGGCGATTCCCCAGTCGCTGATTGCTTCCGAACTGTTCGGCCACGAAAAAGGTTCCTTTACAGGGGCCACTCAGCGCCGGCTGGGCCGTTTCGAATCAGCCGACGGTGGAACGATATTCCTCGATGAAGTAGGGGACCTTCCGCCAGAGACGCAGGTCGCATTGCTGAGAGTTCTTCAGGAGCATGAATTCGAACGAGTGGGCGGCACTCAACCGGTTTCGGTAGACGTACGGGTGATAGCGGCCACGAATCGAGACTTGACTTCAGCGGTGGCCGAGGGCAGGTTTCGTCAGGATTTGTTTTATCGCTTCAACGTTTTTCCGATTCGATTGCCGGCATTGCGCGAGCGCATTAGTGATATTTCCTTGTTGGTCGGATACTTGATCGACCGGTACGCCCAAAAATTGGGCAAGAAGATTCGAAACATAGATAAGAAAACTATGGAACTCTTCCACGCCTACGATTGGCCGGGCAACGTCCGGGAGTTGCAGAACGTAGTCGAACGCGCCGTGATTCTGTCTGAAGGAGAGACCTTTTTTGTAGATGAAGCCTGGCTTGCTCGCGTGACTCCCAAGTCTGCCCCGTCTGTTCCCTTGATCGCTAACCTAGTCGAGCACGAAAGAGAAATGCTCGAAACCGCGCTTCGCGAATCCGAGGGGGTCGTAGGGGGGCCAACCGGCGCCGCCGCCAAACTGGGAATTCCACGGCAGACTCTCGAATCAAAGATAAGGAAACTGGGGATAAACCGTTACCAGTTCAAGGTCTCTTGAGCTTCCTCGTCGACGTTCTACCCCGACCTCGCCCCGTGCCCGTGCTGCCGATTGCCTTTACGGCCTCGTCGAGTCCTTCTCGCGTCGGCGAGTGATGAATACATAGGCACCCTCTCTGACGAAAAGTTTTGCAGTCGCGCACCCACAGTGTCAGCGAGGACGCATGGCTGCGGCAGGGGCAATCGTGACTGCGATTCTCAGCCACGCCGCAGACAGAAGCGGACTGAAAGCGGACTGAGCGAGAGGCAATTCGAGTTTAAGTGCTTCCCCATCATCGTAGCCAGGAACCGAACCGGATCTCACCGAAAAATAGCGGACTGAGAGCGGACTGGGAGGGCAAGACGCGATTCCGCTAAGTGCTTAAGAATGATGGTGGCCAGACGGAGTTGAACCGCCGACGCCAGCCTTTTCAGGACTCTAGAGTGTTTACAATGACTTGGAACGCACGGACGACACCGTAAGTCATTGACAGTCACCTGAGGTCAACCGTTTTGTGGGCTTTTTTGTGGGCTACGAAGGAATGTAGTGGCCCATACCAGCAAAGCGGTGAGCCACTGACCCACGATGACCTCAGTTTCGATGCGCCTGAGCCTGCTAAAGGCTTTCAAAAACCCTCGTAAACGTACTGGGTTGTTACCGAGGCCCGACGCGGGGATTTGAAAATGGGTAGTTCCTCTGAGTGGCCGCATGAAATGCGACCTGGGACCGCTCGGTCTCATCCAATTGCTTATATCGTGCGGTCAGCGATCATATGATCGCTGAATTGGTATTGCATCACCTGACCACTCGCAGTGCGGATGTTGATTTTCCAAATCCTGTAGACAGAATTTGCCTTAGGCGGGGGACTTCGCATGGAGTTCAAGCTCAGCCGCCAAGCATTCTTAGCGGCTGCAGGTGTAGGTGTCACGACAACGTCATTTTCCGACTTGCAGACGGCTGTCGCACAGCAGGCGACAGGAGGCGCGCTCAGATAATGAAACCCGAATTGGCCAACGTAAAGGCATGCGTCTTCGATACATTCGGCACCGTTGTGGACTGGCGCAGTTCGATGATTGCCGAGGCTACCAGCTGGGGCAAGGCCAAGGGCCTGAATATTAACTGGGTGGAGTTCACCGACCGCTGGCGCCTCGGATACGAGCCGGCGATGGGCAAAGTACGGAACGGTGCGATTCCGTGGACCAACCTCGACGATTTGAATCGCATGATCCTGGAGGACCTGCTCAAACAGTACAAAATTGAGGGGCTGAGCGAAGAAGAAAAGGCGAAATGGGCACATGCCTGGCGACGGCTGAAGCCGTGGTCTGATTCGGTTGAGGGGCTCGGCCGATTGAAAAAGAAATACATCATCTCACCCCTGTCGAACGGCAATGTTGCGCTGATGACCAACCTGGCGAAGTTTGGGGGGTTGCCATGGGATGTCATTCTCGCGTCGGATCTCGTCAAACATTACAAACCTGACCGCGAGATGTACCAATCGGCACTCTTTTATCTGGATCTAAAACCGGAGGAAGTGATGATGTGCGCGGCCCACGTTGGCGATTTGAAAGCTGCCCGGAATTATGGACTGCGTACCGGCTTCATCTACCGTCCGAACGAATACGGCGGTGGTCCCGTCGGCATGCCGGACAACGCTAAACTGGGCGATTTTGACGTAGTATCTGTAAGCGTCGTCGATTTGGCCCAACAAATGGGCGCGTAGTCGGCATGTTCAGCCTATCGACAACATTTCCGCCAGGCTGTGTCGAAAGGACCAGTCTGGTCTCCTAGACATCCCTTAAGATACTTACCGATTTCTCGAAAAAATGCCGATGGCCGCGCGTGAATTGATACCAGAAACTCCCGAACAGATCGAGGCGATGTTCCCGAAGCTTGACGCCAGTCAAATTGCTGGGCTAGCAACATTTGGTCAGCAGCGGGATGCTCAGCCACACGAAGTCATTCTGGAACGGGGCGATCTGCATCACGGGATCTTCGTCGTACTGAGTGGCAGGATCGAAGTGCTTCGTGTCTCTGCGGAGGGCGAAACTGCCCTCCATGTTCTCGGCCGCGGAGAATTCACTGGCGACGTGAACCTGCTCTCAGGTCGTGGAACCCTGATCCGAGCGAGAACCCTGGAGGCCAGCACACTCCTTGAAATCGATCGAGCGAATCTGCGCCACATCATGCAGACTGATGCCTCCCTAGGACAGATATTCCTGAACGCGTTTGTAGTGCGCCGCGTGTTCCTCATTTCTAACTCCATTGGCGATGCAGTACTGATTGGATCCAAGCATTCGAGTGACACGCTGCGTCTCCGAGAATTCCTTGCTCGCAACGGTCAACCTCACACCTATCTTGATGTCGATGCTGATCCTGATGTGCAGACCGTTCTTGACCAATTCGGAGTGCCCCTAGCGGATATTCCTGTCCTGATCTGTCGCGGTACGGTTGCCCTGCGCAATCCAAGCAATTCCGAAGCAGCTGCCTGCCTGGGTTTGAACGCCGGAATTGATCAGGCCGATGTGAGCGATGTGGTTGTAATCGGCGCTGGACCAAGCGGGCTGGCCGCGGCTGTCTATGGGGCCTCCGAGGGACTGAAGGTGCTCGTCCTTGAGAAAGACGCACCGGGTGGGCAGGCCGGGTCGAGTTCCAGGATTGAGAATTATCTCGGTTTCCCCATGGGTATTTCCGGGCAGGAACTCTCTAACCGCGCATTCGTACAAGCCGAGAAATTCGGTGCGCACATCGCTATCGCTCAATCGGCCAAAGAACTGAAGACCAGCCATCCACCATATACGGTTGAACTGGACGATGGAGGGGCAGCGCGGGGTCGAACGGTCATCATAGCGGCTGGCAGCCGATATCGCAGACTGGACTTGCCGAACCTTTCCCAGTTTGAAGGGGTTGGAGTCTACTATGGCGCGACCCACGTCGAGGCCACAGTCTGCCGCGACGAAGAGGTCGCAGTCGTGGGCGGTGGAAATTCAGCAGGGCAGGCGGCGGTTTTCCTTGCCGGAACTGCCAAGCATATTTATCTCGTGATGCGAGGACCCTGCCTCGCCAAAACCATGTCGCGATATTTGATATCGCGAATCGAAGCGAGCCCGCGGATCACGCTCATGGCTTGGACCACGATCGAGGCTCTCGAAGGCGAGACGCATCTCAACAGGGTTCGCTTGCACAATTCCAAGACTGGAGCGAGCGAAACCCGGGACATCCAACATGTGTTTATGATGACCGGCGCCGACCCTAACACGGAATGGCTTCGAGGAAGTCTCGCACTCGACGCAAAGGGCTTCATCAAGACCGGTGCGGAGGTTCAAGACGGTTGGCCTCTGCGCCGCGCCCCCTATCCGCTTGAAACGAGCCTTCCCGGAGTCTTCGCGGTCGGAGACATCCGATCTGAGAGCGTGAAGCGTGTCGCCTCAGCCGTTGGCGAAGGATCCATGGTTGTTCAATTTGTGCACAAAGTGTTAGCTGAATAGATCCTTGTCCGCGATCGCAAGTCCAGATTCTTGCTCTTACGCGGCGCGCGGAGTAGCGACTGTGTCCCCCTTGCTTCCTTCGGGCTCATGCCAGCCGCCCACATCGTCAGCCAGAAGGACCGCCTCATGAGGTCCCCATGAGCCTGGCTCGTATTCCTCCAAGGGTGTTGTATTCCCGAGAATGGGGTCAACAATGGCCCAGGCAGCTTCAACCGCGTCTTCGCGAACGAAGAGCATAGCGTCTCCTTGCATTGCATCTCCTAGGAGCCGCTCATATGCATCAACTTCGTCCGCGGTGTGGTCCTCTACCACTGAGAGTTGCGTGGGCTTGGAGACGAGCTCTTCGCCGGGACGTTTCACAAGGACGCCGAGGCTAATCGAAATCTCACCCGGACCGAGACGAAAGCGGAAATGATTCGTCGATTCTCCAGCCAAATTGTCGAGCGGAGGTCTTCTAAGTTTGACAAGCACCTCGGTGGTCGTAACCGGGAGGCACTTTCCAGCACGAATCAGAAATGGTACGCCCGACCAGCGCCATGATTGAATCTCCAGTCGCAGAGCCGCGAACGTTTCCACCTTTGAATCCGGTGGAACTCCTTTTTCGGTCTTGTAGCCTTTAAACTGTCCTCGAACCAGATTCTTGGGGTCCAACGGTGGAATCGCGCGGAACACCTTGACCTGCTCATCACGA
>Ga0182018_10004072_pt1 | contig 12564 bp, 9 predicted proteins | sample 812P2MmetaG_FD_120490 | JGI IMG/M metagenome (GOLD analysis project Ga0182018, IMG submission 120490) | Permafrost microbial communities from Stordalen Mire, Sweden - 812P2M metaG | ecosystem: Environmental > Terrestrial > Soil > Wetlands > Permafrost | place: Sweden: Stordalen | collected...
ACGGCCGACTAGGCTGTCGACCCCTACGAAGACCTCTCGGGGACTCGGCCCTCCGACGCCGGTGTCAGGCGCAGGACGTGCACGGGTGAGGCGGGGAGCCGCTCGGGGAGGATCACCGACATCGAGCCGCTCTCCACGCTCCAGTCCACAGCACCGTCGTCCACGCCAAGGAGATCCACCTGGCGCAGGTCCCGGGCCACCAGTCCACGCAGAGCGACACGACGCGAGCCCGGCGGTTCGAGAAGGGCGGCGTAGAGCGCATCACGGCCCTGCGTGAGGCGAACGTCGGTCCCTTCGGAGGTCGTCGTCGACGGCACCGTCCACGGGCGGGTGCCGTAGACGGCCTCGCCGTGGCCATGCAGCCACCGGCCCAGCCCGATAAGCGGGGCCTCCTGCCAGTCGGGAAGCGTGCCGTCAGGGGCGGGCCCCACCCCGATGAGCAGGTTCCCGTTCTTGGCCACCACATCGATCAGGAGCCGGACGAGGCCGGTGGCGGAGATGACGTCCTCAGGCGCTTCGTTGTGGTTGGCACCGAAGCTGTGGCCCACCCCCCGGGTGGCTTCCCACTTCCGTGTCACGATGCGGTCCGATCGGCTGTACTCGGCGGTGGTGAAGTCGGCGTGGCGGGCCCCGGGGAACGTGAGCTGTTTGTACCGGTCGGGTACCAGGCGCCACCCCCGTTGGACGGCCCCGGCGGCCACGCGTACGACCCCGCCGGTGAACGGGCCCCGCCGCGCCGACTGCACCCACCGGTCGTTCACAAGTCCGTCCTCGACGCTGTTGTAGTAGTCGGCGAACAAGCCCGGGAGGTTGCCGGCCGGGGGCCAGCCGATGTCGTTCCACAGCACCGATGGCCGGTACCGGCGGATGAGATCTCGCACGTGGGTCTCGGCATAGCGTGCGTACTCGACGCCGGTGGGGACCGCCAGCAGGGCGTCGCCCAGTCCACGCATGACCGCCTGGTTGTACGGCCAGTCGTATCCGCCCGAGTAGTACAGACCCATCCGCATGCCCTGATCGCGGACGGCGTCGGTCACGTCCCCGACCAGGTCGCGTCGGGCGTGGTATGCGCCCTTCACCGGATGGGGGGCGGCCGTCGGCCACAAACAGAAGCCGTCGTGGTGCTTCGTGGTGAGCACGACGTAACGGGCCCCGGCGCGCCGGCAGACCGAGGCCAGGGCGTCGACGTCGGCGCCACGCGAGGCGTTGTCGAACATCGGGACGAAGCCGTCGTAGGGGAAGCCGGGGCCGAAGGTTTCGTCGTGGTGCCGTCGGCTCGGGCTGTCCGGCAGCTGGACGGTGTTGGCGTACCACTCGGCGTACGGATTGTGGCGGAGCATCCAGGCCGGGCCGTGGCGCCGGAGGATGGTCTGGATGTCGGGCACCCGGGGGGCCCAGGCCGGTACCGAGTACAGACCCCAGTGGAGGAAGACACCGAGCTTGGCCTCCTCGAACCACGCGGGCACCCGGTGGGTCGTCACGGACTCCCACGTCCCCTCGTACGCCATGAGGTTAGATTGCGCCATGCCGTCCGAACGTGCGAATGCCCTGGATCATGTGGTCCTGGTCCTCTTCGAGAACCGCTCGTTCGACAACCTGCTCGGACGGCTCTACCAGCCCGGTGACGTCCCGTCGTTCGAGGGGGTCATCGGCAAGAGCCTGTCCAACCCGATCCCCGAGTGGGCCGAACACGGCGCCGAACGCCGGGTCGTCCCCTACGGGGTGTCCACGTCGATGGACTCCCCGAACCCGGACGCCGGTGAGGAGTACCAGCACACCAATACGCAGCTGTTCAACGTCCTCGACGAGGTCAACCGCTTCAAGGACGCCACGGAGATGGTGGCGCCGTTCAATGTCCCGGCCGATGGCCGGAGTCCCACCATGGACGGCTTCGTCACCGACTACATCAACTTCTTCACCGTCGAGATGGGTCGGCAGCCGACCTACGACGAGTACGAGCAGATCATGACCGGCTACACCCCCGAGCAGGTCCCTGTCATCAGCGACATCGCCCGGGGCTTCGGCGTGTTCGACCACTGGTTCTGCGAGGTTCCGTCCCAGACCATGACCAACCGTTCGTTCTGGACGGCGGCGACATCATCGGGGTTCGTCGTCAATCGTCCCATGAGCAACTTCATGCGTCACAACCGGTCCGAGACGATCTTCGAACGGCTCGAGAAGCACGGGAAGACCTGGAAGGTCTATGTCCTCGAGCCCGACCCCATCTCGTTCACCGGGGTCATTCACATGGCGCGCCTCAGAGAACGGTTCGCCACCAACTTCGTGCCCTTCTCCGACTTCGAGCGGGACGCGGCCGAGGGCACCCTGCCCAACTTCTCCATCATCGAGCCCAACCTGTTGGCGGGCCACAGCGACTACCACCCCGCCTTCGGACGGGCCTTGCTCCCGGGCTTCGAGGTGCCGATAGACCCACCGTCGTCGATCCTGGCCGGAGAAGCGTTCCTGGCCCGCATCTACGACGCCGTTAGGTCGGCCCCGGCGACGACGACGGATTCGAACGTCTTCAACACGACCCTGTTCATCGGTTGGGACGAGCCCGGCGGTACCTATGACCACGTGCCGCCCGGGCCGGTTCCACCACCTGACGCCTCGGCCGCTGACAGAGAGCTCGGCTTCCGGTTCGACCGGTCCGGCTACCGGGTGCCGGCCATCATCGTCTCGCCCTGGATCGAGAAGGGTGTCGTCCTCACCGACGAGTACCGACACACCTCGATGATCGCCACCCTCCGGGAGGTCTGGAATCTGGGGACGCCCTTCACCGGCCGCGACGCCGCCGCCCGGACCTTCCACGATGTGCTCAGCCTGGACGTGGCCCGTCATCCGGACACGTGGCCCGTCGTCACGCCGCGACCGGTCCCCGACTTCCAGGTGGAGCGGGTGGCCGCCGGTGGTTCCCTCAGCATGATCGGCAAACACTTGTGTCACGGCCTTCTCCACCACGCCAAGGAGTCCGGGATGTCAGTGCCTCCGGCGCCCTTCGATCCCAACGCCGAGATCTCCCCGGCGCTGGCCCTCGAGTGTGTGCACTGGATCGCCGGGAAGCTCTTTCCCCGGCTGGCGTGAGCCGATTCCGTTAGTGATGAGGCTCCGTCACTGAGCGGCCTCGGCCAGCTCAGGAACGAACGTACTGGCGTCGACCGTGCCGACCCCTGAGGCCAGGTCGTACCCGGGTTGCGCCGAGAAGCCCGTCACCGTGTGCTCAGAACCGTTCTGTGAGAACGACACCGTATTGTCGCCCGTGGTCACGTCCACGATCCCCGGGGCCCCGCTGGCCGACATGGAGTACAACGCCGGGTTGATGAGACCGAGCCGGTGGCCGGCCTGCTGGTCGGCCAGGGCCACGATGCCGGCGAACAGGGGCGTGGCCTCGCTCGTTCCGCACACCGGGTACCAGCCCACCGGCTGGCCGGGGAAGCTCTGGTAGGCATCGACGGCGCCGTTGCAGGCGGCGCTCATGGAGATGTCCGGCACACCCCTCTGGTCGCCGACAACCGCCTTCACGCTGTCCTGGTAGGAGGGCCGGGGGAAGATGATCGAGAGCCCACCGCCTCCGGCGAGGGGATTCGGGCCGGCGTTCCCGAAGATGAACTGGTTGGTGGGGACGTTGTAGGTGTCGTTCCAGACGTTGTCCGGCGCGGTGCGGTTGCCGTTGGCGTCCAGGTGGAGTTGGGTGCCACCGACTCCGGTCACGAGTGGGTCGCTGTCGGGCCACGACGTCACCGGGTGGTCGTAGTAATCCACACCCTGGAACCTGACGTCGGCGGCCCCGCTGTCACCCGAGGCGGCGAGGACGGTCACATGATGCTGGTCGGCATCGATGTACGCAGTCCGCAGGGCCAAGAGCGCCTGCACCGACGGAAACGTCTGCTCGGTGGCGCTGAAGCTCTGGCTGATCACGTCGCCCAGCTTGTGGTCGATCACGTACTGCTCCGCCTCGACGATCTGGGGGAATCCGGTCGTTCCCTCGTCCTCCGAGGTCGGGGTCTCGACGAGGAGGATGTTGGCTCCCGGTGCCACGGTGTGGGCGTACTCGACATCGAGGTTGGTCTCACCGGCCCAACCCTCGCGGTTGCTGTTGGCCACGTAGGGCGGGACCGGTCCGGCCGGCTGGATCACGGTGAACGAGGGAGGGGCCGGCAGACCGAAGGTCTTGTCGAAGACGTTCAGGTCGTGCCCGATCGTCGGCGAACCGTAGGAATCGACGATGGCGATCGTCTCCCCCTCGCCTGTGATCCCGTTCGAGAAGAGCGTGGGCAGGTTGTACGCCTGTTGGATCTGGGCCGGCTGGTAGCACGCCACATGGAAGGCGGCCTCGCAGTGGGCGGTGGTGGGAGGACCGGCGTTCACCGTCCCGGCGTAGATCTGGTCGGGATGGATGAGCACCGCCATCGGTGTGATGGTCGAGGTCGCAGCGCTCGCTCCGCCCACGGTGGCGCCGGCCACGGCCACGATCAACAGAGGGCCGGTCACGACAGCAGCAAACCGTGGAACTCGCATCACGCCCCCCAAGTCAACGCACCGCCCGCCGGTGCCCGCCGAATATCAGACGATTGTACTCAGCGGTGCGTAGGGGAGCCCATGGGCGTGGGCCACAGGCTCATAGGTCACCCGTCCCTCGACGACGTTGACACCCCGGGCCAGGGCATCGTCGGTTCGCACGGCGTGGCGCCAGCCGTTTCCGGCGATCTCTAGTGCGTAGGGCAAGGTGGCGTTGACGAGCGCGTGGGTCGAGGTGTGGGGGACGGCGCCGGGCATGTTGGCCACGCAGTAAAAGAGAGAATTCGCCACCTCGAAGGTGGGATGCGAGTGGGTGGTGGGGTGGGTCGACTCGAAGCATCCTCCTTGGTCGACCGAGATGTCGACCAGCACCGACCCCGGGCGCATGGCGGCGACGAGCTCGTCGGTCACGAGTCTGGGGGCGCGGGCGCCGACGACCAGGACGGCGCCGATCACGATGTCGGCATCGAGACAGGTCTCCTCGATGGCGTGGGTGCTCGATGCCACCGTCTCGAGCTCGCCCCGGAAGTGGTGGTCCACCTGCCGAAGCCGTTCGAGGTTGCGGTCGAGGATGTACACGTCGCAGTGCAGACCTACGGCCAGGGTGGCCGCCGCCATACCGGCGATGCCGGCGCCCAGGATGACCACCTTGGCCGAACGCACTCCGGGCACACCGCAGACGAGCACACCGCGTCCGCCCCCGGGTCGCATCAGGTGGTGGGCACCGACGACGGGTGCCATGCGTCCGGCGACCTCGCTCATCGGAGTGAGCAGGGGGAGCGAACCGTCCGGCAGCTGCACTGTTTCGTAGGCGATGGCCGTGTTCCCGCCGCCCAGGAGGGCATCGGTGCACGACCGCGAGGCGGCGAGGTGCAGGTAGGTGAAGAGGACCTGTCCGCGCCGCAGGCCGAGACGGCCGTACTCCTCGGGTACGGGCTCTTTCACCTTGAGGACGAGGTCCGCCCGGGCCCAGATGTCTTCAGGGTCGGCCACGATCTCCGCCCCGGTCCGGGTGAAGACCTCGTCGGTGATGGAAGATCCGTCGCCGGCGCCGCGCTCGACGAACACGGTGTGACCGGCGGAGGTGAGCTCCCGTACGCCGGCGGGCGTGATGGCCACCCGGTACTCGTCCTCCATGCGCTCCTTCGGCACCCCGACGATCATCGGCTCATCTCCCCCTTCAACGGTATAGAGAAATGGCGGCGAGCGTGCTCAGCCCGACGGCGGGCAGGATGGGGCCGTGCTCGTTCTCGGTGACGCCGACATTCGGGCCGTTCTCGATCGTGACGAGCTGATCGACTCGGTGGCCGCCGGACTGGCCGAGCTGAGCGCCGGCACGGCGTCCGTGCCGCCGCGTATCGCCGCTCTCGTCCCCGAGCGCAACGCGCTCCTCGCCGCCATGCCCGGCCACCTGTCCGGCATGGACGTGCTCGGAGCCAAGCTCGTGAGCGTCTTTCCGGGCAATGCCGGGACGCACCGACCCACGCACCAGGCCGTTGTCATCCTGTTCGACTCCGCCACGGGCGCACCCGAAGCGATGCTCGACGGCACCGTTCTCACCGCCGAGAGGACGGCGGCCGCCTCGGCCGTCGCCACCCGGTTGCTGGCCGATCCAGGGACGGCGGTCCTCGCCGTCCTCGGCACCGGCGCCCAGGCGCGAGCGCACGCACTGACCGTCCCCCGGGTCTGTCGCACGCTCCGCGAGGTGCGTATCGCAGGTCGTAGCGAGGCGAAGGTTGTGGCGCTGGCCGAGGAGCTCGCTCCCCAACTGTCCGTGCCGGTGCGGGCCGTCCCGAGCTTCGCCGAGGCGTTGCGGGGTGCGGGGGTGGTCTGCGCCGCCACCCACTCGTCTTCACCAGTCGTACGACGGGAGTGGTTGTCATCCGGCGCCCACGTGAACTCGGTGGGCTTCAACGTCGAAGGCCGGGAAGTCGATGCCGCCACCGTCGTCAGCGCCTTGGTCGTCGTCGAGTCCCGGACATCGGCACTGGCTCCGGTTCCCGCCGGGGCCAACGATCTCCTGTGGCCGGTGCGCGACGGGCTGATCGGCCCTGACCACGTCCGCGTCGAACTGGGGGAGTTGGTCCTCGGCCTCCAACCCGGCCGTAGCTCTCCCGATCAGCTCACGCTCTTCAAGTCGGTCGGCGTGGCGGCCGAGGATCTGGCCGCCGCTTCGCTCGTTGTGGCCGCGGCCCGGACTCGGGGAGTGGGTCGTTCGTTCGACTGGTAGAGGCGGGGAGGATCTCGTCGAGGCGGTCAAGTCCTTCTGCACGGGTGGGACGAGGCGGATCGTGCGCGCACGTCTCCAGGGGGTCTTCCCATCGCGCAACTGATGAATCCGGGCTTCGCCCCGATCACCGTTCCGATGCGACTGTCGGTTCTCGGTGCTTGGGCACCTGCACAAACAGGGCCTCGACAGCCGTCGGGTCGACGGGCCGGGAGAAGAGGAAGCCCTGTCCGAGCTCGCAGCGCTCACCCTGCAGGCGTTCCAGTTGCCACTGGTCCTCGATGCCCTCGGCCAGGGTCTCGATCCCCAGAGAGCGACCGAGCTGGACGAGGGTGTGGACGAGAGCGACCGACTCGGTGGATTCGCCCATGGCCGCCACGAAGGACCGGTCGATCTTGAGGGCGTCGACCGGGAACTGCCGGAGGTAGGCCAACGAGGAGTACCCGGTGCCGAAGTCGTCGATGGCGACGAGCACACCGAGCTCCTTCAAAGCCCTGAGACGGCGCACAGTGGCGTCGGTGTCGCGCATGAGGGTGGTCTCGGTGACCTCCAGGATGAGGGAGCCGGGGGCGAGCCCGCTGCTCGACAGGGCGTGGCGGACGTGGTCGACGAGGACGTCGGTGTCGAGCTGACGCATGGAGACGTTCACCGACATGGTGATCTGGTGACCACGTCCGTGCCACGCCGCCGCCTGCCGACACGCCTCGTCGAGTACCCAACGCCCGACCTCGATGATCAGTCCCGTGTCCTCGAGGGTCGGGATGAACAGATCGGGGGCGAGGAGACCGCGCGTGGGGTGACGCCACCGGATCAGGGCCTCCACTCCACAGGCGCGCACGTTGTCCAGATCGAAGACGGGCTGGTAGAGAAGGAGGAATTCGTCTCGGTCCAACGCTGACCGTAGGTCCATCTCCAACTCGAGCCGGTCGGACACGGCCGACTGCATGGCCGGCTCGAACACGGCCGAGCGGTCCTTGCCCAGAGCCTTGGCCCGGTACAGGGCGATGTCGGCGTCACGCAGCAGCTCGTCGGCCGACGGACGGTCCCCGATGGCGATACCGATGCTGGCCGAGACGATCAGAGGCACCGTCTCGAACCCCTCGACGTGGAATGGCTCTCGCAGCACGTCCTGGATGCGCTCAGCCACCATCTCCGGGCCGGCCGCTTCGGACACCGATTCGGTCAGGACGACGAACTCGTCACCGCCCATGCGGCCCACGGTGTCGCTGGCACGCAGCATTCCTTCGAACCGTTGGGCCAAGGCCCGTAGGAGCTTGTCGCCCGCTTCATGGCCGAGTGTGTCGTTGATGTCCTTGAAGTTGTCGAGATCGATGAAGAGGGCGGCCACCGACTGACGCGACCGCCGGGCCCGGGAGAGCATCTGCTCGGTCCGGTCGAGGATCAGGGTGCGGTTGGGCAGACCCGTGAGGGCGTCGTGGAGGGCGGCGTGGGCCAGACGCTCTTCAGCATCCTTGCGGCGGGTGATGTCGCGCAGGTCGGCCACGAAGCCGTTCACATCAGGGTCGTCGGTCAGATTGCTGATGGCGGCTTCAAACCACAACCATTCGCCGTCGGCACGTCGCAGACGGACCTCCTCGTTGATGGCGGAGGTGGCCGACAGCGCGGCGGCGGCCATGGCGGCGCGAAGCGCCGTTCTGTCGTCGGGGTGCAGCAGCACGTCCCCCATCAGACTGTGGGCGGCGGCGCTGGTGTAGCCGAGCACCGACTCGAAGGCCGGACTCGTGTACTTCAAGACGCCGTCCGCCCCGGCCACGATCACGATGTCCCGTGAGTTGGTGACGAGCGCAGAGAAATGGCGTTCGCGGTGGCGGAGCTCCTCTTCGGCCTTCTCCCAGCCGGCGGCGAACCAACCGAGCAGAGCGATGGTGAGTATCAACCCAGCCCACTCCAGGCCGGCCAAGCTGTGGGCCAGGGGCGGGTGGATGAGCGAGGGAACGAAACCGATACCCACTCCGAGCTGACCCATCCCGATGATGACGGTGCTGGCCACGATGGCCGGCCTGGTCACCGACGAGCCCGAGCGGCGCATCATGTCGGCGGCGCCCAGGATGAGGGCGATGGCGAAGACCGGGCCCCAGCCGATGGCGTAGATCACGGCACCGATGGCACTGAGATCGGCACCCACCAGGGCCCACAACCGCCATCCGACGCGCGCCTCGCCCCACAGTCCGAAGGCGACCACGCTGGTGCCCTCGGCGGCCAGAAGGGTGGCCAGGATGGCCCAATAGGAGATCGAGGCGATCAGGTGGTGCCTCCACAAGAGGTAGAAGGCGACGGCCACCACGGGGACGGCCAGGTTGATGGGGTGCGCCACCCGGTCCACGATTCCCGAGCGGACTTTCGTCTGAGGCGCGGAACTGACCGCGTCAACCGCTGATCGCTCGACGTTCGCCATCACGCCACCTTTTGCACTCCGATGCCGACCTCCGGTCGGAGTCGGTGCATCCGGGAGTCACAGGATCCAGCTATGTGGTCGACGTGAGGGACGGGTGGCTTGCACAACGTTTGCACAACGGTGGAGGTGTCCCGGCCTCCTGGGGAAGGATCAGTCGTGGACTACCGCACGGGTCAGCCGGCGTGGCCGCCGTGGTCGTGGTGACCGCCGTGCCCGTGATGGCCGTGGTGAAGGAGCTTCCCCAGGAACGGTGCCACCGTCGAGTACGGAATGACCTTCACTTGGGAGGGTGGTGGCGCCGTGATCGTCACCGGGCCGCCGTAGTTGGTGAAGTCGACCGAAGCGGTGAGGCCGACCGTTCCCTTCTTGCCGACGCCCGCCACCGTCACGGATCCCTGTACGAGTCGATCCGAGGAGTCTGCCCACACGCTGGCCGTCAGGGTCTCGGTCGAACCCTTGTGGGGAAGGGCTGCGATGATCCCGGTACCGGTCGCCTTCACCCCGTCGATGATGGACGTACCCAAGGAGGCCACGCTGGCGTGGTGTTTCTGAGCGAGGTGGACGATGGCATTCACGTCGCCGAGGGCAGAGGCCACCTTGGTGAAGCCTGCGGGAACAGCCGAGGCAGCCTTGGTCGGCAACGCCACCGAAATCCACGGTTCGCCGACCAGGGAGGCGAGGCTCGGTATTTCCAGGTAGATCGTCCCTCCCGAGAACACGGCGTTGACGACTTCGGGCGAGGCCGACCCGCCGGGGATCAGCTTGGCCACGACGGCCGGGAGGTTGACGGTCAGGGCGACGGCGTCGTTCGTAAAGTCGACCGCGCCGTTACCGGTGATGGTCACGGTCGAGGGCGCCAGACCGCTGACCGACACACTGAAGCTGACGTCCGCTGTCGTCAGCGGGCTGCTCGCCGCGTGCTTGGTGAAGTTCGACGAGCCGGCGGCGGCTCCGGCGTCACTGACCATCCCGCCTGCAGTTCCGATCCCCAGGACGACGACGATCCCGGCGCACGCCGCCCATCCGGCTTTCCGTCGCAATCTCATTGGACCCTCCCCCGTCGAGATCACCCGGCACCCGTCGCGTGCCGAATGACACAAGCGTACGCCAGCCGGGCGCCTCACGATCGAGTCGGGTCGTCGGGCACGGAAAAGGGGTACGGTCAGAAACGTGACCGTGATCCTGAACGAGTCCGATGCCGAGCTCGACGTCCTCGCTGGTCAACGGGTGGCCGTGGTCGGGTACGGGAACCAGGGCCGATCATGGGCCCTCAACCTGCGCGACTCGGGGCTCGATGTCGTCGTCTGCGTCCGGGCCGATCCGAGCCGGGACGCGGCGGAAGCTGACGGATTCACCACCAGCGACCTCGAGGGCGCCAACAGCGCCGACGTGGTGTGCGTGCTCGTCCCCGACGACGTCATTCCCACCCTGCCTTTGAACCCGCGCCCCGACGCGGCTGTGATCGTGGCCAGCGGGTACACGCTGGCCTTCGGGCGGCTGGATCCCCCATGCGACGTGGGGATGATCGCGCCCCGGATGCTCGGCCCCGAGGTTCGCCGTTGTTACCTCGAGGGAGTCGGTTTCATCACCGCCGTCGGGATCCACCGCGACGTCACCGGCACGGCCCGACGTCGTGTCCTGGCCGTGGCCAGGGCCATCGGTGGACTGCGCCAGGGGGCCATCGAGATGACCGCTGAGCAAGAGGCCGTCCTGGACCTGGCGGTCGAGCAGGCGCTGGCACCGGCGCTCCGGCGTGTCAGCGAGTCGTTTGTGCAGGTCATGCTGGAGCGAGGAGTGCCCATCGAAGCCATCGTGACCGAGTTGGTGCTCTCCGGGGAGGTGGAGCGGACCTATCGCCTGGTGCGACTGGAGGGTGGTGCCGCGCAGATGGCGTATCACTCACCGACCAGTCAGTACGGTCAGATGTCGCGAGCCGGCCGCTACGGTCACCTCGACCTCGTCACCACCATGCGGGAGCTCGTCGACGACATTGCGTCGGGTCGCTTCGCCGATGAATGGGATGCCGAGCGGGACGCCGGCTACCCCCGTTTCGAGGCTCTACGGGCCAAGGCGATGGCTCCGGAGATCCTCGCTTTCGAAGCGGACCTCCGATCCAAGCTCGGCGAGGGAGTCACCGCGACCTGACCAGGGTCACCCGATTCGACGGACAGATGCGGGGAGCACGTCGTTGCTGGAACTGGGCTTGGACGGAAAGCGGGCGCTGGTGGCAGGCTCAGGACCAGGGCTGGGGCGGTCGTGTGCTCTGGGCTTGGCCGAAGCGGGAGCGGCGGTGGCGTGCGCCGACATCGACGCCGCCCGAGCCGCCGCCGTGGTCGACGAGATCACGTCCCGGGGGGGACGGGCGGCCGCCATCCAAGGTGATCTCCGGCACTCGTCGGACGCAGACCGGGCGGTGAACGAAACCGTCGCTGCCCTCGGGGGGCTCGACGTCGTGGTCGACGTCATCGGTGAGATCCGGTGGGGCCGCGTCGCCGATCTCACCGATGCCGACTGGGACTACAGCTTCGATTCGGTCATTCGCCACGTCTTCAACCTGGGTCGGGCGGCCGGACGTCACCTCGTGGGCCAGGGCACGGGAGGCAGCTTCGTCTCGGTCTCCTCGGTGAGCGGTCTGGCGTCGGCCCCGTATCACGCACCGTACGGCGCGGCCAAGGCCGGGATCATGTCCCTCACGCGCTCACTGGCCATCGAACTGGCGCCCGCCGGCGTGCGCGTGAACAGCGTGGCGCCCGGTGCGGTGGCGACGCCGCGCGTGACGGAGCGCATCGCCGGCGCTCAGGGGTCCACCGCCAGGCCACCGAGTCGGGCTCCCCTCGGACGTATGGGTGAACCCGACGAGATCGCCAAGGTCGTCGTCTTCCTGTCGTCGGATCTGGCCAGTTACGTGAGCGGCCAGACCATCGTGGTCGACGGGGCGGCGACAGCCCAGTTCGCCATGGGCCAGTTGCGCGCCGACCTGATCCCCGACAACGCCACACTGGAACAGCCCCCTCCACCTTGAACGGTGGCCCGGGCTCCGTCGGAGTCCCGGCACGGCGACCCGGTTAGCTCGAAATCACGGCGAACGGGCTTCTCTCACCCCGCAGGACCATCAACAGATTGTCGACAGCACATTGGGCCATGGCGTTCCTGGTCTCAACGGTGGCCGAGCCGATGTGGGGAACGATGATGACGTTGGGCACCCTCAACAGAGGGTCGTCAGGATGGGGTGGCTCGTCCTGGAGCACGTCGAGGCCGGCACCGGAGATCTCTCCGTCGGTCAACGCCCTGGTCAGGGCGGCCTGGTCGACGACGCCACCTCGGGACGTGTTCACAAAGAAGGCGGTGCGCTTCATCGAAGTGAATTGTTCCCGGCCCATGAGGCTCCGCGTCCCGCTGTTGA
>Ga0182018_10004073_pt1 | contig 12564 bp, 11 predicted proteins | sample 812P2MmetaG_FD_120490 | JGI IMG/M metagenome (GOLD analysis project Ga0182018, IMG submission 120490) | Permafrost microbial communities from Stordalen Mire, Sweden - 812P2M metaG | ecosystem: Environmental > Terrestrial > Soil > Wetlands > Permafrost | place: Sweden: Stordalen | collected...
GGAGCCTCGGTGGCGCCGAGGCAATTCAAAAAGGCAAAAATAGTTAGAGATCCTTCGACAAGCTCAGGATGACAGGCTTTTAAAAAAGCGCTTACGCATTTGATTCCGCCGCCTCACGGCGGCGGCTCCTCACGAACACAGTAGCGGAGCGCGCGCACTTCTGCTAAATTGGACGCTTATGCCAACAGTCATCTCCGGGCCCGCCTATGTGGTACAGCATAGCATCGACACCGACCAGATCATTCCCGCGCAGTATCTCACGCTCGTGCCCACCATTCCCGAGGAGTACGAAAAGCTGGGCAGCTATGCGATGATCGGCCTGCCCGACTCGCTTTATCCCGTGCGCTACGTCGAGGAAGGCTCGATCAAGACCAAGTACCCGATCGTCATCGGCGGACGCAATTTCGGTTGCGGCTCCTCGCGCGAGCACGCCCCCATCGCCCTCGGCGCCGCCGGATGCGAGGTCGTCGTGGCGGAAAGTTTCGCCCGCATTTTCTTCCGCAATTCCATCGCCACCGGCGAGCTCTATCCCTACGAAAGCACGGTGCCTTTGAGCCAGGAGATCAAGACGGGCGACCACGTCGAAGTCGATTTCGACAAGGATGAACTCCGCGCCAATGGCAAGACCTACGCGCTCAAGCCACTGGGCGAAGTCAAGCCGGTCATTGATGCGGGCGGCATCTTTAACTTCGCGCGCCAGAGCGGCCTGATCCCGGCCCGGGCGGAAGACAATTTACCCTTATGAAAACAGCCATTGTCACCGGAGGGGCCGGATTTCTCGGCAGCCATTTGACCGACCGTCTTCTCGCGGAGGGTTTTCGCGTCGTCGGCGTCGATAATTTCATCACGGGCAACCCCGCCAACCTCGACCATCTCAAAAATAATCCGAATTACAGTTTCCAAGAGCAGGATGTGAGCAATCACTTCGAGGTTCCGGGCGAGGTCAACCTGATCTTCCATTTTGCCTCGCCGGCGAGCCCCATCGATTACCTCGAGTTGCCGATCCAGACGCTCAAGGTCGGCTCGCTCGGAACGCATAACGCGCTCGGCCTGGCCAAGGCGAAGAAGGCGAGTTTCGTTCTCGCCTCGACCTCGGAATGCTACGGCGACCCGCTCGTCCATCCGCAGACGGAGGATTACTGGGGCAACGTCAATCCCATCGGGCCGCGCGGCGTCTATGACGAGGCCAAGCGTTTCGCGGAAGCGATGACGATGGCTTATCATCGCTACCACAAGATCGACACGAAGATCGTCCGCATCTTCAACACCTACGGCCCGCGCATGCGGCTCAAGGACGGGCGCGTCGTTCCCGCCTTTATTGGCGAGGCGCTCAAGAACGAACCGATCAGCGTCTTCGGCGACGGCAGCCAGACGCGCAGCTTTTGTTTCGTCTCCGATTTGATCGATGGTATTTTCAAGCTTTCCCAGAGCGACTTCCATGAACCGGTCAACATTGGCAACCCGAACGAACTGACAATCAAGGAATTCGCCGAGCGGATTATTCGCATCACCGGCTCGAAGAGTAAGCTGACTTTTCTGCCCCTGCCCGTGGATGATCCCAAGCAACGCCGGCCCGATATTACCCGCGCCGGGAAACAGCTTGGCTGGAAACCGGTCGTCGATCTGGAAAAAGGCCTGACCCAGACCATCGAGTGGTTCAAGAGCCAGGTGTAAACGAAGCTTCCCAGGCGCACATGCCACTGACAAATACCGATACGGATTTCTGGTGGCTGCGTTATTTTTGCGGCTTGGCATTGCCCCTCGTTCTTTTGGTCTGGGGCAGCTATTCAATAATTTACCTTCATTCGTACGCCATCTGGATTAATGCCGGCATATCCGGAAAATCCTTAATCGCTTTTGTACCGGTCGAGGGCAAACAGGCGATTCTCGTTGGCATCGCGTACATGGGAATCGCCTTGGCGCTTTTCGCCAATTGCTATGCCCAATACCACGAAAAGATGGGCTTTTATTATGAATGGATTCTCGCACCGGGCGTACTCCTTGCCGGATTTGGATTCTTAGGGTGTACATGGATCTTTGTTTTCGGCTAAGAGATTGATTCATGCCACGTCGCGTCATCATCGGAGTCGGCATCGCCTCGTATCCGCTCCATGCGGCGGGCAACACCTGGGCCTTCCTGCAATGGGTGCTCGGGTTTCGCCAGGCGGGCTGGGATGTCTGGATGGTGGAGGATGTCCCCCTCTCCAAATGCATCAACGCCGACGGCCAAAAGTGCGAACCCACGCTCAGCGCCAATCTCGCGCATTGGAACGCCGTGCTGACCGAGTTCGGGCTGAAGGACCGCGCCACGCTTTTCTTCAGCGGCCAGTCGCCCACCCCATCCGAGTTGCCCGGCCTGCTCCGCTTCGCGCGCGATGCCGAATTTCTTTTCAACATTTCCGGTCATTTGAAGCACCGCGAGCTGTTCGACGCGGTGCGGGAAAGAATTTACGTCGATCTCGATCCCGCCTTCACCCAAATCTGGGCCGAGGTTTATAAGTCCGACATGCATTTCGATGGCCATAACCAATTCGTTTCCATTGGCCGCCATTTGGGACAAAAGGAATGTCTCGCCCCTCTCGCCGGACGCACCTGGCTGCCGGTTGGCGTGCCGGTCGTGCTCGATTACTTCACCAATCCAAACGCGGACCAACCGGGCGACGTCTGGACGACCTTCACCCATTGGTATGGTTATCCCCAGGTCGAATATGACGGCAGATGGTACGGCAACAAATCGGAGGAATTCGCCCGACTCGTCGATCTTCCCAAAAAGACGAAGGAAAAACTCGAGATCGCCACCGATCTCCATCCCGAGGACCAGGCGACGCAGGAATTCCTCAAAAACGGCTGGCGGCTGGTCGACGCGCGTCCCCTCAACACACCGTGGCGGCGTTATCGCGACTACCTCGCGCAAAGCCGGGGCGAATTTTGCGTGGCCAAGAACGGCTATGTCCAGTCGCGCTGCGGATGGTTCAGCGACCGCAGCGTCGCCTATCTCGCTCTCGGGCGGCCCGTGATTTTGCAGGAGACCGGCTGGACCGATTTCTATCCGCACGGCGAGGGACTTCTCTCCTTCCACGATGAGGAAAGCGCGCGCGCCGCCCTGGAAACCGTGGCGAAAGACCCGGTTAAACATGCCCGCGCCGCGCGCCAAATCGCGGAAAAATATTGCTCCGCGCCCGTCGTGGTGAATCAATTCCTTGAAACGATCGGGCGCGCGGAATAACCGGATTTCCGTTGTAAGTGATGCGTGGAGATGCTTATTCTTACGGTTCGCGTTCGCGTTTCGCGAAGCTTGATCGGGGTCTTAGCTCAGTTGGTAGAGCGCCTCAATGGCATTGAGGAGGTCAGGGGTTCGAACCCCCTAGGCTCCAGTCCCTTTTTGACAGTTCCTCAGAGGAAGGGAAATAGATGAAGTCGAGGGAAGAAGAGAAGGCCAAGGCAACCAAAGGAGGTGAGTTGCCACCCGCTTTCTCACATGAGCAAAAAACTCCTTCCGAAACCCAAAATCATTCCAGCTTCAGAAAGGCCGCGGAAGGTTCGGAAGATGCATCCGAGCTACGGAAAGAAGTCATGGACTTAAAAATCGCAAATCGGGAAAAAGACATGTTCATTGAACATTTGAAAACAGAGCGGGAAAACATTCTTGGCCAGTTGATCGAATCGAGTCGTAAAGTAGGAGAATTGGTAACAAAGCTGCTCCAAATCGATCCGCCACCGTCTGCCCTCACATAAACAGCTTTAATCAAATAAGTGTTTGCTGGCGAATCAAGTCGTCGATTCGGGCCTTACCGCCATCAACCCGAGAACGCCTTCAATCCTCAAATTTCCATCTTCGTTAGAAAATCCAGAGTGCATGCCAGCCGCCTTTCTTTTTCCATTTTTTCTTCCATGCCAAAAAATCCTGTGCCCACCCGGTCTTGGGAAGTTCCACCTCTTCGGGAGTCACTTTGCCCCTTTTAATTTTCCTCTCCTTGATTTCCTCGGCCCATGCCTCCAGCTCACTTACGGGCACGTAGATGTAAGGTGTATCCCTAATTTCGAGTAATCCCGCCAAGCCACCTTTCCGAACCTCGAAGAAAAAGGCCGTCAATTTACCAGCCTCCATCCGGTTATGAACACTCGCCCGACTAATGCCGCCGTACATGCTCGCCCCGCCCGGCGAGACTGCACCGCCCGTCACATCAAACACCGCTTCCGTCCATACGCGGTATTCAGCCCGGTTTCCTTTGCGTTCGTACATGCGCGTTTTTGGTGTTTTCTTTCCAAACACATGCTCGATTTCAGGAGGAATAGGTATGGGCTTGTCCATTGGCGTACCTACACAACGTAGGTTACGTTCCGTAGGTTATCAAGCACGGTCTTAATAATTTTTACAATAGCCGCCGAACCCCTCGCCTGCGATTCTCACCCCGACCAGTATGCTGGATAAGGGGTTTGCGGTTCTCGGCTTCAGCACTTTCACTACCCCTCTTTTGCAAAGAGCCACGCCACGGTTACACCGAGGCATTTGGCCAGGGTACCAAGGTGGGATTCTCAAGGATTGGATTTCAAACTGATACACTACCGGCTTTTGAGTGGATTAGTAGCCGCGCAAAGGCCATACTGGAAAATAGGATGAAGATCGAAGCCCACCTGCAAGACCAGCTCCGAATGGGGCAGAAGAACGTGGTCTTCTTCTGTTACCAATACCTGCTCGACGAGCACCTTCTAGTCCTGGCCCGTTTCCGGTAAAACCCCGACTCCTTTTTTATGGAATCCACAAAATTAAAATTTACCAGAGCCAGCGCGGAGGCGATCCAACGTTGGCGGGAGTTGCGGCTGGGGATGTTCATCCATTGGGGGCCGGTCAGTCTGCGAGGGACGGAGATCGGTTGGTCGCGCGGCAACGGCGTGACAGTGGAGGACTACGACGGCCTGTACCGGCAGTTCAACCCAGTCCATTTCAACGCCAATGAATGGGTGATCGTCGCGAAGGAAGCCGGTATGCGCTACCTGGTGCTGACCACCAAACACCATGACGGTTTCTGTCTGTGGCCAACGAAACAGACCGACTATCATATCGGCAACACGCCGTTCCGACGTGACGTGGTGGGCGAACTCGACCCGTAAATCCGGCTTTGACGTGAATCCTTCGCTCCATCTCGATCTCTCGGAATACGATGTCGGGCGGGCGGCGCGGTCGGGAGGCTATCACGAAGCCGATTTCCACGTCTGGTGCGGGTCGGTCGTGGCGGAGGAGGATGGGCGCTACCATATGTTCGCCTCACGATGGTCGAGGCAACTTCCCTTCACCTGCTGGGCCACCTCCAGTGAAATTGTCCGGGCTGTGGCCGATCATCCGTCGGGACCTTTTCGCTTCCAGGAAGTGGTTTTGGCCGGGCGCGACGAGCGCTATTTTGACGGCCGGTCCGTTCATAATCCGGTCATTTGCCGAAATCCCGCCAGCGGCTATGCGCTGTTTTATACCGCCACCACCTTCGCCAGGCCTCTCGATCTTCACCGGCCGGCCGGGCAGCGCCATTTTCCGCAATGGCTCGAGGCCTGGAACAGCCAGCGGATCGGGGTGGCGACATCCGACTCGGTTCTCGGTCCCTGGCGGCGGCGGGATGAGCCGATTTTAGAGCCCCGTGCCGACCGGTGGGATGCCAGCATCACGAGCAACCCGGCCGTGACCCTGGATGACAAGGGCGAATGGGTCCTTATCTATAAAAGCATCGCGAAGCCCTATGTTGGCGATGCGCTCCCGGCGCGATTTCAATTTGGTCTTTGCCGGGCATCATCTCCGGCGGGCCCTTATCGCCGGGAAAGCGAGGAACCTCTTTTCGCCGATCATCCGCAGGCCGATCTCGAGGATCCGTTTATCTGGCATAACGGGACCTGTTTCGAAATGCTGGCCAAGGACATGAACGGCGCGATGGCGGGAACGCCGCGGGCGGGAGTCCACGCCTGGAGCCACAACGCGCGCCAATGGCAGCTCGCGCCGTCGCCCTGTTTTTACGATCGGACGGTGCAATGGGACGACGGAACGCAAACGACCCAGGATTTCCTGGAAAGGGTTTGGCTGCTCCGGGAGGAGGGACGTCCCAGCCATCTCTATTTCGCCACTGCCGAGTCACCCGAAGGCTATTTCGGCATCCAAAACGCGCGAAACATCGCCGTTCCCTTGATAAAAAAGGGAAAGTAACTTGAGTTGCGCGGGGTCGTTCATGATATCTACCACCATGGGCAAGCTTAGCTCATTTCCTGGAGCAGGATGTCGTCGACGAAGAACGAGCCCTCGCCCGACACGAAAATTTGGACTACGACCGCCGGGTCGCCTTCCAGCGCCGTGAATTCCATTTCAAATCGGCGCCAGTCCCTGCATTGATCACCGGTCAAACGCGCTTCTTTCATTTCCAGCGGATCGTTGATGCTGAAGTAAATCTGGGTGGCGGAGATGCGAGCCATGCTTTGGGGCGAAGGTCCTTCGTAGCAAAGCCAGCCCGAAAAACGGTACCGTTTGCCAGCGTTGAGCCAGAGAGAAGATCCCTGCGGCGAGATGCTGCGCTCGCTTTCGTCCGGGCCGATGTGCAGCTGGAGCGAGCGCTTTCCCGAATGCGCCTTTTCGGTCGTGATTCTCGCCCAATTTTCAACCTCTTCCTGCGCGGGCCAGTATCCGCCGCGGAAATAGACGTCGTGCGCGACGGTCGTTTCGAAGTCGCAGAGCTTGTTGAGCGAAAACTCACACAAGCGCAGGTTGCGGGGCTTGGACGGGTCGATGGGAGCCTCGACGAACCAGCCGCCCCCGACTCGCTCGGGGTAGGCCTTTTCGGTCTCAAGGTCATTCGGCTGAGCTTGGTCCACCAGCCGGTCGGCTATGGTTCCCGGCAGGGCCAACAGGGCGCCGCTGTTCTTCCAAACATACTTGCCGCCCTCGTCCCGCGTCGGCGCGCCCTTGACATGAAGATGCTCATACAGGAGATTGGGGCAGGTGACCGCCGCGCAATCCTGGCTGGCTGTGGTCAAAGCGAAGACAGGATTCCAATCGCGTTCACCGAGCAGGCCGATCCAGCCGTTCCGGCCGATCTTCCTTCGGTCGTAGGAGTCAAGGTGGCCGAACATCCGCGTAGTGGCGTGATTGCTGGTCCACCGCATCAGCCCGCGCGTTGGATGTCTCCATACCACATAGGGAAAACGAATCTTGTCGGGCCGATGGTCGGCCATCCCGGCCGCCAGGAAATTGGCGAACTCGATCCACACCTTCTGGCCAGCGTGGATATTATTCTCCGTGTACAACACGTATCCGAATTGCGGATGCACGCGCAGTTCGAAGGTCTTCAGCGATTCCATGCCCCACTTCTCCCATGTTTCCCGCACGGCGAGGCGGATATAAGAGTCCGTCGTTTCCACGTCCAGTTTCCAGGTATCGCTGGTTCGGCATTGGTTCCAGTTCACCCACTGGATTATCGTTAGCTTGGCTCCCAGCAGCGAAGGCGCATGGTAGATTTTGGGCAGCGCAGGCCGGGCCAGCCGCGGCCGGCCGGGGGTGAACTCAAAGAAGTCGATTTGATAATCCCTCTTATGCACGAGCGCAATACGCCGCCCGTGGTCGGTCAGCCAAAGCAAGCCATCCTCCTCGGGCTCGACCCCAAACTGAGGCTGGTAGGCGCCATAGGCTTCTTCCTTCCAAAACGCCAGATCGCGTTCCAATGATCCAAGAGATTCCATGAGTTGCATGGGATGATATTTCGTTCTGATGATAAAGACAGGATTTGGTTTTGTTTAAACGGGGGTGTCGGTCTCAAGAATATGTTCGCGGCGCTCGTAAAACGGCGATCCGATGTAATGGGGGCGATATGCGATGCGGCGCTGACGGACGCGGCGGCCATCGGGGAACAATTGCGCCAGTTTCGGATCAAGCCCGGTGGCGGCCAACTTCACTCGAGGTTCCACCTGACCGTCAATCGCCATGAACCTGACCGTGCCCGCGGCCACCGAATCAATGATCTGCAATTCGCCGTGGCGCCCCTGATAGCGGCTGTTGCGGTAGAACCCGTGGTTAAATTCCCAGGCGCAACCCAGGCATTGTTGTTGAAAATCAGCAAATAATCCGGATTCCTCTTTTTCCGCAATCTCGAAGACGTAGCCAAAATCGCACCATTCGCGAAACTCCGGAGTGATCTTCACCGTGCGGCCTTCAATGAGTGGCACTTCGACGCGCAGATATTTATTTTTGATTACACAGGACACCGGCATCCGTTTCTCCTCGACCATCGCCGACGCGCGCACCCCGACATAAACTTCGCCAAAGCGCAGAAAATGCCACTTACCCTTCTCAATCACTTCATCGGGCTGGTGGAGAAAGGTTCCAAAGATGACGCTGAATTTCAGCTGGCTGATTTCCTTGTCCAGGCAGTCCGATCCCAGCGCGCCAAGAACCAGCGCCGATCCGCCTTTCTGCAGAATATGATAGCGGCCCGCGTCGAGCACCTGCGAGGTCTCGGCCGGCGTCCAGCCTTTTACTTCTTCGATGTCGCCCTGGTCGAGCGTTCCCTCGATCGCCTTGTGCCAGACCGGAATCCTGTCCTTCCATGTGCGCGGTTCCGGCACGCGGGCCAATACCGCGTGCAGCGTCGCCTGGTCCCCCGCCTTGGCAAACCAATTCTCGGAAGCCGTGCCCAGCGCGTACAGCGGTTGATGAAATGCCCGCGTCTGGATTTCCTTCACGCCTCCGGAAGGGATGTCTTGGCCCGAATCGGTGGCGCCATAAATTTCGTATGGATAGGACCGCGGCCGATTGGCCCAATCGCGCATCCCTGGAATAATCCCGTCAAAATTCGGCGAAAGCACCTCGCAGAATTGCGCCAGGTTAAAGCCGAAATTGCGCCCATGATGAATGGGTCCGCCATATTCTTTCTGCCCCAGCGCCTCGATGGGATTGACGCATAGTTTATGGCCGCTGAGATACCACATCAGGGCGTTCACGATGGAAAGCGTCTGGGTCAGGTCGACGATATTGGCGCGCGATTGTGCCCCGCCCGTCGCACCGAGTCCCGGGTGCCAGTGGCCGAGCAGGTCGATGAGAATCCGATGCGCGCAGGCCAGCGCCATCTCCCGCGCCTCCCGGTTGATCGAACATTCCGCCACGTCCAGCATGGAACCCAGCGTAACAGGCAGATAGGTGCCGCTGGTATATTCACTGAGCAGCCCGCGCCGGTCGAAATGCGCGCACAGGCTTTCCAGGAAAAACAATCCTTGATCGGTGTAATCTTTGCGTCCGAGAATGTCGCCGCCCAGAATCATGGCCCGCACGCTCATCGCGGGCATGTTGTCATTGTAACCCTGAAAATTATAGTCGTTCGCTCCCGAGCATGGCGAACGGCCCTCGTCGCGCACGACAAACTTCGCGAGATGCTCCTCGGAGCGGAGCGCCAACTCGGGTGTCATCAGTTCGCGATGCCGCGCCAGATGACCTGCCACCGACGAGGTGGTAAATACGTTCCACTCATTCCACATCGACGCGCCGGCATAGATGACATTGGCGAAATCCCGTTCGGCTGGATTAGGCGATGTCACCAGCGCGGCATAAATCCAATAAGGAATACGCCCGTCGTTTTCCGTCTCCGGTTGATAAGAGCCATCGGGCTTGAAGATGCGCGCCATGTTTTGGCGCGCGAAAGCGTAATAGCCCTCTCTTCGAGCCCGCATGGAAGCTAAATCAAAGACCGATAAGTTGGCGGGCATGGAATTTGTAGGGTTGTGCGGCAAAGCGGATTTACTTAGAGAAGGCTTATTCATCATAGGGTGGAGTTGTTGTGCGTCATACTTTTGGCGTTAGATGGATTAATTCCCTATGCGTGAACGCGGTTGTAGATGAGTTGGATGCTTGCTCCGTGGTGAGACCACCCATGGCCTGGACGGTATCCGCACGGCGGCGACCACTTCCCATAAAATAATAGATTACAAATCAAAATATTGTGATGTCCCCGCTTTGATCTCGATCCGGTCGGACGGCAGGCTCTTGCCTTTCAACGGATCGAAGAACGGGTTGGCCTGCAAGGTGACGTTCAAGTCCTGGCCGGTCGGATTGTGCACTTCCAACCGCCATGCGTCGGCACCGGCCTGTGTAAACTGTATCACGATTTTCGGCTGATCGCAGGTCACCGGATGGCCAATGAACAGACCGCTCTTGCCGTGCAGCGGAACAGTCGCCCACGTCCGGTTTTCGAAAACACCGAGCGGCCGCGCCTTCCCTTCCTGCCGGTCGAAGAGCATCGCGGTCCAGTGATCATTCATCCCGCTCACTTCGATGGGCAGACTGGAAATCAAGTCGCCGGAAAGTTCGCCGGAGAAACACTGAGCTTCGCCACCGTTAATCGAGAGGATATAACGCTGGCCCGTTATCTTTCCGGCCTGCATGTCGACCGTATAGGCTGGCTTGTCGGTGGTCAGGCCGAAGTCACTGCCGAACCGCGCCAGGGTCGCCCGACTGTCGGCGGCGACCGATTTTGTTTCGTCGGTCAGCCGTGGAATTCCAATGATCAGCACCTCGGTTTCGCAGGTTTCGCCCTTCTTTTGCGGCGAATGCGAGGCATCGAGGTTGACATCGATTTCGTCGGGATTGAGCGTCTTCCAGGAGGCCACCAATCCGGGACTAAGCGAAAAAACAGCTGCCCCGCCCACGCCCGTATCGAGCATTCCCATGTAGCCGCCCATGCCAAACGGAGCTTGTTGTTTCTGCGCCGTCGCCGCCAGGTCTTTCTCCGTGCCGTTGGCAATCTTGCCGTTGCTGCCATGCACCACCCATTTGGTACTGTCACCCTTGGAGAATGAAACGACCTCCATTCCGTTGTTGGCAATATCCCTCTTGAGTGTCACGCGATTACGCACGAGGTAGGCCGACAACGAACTGTCCGGATCGACCCGGAACATCTGGTTGCGGCGCTCCACGGTAAAATCCTTCGCCGGCTCGCTCCGCCAAAGCGAACGCCAGACTGACCATGCCTTCACCCCGTCGGTAAAATTATAAGCGCAGAGAAATGATCCCATGTTCACATCACCCGTATCCAACAACCGCGTGCCTATGCCCACCATCGGAGGAAGCAGTTTTCCGCCGCTTTTAGGCAAGAGGTTCATGGGCAGCGTCACTCTTGCCATGCCGGGCAAGCCACCATCAAAGCAATTGGCCCCGAGATATTTGTCGCACATGAAGGCGGCTGCCGGATCGAAGAAAATAACCGGCACCCGTTTTTCCGACGTCATGGCGGGATCCGCGTGCATATCTAGGCCGCTGCCGTCGTGCCGCGTCTGGTAACCGCCGGCCAGCTGGTTATTGCGGTCGCTGCAGTTTATTTCATACAAGCGTTGATTGCGGTCCCACTTTTCAGAGGTGATGGCACGATTTCCATTAAGGTCGGTGACGATAAGCACAAGGTCGTGCTGTTTGTTGTGGGTAAAATCGACGGCGAACTTGAACGTTTTTTCGCCCCCGGGAAGAAAGCGACGAAATAAATCATTACCATCATAAATGGCCACTTCCTTGAGCCCCACCTCGGAGCTCACGCTGCCTCCCAATCGACAGCGATAATTCTGCCAGACGAAATCGCCGTTGGTGGCCTCGTCGTAATCATCGGGGCCGATGCGCGACCAATAATCGACCGTGGGGCCAGAGGTAATATAGATGCGCATGGGATCATCCGGATAAAAATGCCAGAGACTGAAATAGGAGAGCACCGGGTTGGGCCCGGGCAGGTCACCCGCCATCACGACATCGTGTCCGGGGTTGATGCGGAGAACCGTGCGCCACGGCGTCTGCTTGAGTTCGGCGGGATTGCTCATCAAGTCGACCACCATCGGCAACGGGCCCTGACCGTCATGGGCGATCTCGAGAAAATCATGCGTGGCGTCCTCGATCACTTTGCCGTGCTGGCGCGTGATGACGCCAACCGAGGTGAAGTCGCTGAAGTAATTGGCGCAAAACGCCGTGCCCGCATGAAAAAGATAATCGCCCGTGGTCAATTTAAACCCGCCGAGTGTGTAGCCATAATTCAGCAGCGTCATGCTCAGCTGGCCCTTGGGCGAATGTAGATCCGGATCGTAGGTGGTGAACGCCTTACCGTCGGCCGTCAGGTAATTCTTCGGAGGATAAAAAACATTCGTTCCACAATAAAAATAACGGTTGCCCACTTCGTCCTGAATGCGAAAGCCCGGCACGGCGGCAAAGTTTGAGTCGGTCCAATGGGCGCACTCCGCCCGGAGTTTGGCTAATTTTTCGGGCGTCAAATTGGCGAAATCTTCCAGGAAAACGATGTAGGCGAGGCCCATTTCCTTCGCCTGCCTGGCCCAGTCTGCGACTGTACCCTTGCCGCCGGAGAGAACGGTTTGCGCGCCGATCACGCCGGGACAAGATCTCGGGACGGTCGGAAAGTTTTCGCCGGCATGGGACCAGTCGAAAGGAGCTTCAAACGATGTCATGTAGGAATTCTTCAGCAGGGAGAGATCGGCCTCCGCGCCGCCAAGAGTGGTTTCCGCCAGAGAAGGCTGCGCCAGCCAATTCAAGGAATTGCGGAAAAGGACATAACC
>Ga0182018_10004074_pt1 | contig 12564 bp, 4 predicted proteins | sample 812P2MmetaG_FD_120490 | JGI IMG/M metagenome (GOLD analysis project Ga0182018, IMG submission 120490) | Permafrost microbial communities from Stordalen Mire, Sweden - 812P2M metaG | ecosystem: Environmental > Terrestrial > Soil > Wetlands > Permafrost | place: Sweden: Stordalen | collected...
CTTCGGCGAAGGCTGCGGCGAATCGCCCGTGACTTCGATGGGTAGTGTGCCGTAGTGCTCGCGGTAGAGCTTGAACATGAGGCCGGTGGTGTTGAAGATGGCGTCAGTGCCGTTGTAGTCGAGGGTGGAAGTGGCAAAAGTGAAAGCCGACATCTTGATGAAGTCGGTGTGCCGGAACATTTCCTGCATGACCATGGCGTAACTGAGCGCCAGCCTGAGATTGGGAGGGGTGCCGCTGGTGGCCCATTCGTCGATGGCGAGGAATATCTTCTTGTCTTCGATGGCGGGAAAGCGCTTCTTGTACTCGTCCCAGGCTTCCACTTTCTCGCGCACCCGGTTGGAGGGCCTCCGAACCCCATCAATGAGCGATTCATCGACCGGAGTGAAGGGATTCTCCTTGTACAGGAAGGGATTGTCTTTGCCGGCGTTCCAGTCGAATCTCTTGCCGCTATAGGAATACCAATGGTCGCTGAGACCCTCAAAATAGCCCCAGGACTTGGCCAGAAGGCCTCCGGTCCAATCGGCATCGGTGCCGTACTCGGCTTGGGTTTTGCCCGTAACCAGGCGCGCGCTGTTGGTCACCGTCATCTGGTCGGGCATGGCGCCCGAAGCGACGAGCGTGATCGAGGGATCGACCTGGCGCATGGCCTTGGCGAAGGCATTGTGCTTCAGCACGAAATAACGCAACGCCGTGCGACCGAGCTGCCAGTCGCCATAGGGCTCATTACCGATATTCCAATACTTGACGTGGTAAGGCGCAGGATGGCCGTTCGAGGCGCGCAGCGCGCCGAAGCGGGTCCGCATCGAACCGTTGGCGTATTCGACCAGATCGGCGGCGGCATGATCGTCTCCGAAGCCCGCGTTCACCGTGACGTAGGGGTCAACCTTGAGAAGTTGGCAGAGAGCCATGAATTCATCCAGGCCCACGTCATTCGGTTGCATGACGTTCCAGGCATAGTCCCAGGTCGGCGGGCGCCGGTCGGGATCGCCGATGGCGTGCTGCCAGTCGTAGCCGGAGATAAAATTGCCACCCGGCAAACGATAGAAACCGGAGTTGAGCTGGCGCAGCAGCCCGGTCGTATCCGGACGGAAGCCATCGAGGTTGTCCGCTGGCATTAGAGAGACCGCGCCCACGTGAAAGCTCCCGCTGCCAGTCCCGACGATTTCCAGCCGACCTTCGTCTGTGTCCGCTTGCGCCGTGAACTTCAAGTGGAACTTCGTATAAGCCCCATGAAGCATTGAAATGGCAATGGTTTGGCGGTCGGTCGGAGTCGAACCCCACAGCAAGCTGACCTGGATGCGCGACCCCGGCGAGCCCGCCAGCACGACTCGGCCGGTATAGGCCTTTTGCTTGCGCAAGGCTAGTCCGGATTGCTGAATGCCGTGAGCTGTTTTGGTTTCGAGACCGATGCGGGGACTCTGGTCGCCCACGTAGGGATGGTCATGGTCCATGACGACAAACTCATCCGGGCCGACCGGGCGCCACTTCTTCAACCGCAGGAACCGGGTACGCGTCGGAGGTCCCGCAGGCTCCTTCTCTTCGACTGAGTCGACCGGATAGTAAAACTTACGGTCATCCAGCATCTCGCTCCACAATCCGTGATTGATGATATTGCCGAGGTGCTCGATGAACATGCCGAAGTCGTACTTGGAGATGGGCTCGCTGACTTTGCTGGCGTCGAGTCTCGCCGTGACCGGCTGATCCGGGGGCGGGGTTTGCTCCTGAGCCTGCGCCGCCGAAACCATGGCAACCGTCAAAAAGAAGACCAATCCTAGAATCCGATTTCTGACCATCTTGTTTCACTCCTTGGCGGCCGCGGCCGGCCGTTGTCCCACTCGCAGGGCTTCGCAGCGCAGGATTCCCGGTTCCGACCAGGTCTAGGTGATTCCGGCCCGCTGACGAGCCTGCACAATGAGATCGGACATGACATCCCGATAACGGTCGAAGGTATCATCGACCACGGTAATGGTTGGAATGATCAGGGTCTCCGCCGGGACGATTTTCGGATCGAAAGGCGCGAAACCGGATTCATGCAGACCGCTGCTGCCCCGGCCAGGCGCGGGGTGACTCAGGTGCTGGAATGCCCGTGAGTACTTGGTGAAGGCCGGCCAGTACGCGGATTCCCGCTCCACGTGAAAGACCGGAATAAACGACAGCAACGCGTCATAGTGCATTTCACCGAACACCATCACGTGGGGATACTTCGCGCGCAGGTCTGAAACCAGGCGGCGGGTGCCTTCGTGGGAATCCGCCTTGGTGTTGTTTTCCCACCCCCCGACGATGTCCAGAAAATAAGCGTCCAGCCCGAAGCGGTCAATGATGTCAGAGATGCGGGCGAACAGCCAATTCCGCCAGGAGTCGACCCCCACATTCATGTACGGACTCCAGCCCTCCATGTGGCGATCGTTGTCCCAATCCACCCAGTTCAGATCGAAGGCGTCCCCATCGATCTGCGCCATCCTGGCATCGGCAAACTGCGAAAATTCGGGATGATGCGTGTTCGCGCAATTGGTTCCGAACATGGGCATGAAGTGAAAGCCCATGTTCTGGCCCTCCTCGATCAGCCGGCGAAACCCGTCGTCTCCACCCATCCGCGGATCGGTCTTATAAAGAGGATAGTTCCAATAGAAGCGGCCATCCCAGGCCGGCAACAGGACAAAGACGTGGCGCGCCGGAATCCGGGTGGCGACCCATGCCAGGATTCTGAGCATTTTGGCGTAGTCGTTGAAGATGTATCCCGTCCAATGCATACCGTGGAGGGTGACCGCCAGCGCTGCCTCCCGGAACCAGGGAGCGACATCGGCCCGCTCCTCCCATCTGGGCACCTGGAAGGCCTTCTCCACCTGCGCAAAATGGGGAGCGCACGCGCCCTCCATGCTGCTCGCGCGGCCAGCGCGCCACCGCGGACCCTCGAGCCTCGTGCTCTTCGTCCAACCCGCCTGCTCATAAACCAGCTCGACGCGGTAGCCTTTCTCTCCCGGCTGGAAATAGAATCGGTTGGCCCGGACACTGTCCGCGAGAGCGGAGAGATAGAAGAACTCCGCCTCACCGCTCTGCACGACCGCGAGCGGCGTGTTCAACATTCGCGCCAGGCCGCGTTCGAGGAAAAGCGCACCCGCGCCGAAGGGATATCCGAGCAGAACTTCGTCGTCCTGCGGGTCCAGGAATGCGAGCCCCCCGGGCGAGATTTTTCCCCGCGGCACGCCGCGAACGATGGCCACCACCGACTTGATCGGCTGCTCCATCTCAGCCACCGCGTTCCACTCGACTCCGCCGCCGTCTTGGCGAAAACGGACCCGCAAGCCCCCAGGAGCTTTCATCTGCCCCCCGGCCCAGACCAGCTGAGTGCAGGTGAGCTCGAGGCCTTGGGGAGTGTCTAGGACCTCGATCGACTCCGAGTCCAGGCCATAGGTGTTTTCGAAGGTGTGCAGCCGAAACGAGAATCGCAATCCTGCCCATTCGAGGGCGGGCTCGGGAAAGTCATAGCTGAACTTCATGAAGCTAGCGCCTCGAGGAGGAATGAAAACTTCGCTGGTCGAGGTGAGGGGAAGGATGCGGCTGGGAGGAGGAAAAGGCGCCGCTCCGAGCAGAGCCTCCGGGGGTATTCCGGCGAGTGCGAGGCAGGACGCACCGGCTGCGCCCTGCAGTAACTCGCGGCGGGAAATCTTGGTTTTCATCATGGTTTCTAGCCTGATCCGACTAGCGTGCGCTCTTGAGTTCAATCCACGTCACTCTGGCAGACAGAGGTACGACATAGGCCTCGCGCTCCTGCTTGAGCTCCAGGGTGGGGCGATAGGCGCTGAAGCTCGCGCCCTTGGCCGGCTGTTCGATCCGCAGACGGGCCATCGAACTGAATGGCGTAGCGGGGGCGAAGCCGAGCCGGACAGCACCGGTCTTCCGGTTGATCTGTACTCCTTCAAAGGTGCCGGAGTCGAGCGTAAGCCAGAGGCCGTAGGGGGCGAGATAGACACGAGCGCGGAAAGAATCAAGCGGGGTGACATCGACGGTGTCACCCTGGGCTTTGATATTTCCGCCGAAAGCCAGCCAGCCGAGCTCAGGATGGCGGACCACATAGGTCGCCGTGTTCCAGGCATGGCCAAAGAAGTTCGGGCCATAGTCGCCGGTAATCGGATCAAGACGGAGCATGTCGGGAAAGGCGTGGAACGCCGCCGCAGCGAATCCGCCCTGATCGATGTCGGTGAGCGCCCCCATGGTGCCGCCGTAACCTACGCGCAACAGATAAAAGTCGTCAGGATGTTCGCGATACTCAGCCAGCAGAGGAATGGCATTCAGGCTCGAGCCGTAATGATGAAGCTGCCGTTCCAGGCGACGATCACCGCCCGCGAAGATAAAGTCCCAGTAGCGGCGGGCGCTGCCGTTATATCCCCAGTGCGGTATCGCCGGATCGTAGCCGAGGATGGCGTTGAGCGTGAGCTCGGCCTTGTCCTGGTAGCCGAAGTATTTCGTCCAGGCATAGACTTCTTCCTGGCCGGTCGAATCCCACGGCATCTCGCTGCCGAACGGATACGCCTCTTTTCGCCAGCGCTCGGCACGCGCGTGCATCCTGGCTTCGAGATTCCGCGCTTCCGCATTCCTTCCCTCCCGCTTCAGGTCGGTCAGGATCTGGAGAAAGATGGTGCCTTCCATCTGTCCGAAGACGGCATATTCCTGAGCGAAATTCGTCATGGCGATGGAGGTTTCGTAGGCCTGGCCGAGATACCAGTCCCAGGAGTGGTGGGTCACGAGACCCTGGTTGTTGCGGGCTAGCCGATACAGCACCCAGTAGGCGGCGGCGACGTGCGGATAGTCGTAGGAGCGGTCCAATCGCCCGGCCTGTTGCTTGTTCCAGCTGGTCCACGTGCTCCAATCAAGGTCCGGGCGGTAGTAGCCGGCGGGCATCTCGTCGGGCTGATAGTAGAAGAGGCTTTTGTGTACGCCGTAGGCGTAGGGACCGTCTTTCTCCTGCAGTCCGCCCCAAAGCACGCCGTCCACGAACTGTTCGAGCTTACCGAGCTCTTCCTTGTTCGGTTCGACCAGCTGTTTCATGATGGCTGCAATCCACGCGCCTCCTCCGCCCTCATCGCCCAGGCCAGCGATCCAGGCGCGGCTGTCTTCGATGATGATGGAATTGGTTTGGCGGTTATAGGTCATGACCGAGGGGCTGCGGTGGAAGGGATCGTTCGGATAGACGAACCACTGCCTGGTAGTCAGGAAGTGGCCCATGTCCTGGACCACCTGGGCCTCGGGTTTGGTGACAAAATATTGGATGGTCTCGACCAGGCCATCGTCGTAGGTGACGGTCAGACGGGCGCGTCCCCACGACTTGCCCTTCAGGGTGTATGCTTTCCAGCCGCCCGCCGGCCGGTCTTCGGTGATCGTGAGGGCTCCGCCCGGTTCGACCGCGAGCGATCGAACGCTCTGCGGATATTTCAGGAACAGCCGGGCATCGATATCCATGGGCACGATATAGCCGGGGATGCCGAGGGCCACGGGGCGCTGGTTGGTCGCGAGCGTGTTCTCGATATTCCGAATGGAGTCGGAGAGCAGAAATTTCACGCCGTAGGTCCGCGATTCCCCGGGAGCCAAGGTCAGCGCGGTCGGCGGATTCCATTCCTCGACGTTCTGCCATTCCCGCTCGGCATAGGCCTGACTGTGCACCATCCATTCATAGAAGCCTTCGAAGGTGATGCCGCGCGGTGTGAGATCGGTAAAGACAGGCTGCGCTCCCCAGGTTCCGGGCTTGTCGAGAATCGGGTTATAGGCTTCAAACGGTGTCCTGCCGTCCGGCACCACGAGCAGTGCCGGACCATGGCCGCTCAGGCGGGTGACCTGCAGATATCCCGCATCTTCGGCAATCGAAGGATCATAGAACGAGCACTTGGCATGGGCTTCCTCGAGCGATCGGTGGTTGAGCACATTGTTGAAGATCAGCGGAATACCCAGGGCGCCGACCTCGACCGATTCCGTCGTCTGGTTGGCGAGCGAGAATCGCAGGACCAGCTTGCCATTTTCGAGCACCCAGGTGCGCGTGATCTTCAAGGGAATGTCGGCCGCGAGCGTCGGTGAGAGGTCGGCGGCGGCGAGCGTGTCTCCCCCAGGGGAGAGCGCGATCACGGGAGAGCGCGCGATGGCGGTCGAATAGTTCTTCCAGGCCCCGGCAGGGCCCGGGCGGAGGCGCAGCGTGAGATCGCCCAGGTGGTAGTAACCGTTTGCCGAGCGCTCGGTCAGTAGGTCGCCGGGGGTGAAGTCGAAACCTTCGGCGCCCTTCGGGAGAAGGGCCGCCACGGTTTGGGAGGAACGAACCAGGCGCAGGGTAAACTCCGGCGTATCGAGGTCCCAGAGGCCTTGACTGAGCATCGGCCCCGGAGTGGCCAGAGGCTTCGGAGTGTTTGGGTTGTCCTGGGCCCAGGCACTGGGTTGCCAGGCGGCAATCAGGCAAAGGGCAAGCCAGGAAACAAGAATCGCGCTCCTGGGTCGATCCGAACCGGGCTTCATGGCTCTGTCCTCGTTCGCGGCAAGTGGCGCGGCTATTCCGGAGCAGCCTGTCCGGAGGATGGATTCTCCTCGACGACCTGCAGGCGCTGCCGGTGATCCTGTTGCCGGTCTTCCTCGTTCAGTTTGTTCAAAGTGATCAGCATGGCGCTGGCCAAGGTTGGCGGCACCTGAGAATTGCCAGCCTCCAAGGACGCTGCGGACCACCGGGTTCATGGCAGATAGTTTTGGCAGCTCCCACACACCATGCAGGGTGAAACCGCGCTGGATGTCGAACGCGGCCGGTCCGGCCTGCGCGCTTGGATTATAAGGATTGTAAACCGTTCCATAGGAACTGTTGTGTCCCGTGATAACAGAATCCACGTCGCTTTGGGTGTGTCCCAGTGTGTATGCGGCTTGCACCGTAAACGACTGACTGAATTTATGGAGGATTGAGAATGTGCCGCCATCGTAGTAAGACCAGCCGCTGTTGGTAGTCAGGTTGAGAGCTAGGAAGTACGGATTCGGCGTGTAGCCAATTTGTGAGCCGGTGACGGGATTAAAGCAGCCGAAACATCGGTTCATGTCGGTGCTGACGTAGAGGTGCACGTCATGCGATCCGGAATAATCGGCCTCCGCAATCCAGCTCGGAGTGATCCCGTACTGCACGCCCACAAATCGCGCGATGTTGTAGGAGGTTTTCAGGGAGGGGAGGGTTCCGCCGGCGCTCGAAATGCCGGCGCCCGGTAGTGCCCCGCCACCGGGATTCAATCCGATTCGATTGTCTTAATGCGGTGACCTGCTTAGGTTGCGGTGCGATGACCGGAGGTGCGCAGCGCCGTTGTAGCCACGGTCAGGGCCGCACTGAAAGCAGCAATGAATCTGAGATCGGTCGATAGGGCTTCGACCTTGGAATCAGCGAGGCCGCGCTCCACAATTCCCAGCAGATCCTTGATTTCACCGGACTGCAGTTTGCGCCGTTCGAGCAGATGAGTGCATAGGACTTCTAGGCTGTCGTGGACACCTGCTTCTACGGGGTGGTGTATACAACGCGCGCCGCCGTGCCAGTGATCCGTAGGCAGAAAAGCGGTCACATCTTTCAGGTGTCTTCGGTCGGCGGTCGCCTTGCGGTTGCTGGCAATACGCCGTATCACGCGGCCAAGTGGGCCGTAGGTGGTTTCAGCGACTCTCTGGCCATGGAAGTCGCGCCGTTCGGGATCAAGGTCTGCGCACTTGAGCCGGGAGGTATTCGGACAAACTGGCAACGGCGCGCCGGCCAGAATGCGCCGGACCTGCTGCCGGAATATTAGGCCTCGGTCGGTTCGGCACTCAAGATGTTACGAACGCTCGAAGGAAGGCGATCCGCGGAAGATCGCGGATGTAATCGTGCAGCTGGCAAAAAAAGGGAAGAAATCCCGTTGCGGCTGATCCTCGGTATAGATGCGGAAAAACGGGTGCAGCAGGCGGAAGCTGCGCGGGCGAGCGAGGCCGAGAAATGGCGACCTCTTACTGTTTCAACGGTCTTTGAAGATGGGCGCTTCGACAGCCGATTGTATAGGGAGAACAGCGAATCGATTCCTGAGTTGCGAGTCGAAAGGAGCGGTCCTTCGTCTCAACCCAGGTCGTAAGTTCGGGGCTTCGCGAAAGAACCCTTATCTTGATGGTCCAAGCCTTGTGGCTGACGCAGTGTTAAATCCAAGGGAGAAAAATATGCGAGTGATCATCGATGACGATCCCATTGGGCCTTCGTGCAGATGAGAGCCAGGAAATGTAAGGCGTGTCCTTGGTCTTTTTGGTCCATCGCGGACTAGCGGAGGTTCCCTGTGGTGACAGCGCTTTCCGGCTCCCCGCTCGCCAACTGAGCCAAGACAATGTAACGAGTCGTATGCCGAACAATCCGATACCTGAAGGCCGGGATCCGAGCCGGGATCCGAGCTTGACGCTCGGACGCTTGACGTGGTATTACATATTACATAATGTAATGGAGGGTGGGATGGAATCTGCAATCACCGTCAAGGGTCAGGCCACGATCCCGAAGGCTATTCGCGAGCATCTCGGGCTGAAGCCGGGGGATCGGGTTAAGTTCTTTCTGCATCCCGATGGCAGCGTGGTTCTTTTGCCCAAACTTTCCGCTGCCGCTTTCCGCGGCATCGTCAAATCCCACCGTGGGCGGCCGGTGACGGTCGAGGAAATGACCAAGTGCGCCGCCGAAGGCGCCGCTGACACCACGTCGAACGCCAAACGCCGATGATTGGGCTCGACACCAACATCCTCGTACGGTACCTTGCCCAGGACGATCCGGTTCAGTCGCCTAAGGCGAGGGAAATCATCGAACGCCGATTGAGCGAGAAGGACCCCGGCTTCGTCAGCGTTGTGGCGATGGTCGAGACCGTTTGGGTCCTCGACCGCGCCTACGGCTTGGCATCCCAAGAAATCTCCGCCGCTATAGAGCGCATGCTTCAGGTCGATGTCCTCATCATCGAGAACGAGCAGGAAGTTTTCACCGCCATGGTGGCGCTAAAGCGGGGCCAGGGTTCATTTGCGGATGCTTTGATCGGGGCGCTCGGCACCCGAGCCGGCTGTGCTCGTACCCTGACATTCGACCATAAGGCGCTACGCCTCCCGGGCTTCGAGCTTCCGTGATCGGTCTAGGACTCGCTCGGCGAACGACAGCGTGGCCGTCGCCAAGGCACGGGATGAATGAAAATCTAGGAACTGGCCTTTCTCATTTAACCTACGTACGACTCTCCTGCATGAACAATTCGTCGGGTGTTGCTCAACTACAAACCGATGCTAGCAGTAGTGACAACCAAATAGGGCTTGGATCAACGAAGACGACGTGGAACCTTCAATAGGAGGACCCCATATGTACTCTTTAGTAACAACGGCGCTCCTTGCTCTGTCGCTATCTCCGATCCTTGCGGCCGGACAGGAGTGTGAGGCCCTTAAATCGGGCTCCCCCTCAGCTGCAATTGGGTATTCGAAGGAATACTGGAGACGACACCACAGCTAAACCCTGCGTTGACCGCGCATTTCGGCAGATTGCAAGTGCGCCGCAAGAGCAAGCCATTTCATTGCTAATCGACCTTCTTGGTTACAAGCGACCGCTCAGCGAGGGTGAGCGCCTTGGTATTTTCATGCATGGCGACGGACCTAACGTTCTATACCCGGCAGTTCACGAGCTCTATGCCCTCGGCCAGCCAGCAGAACCGGCATTGCTGCGTTTCGTAGCGGGAATCAAAGATGCCGGAAGAATTGATCGAGAAAACGCCCTGTACACTCTGCTTCTAATTCATCACGGCAACGCAATGGATGTAGTCGAGATCCTAACGAAAGAGAGCAACGCCTCGGGGAACGACTCGGCTCGCGCCCGTTTACAGGCTGCGGCGAGAGACGCGGCCAAATGGTGCGACGACCGTATAAGGGTGAAGTGTGAAGACATTCAAAAGTGATGGGGGCCTTCACTTGGCCTCGGCCCGTAAACGCAAGCGGTCAATTGGACGGGTGGCGCATGCGTATGACTTTTATCGCGAACTTCGGCCTCAGATGCGTGTGCATAGTCCTTGCGGTCTGTACAAGGGGGTTCAGGCTGCCCGCAGGAGTTACACCTTAGGCGACTGATTCAATTTCACCCCGCCCGGTTCGTCCCAGGCATAGCTGCGGCAACTCGGCCAGGTTGGTTCACCTCGCCATGAGATTCTTCGTTGCCATTTTTTGCGCTGTTGTTGCTTCTACCTTAAGAGCACGCAAGGGAGAAGATGATCTCGTAGTCAAAAGCCGAGCCTCTGGATCATCGGTGGTAAGAATTCGACCGTGCAGAGCCGGTCTGTCTCATCTTGCCAGGACGGTTCCGAGTCATCCTTACGGTTCGTTCTCAAGATCGACAGATCTCGAAGTTTTCAGACTTCTTGTTCCAAGACTCGCGGTACAAGGACGGCACAACCAAAACCTGTTCCATCGCATTCTCCTCCGTTCCTTACAGGGCATTGCAGTGCGACCGCTGCCTTGTAATTACAACGTGATACAACAAATCAGCGCCCTTTCACGGCGCAAACGCGGGTTCAAATCCCGCCGGGGACGCCAATTCAATACCTTACGGAAGGATTCTCTACTCTCTGTTTAACAAAATGATCAAAAATTATTGGCGATTTGCGTGAATTGACAGGTTGAATTGGAGCTTTGCGCAGCGGCTTCCGCGCGCGCACGGTGTCGGTGTACACTTCGCTCGAATAGGCACGATAGTACCCACCAAAATGGTTTCCATTTGCCAAGCCCCATCGCCACCCTCCTTTGCCTACAGGTTGTTAATTACGACGCACTACACTAGGACTTGGACTTCTGGACAGCCTGGCAGGCGGGGAGTCGGAACATCGCGCGGCGAGTGGTCGCCACAGGACGCTTTTGGGTAGGATGCCAGATCCCACCGTCCTCCGCTCACTAATTAATGTTTCCGACTACAACGATGGGATTGTTTCCACTATGCCGGTTTCGAGCAACTTGGCGAACTGCCGGGGAAGCACTGGCCGGCTGAAATAGTACCCTTGCGCCTCGTCACATTGGTGAGCCTGAAGAAATGCCAGTTGTTCGTGCGTTTCCACGCCCTCGGCAACCACCCGCAGCTTAAGGCTTCGGCCCAAGCCGATCACTGCGGCCACAATGATCGTCTCGTCGGGAACCGTGATGATCTGGCGGACGAAGGATCGGTCGATCTTGAGGGCATCGATGGGAAACTTTCTTAGATAACTCAAGCTGGAGTAACCCGTTCCGAAGTCATCGACCGCGACCTGCACTCCTTTCGCTCGCAGAGTCTTGAGGATGGATGCGGTGGACTCAGAATGCTTCATAAGAACGCCCTCGGTCAACTCCAGCTCAAGAGATCTCGGATCCAAGCCGGTATCCTTGAGGATTGCGAACACACCGTCAAGAAAGTTCTCGTCTCGCAACTGCATGGCCGAGATGTTCACCGCCATGGTGCCCAGGGGCAGGCCTGCGTCCACCCAGGCTCGGGCTTGCCGGCAGGCTTCACGAAGGATCCACTTGCCGATGGGCAGAATAAGGCCGCAGTCTTCCGCAATGGGAATAAATTCTGCCGGAGGGACCCGCCCTCGAATAGGATGCGTCCAACGGATCAATGCTTCCGCGCCGCTAATCTCTCCTGTCCTCAGATTGATCTTGGGCTGGTAGAGCAGTGTGAATTCCTGCCGTTCCACGGCGCACCGCAAACTCTCCTCGATGGATTGCCGCTCCACCGCCCGGACGTTCATGGCGGGCTCGAAAAACTGATAGCGCTGACGCCCATTTTCCTTGGCCTGGTACAGGGCGGTATCCGCGTTCTTGATAAGCGTCTCCGTATCCAAGCCGTCGTCGGGATAGACGCTGATGCCAATGCTGGAGGTGACGTGAAGATCGTGCTGGTCGATAGAATGAGCCTCGGCCACCGCCTGCAGCATTCTTCTCGCCGTGATGGCGGCATCTTCCGAGTGCTCTTCTTCTGAAAGCACCACGACGAATTCATCGCCTCCCTGCCGGCTTACCGTGTCGGTGCCGCGTACGCAAGCCACCAGGCGTCTTGCAACCGATTGAAGAAGTTTGTCGCCGGTGCGGTGTCCCAGGGAGTCGTTCACGTATTTGAAGCCATCCAAATCCAGGAAAAGCACCGCGACTTTTTCCCCGTGGCGCCAGGCGAAGCCAATCGCCTGGCTGACCCGGTCGTTCAGGAGCATCCGATTGGGCAAATCGGTCAGAAAATCGTGCTCAGACGAATGGATCATCTGCGCTTCCGCCTTTTTGCGCGTGGTGATGTCGCGGATCGCCGCCGTCACCAGGATCCCTTCGGCGCTTTCCAGCGGGCTCAGCATGATCTCGATCGGAAACTCACTTCCGTCTTTCCGCCTCCCAGTGAGCTCAATCCCTGAACCGATCTCCTGCGCCTGCGCGTCCTCCGCGGAGCGAAGCGCGTCCGCGATCAGCCGTTCCGCGAAGCCCTCCGGAATGATGTTCTTCACTCTCTGCCCTATGAGTTCATCGCGGCTGTACCCGAACTCTTTCTCTGCCCGAACATTCAGCAGAACGATCTCTCCGCCCTGGTTGAC
>Ga0182018_10004075_pt1 | contig 12559 bp, 7 predicted proteins | sample 812P2MmetaG_FD_120490 | JGI IMG/M metagenome (GOLD analysis project Ga0182018, IMG submission 120490) | Permafrost microbial communities from Stordalen Mire, Sweden - 812P2M metaG | ecosystem: Environmental > Terrestrial > Soil > Wetlands > Permafrost | place: Sweden: Stordalen | collected...
GGCAAGGCTAGGACCGTGTCGTGCAGGGAATGCAGGATCTTCGGCATCGAACCGCCAGGCAAATCGGTGCGTCCAATGGAGCCTGCGAAGAGTGTGTCTCCGGCAATCAGTTTCTTGTCGGCAGCGAAGTAGAGGCAGATGCTGCCCTCGGTGTGGCCCGGCGTGTGCAGGATGCCGGCGGTGAGCGATCCCGCGGTGACGGTTTCTCCGGTGGTGACGCTGCGGTCGATTTCTACCTTTCCCGGAGAAACCACGCCGATCCACGCGGCTTGCGCGTCGAGCATTTTCAGAAGGGCGTAGTCGTTCTGGTTGAGGAGGATGGGAGCGCCGGTGGCGGCGCGGAGCTTCATGGCCCCTCCGACGTGGTCGATGTGGGCGTGGGTGATGACGATTTGCTTGACCTGGAGATCATGTTTGCGGATGAGCGCGAGAACTTCTTGAAGGTCGTCGCCCGGGTCGATGACCATGGCTTCGCGGCTGGTTTCGTCGCCGATGACGGAGCAGTTGCAGCGTAGCGGACCGACGGGAAGGATTTCGTGAATCATGGGTCTATTGTAGTCAGTACCGAGTAGCCTGTACCGAGTTGTACCTTTGGCGGCGCTATCTCATCGCCACTTGCCGCGGGAGGCACGCTGGGGAGACAATACGGGCCGCGTGATGGGGGAGGGCTCTGTGGCAGCAAAATATCGGCAGCACGGTTATCAGGACCGGGATCACGAGGCGCGCAAAGGATCGTTCGAGAAATCCGGCGCGGCACCCCCGAAGAAAGACAATACTTTTGGCCCAAGACCGGTGAATTTGCCGGGCACGCACGCGGTTTCACGATGCACGCAGTGCGGCACAGTTTTGCCGGGGATGCCGCCTACGGGGCAGTGCCCCAAGTGCGGGTTTGAACTGCATTCCTGCAAGCAGTGCACTTATTTCGATCCGGGGAGCCGGTTTGAGTGCATGCTGCCGATAAAGGAGCGCATTCCGAAAAAGGATGCGCGCAATGAGTGCGCGTTGTTTGAGATTCGTGTGACCAGGGAAAAGGAAACGTCGACGCCTGCCAGTTCGCGGCCCAATGACGCCCGGCAGGCGTTTGAGAATTTGTTCAAGAAGTAACGGCAAAAGCGATAACCACAGGTGGGCAGTGAGGTTCACCGAGAATCCCTATAGCACCCTCAGTGGCGGGCAAAGCAAAACCAGCGTTGCTTCGCTCCGCCGACAGCCGTCCCCACACCAGGCAAAAACGGCACCGTCAAACCACGCTAGAGCCTACGGTTTTTGCGTCGGCCTTATCAGGATTTCACTGACGAATGACTGCGGGGCTTGGGTAACGAGCATGGCTACGGCGTGAGCGACGTCGTCGGGGCGCAGCATTTTCTTAACGTCTTTTCCGGTGTGCGGGCCGAGCTCGGTTTCGGTTGAGCCCGGGCAGATTGCGGCTGCGCGAATGTTGTGGGGACGCAGTTCTTCCGCGATGGAGTATGTCAGACCGTTGAGTCCCCACTTGGAGGCTGCGTAGGCTGCGCCCCTGGGGAGCGCGTTTTTTCCGGACAGGGAAGAGATGTTGATGATGTGTCCGGAACGAGCGCGAATCATCAGAGGAACAAAGGCGCGGAGGGAAAAATAAACGCCCCTTAAGTTGGTATTGAGAATGAGCTCCCAGTCCTCGGGCGGAAGTTCGTGCAAAAGTTTGGTGAATCCGCCGACCCCGGCATTGTTCACGAGGATGTCAAGGCGACCGAAGGTGCTGTCGACACGGGCCGCGGCATATTCGAGTTGATGGAGCAAGGTGACGTCGCAGGGGATGACTTCGGTTTTGCCGCCTGCGCCGAGAATCGCCTGCGCCGTGGAGTCGAGCGCGGACTGCGTGCGTCCGCAGAGCACAGCGGTGGCGCCAAGTTTTGCCAGCTGGCGCGCAATGGCAGCGCCGATTCCGCGGCCCGCCCCGGTGATGACTGCGACTTGCCCGATCAGAGGCTGCCCGGTGTCCATATAAAAGGCCCTCCCGCCAGTCGATTCGATGCGGCCGAGTAGATCAGAAACATCCGGCGCGTCCGCTATCCGCATCTTAGCAATAAATGGGAGGGCGATTGGGAACTTGCTTGCCTTCGGCGGAAGAGGTACTTATAATCCGGCAACCGGGAAAAAGGGTTAGGCGCCTTTGCCTCCAGCCCGTTACTTTTTTTTCCCGGCGCCCTGCCAGGAAGCCGGGCATTCCAAAGCAGGATCCGGACGCAAAGCGGTCCAGACGGAATGCAGTTGCTGCTAGTTTAAGGAACACGTTTCCCAAAAAAGCTAGTTTCCGATGTTCCAAGGAGCCATACTGATGAAAAAGATTCTGCTTACGGTTGTGCTTGGGGTTGCGGCGGTCGCGGTGGCACTGAATACTGCGCAGCCGGCTCCGGGACAATCGGCCACCCCGTCCCCGCAGGGACAAACACCGGCTCAGGGGCAACCCGCAACCACGCCCGCTCAGGGACAGCCCGCCGCGGCCCCTGTGATCAAGGATCCGGCGGAGTACAACGCCTACGTAGCCGCGGTGCAGGCGACAGATCCCAATGCGAAGATCAGCGGTCTGGAAGCGTTTCTCAACCAATATCCCAACAGCGTCATGAAGAATCAGGCGCTCGAAATTCTGATGCAGACCTACCAGCAGGCGGGTAACGCTAAGAAAACGATGGACACGGCCACAAAGCTGGTAACGGCAGACTCGTGTAACGTGCGCGCGCTGGCGCTGTTGGCGTACTTTGATCGGGTAATGGCCCAGGGCGGAGATCCGAACGCCAAGCAGATGCTCGAAGACGGCAAGAAATACGGCCAGCAGGGACTCGATTGCATGCCGAAGTTCGCCAAGCCGGACGGTACTTCGGACGCGGACTTTCAGAAGACAAAGGACCAGATGACCGCGATTTTCAATGCGGCCATCGGAATCGCGGCACTGCAGGACAAAGATTACACAACGGCAGTGCCGGCTTTACGAAAGGCGGTGGATGCGAATCCAACCGATTTTAGCGTGGTGTATCCCCTGGCCCTGGCCTATCTAGGGCAGACGCCGCCCGACTCTCAAAATGGGATCTGGTTTGCGGCGCGTGCGGCGGCAGTGGCTCCGGCGGCGCCGCAAGCGCAGATTGAGAAATACGCACGCTCGCAGTACGTGAAATTTCACGCGGCGGACGACGGCTGGGCGGAATTGCTGGCTGCGGCCAAAGCCAACGGTCCACAGGTTCCGATCAAGCCCGCACCTTCGCCGGCAGAGCAAGCGCACAGCATGATTCTGGCAACACCTCCGGACAAAATGGACTTCGCCACCTGGGAGTTTGTGCTGACCAGCGGCAGCCAGGAGGATCAGGACACGGTGTGGAATGCTATTAAGGGCAAGGCGGTGCAGATGAATGGCACGATTATCAGCACCACTCCGACCGAGTTCATGATCGCGGGCAGTTCCGATGACATCGACGCGAAGAAGGCCGACATCACTCTGAAGTTCGCGGACAAGGTTCCGGTCAGGCTGATTCCGAAAGACGGAGCCAGCTTCGACTTCCAGGGCGAACCGGCATCGTACACCCCGAACCCCTTCATGATGGTGATGGAGAAGGGAACACTGCTGAGGCAAAAGGCGGCGCCGAAACCGCCGGTGCACCACAAGGCGGCCGCCCAGTAACGGATGGCTTCGATCTGCAAAAAGGCAGCCGCCAGGGCTGCCTTTCGTGGTTACGCGTCGGATCACCGGCAGCGAAGCTGCGAGCAGCAGGTGCTTGCGCCGTCGCGCGGCTTTCGCCACGGGTCAGCGTCCGATCCCGTAACGTCCTATCTTTTATTGGGCGACCTTTTTAAAGGGCGACCTTTAACGAACAATCCTTAACGAACGATCTTTTTTTCCAAGGTGACAGCTCGGGTACTGCGGGGCGGGCGTTTCACGCCATCGCGCAGTTGGCGCACGTCAATCTTCAACTCGTTGATGGTGCGGCTGAGCGTGTTGCGATGCATGCCCAATTCTCGCGCTGCGCGACATTGGTTACCCTTGTTCTCCTGGAGCACGGTCAGGATGAAGCGCTTCTTAAACTCGCGCACTCCTTCGGAATAAAGAATATTGCTTCTGTACATTTGCAGGATCAGTGCTTCCAGTTGATCTTTCACGATGCGTCTCTCTTTTACTATGAATTTTCACTGCACCGCGACCTATTTCGGCGGGGAAGCAGGGGAGCCGGTGAACTTCTGCGGAGCCTGATGGACTAGATCCAAACCCTGATAGAAACGAGCGCGCAGCTCGGAGGGAGCCAGCCAGATCGCCGCCCGCCCCATAACCAGGAAGTAGGGCGCCAGTTGCGAATTCTGCAGGAGCTTCGAAGTTGGCTCGAACGCCGTCATACCCATCAGGATCACCGCCACCATCAACCCGCCCTTCAGCAGTCCCAGAATCGCCCCAAGGAAACGGTCAAAACCGCTGAGGCCGGATTCCTTCATCACCCAGCGAGCGACCCTGGCGGCCAGGCCGAACAGGAGCACGATGGCAAAAAAGATGACGAGGAAGCCAATAATCTCAGCCAGCCACTCATTCTTCAAGAACCTCTCGAACCACTCCGCCAGGCTGTGGTACTGCCAGGCAGCCACGATGTAGCCCGCGATCAGTCCCGCCATAGTGAGGGCCTCGGAAAAGAAGCCCTGCATGGCGGCCGTGACGACGTTTAGCAGCACCACGGCACAAATGATCCAGTCCGCCAGGGTCATAGAGTGCTCCTGCCGGTGGAGATGGTAGCAGACACCCGGTTACACATCCAGCTTGTGACCCGTAAGCTGGAAATATGCCTCAAGGTACTTTTCACTGGTGTGAATGGCCACGTCTGGCGGCAGAGCCGGCGCCGGCGGTTGCTTGTTCCATTGAATTTGCTCGAGGTAATCGCGAACGTATTGCTTGTCGTACGAGTCCTGCGGCCGTCCCGGAGCGTACTTGTCAGCGGGCCAGAAGCGGGACGAATCTGGAGTGAGGACTTCGTCGGCCAGAGTGATTCCCTTGGCGGTTCGTCCAAATTCAAACTTGGTGTCGGCGATGATGATGCCGCGCTGACGGGCATAGGCTGCGGCCTTCTTGTAGACGCGCAACGTGAGATCACGAAGATGACTGGCGGTTTCGACCCCGACAACCTGGCACATCTCGTCGAAGGAAATGTTCTCGTCATGGCCGGTCGTCGCTTTAGTGGACGGCGTGAAGATGGGCTCAGGGAAGGCGTCGGATTCCTTCAGGCCCGCTGGAAGCGGGATGCCAGAAACCGCGCCGGTGGCCTTGTATTCCTTCCAGGCGGAGCCGGAGATGTAGCCGCGCACCACGCATTCGACCGGGAACATTTCTGCGCGCTGCACCAGCATCGAGCGTCCACGCAATTGGTCGGCGTATTTGCGAATCGCGGGTGGGTATTGGTCCACATCCGCGGTGATCAGATGGTTGGGGACGATGTCGGCAAGATAATCGAACCAGAACAAGGAAAGCTGGCTGAGGACGTGCCCCTTCTGGGGAATGCCGGTGGCCAGAATGTAGTCGAAGGCGGAGATGCGATCGGTGGCGACAAAAAGCAGTTGCTGGTCGCCGACGCTATACACGTCGCGCACCTTGCCGCTGGCGTGGAGCTGGAGATCGTGGAAGTCAGTTTGTAACAGGACGGAGTCGAGAAGGTCGGAGCTCATGGTGAAATTTTACAGGTAAGAGGCGAGGCGTATTCTAGCTGCTCAGAAAAAATTGTCAACGATTCTGATCACATGCCGAACTCCCCAGTGACACCAGAACATTCGAAAACTATTGACAGCAAACGGATGACCAAGAAGGACGACTGGACAAGGCCTGCGGCTGCGTCTGCTTGTGGAAAAACTGAGGACGGGAGTGGATAACGTGGATGAAGCAGCTCTCGGCCACTCACCCGAAAGAGCCGCTGCGGCACCCGCCCTGGTAAAAAGATGCGACTCATTTCCGAGGCACGGGAGTTCTTGGTGGCACCAATGTCATGATCCCGCAGGATCACAAATGCAACCGTAAGACCTAGGCCGACTACAACTGCGGCGTAGAAAGGCGCTAAAGGCGCTAAGCCGCACCCTCCAGTGGGCACGAAGAACCCAACAATAACAATGTTGATCGAGAGAGCGATGCAGGTGATCAAGATCGGGGCATGCTTGCTCCCTCGGGCCATTCCATAAGTGCCCGAGAACGCCGCAATGAAACCTATCGCTTCGAAGGTGGGGAAGGCGTAAATCGCCAGTACTGCGTCACCCTGTTCCGTTGTGGGGTTGCCGTGGGGTCCCCCTAAGACCGCTGGAGACTAGTCCTGAGATGACACTCCGGCTAGGGTGGCGATGGAGAACAAACGCCACCCCGCACAAGTTCGAAGCTACGCTAGGCAGATTCTAACGATGATCACTGTGCCCCAATTCCAACCTTGATCAGGAATGCTTCTCAAGATACGCCGAAACGTACCGAGACCAGCTTCGAGACGCCGGGTTCCTGCATGGTCACGCCATAGAGCACTGGCGCGATGCTCATGGTCTTCTTGCTGTGGGTGATAAGCACGAACTGGGTTTGCACGCTCATTTCTCTGACTAGTTCGGTGAAGCGGCCGATGTTGGCTTCGTCGAGCGGAGCGTCGACTTCATCGAGGATGCAGAATGGGCTGGGCGCGTATTGGAAAATGCCGACCAGCAGGGCAAGAGCGGTCAGCGCCTTTTCGCCACCGGAGAGTAAGAGCACGCTCTGCAGGCGCTTGCCCGGAGGCGAGGCGACCACGTCGATGCCGCTCTCGGCGCTGTTTTCTTCGTCGGTCAGCTTCATGAAAGCGTGGCCGCCGCCGAACAGCTTCTTGAAGGTGGCCTGGAAGTTCTCGTTGATCCTGGCGAAAGCTTCCTCAAACTTCTGGCGCGAGATTTGATCGATCTCGCGGATGGTGGCGGTGGTGTTTTCGATCGACGAGATCAGGTCTTTGCGCTGGGTTTCGAGGAAAGCATGGCGCTCGGCGGTCTCTTTGTATTCTTCGAGAGCCATCATGTTGACCGGACCCATGGCTTCGAGCCGGGCGCGCAGCTCGCGATAGAGCTGGTCTTCGGCGGCGAGTTGTTCGCCGGTGACCCGGGCCAGCGCTGTGTCCGTCATCAATTCGGCACGCTCGACGCCGAGTTCGGTGATGCAGGTTTCGGACATATACTGCTCGTCGGATTCGAGTTTGGCGGCGGCGGCGGACAATTCGCCACGGCGGTCGCGAGCCTGATCGAGAAGCAGGCGGCTGTTGCGCAGGTGTTCATCGATTTCGGTCAGGCGCGCGCGCAGTTGCTCGGTTTCAAATTGCAACAGGCCTTCGCGGGTTTGGGCGGCGTTGCGCTCGGCTTCGAGGTCGGCGGCATGCTCCCCCAACTGCTCGTTTTCCTGTTCGCGCTGCAGCTTTTCCGCGCCTGCCGCTTCGATTTGCGAGGCCAAAGCATGGACGCGCTCATCCATTTCTGAGCATAGCGATTCAATCCGTTCGAGAACCGCGGCTGCCGAACGATGGCGCTCTTCAAGAGTGGCCACGCGGGCCGCGTGCTGAGAGCTCGTCTGGGCAGATTCCTCGCGGCGCCGACGCAGAGCGGTCAGCGATTCCTGTGCCGCCGCGATCTGCTGTTCGAGTTGAATGCGCTGCAGTTCCAGTGTCTCGATTTCCGACTGCCGGGCGCAAAGAATGCCTTCCTGCTCGGTCCGCTCGGAAGCCAGCCGCTGTAGTTCGAGTTGAGCAACGCTCAAGCGTTCGCCTACCCGGGTCATCTCTGAATCGAGCTGTTGCAGCAGGTGGCGCGAGGTCATGGCCTGATGTTCGGCTTCGCGTTTCTCGCCGTCCAGGCGATCGAGCAGGGAAGAGAGTTCCTTGATTTCGCGGCCTAAACTGAGCACGCGCATTTCTTCATCGCGCAGGGCACGTTCCAGATCTTCCAGCTGGCGCAAAACTTCGCGCAATTCGCGCTTCATCGAAAGAGGGCCTTCGGAGCGCTGCTTGCCGCCGGTGACGGTCACGTTGTGGAAGCACTCGCCGGCCTGCGAAAGGAAGAAGGCGTCAGGATTTTCGAGCGCCAGGCCACGAGCGACGTGAGCTTGGGGAACGATGTAGCCGTCGCGCAGCTTCGGCAGGATCACCTCCAGCGATTTGCCGAAGCCGTCGAGCACGCGGATGGTGTTCTTCAGGGGAACGATCTGCGCCGCGGGCGGGGCGCAGTGCGCGGCTTCGTCGAGCACGAAGGAAAATTTGGCTTGCGAATCTTCGGGATGGACGAGGAAGGTGGCGCGGCCATCGACGCCGGTGCGCAGCATGCGCAAGCCTTCGTCCGCGGCGTCCCAGGATTTCACCACGACGTAATTCAGTTCGTCGCGCAGGAAGTCTTCGACTACGCGCTCGTAGCGCGGCTCCACTTCGAGGAAGTCGGCAAGCACGCCAACCGGGGCGAGGCCTCCGTGCATGACGCCGGATTGAAAGAGGCGGCGAACGGACTCGGTGGAATATCCGTGCTCGGCGATGACCGCATCGAGGGAGCCTTTCCTGCCGAGCGCGGTCGCGTACTGGGCGCGGAGAACGTCGAGGTTCGTCTTGCAACGAGTTTCTTCGAGTTTTTTCTGTTCAAGGAGACGCCGCAGTTGGCTGATCTGTTCAGTGATGCCGCTCATGCGCTGAGTGACACTCTCAAATTCGAGGGCGAGTTGGCCGCGCTGCCCTCCGAAGGCGTCGACTTGAGTGTTTGCGTTGGCAATCTCGGTCTGAAGACGGCGGGCGTCGCGGTCGGCACCGGCCAGACGTTCTTCGGCTTGCGCGAGTTGATTACGCAGGCGCGACGCGGAGGAGACAGTGTCGAAAATTGCGACGCGCGATTCTTCCTGCTGGCGCTCGATCTCGGCGAGACCGGCAGCGGCGGCAGCGGCGTCCTGCTGGCAGAGGGCGAGAGAGCTTTGCGCGGCGCCCAGGTCGGCAGCGGCGGATTCGAGAATCTGACGGTTGGATTCGCGTTCGGATTCGAGGGCGGTGAGGCGGTGACGAGCCTGTGCCAATTCGGCCTCGTGGGAGGCGACCCGAACCAGCAACTCGGCGCAGCGCTCTTCGTTGTGGCGCCGTCGGGCGTGGGCGCGGTCGATTTCGAGGGCGATCTGGCTGATGCGGTCACGGTTGTCGCGCAGTTCGGCGTCGATGGTATAGCCACGTTGCGTGCGTTCGGCGTGTTCGGCTTCGAGTAGCTGCACGGCCTCGGTATGCTGCTGCATCTTTTCGGTGAGGGCATTGAGCTGCGCGTCGAGTTCGGCGCTCTCCTGCTCGATGGCGGCGAACCGGCTGGCCAGAACCAGGTGCAGCTTGGCGCGCATTTCTTCGCGCAGGCGCGCATAGCGCTCAGCTTTGGAGGCTTGGCGCTTCAGCGAATTCATCTGGCGCGTGACTTCGTCGAAGATGTCGTTGATGCGGGAGAGGTTCAGCTTGGCGTCTTCGAGGCGAGCCTCGGCTAGGCGCTTCTTGGTTTTGAATTTCGTGATTCCCGCGGCTTCTTCGAGAATTGCGCGGCGGTCGGTGGGACGGCTGCTCAGAATCTGACCGATGCGCCCCTGCTCGATGAGAGCGTAGGACTCCGGGCCAAGGCCGGTGCCCATGAACAATTCCTGGATGTCGCGGAGGCGGCAGAGTTTACCGTTCAGCAGATATTCGCTGTCGCCGGAGCGAAACAGGCGGCGCGTGACCACGATTTCCCCGGAGCGAAATTGCTGCTGGTTGAACTTGCGGCGGCGGATCTTGAGAACAACGTCCGGAGCGGCGATACCGATGGACGCGGCGGTCGGCGGCGCGGTAACGTTGTGCGCGGGCAGGGCGAAGATTGGTTCGTCCTCGGGAAAAGCCACGGCGATGGTGTTGACTTTCGAGCGAGGGACTTCGACTTCTTCGGTCTTGCCGGGCTGGGCATCTTCTACAGCTTGGTCGGTGGCGGCGGCAGCTCGGGCGCGGATCGAGGCTTCGTCCCAGTCGTCAGAGATGTTGGATTCGGAAAGATCGTCCCGAATGTCGATCTCGGTAGGCGCGCCGGCGTCGGCGCCGTTGCAGACTTCGGGGTCGATCAGCGTCAGCGACACTTCGGCCATGCCGGTCGGCTTGCGGTCACGCGTGCCGGCGAAGATGACGTCTTCCATGCGCGAGCCGCGCAGGGTTTTGGCCGACTGCTCGCCCAGCACCCAGGAAATGGCGTCGGAAATGTTTGATTTTCCGCAGCCGTTGGGGCCGATGATCGCCGCCACACCGTCCCCGTGGAACTTGAGTTCGGTGCGGTCGCAGAACGACTTGAACCCGAGAATCTGAAGCCTCTTCAGTTTGAGCAACGTGAACTCCTTACAACGAGTGGCCAGTTGTCAGTGGCGAATGGCCGGTCGTTTGGCCTCGCGTTGGCGTGCCGATGGCCTGGGCAGGCGTGTTTACTAACCGGATTCCTCTCCTCGGTTCGATGCATGCTTCGGTTCCTTCCGCGCCAGTTTCCCGCGACATTCTCAGCCCAGGCTGGATAGGGCGGGCACAAAGTTAAGCTACTGTAACGGTGAAATTGGGGCGGGGTCAAGCAATATAACACCATATATGGTATGGGCTTAAGAGCGACCGCGCTGGGTTGCACACACATTGCAGCACTTGAATGGTTTTTGGGTGGAGTAGAAAAGGAGGTGGGAGCGTCGCGAGAGCAAGGTAAGGCTAGCTCAAATCGAAGCAGAAGCAAAGCGAAAATCGCTTCGCCAGGTTTGCGGGAAGAAGTTTGCGGGAAGAAGGAAGACGCAGGCGAGCTCGTCCGCGCCACACCCGACGCCTCGCTGCGCTGGACAGCCGAGGCGGCTGTCCCCCCCCACAATTCTTTTCCTGGGGCCTACTTTCCTCCCAGCTTTTCGAAGAATCTGCAGATGGTTTCGATCCCGCGATGGAAGTTGGGGATGTGGAATTTTTCGTTGGGAGCGTGGAGGTTATCGTCGGGCAGGCCGAAGCCCATCATTACGCTGGGAATTTTCAGGACGTCCTGGAAGTCGGTGACAATTGGGATGGAGCCGCCGCTGCGGATGAAGACTGTTTCTTTCTTGAATGTATCGTGCAGGGCTTCGGTGGCGGCTTTGATGTAGCGGTTGTCGGTACCAACTACGCAGGCCGGGCCCTTGCTCCAGACTTTGATCTTCGTCTCGATGCCTTTGGGAGTCAGCTTCTTCACGAAGGCTGAGTACTTCTTGAAGACGTCGTCCGGATCCTGGTTGGGAACAAGGCGCATGGAAACCTTGGCTTGCGCTTTCGCGGGAATTACGGTTTTGGCGCCGGGGGCGGTGAATCCTCCGGGCATGCCGTGGACTTCGAGCGTAGGGCGCGCCCAGGTGCGGTAGAGAACTGAGTAGCCGGGTTCACCGGTGAGGACTTTCGATCCAACTTCAGTCTTGCGGTAGTGCTCTTCGTTGAAGGGCAGGCGCTTCCAGGCTTTGAGTTCTTCGTGGGTCGGAGCCTTGACGCCTTGGTAGAAACCGGGGATCAGGACTTTGCCTTTGGAATCTTTTAGTTTGCTGATGATTTCGATCAAGGCGAAGAAGGGATTCGGAGCGGCGCCGCCGTACATGCCGGAGTGCAGATCGGTCTTGGCGCCGACCGCTACGATTTCTGTATAGACGAGGCCGCGCAGGCCGACGCACAGCGTGGGGAGATCAGGCGCGAACAGTTCCGTGTCGCAGACCAGGGCGAAATCGGCTTTCAGCTTGGTCTTCTGCTTCCGGATATATGCGGCGATGGATTCGCCACCGACTTCTTCTTCGCCTTCGAAAATGATTTTCACGTTCACGGGCAGTTTTCCGCCGCCGCTCTCGAGGAGAGATTCGAGCGCTTTGACTTCCATCCAGAGCTGACCTTTGTCATCGACGGCGCCGCGGGCGTAGATGTTGTTGTTACGCTCGGTGGGCTCGAAGGGCGGCGTGTGCCATTCCTCGAGCGGCTCGGCCGGCTGGACGTCGTAGTGGGCATAGCAGAGGACGGTGGGTTTGCCGGCGGCGTGAAGCCAGTCGGCGTAAATGAGGGGATGTCCCTTAGTGGAGATGACCTCGACATTCTCCATGCCGATGCGGCGCAGTTCGTTGGCCACGTAGGCGGCGGCTTTTTCTATGTCGGGCTTGTGCTCTTCGAGGGTACTGACGCTGGGGATGCGGAGAAGATCTTTCAGTTCGTTTAGAAAACGTGGCTGATTATTGCGGGCAAAATCGAGTGCGGAGGAAGCCATAGGATGATCCTTTCTCACGAAGAAACTAGAACAGCTAGAAAATGGCCCGGCTGTGGAATCGCAACAGTATATCGCGACAAGAATGCGAGATGGGACCGCCAAAGCATGGGTAGCGGGGCTGCGTAAATTTATTTTCTTGCCCACAGAAGCCAAAGCCCAAGCAGGGTCCACCTGTGAGTACACATTCTTGTAGACAGGAAATGCTGCCTTAAGTTCGGTCAACTCGGCGGACTGATCAAACCGGTTTGTCCGGTGCAATTTTCTCTGATAGAGACCGTCATTGTACAACTCCCGGCAAACATCGAGAGTGCGGGCA
>Ga0182018_10004076_pt1 | contig 12559 bp, 6 predicted proteins | sample 812P2MmetaG_FD_120490 | JGI IMG/M metagenome (GOLD analysis project Ga0182018, IMG submission 120490) | Permafrost microbial communities from Stordalen Mire, Sweden - 812P2M metaG | ecosystem: Environmental > Terrestrial > Soil > Wetlands > Permafrost | place: Sweden: Stordalen | collected...
CACCGCCGAGAGGCACAGTTGCGGGCTGCGGATGCTGGCGAATGCGGATGTGCGCGCTCCTCCGAAGCGCGCGTCAGGAGGACTGCGTTTCCCCTTGACAAAGACTTACATGGATGTCGGCAAGACGCTATCCAGAAACGGCTTTGTGGGAAATCAACTGCAATCTCCCCCACACCGACTTCTGGCCCGGAATGCTCAAGAATAGCAATGATTCCTAATAGCTTTTGCCGGATCGATCTTCGGACCCAACGCATCCTGAATAGCATCCATAGTCTCCATGAGAGCGCCTTGCGATGAAGCCGTAATCCGATCAGGGGGTCGCGAAGTCCCGTGTGGAGAAAGAACCAGACCATGGATTCTCACTGCAACGATTCTCGGTTCCAGCATGGCATTCATCGACAGTACAGTCGTCAACGTCGCTCTGCCCGCGATGCAGGGTAGCTTTCACGCGACAGTGGTGGATGTGCAATGGGTGGTCGAGTCTTATGGTCTGTTTCTGGGTGCGCTGATTCTCGTCGGGGGCTCCTTGGGCGACCTGTTTGGGCGCCGTACGATCTACGTGGTGGGCGTGGCCATCTTCGCGGTTGCATCCGCCGGTTGCGGCTTTGCTTCGAACATTCATCAGTTGATCGTCGCCAGGAGTATTCAAGGAGTAGGAGCTGCTCTCCTGGTGCCCGGAAGTCTCGCGATTATCAGTACGTCCTTCGACGAAAAGAGTCGTGGGCAAGCGATCGGCACGTGGTCGGGCTCTACAGCGATCACCACCGCGATTGGGCCCGTTCTTGGCGGTTGGCTGGTTGAGCATGCCTCCTGGCGCTGGGCGTTCTTCATCAATCTTCCGATTGCAGCGTCCGTGATAGCGATTTCACTTTGGCGAATTCCGGAAAGCCGCCCGACCGCTGGACGCATCGACTGGATTGGAGCACTCTTTGCCACACTAGGACTCGGCGGCTTGGTGTACGGCTTCCTCGAGTCAGTGAACCTGGGCTGGACGAATCGCTTGGTCTTCGGAAGTTTGATTGTTGGATTCGGGGGTCTTATCACATTCGTTTTCGTCGAAGCGCGCCTTCCTTCTCCGATGGTGCCGCTCACGCTGTTCCGTTCCCAGAGGTTTAGTGGTGCGAACCTGCTTACGTTCCTCTTGTACGCAGCGGTTGGAATTTTCTTTTTCTTGTTCCCTTTGAATCTGATCCAAGTCCAAAGGTATTCCCCAACCGCAGCCGGTATTGCGATCCTTCCCTTTATTCTGCTGATGTTCCTTCTTTCGCGCTGGGCGGGCGGACTCGTTGCCCGCTATGGCTCGAGAGTTCCGCTAATGGTTGGCCCTCTTATTGCCGCAATCGGTTTCGCTCTCTTCTATGTGCCTACCGTTGGGGATAGCTATTGGAAGTCGTTTTTCCCGGCGATCATGGTCCTGGGATTTGGGATGGCGGTCACCGTCGCTCCTCTCACCACCGTGGTTATGAATTCGGTAAAGGAAGATTCAGCGGGCACGGCTTCCGGAATCAACAATACAGTGGCACGGGTAGCAGGGGCACTCGCTATTGCGGTGCTTGGAATTGTAATGGTGAAGGCGTTTAGTTTTCGACTAGATCGGGGTTTGGCTGGCCTCTCCTTGCCGTCTTACATTCGACAGGAGGTGCAAGCGAACGAGATTAAGCTCGCCGGCTTACAACTGCCCGCTGGGCTTGATCCGACTGCGAACGCCGCCATCCAGGAGTCCGTGAGGGAAGCGTTCGTATATGGATTCCGAATCGTCATGTCGATTTGCGCAGGCCTGTCTCTGGCAAGTGCTGCCGTCGCATGGCTCATGATTCCGCCGGAACATGATCGCCCTAGGTTGCCCGCGGACTCCTCATCTTAGGGCGCACGCCCAAGCAATGTCTTCTGCGTTGTGGCGAGCCGGGCTTGGAGGGAACTCCGGGTTGGATCGGCGTTGGCGCATGCACGCTTCCTCCAAGCCGACTTCTAGCCCGGGATAATTTCCGGTTAGCCGGCCTTCAGCGGCGATCCCGAACCTTTACGACGTGGGCGGAGATCACTTGCGTCATGCGCCTGATCAGTATTGATCAAAGCCGACTCGGTGGATGTCAATAAGTTGAGTCATCCTCCCGGGTGAAGAACCTTATGAAGGCTCACATCGTCGCCATCGCTGCTCCTCAAACTGCGGAAGACAATCGTCGATAAGATGGTCAATATCCCGAGAGCAATGAGAGCCTTATGGATTCCATGAATCATTTCGGTCGGATCGGAGTGCGTGCTGGGAATGAAAAACGCTGTGGCTAGCCCCGCTGCCGCTACGCCGAAGCTGATCGACATCTGCTGCGCGGTGCTCGCGATGGAACTTGCGCTGCTGGCATCTTCTTCCGCGATGTCAGCAAATACAAGCGTATTCATGCTCGTGTATTGCAGCGACGTGAACGCTCCATAGAGGAAAGCCTCCAGCACGATGGCCCAAACAGGCGTTCGCAGACCGATCGTTGCAAATACCATCAGAAGGACACCGAGAATTAACGTGTTGGAGATGAGGACGCCACGATACCCGATACGACGCAGAATTCGTGGCATTATTGCTTTCATGCTCATGGAGGCGATTGCTTGGGGCATGACGAGCAGACCGGACTGGATCGGGGTGAAGCCCAGGCCTACCTGATAGAGGAGCGGCAGGAGAAATGGCACTCCCCCGATTCCAAGACGAGTGAAGAAGCTGCCGCTTACGGCGGCGCGGAACGTGCGAATGCTGAATAGTCTGAGCTTCAGCAAAGGGAATGGAAGATTGCTCCCGTGGATTCCGTATCCGGCAAGCAAAGCAACGGAAAGCACCAGCAATCCGGACATCGCGCCTGCGCTCAGAGTGTGCTCGCCGAATATCTCCAGCACATAAGACAGTAATGCGACCCCAGAACCGAAGAGGATGAGCCCGACGACATCGAGGGGAGGGGTCCGTTCTTCGCGGTAGTCCGGCAAATGCAGATAAACGAGGACCAAGCCCGTGAGTCCAATTGGAATATTAAGGAAGAAAATGACGCGCCAGTGAAGATACCCGACGATGAGACCTCCGGCGATGGGTCCGAGCATCGGCGCCACTAGGGCTGGTATAGAAACAAAGCTCATGGTGCGCAGAAGATCTGACTTGGCAAATGCTCGCACCAAGGTGAGCCGGCCCACCGGCACCATCATCGCCCCGCCGCATCCTTGCAGGATGCGACAAGCGACCAGCAAGTGGATGTTGCTTGATATTCCGCACAAAAAAGATCCGAGGGTGAATAGACCAATCGCAGATGCGAATACACGACGGGTCCCGAACCGGTCCGCCATCCAGCCACTGATTGGGATAAAGACCGCCAGGCTGAGCGTATAGCTCGCCAGCACCGCCTTCATGCTGAGGGGAGCGACGCCGAGGGCAGAAGAGATGGCGGGCACGGCCGTATTGAGAATCGTTGTATCCAGCGACTCCATAAAAAAGGCGACAGCAACGAGCCACGGTAGGAGCCGTTTGGAGGCCTCTGAGGGATCGGATGAAGATGGAGGAGCGATCAACGGGCCGGCTCGGTTCATACGTAGGAAACTGCGGGAAGCTTCTCCACCTCGAACATGTTAGCCGATGTGTCCGACCCATGGTTTCTTATGTACGGGTGTTCCGCTAACAGCTAACCCCGGGTTAGTCGGACAACTGGAAGCTATCCAGAAACGCTCTTGTCTCATTGGCTGGTCGGATCGGAGAGTGCAGATGACAGACATCTCTAATTTCTTGAGCGGCGCTCATAGTGCCACCTTTGCCCATCTCGCACGCTGTGCGCTGCGATTCTCTTGCCGCCGGCTGCGGAGATCGTTCGCTTCGGTTTCTCCGCTTGCTTCTGCTTTGCCCAACGCGCTTTCTGCGAGGCTGATCTTCTTTCGAGCAGCAGCCGATAGGGTTACCGTCGATGAGGGAATGCTCGATTGGCAAAGCGGATGTAGAATGGCTGGGCGTTCGAAGTCAAGACAAATCTGCTCAAGTCTTAACCATGACTGTGCCGGCTGACTCAGCGCAAAGTCGTCGCCACCACGCACTTCCCAACGCTGGCTCTTGGGGGTTGACCCAGCGACCCGGCCTCATCCTCGAACTGGCCTCTATTCTAGCAATCGGTGTTGTGGCATCTCAATCCATGGCTCAAACTTCCGCCCCGAGCGGTATCTCTCTGCCCACCGAACTGCGGGTCCAGTCCCCCGGTTGGTGGCCCACGAAAGGGGAGGCCCCACGCGATGCCTATGTGGGCGCGGCCTCTTGCGCAAAGTGCCACACTTCCAAGGCTGCGACGCAGCAAACCAACGCCATGGCGCAGGCCGCAATTCGAACCGCAGACGCGGAGATAATGCACCAGCATGACCACCTGGCCCTTCGCCTTGGCCCATACAATGAGGAGATCGTGACCAAGGGCGAGAAAAGCGTTTTAACGGTTAGCGATGAGGCGGCGTCCCTCTCCGCGGACTTGCTTTGGGCATTCGGTGTCGGCCATATGGGTCAAACCTATGTCTACGAGAAAAACGGGAGCTTCTACGAAAGCCATCTCAGTTTTTTTGCTTCTTCCCAAGACCTGAACGTCACTCCGGGCCAGTCGCTTGCCACCCCCGGCAGCCTTGATAGCGCTGCCGGACGCCGCATGCCTCCTGCCGAGACCCGTCGGTGTTTTGGCTGCCACACAACCGCTTCCGTAACTGGGAATCAGTTTGATCCAAAGGCCGCGATCCTCGGCGTCACCTGCGAAGCCTGCCACGGACCCGGAGCCAACCACGCAGCGGCGATGAAATCGGGAATGCAGGAGGAGGGCGTGGACCTGGTCATGAATCCCAGCCGGCTGGATCCAGTCGCTTCTGTGGACTTCTGCGGCTCTTGTCACCGTACCTGGGAAGATGTTGTGACCAATGGGCTAATTGGAATCGGCATACTAAACGTGCGCTTTGCGCCTTACCGCCTCGAAAACAGCAAATGCTGGGGCAAACCAGACGCCCGCCTCACCTGCGTGGCCTGCCACGATCCCCATCAGCCTCTGGAGCACGAACCGGCAGCCTACGATTCACACTGTCTGCAGTGCCACGTCAATGAGTCGAGGGCCAAGAAAAACGCCGATCACCCTGGCGCGGCCTGCCCCGTGAGCACGAAGAACTGCACAACCTGCCACATGCCTAAAATCGTGACTCCGGTCCAGCACTCGACCTTCACCGACCATTGGATTCGCGTCCCCCTGCCCGGTCAACCCTATCCCAACTGACCAACTTCCGCGGTTTTTCAGCATCTGACCCGCGCCAGACTACTCCCACTTTTCATGGCCTTCGTGAATCGTAATGTAGCGGTCGATGGGGAGATCCGTGAAGCGCTGCTTCAGTCCGCTGGGCTGAGGCCAATTGATTTCGAGCCAATCGATTTTCGGACGTTTGCCGATGCCCAGCACCAGACGCGGATCGTGCGAAGAGAGATAGCTGCCTCCACCCACTTTCATTCGACCTCTTTTCAGATCGCCGGCCTGGTAGCTGACTCGGGCGCCGACGGCATCGATATTCGCTCTCTTGCCGACCAGCTTCAGGCCTAGCCAGTGGTTCTGGGTGCCAACGTTGTTGCGCAAAAGGACCGGCGCTTCGTTGTTGCAGGAAATCAGAACGTCAACCGCTCCGTCGTTGTTGAAGTCTCCGATGGCAAGACCGCGCGCCGACAGCGGATTGGAGAAGGCCGTGCCACTCTCCGCGCTCATGTTCTTCAATCCATTTCCTGAATTATGGAAGAGCAGCAGGGGTTCGCGATACTTCACGTTATCGTAAATCTTCTCGATGAGATCGTCGGGATGTCCGTTGGCCAGGATCAGGTCGAGATCCCCGTCGTTATCGTAGTCGAAGAACTTAAGCCCCCATCCGCTCATCAGCTTGGTGGCGTTGGCAATGCCGGAAGGCGCAGCGATATCGTCGAATGTCTCGTCGTGCCGGTTCTGGTACAGCCCGAAGAATTCATAGTTCAGATTGCTCACGAACAGATCCATCCAGCCATCCTGGTTGAGATCGACGGAATCGACGCCCATCCCGGATCGCGCCTTTCCTCCCTCTCCGAAGGCAACTCCCGCAGTGAATCCAACCTCTTCAAATCGCCTGCCGCCGCGATTCATGAACAAGAAATTGGCGACCGTATCATTGGCTACGAACAAGTCCATCCAGCCATCATTATTGACGTCAGTCGCTACCACTCCCCAGGATTTCCCTGGGTTGTCGGCGATTCCCATCTTCTGGCTGACGTCCGTAAACGTACCGTCTCCGTTATTGTGAAACAGCCAGCTGGCCATCGGCGTGAACACCCGCGGATAGCAATATTCATTCAATCCCCTGATTGCGGGGATGTTCGGCGCGCCGCAGTTGTGATGTTTCGATTTGTCGAAGTCCACAAAACGCGCAACGAACAGGTCGAGCCGGCCATCGTTGTCATAATCGAACCAAACCGCGCTCGACGCCCATCCCGGAGCAGCCACACCCGCCTGCTCCGTCACATCCGTGAACGTGCCATTGCCATTGTTGCGATACAGAATGCTGCGCCCGTATTGCGTGACGTAGAGATCGGAAAAGCCGTCGCTGTTGTAGTCGCCCACGGCGGCGCCCATTCCATAGCCTCCGCCCATAACCCCGGCCTTCTCCGTCACGTCGGTGAATGTCCCATCGCGGTTGTTTCGGTAAAGAGCGTTGCGAAGAGGCTGGGCCGGGGTAAATATGTCGCACTTCCCGCTGTTCACGAGGTAGATGTCCATCCACCCGTCGTTGTCGTAGTCGAAAAACGCGCAGCCAGCCCCGGTCGACTCTGGTAGGTATTTCTCAGGCGAGAGCCCGGCTGTGTGGACCCAGGTGATGCCGCTCGCAGAAGCAGGAATCTCGGAGAAGGGATACGGATAGGGAGCGGAACGGGCGGCGGCCGCGAACCGCGATACCGCCGGGAGGACCAGCGTTCCTCCCAGGACTCGCAGAAAGTCTCTTCTTGGGATGATGCCGGGCTGCCACGACATCGCTACTTCGGCTCCGGCGTCTGCGAGTCGGGGGCCTGCTGCTTTTCTTGTGCGATGGCTGCCTTGCGCTTGACCGCCTCGAGTGCTTCCGCACTTTGCCTTTGCAGCGCCGCCTCGCGGTTGGCGTCATCGCGGCGTCCTGCTCCCGCATAGGCGAACGCGAGTTGGTAGTGCCCAGTGGGGCTATCCGGGGCGAGTTTCTCGTACGTCTCCAGCGGTGGAATTGCCTCAGTGAATCGCTTTGCCGAATTCAGCGACGTTCCCAGTCCCAGGTAGGCCTCGGAGAAACTCGTATCCAAGTTCGTAGCGCGGGAAAAGTGCCGGATCGCCGTCGCGGAATCCTTCGCGTCCGCCGCCAGTTGCCCCAGAACGTATTCGGCGGCGGCATTGCGCGGATCGATTTCGAGTTCCTCCTCGAAGTTCTTCCCGGCCTGCTCCACTTCAACTGGAGAAGGCTGCGACTTCGACAGCAGCGTGCGGCCCAGACGCGCGTGGATTCCCGGCAGCAAGGGATTGATCTCCAGAATCCTGCGGTACTCCACGGCCGCTTCATCCCACTTGCCCTGCATCTCCAGCGCTTCGGCGTTCAACTCGTGAACCTCATAGGAGAAGGGCGCATCCCGCGCCAGATCCTGCGAAGATCGCATCGACAGGTCAGAGTAGGCGTGGGTCGCCGCGTACAGCACTTCCGGATCATGCGGGAAGTCGCGGCTGAGCACGACTAGAAACTCCAGCGACTCATACGGAGCATCGTGCGTCATCGCACAGTGCAGGCCATCCAGACCGATCCGCTTCTTAAGGTCGTGATTCGCGGTTTGACGGATGGCTTTGCGCAGCAGCGGGAGCGCCTCAGTGCAATGGCCACTCTCCGCAAGATTAGCCGCTCGATCCGCCTCGGTCCCTGCGGCGGACGCAGCCGGCTTTGGGGACGTTTGCGCCAGTCCGGTGGTCGCCAAAACACACAACCACAGAAAAGAGCGAGCGCAGAAACGAAATGATGAGATTAAACCCAAACCCATGCGCCGATTATATGCCGAAATCATTGCCTACCGAACGCTTCCGACCGTGAGATTCAATCGCCCGTAGATTTCCATAGCTGCGGTGACAAAACAAACGGCAGGCGCCAAGGAGCGCCTGCCTTTCTTCAACCGCCGTCGAGCTGCGAAGGCAGTTCTGGGGTTAGAAATAGAACTTCAAAGCGAACTGCAGTTGCCGCGCCCCCTGCGCCCCGGTAATGCGGCCAAAGACAGGGTTAGCGCACGGGTTGGTCGTACCGCTTATACAAGAGCCAGATGGATCAAATGATCCCCCGGCAGGTCCTCCGGAGAAATCCCACACCGGATGGTTGAAGGCATTGAGCCCCTCAAAACGGAACTCCAGCCTCTTGGTTTCGGTGACAAGGAAATCCTTGTGCAGACTCAAATCAAAATTAGCATAGGCCGGACCGCGAGCATTGCCGACCGTGCAGGTCCCGAACGTATTCAGCGCGGCAGCGCTGACGTTGGAGGGATCAATCCACTGAATATACGCAGCCGCACCACCCGATGCATTCACTTTTTGGTTGAGAATCTTGACTGGACCATTGCAGTCCGGCAGTCCGGCCAGCGTCTGAGGATCGACGCCGTTCGTCATGTCTGCGTTACCACCATCGCCGCTCCATCCCCCGAAGTTATTAAAGGTCAGAGAGTTTCCACTGTGCAGGGTGACGATCCCCCCAATCTCCCAGTTTCCGAGCACGGCATTCAGTGCCGGGTTCATGTCGTGGCCAAATTGCTTGCCGTGTCCAAATGGCAGTTGGTAAGTGACGTAACTGGTCAGGATCTGTCGCTGGTCGTAGTAGCACGGCCCCCAATCCAAACGCGGGTTGTAGATGTTTTCCCAGCCAGGTTGTCCGCCCGAACTGGTGGCACTGGTGCTACCCCAGCCAGTGCCGAAGTATCCCGGCGAGTTGCTCATGCACTTCGACCAGGTATAAGCAACCTGACCCTCCAAACCATGGTTCATGCGCTTTTGCAATACAGCCTGAAGCGCGTTGTATTTCTGGTCGGAGTTTGACATGTTGGTTCCGGCGAGGGCCTGAGCGCCGCCGAAGTTCACATTGTCCGCCAGATATAGCGATCCGGGTGTTCCGCCCCCGAGATACGGACCGGGAACCCGGCTGGTGATGAGCTGTCCAGGTCCTGCAATCTGCCCCTGCGCATTCAACGGGATCGACTGCGCAATGTCTTCAAAGTTCAGCAAGTGCGCGCCCCGCTGTCCGACGTATCCCATCTGGAAGGTTAATGAGTTGCTCAACTGTTGCTGGATCGTCAGGTTCCACTGATCGACCATGGCTGGCTTGAAGTTCTGATCAAACACCCTGATTCGATTTCCTGCGTAGCAACTGAAAACAATGCCTTGGGGGCACGCGGCGGCGCTGGTGGAACCTCCGAAGCCGTTGGCCAGCGTGCCGATGCCGCCTGCCGCGTACTGCTCCAGAACGCCGAACGGCAGGTTCAGGTTGAGTTCTTCGTTGCTGCCGCCGCCTTCCATGAATTCGGAGATGCCGAACCCGCCGCGGATTACGGTTTTGCCATGCCAGATAGCTGGGGACCAGGCAAATCCGACTCGGGGCAGCCAATCGCCGATTCCCGTGTAGTTGTTGTAAAGCGCGGGGTTGCTGAACTTGGTGGTTCCATCAATACCGGTTGCCGTATAGATCGTTCCGGTGTACAAGCCGAAGTTCACTGCGCGGTTGTCTATTTCAGCAAGCGGAGTGTGATCTTCGAAGCGCAGGCCCAAATTCACCGTCAGGGTATTGGTCACGCGCCAGTCGTCCTGCCCAAATACTCCGAATACGTTGCCCCGAAGTTCGGCGGGATCGCTCACTTGGCCCCCGAAATCCCTGGGTGAACTGGTTCCGCCCGCAACGTTGCCCAGCCAGAAGTCGGCCAACCCGGAGCCAGTCGCCGTAGCCAGGCTCAGAGCGCCCAAAGCCCCGTCGTTTCCCGCATAGATGTAATCCTGACGCTCCCGTACATACTGGAATCCAACCTTGAGCTGATGACGGCCGTGGGTAAATATCAGGTTGTCTTCAAACTGGGCTTGGGTGTCGCGGAAGACCTGGATGAGATTTTGCAGTCCCAAGCCGGCCGACCCACCGTTGCTGCCAGAGATGTTTATCTGCACTAACCCTGGTTCCTCAACGTTGCCGCCACTAATGCCGAGCTGTTGACTGATATTGCCCAGCGAAGAAGTTGGTGTAATCGTCGAATTGTATCGAACCGCATTGAAGCCCACGCGCGCTTCATTCAGCAGGTTGGCGCTGAGGGCGTGGGTCCAGTTGATCACAGCATTGCGAACCGGTTCGTCGCTGCCTTCGGTAGCGCCGGAGTTGCAGAAGACGCATCCCGTGAAGGTAGGCTGATTCAGATCCATCTGCGACCAGCGTCCGAAGATATGGTCCTTCTGCGAGAGGTTGTAGTCGATCTTCAGATCGCCCTGGTTGTTGTTCAGATCGTTCCCGCTGTTATAGAAGATGTTGTTACTCGCGAGCGTGTTGGACGCGGGCAGGGGATAATACTTGGTCATGCCGAATATGGCCGCGGCCACGGGGTCGACCGTATACCCGGCGGCGGCCACATTGTTATTCGGAATGGGCAGGCCGACGTTTGGGCCGGATGGGTAAATGAGCTGGGTCGTCGTCGTCACCGTCGAGGGCACCCCGGTACATACTCCAGCGCCATTGAACGTCCCACCAAAGTCTGTACATAGTTGTCCGAAATCTCCGGTGCGCGCCTGTGCGGTCAGAACCTGCGCCCCAGTTTGCCCGGCGTTTACCAGACGTTGGCCCTGAAAGTCGGCAAAGAAGAACAGCTTGTCTTTAACAATCGGACCACCGATGGTGCCGCCGAATTGGTTGTAACGAAGCTCCGGCTTGTTTAAGACGCCCTGCGCATTAAACCCTGGGTTGCTGTTGTTGATATTGTTGTCTACACCCTTCGTCCATCCCGCAGAAGCGAGATTTGCGTCAAGCGCGTCATTGCGAAAGAACTCGAACACGTCGCCGTGAATGTGGTTCGTACCCGACTTGGTGCTGACGCTCACGACTCCGCCTTGATAGTTGCCGAATTCGGCGGAGGCGTTCTGCGTGATCAGGTTGAATTCCTGAATGGCATCGATGCCCGGCGTATAACCCACTTCGTTGTTCTTGTCTTCGCTATTGAGTATGCCGTCGATCAGGTACTCATTGGCCTGCTCCCGATTCCCATTGATATATGGCCGGCCGGAGTTCGTCATGCTTTGCGGCTGTCGCATTCCGTCAGGGTCGACGTTGGTCACACCGGGGGCGAGCAGCGTAAGCTGGAGATAGTTGCGCGAAGCCAGCGGCAAGCTGACATTCGTGTTGGCGTCGATCAGTGTACTGACCTCCGTAGACTGGGTCTGAAGAATGGGCGCCTCTCCCGTCACTTCGATCGTCTCGCTCGCCTTGCCGACTTTCATCTGCACGTCCACACGCGCCGTTTGGTTCAGAACCAGCACAAACGGTGGATGGATCGCCGTCTCGAATCCGGGCGCCGTAACTTTCACGTCGTAGGTTCCCACTGGAAGTCGCGTGATGTTGTAGGCGCCCGCGTCGCTGGTGGTGGCATTCCAGACAATGCCTCGCTCCGTATCTCGGGTTGTGACTACAGCGCCATTGATCGGCGCACCGCTCGAATCGGTCACCGTGCCCACGATGGACGCAGTTACTTCCTGGCCCCAGGCCGAGTGCAGTGCGCCGAGCATCCCAACCAGTAGCACACTCCCAAACCACATCGACTTTCGCATCGCAGAACCTCCGGAAGACGCTTTGGTGGAACAGAATCCAACAAAACAAAACTAATGCAATAAGATTAGACCAATGCTATATAGTAATTTCATGAAGGTCGTCAAGAAAAAAATACAGGAAGCTGCCTTTTATTTCTTTGGGGGCGTTAGTCTTAATCTATAGCACCGATGGGAGAACCGGCGTCTCGGGCAGGGCGCCTGGCCACCAGCCCTGTGGAAAACGAGGATTAAATATAAAGGAACGAAGAGTCTTGTCGTATAAAATGCCCAACTGCGCCGCTATATTCCGCTTCCGCTCTTTACAAGTTTCACGGCGAGGGTTTATGGTGAGGTGTTCATTTGTATGTGGTCTTTACTGTGGGTTGCTCCGAAAGCTCTATAGTACAGGGGAGGGAGGAGCGCATTAGGGCCAGCACAGACCGCTCGTTTTCGTTTGGAGTCGGCTCTATAGCACATCCCAGGGGAGTTATACGTTCCTATTGGGACAGGCGAAGTAAACATCATCGTTTCTGATCCGAACGATTGGGGAATTCATGCCAAACAACCGCGCAAATGGAATGCCCGCATACCAGAAAATCCAAGCCACGATCATGAAGCGCATTGAAAACGGACAGTTGAAACCAGGGGATGCAGTCGATTCGGAACGGGAGCTGGCGAAGATTCACCAGGTGAGTCTGATGACGGCGCGTCATGCCCTAACCGCGCTTGAACGGGAGGGTATGGTGCAGCGCAGG
>Ga0182018_10004077_pt1 | contig 12557 bp, 11 predicted proteins | sample 812P2MmetaG_FD_120490 | JGI IMG/M metagenome (GOLD analysis project Ga0182018, IMG submission 120490) | Permafrost microbial communities from Stordalen Mire, Sweden - 812P2M metaG | ecosystem: Environmental > Terrestrial > Soil > Wetlands > Permafrost | place: Sweden: Stordalen | collected...
CTCATCGGCCTCGATGGAACTGGAGTGCGTCTTGCTCTCGGTCACGCCAACCGCCGTCAGAGCGTCCAGAATGGACCTGCTCTTCACCTCAAGCTCGCGTGCAAGATCGTTGATTCGAACTTTGCTCATCCGTCCCTTTTCGTCTTCCCCTGCGCCCTTAGCTGCTCATATCAGCCTCTTCGAAGGTGGAATGCGTACCGTCTCTATTATCCCTGATATCCCCGAAATCGCAGCCGTTGAAACCGTCTGCGAGCCGGCAATCTCTTCGTATACGTGGCCGATGCAGCTAGCCACGATCGTTTCCATCCGTATCGATGCCCTCGTCCGAAACCTCCTGGCTCTCATTCACCAGGCTGTCCACGGCATCGTTGTCCAACTCAATCGCTTCCTCGCGCGCGTCCGCATCCGAGAACGCGTCGCTCACCGACTCCGCCTCTTCCGCATCCACAATCTCCTCCGTGGAGACGTCGCCGACCTCCTCGACCTCGCCCACAGACTTCGCATCGGCCTCCAGAATCTCCTCCGGGGACTTCTCGCCGGACCCCTCAGCCGCTTCGGAACCCGCAACCGCAGGCTCCTCCGCCGTCTCGACCGTTGGATGCGCGCTGGTCGCAGTCGCAGCTTCAAGAGCGACCGGCCGCTCCTCGCCCTCCTCGTACTGGCCGAAGTAGTGGCGCACCGCAACCGAGATCTTCTCCAGGGTCTTCTCGCCGATCCCCGGAATCACCTCCAGCTGCTCGGGCGTCATGTCCGCCAGCTCCTCGACCGTCGTGATGCCCGCCGCGATCAGCTTCTCCAGAATTCCCTCGCCCAGCTCGGTGATCTGCTCCACCGGCGTAGTCGGCCCGCCGCCCATCGCGTGCATCTGCTGCTCGACCTCCTGGCGCTTCTCCTCCTCGCTCTTGATGTCGATCTTCCACTGCAGCAGCTTGGCCGCGAGGCGGACGTTCTGCCCTTTTTTGCCAATCGCCAGCGACAGCTGCGTATCGTCGACGATGACCTCAAGCTGCTTCTCCGCCAGATCGACGATGGAGACGCGGCTTACCTTCGCCGGCTGCAGCGCCTTCTCCGCGAACGTCGTGATCTCCTCCGAGTACTCAATGATGTCGATCTTCTCGCCGCGCAGCTCGCGGATGATCGACTGCACACGCATCCCCTTCATGCCCACGCACGCGCCCACCGGGTCGACGTCCTTATCGCGGCTCATGACGGCGATTTTCGTCCGCTCGCCCGCCTCGCGCGCAATCGCCCGAATCGTCACCGTGCCGTCGTAGATCTCCGGCACCTCGCTCTGGAACAGGTTCTGCACAAGCGCCGGCGCGGCCCGGCTCACAATCACCTGCGGGCCTTTGGCAGCGCGGTCCACGCGCAGCAGCACCACGCGCACCCGCTCGCCCACCGCAAACTGCTCCAGCCGCGACTGCTCGCGCTTCGGCATGCGCGCTTCTGCTTTTCCCAAGTCGAAGATCACGTCCATCGGCTCCAGCCGCTTGACGGTCGCATTCAACACCTCGCCCGCGCGGTGGTTGTACTCGAGGAACACGGTGTCGCGCTCGGCCTCGCGCACCTTCTGGAAGATCACCTGCTTCGCCATCTGCGCGGCGATGCGCCCCAGCGGCGACGTGTCCTTATAGAAGCGCAACTCGCCGCCTATCTCGACCTCGGGCGCAAGCTCGCGCGCCTGCTCCAGCGTCATCTGGTTGATCTCGTCCTCGACCTGCTCGGGGCCCTCGACCACTGTCTTGAAGACATAGGCGCGAATCTCGCCGGTCTCCTTATCCATCTCGGCGCGCATGTTCTCCTGGGTCTTGTAATACTTGCGCGTCGCCAGCGCGATCGCATCCTCAACCGCGCCCACCACGATTCCGGGCTCAATGCCCTTATCGCGGCTCAACGTCTCGATCGACTGGTACAGTACACTCGCCATCGCTTCCCTCATCCTTGTGCTGCCGTTACATCTAGATTTCAGCTACCAGGTTTGCCTGCTCAACATCCTTCAGCGGAATCTCCATCGTCTCCGCGACCGCAGCTTTCTTCGCCTTGGCCTTCTGCTTCACTGCCGCCAGATCAATCGTCAACACGCCATCGGCAAATCCCGTCAATCGCCCCGCCCACACCCGGTTGTTGTTCACCGGAGTAAACGTCTTCAGCTTCACAAGGCTCCCGGTGAACCGCGCAAACTCCTCCGCGCGCGAGAGCTTCCGTTCCAACCCGGGCGACGAAACCTCCAGCGTGTACTCCGCTCCCGGCACCACATCCTCAACATCCAGCAGCGTGCCAAAGTCCGCTGCAAATGCCGCACAATCCTCGTGCGTCACGCCGGAGAGCAGCTCAACCGGCACGCCTTTCGGCAGAACCTGTGCCTCGACTTCGCCCGCCGCAACCCGTTCCGCTAACCGTTTGCGCTCGACCGCGTCCTTCTCGACAAAAACCCGCAGCGTGCGCGACTTGCCGCCGCCACCAAACTCCACATCCACAACCTCCAGATGGTGCGACGCGGCGACCCGCTCCGCCAACGCCCGAATTGCGTCCATCTGCAACGCCATAGATGCTCTTGCGCCGATCAACTTTAGAGCAGCAAAAAGTGGGCTCTCGCCCACTCATCTCTTCCGCCATTTCTGCCGGTATGATCACGGCTTCGAACTAAACGACGGAACAAACCCGGGGACCCCAGCGAGCCGTCCACGCTCACCAGAGAGAAACTCTTCTGCACTTCTAACGATACGCCTGCTCCCCGCAAAATTCAAACTCCCGCCCAAAACGCGCGGCGTATCATGGTTCCAGCGCTCCTTGCGCCGAAGTTCGACCGTCCATGGCCACCTCTGCCACCCAACTCGACACCAGCGTCACCGAGGAAAAGATCCTTGCCGCCGTCGAGCGTATCGTGGAGGCCGCCAATCCCCTGCGCATCATCGCCTTCGGCTCGCGCGCCCGCGGAGACTTCCGCCCCAACAGCGACCTCGACCTGGCCGTCATCGTCGACCACCTCGACCCCGACGCCAGGCGCCCCGTCACTCGCGGCACCCTCGGCGGCATCATCATGCCCATCGACCTCCTCGTCTTCGACGCCGCACGCCACGAGCATATGCGCCGCATGTTGGGCAGCGTGAACGATGAGATAGACCTGCACGGTATCGTCCTATATAACCGGGAGAATGCAGAACGAACAGATCGAACTGCTGTCGCTCGCCTCGTCGGACGATGAAGCCGTCCTCTCATTCCCTCTGCCTGATCGCATCTTCGGCTTTCACGCACAACAGGCCGTTGAAAAACTTCTGAAGATGCTGATCCTCGCAAATCGGCAGCGCCACAAATTCACCCACGACATCGAGCTACTACAGGACTCCGCTGAAGCGCTGGGAGAAGTTTTGCCGCAGACCCCGTTTCCAATCAACCAACTCACAGCCTTTGCCGTCCAGGTCCGCTACGACACGCCCCGTGCCCTCACCGCGGCCGAGCGCGACCAAATCCGCGAAACCGTTCGCATCCTCCGCGAGCACGTCCGCGCCCGCCTCATCGCCCTCAACGCATGACGGCGTGACCCATCTGCCTGACCCGACCCGCGAACCATCCTTGCCGCAACAGTTGCCCCCGCGCCCCAGCCGCCCTACAATCAACCAACCCCGGCCAAAAAACGCAATCCCTGCGTCCCCCGCGCCGGAGACGGAAAACATGATCACCACGTCCATCCCAGAAGCACTCACCTTCGACGATGTCCTCCTCGTCCCTGCCTACTCCGAGGTCGTCCCCACCCAGGTCTCGACCCAAACTCAGCTCACCAAGCGCATCACCCTCAACACACCGCTCATGTCCGCCGCCATGGACACCGTCACCGAGTCGCGCCTGGCCATCGCCATGGCGCAGCAGGGTGGCCTGGGCGTGGTGCATCGCAACCTCACCATCGCCCAGCAGGCGGGCGAGATCGACAAGGTCAAGCGCTCCGAATCTGGGATGATCGTCGACCCGGTGACGATCTCGCCCGATCAGCCCATCGCCGACGCGCTGGAGCTGATGCGCCGCTTCAAGATCTCCGGCGTTCCCATCACGCGCAACCGCAAGCTGGTCGGCATCCTCACCAATCGCGACCTGCGCTTCGTCTCGCGCACCGACATCCCCATCGACGACGTGATGACCAAGACCAACCTGATCACCGTCCCCGTCGGGACGACGCTCGAACAGGCCGAAGACATTCTGCACCAGCACCGTGTCGAAAAGCTGCTGGTGGTCAACGACCAGTACGAGCTCAAGGGCCTCATCACCGTCAAAGACATCCAGAAGAAATTGAAGTATCCCAACGCATCGAAGGACGCCCAGGGCCGGCTACGCGTCGCCGGAGCCATCGGCGCGACGGGCGATTTCCTCGAACGCGCCGCCGAGCTGATCGCAATGCGCGTGGACGCGCTGGCCATCGACTCCGCGCACGGCCACTCCTCGCGTGTGCTCGAAGCGGTGAGCGAGGTGAAGAAGCGCTTCCCCAACACCGACCTGCTCGCCGGCAACATCGCCACCTACAATGGCGCGATGGCGCTGATCGACGCCGGCGCCGACGCCGTCAAAGTCGGCATTGGGCCGGGATCGATCTGCACCACGCGCATGGTCACCGGCGCGGGCATGCCGCAGATCACCGCCATCGCCGAGGCCGCGCGCGCCGCATCCAAGCACGGCATCCCCATCATTGCCGACGGCGGCATCAAGTACTCCGGCGACCTGACCAAGGCCATCGCCGCCGGAGCCAACATCGTCATGATCGGCTCGCTCTTCGCCGGCGTCGACGAGTCGCCCGGCGAGACCATCCTCTACCAGGGCCGCAGCTTCAAGGCCTACCGCGGCATGGGCTCGCTGAGCGCGATGGCGCAGGGCTCCGGCGAGCGCTACTTCCAGAGCACGCAGGACATGACCGAAGCGGCCAGCACGGAGCGCAGCTCGCTCACCGCGCGCGAATCGAATGGCCAGAACCGCCTCGCCAAGTACGTGCCCGAAGGGATCGAAGGCCGCGTGCCCCATCGCGGCCCGCTGGAGGCCATGGTCTACCAACTCGTCGGCGGACTGCGCTCCGGCATGGGCTACCTCGGCTGCGCATCCATCGAGGAGCTGCAGAAGAACGCGCGCTTCATCCGCATCTCCAACGCCGGCCTGCGCGAGAGCCACGTGCACGACGTCATCATCACCCGCGAGGCCCCCAACTACCACGCGGAATGACCTACCACTCGCGCGCTCGCCTCGCGATCAGCCCGGTCGATTATCAGTCCTCTGCGGTTGCTCGCCTGCTCCAGCAGATCAGCCACACGAGAAGGCACAGGACTGTCGCACCGGTCGTGTCCAGCAGCACATCCAGCGGCGTGCCGGTGCGGCTGGGGATGAAAGTCTGGTGAAACTCATCGCAGCTGGCGACGATCGCGGTGCATAAGATCGCCAGGATGGAGGACTCGAGACGCCACGGCAACAGAGCTCTGGGCCCGCGCCGGTCGAGCGTGTGCAGCCAGGCGCGCAGAAACGTCAGGCCCACCGTCCCATAGCCGATAAAGTGGCCGGTCTTGCGCAGATAGTGGTGGAAGGAGTCCCATCGGGCGTCGCTTATGAAGCCGAACCAGTGCTGGAAGACCGGCCGCAGCCAGCTGCTGGTGTTCTCAGCGGAGAAGGTGTCAGTGGATTCCACGCAGATGACGGCGATGGCGACGGCGACCGGCAGCCAGACGTTGAGCAACCAGCGCCAGCCTTCGATGCGTTTCGACCTCTGCTGTTGTTGGTAGAAGAAGACTGCGCGCATAGTCTCAGGCTAACAGCAGGCCTCTCAGTGCCCCACGTTTCGCGAATCCAGCACCATTGCATCGAAACGATGGCGCAGCAAAAATCCGAACCGCTGGTACAGCCTCACCGCCGGCTCATTCGCCTCGGTCACCGTCAGCGAGATCGCCTCGAACCCGTCGCGCAGCAGGCGTTCTGCCGCCTGGCGCAGAAGCACGCGTCCCAGCCCCGCGCCGCGATGCTTCTTGGCCACGCAGAGCTGCGTGATGTGCGCCACGCCGGCGGCCACGCGCGAGCACAAAATCAAACCGACCAGCGCCCCGCCTTGCCGCTCCCGCAACAGCAGGGAGAAGCTTGGCTCAAAGATCCCGCATCCCGGAAACCGCACAATGTTGTGCAGAAAGCGCAGCGACCCATGCAGCGAACGGTACTGATCGTTGATCAACGCGTCGGGATGCCCTCCATAGCTCATATAGATCAGCTCGCCCGCGGCCTGGTAGTCCTGCGGCATCCACGGGGTCAGCTCCAGCGCCGGGGGAACGCCATCCTGCTGCGCCGCACCCAACCGCCCGCGAATATCGCACTCCAGAAACAAGCGCGGGCAGACCATATACTCCCGCCCTTGGAAGAGGTCGGCAAACTCACCCGCATCGAACATCAGTAGCTGCGACTCCACGCGCTCGACTCCCGGCGTGTGCCGCAGCATCTCCAGCGCATGGGTCAGCAGCACACGCACAGTGTCGGCATCGCTCTTGGTCCGGTGTCCCGTGGCGAAGGCGTCGCCGATCACCGCCTTGTTGCCTTCGTACACGCAAAAGGTGTAGCCACACAGCCGTCCCTGGTCGAGCGCAGCAAACCCATGCAGGATGCGCGCCTCCAGATACTGCAGCAGCAGCTCGGTCGAGCTGGTGTAGTCCCAGTGCAGCCGCTCCCGCCAAAGCTCCGCCTCGCGCTCCAGCAGCGGCCGCAGCTGGCGCGCGGAGAAGTGCCGCAGATCGAGCACCTCGACTTGGGAAGCAACCGGCACGCTGGACATACAAACCACCCTCGACTTATCCGATCTAAAATACCCGCCGGAGTCCACACACGTCGAGTCTTATCGCACAGCGCGATTGGAAATCTTCATTAACCCCACAGGTCCCATCGCGTGAATTACTGCTTCGCATACACCCGGTACACTTCCAGCCCCTGCGAAGGATAGAGAAACAGCGGCTCATACACCCGTCCCGCAAGCAAATGCTGCAACTGCGCGCTCTGGCTCGACGGGATGACCAGCAGATGTTCGCCCGCCGGAACGTCTACGCCATCCTTGCCGTAGTCGATGGGCTGCTGGTTGCGATAAAACGCCAGCCCATACACCATGTCGCGCCGCACATTCTCGACCGCAACCTGCCGCACCTCCGGAGCCTGCTGCTGCATCTCGCGCGCCAGCGGTCGCGCCGAATAATTCAGATCGAGGTCCCTGCCATGGAAGCCCAGCAGAAAGACCAGCGCCGCGCACACCGGCCCCAGGGTCGCATTCCGCACGTGCGAGATGCCCCCAATGCGGATGGTCAGCACCACTGCGAACAGCACCAGCAGCGCGCCCGCCCCCGCGCTCAGCAGCCAGCTCAACGGCGGCACCAGAGTGTCGTACAACATGTGCTGCGGCGCCAGCATCAGCACAAAGATCACCAGCGCACATACGCCGGCGTGCGACCACAGCAGCCAATTCGGCAGTCCCACCTTGCGTATGCGGTTCAGGTAGTCGCCGGTAAGCACAGTCAACGGAGGAATCGACGGCAGAATATAACCCGGCAGCTTCGACTTCGAAAAACTAAAGAAGACAATGGGGAACAGCGCCCATAACACCAGAAACTCAGGAAAGGCGTCTCCTGCGCGCGAGTGCCCCAGATAGCGCTTCGGGTTCAGTCGCACCTTCCACTCCGCAACCGACCCCTTCATCGCCTCCACCAGCGCCCGGATGGCAATTGCGGTCCACGGCATCAGTCCTATGAGCAATACCACGAGGTAGTACCAGAACGGCTGCTTGTGCTCGTAGAGATTGGTCGCGAAGCGCTCCAGATTGTGCTGCACGAAGAAAAAATTCACAAACGTGGGGTTCTCCCGCTGCACCGCGATATACCACGGCAGCACCATCGCCAGATACAACAGCACGCCGGGCCACCAGATGGTCCGTCGCAGCGCGGACCACTCCCGCCGCAGCCCCAGAAACAGCAGAATGATGCCCAGCGCGAGAAACGGCGCCACCGGGCCCTTGGCCAGCGTCGCCGCGGCGCCGAAGAAATACAAGTCGAACAGCCAGAACTTCTTGCCCGTCTCGTACCACGCGTACCAGCCGAGCATCCCAATGCAGAACGGCGCAGCCAGCTGCATATCGGTCGAGGCCCCGCGCGCGAAGCCGACGATCGCGACGCAGGAGGCAGTAATCAGCGCTGCGTCCAGCTGCCCTCCCGGCCGGAACCGCCGCATGTGCAGAAAGATCATCACAATCAGCAGGAATGCGCCGGTCGCCGAGGGCAACCGCGCCGACCAGTCGGAGACGCCAAACTCGCGAAAGAAGCTCATCGCGCGCCAGTAGTAGAGCGCCGGCTTCTCCAGCCACGGCCGCCCATACAGGATCGGCGTCACCGTCCCGCCATACAGGCAGCGCACCGAGGCCTCAAGGTCCTTCGGCCGCAGGCTGCGCGGCATGATCTCCGCATTCACCGCCTGGCAGACCACATTGTGCGCATTCAGCATCTCGCGCGCGATCTGCGCATAGCGCGGCTCATCCGCCCCCACCAGGCCCACCTTGTCCCCACCCAGAAGTGGCACCAGGCCAAAGAACAGCAGGAAGCTGGTCATCCCAAACAGGACCGCAAACTCCCACGGCTTCTCCCCGCACAGCTGCAGCACCCAGGCGCGTACCCACGCACCCGCCGCGTGGAGCCTGCCTGTGCCGGCTGCCGCGGGTTGGGTCGAGTCAGTCCCCAGTATATCCATCGTGTATCGATCCATTAATCCGCGCGCGCTCAGGACACAGGCTCCGCAGCCCGTTCCGCAGCCCGTTCCGAAGCCTGCGCCTTGGCCGCCTCAGCCTCGCCGGCAGCGCTCGCCTCGCGTCTCTTGTCGCGCTTGCGCAGACGCCCCAGCAGCTCATCCATCCGTCCTGTCATCCGCTCCGAGCGATCGATGGCAAAGGTCAGCTCCGGTACATGACGCACGCCCATGCGCTCGCGCAGCTGCGAACGGATAAACGCCCGCGCCGCCATCAGCCCCGCCAAAGTCGACTCCTCCTCGGCCTCGCTCCCATGCACCGCCACAAAGACACGCGCGCTCTTGCCGCCCGGCGCCAGCACCACGTCGGTCACATAGCTGGGAGCAATGCGCGGGTCGGAGAGCTCGCCCTCCAGCATCGCCCCAATCTCCTCGGAAAAGGTGCTGGCGACGCGATTGCGATGATAGGTCCTGGCTCGTTGTTCAGGCATGGCGCATTCAACCGTCAACTCATCAAACAGTCAAGGATAACAAAAAACTCGCCATTCGCTGAGCCCCACGCCGACAGCGGTGGTGGGTCAGTCTGAAGCCCGGGGCAAACGAAGTTCTCGAAAACGCCGTGTCTCGGGAACCTGTTAGTTCGATTCACAAGGACGTCAGAAAAAATTACTCTAAAGGTCTACGGCTCGACGCCCGGCAATTTGCCGATCACGGTCAACGGATCACGGAGCCGCGCAGGGACCATATGAGAATCTCGGTTGAACTTGTTCCACGCAGTGAAGCGGAAGTGTATGCGGATGCGATTTTGGTCCGTACTGCGATGCCGGAAGCCAATGCGTTCAATATTCCGGATCTCATGCGCTTCCCGCTCCGAAGTTGGGACGCCTGTGCTATCACCAGCAAAATCCTTCCGGCTTCCATCCCGCACATTCGGGCCATCGACATCCCGCCAGTTGGCGATCTGCCGATGGCAGAGGGCATTCTCGCCTCCGGCCTCTCAGAAGTGCTGGTAGTCAGAGGTGATCCGCCGCATGATCTAAGCCACCAGACCTACCCCAATACAAGCGATGACATCATACGCCGCTTTAAACGGCACCATCCAAAGCTGAAAGTATTTGCAGCTTTCGATCCCTATCGACAAAGTTTCCGGGACGAACTCGATGCCGTTGCAAGAAAAGTGGATGCAGGAGCGGATGGGTTCTTTACACAGCCCATCTTCGATCTTCGACTTCTGGAGGTATGCGCAGAAATGTTGAGAGGATACAACGTATTCTGGGGCATAGCCCCGGTGATAGGGGCGCGTGCACGAGCTTACTGGGAAACGACGAACAAGATCATATTCCCCTCCGGTTTCGAATCAACCCTCGAGTGGAATCGCGCTTTTGCCATCTCTGCGATCAGAGCGATTAGAAATCTCGATGCCAATGCGTACTTGATGCCGATCAGAGTCGATCTATCGAAGTACCTGAACGGGCTGATATAACCGGCTCTGCCACGGGTAGGCCCCGCGCTCCCAGGAAAGTCGCTTTTTCGACAGGTTTAATCACTCACTGCAATTTGACCCCACCCCGCCAGCCGCCGCCAGCAACCAGCAACCAGCAACCACAAAACTACACCTCCCCCACCATCTCCACCCAGCTATCCAAAATCTCCACCCCCAACTGGTTCGCAATCCGGTGCAGCGCATCATCCACCTCGCGCATCTGCCCATCCAAATACGCCTGCGAGCCGGAGATCGCCACCACCCCCAGCGTCGCCCGGTTCCACAGCGCGGCGTCATCCATCTCCGCCACCGACACGTTGAACCCATGGCGCAGCGTGTCCTTCATCGACCGCACCACCTGCCGCCGGTCCTTCAGCGACTGCGCATGAGCAATCGACACCTCCACCGTCATCTTCGCAATCGGCATCGTCTTCGCATTCTACCCACACAGGTCGGGCGCAGCGTGGCGGCCCGAAACGCAAAGGAAGCATCAGAATGCGAAGATGGAAGACACCACGGAGACCGCATGATCTCGCAGGCGAACTGCACGCCCAACACCCCGATGGGCGCCAACCTGATCTCGGACCTCGGCCTCGCGGGAGGCGGCGCGACCTTTCGCGTGTGGGCCCCGCGCGCCACCGCCATCTACCTCAACGGCGTCTTCGACGGCGTCACCATGGAGGGCCAGTCGCCCGATCTGCTGATGGCGAAGGACGCCAACGGTTACTGGTCGGGCTACGTGGCCACCGCGGCCGAGGGCGATGTCTACCGCTTTTACGTGGTCGGCGCGGGCTCCAGCGGCTACAAGCGCGATCCCTACGCGCGCGAGCTGGCCAACGATTCCGACGCGCCCTTCCCCATCTGCTGCGCCATTCTCCGCGCGGCCACCGCATACCCATGGCACGACGCAGGCTTCCGCACGCCAGACTATGCCGACATGGTGATCTATCAACTCCACATCGGCACCTACGCGCCCGCCACGCCCGGCGCGGGCTCGACCTTCCTCGATGTGATCGCCAAGATCGAGTACCTGGTCGCGCTCGGCGTCAACGTCGTCCAGCCGCTGCCCGCAACGGAGAATGAAGACCAGCCCTCGCTGGGCTACGACGGCTCCGACTACTTCTCGCCCGAGCTCAGCTACGTGGTCCACGACCCCGCCGCGCTGGCCGGCCACCTCACAACCATCAACCAGCTGCTGGCGGCCAAGGGCTTCGCGCCCATGACGCTCCAGGACATTACCCCCGGCTACGCGCAACTCAAGGCGATGGTCGACCTGCTGCACGTCTACGGCATTGCGGTCGCGTTCGATGTCGTCTACAACCACGCCGGCGGATGGGACGGAGATTATGTAACCCCCACCGGCACAATCCACGGCGACGATGAGAGCATCTACTTTTGGGACCGCGCCGTCACCTCGCCGGGCGGCGTGTACGACAACAACCAGAGCCTCTACTTCACCGCGCAGGGATTTGTCGGCGGCCTCTCGTTCGCGCTGTGGAACGCGGACGTGCGCGGCTATCTAAAGAACAACGCCTGCTTCTACCTCGATGAGCTGCACGGCGATGGCTTCCGCTACGACGAGATCTCCATGCTGCTCCAGATGAACACCGCGAACGGGTGGGAGTTCTCGATCGAGCTCACCAACCAGGTGCGCGCCACCAACCCGCGGGTCCTGCAAAATGCCGAGTACTGGCCATCCGAGTACGGCGCGCCCGCACCGCTGGTCGTCTCGCCCACAACAAACGGTGGGTTGGGCTTCGATACCGTCCAGCACGATGGAGTGCGCGATGCGGTCCGCTCCGCCATCGCACAGGCTGCGCAGGGCGCGGGCGCGACCGTCGAGATGAGCGGCATTGCGATGACGGTCTGGCCCACCGGCTTTGCGCAGGCATGGCAGACCGTCCCCTGTGTCGAGAACCACGACATCGTCAAGATCGGCACACAGCAGCGGATGCCCACGCTGGCCGATGGCTCCAACCACCGCAGCTGGTACGCGCGCAGCCGCTCCCGCGTGGCCACTGCGCTGTTGCTCACCGCGCCGGGCATCCCCCAGCTCTTTATGGGTCAGGAGTTCCTCGAAGACAAGCAGTGGAGCGCCGACCCCACCGACTCCGACACGCTGATCTGGTGGGGCGGGCTGGCCGCGGCCCCCGGCGGGCTCACCGCGGTCGACCCCAACATGGCCGACCACCTGCGCTTCACCCAGGACGCGGTGCGCCTGCGCAATGCGCAACCCGCGCTGCGCGGCGAGGGCCTCAACGTCTTCTACACCTCGGACGCCGACCGGGTCCTCGCGTACCAGCGCTGGGTCCCCGGCCAGGGTCGCGACCTCGTCATCGTCGCCAGCCTC
>Ga0182018_10004078_pt1 | contig 12556 bp, 10 predicted proteins | sample 812P2MmetaG_FD_120490 | JGI IMG/M metagenome (GOLD analysis project Ga0182018, IMG submission 120490) | Permafrost microbial communities from Stordalen Mire, Sweden - 812P2M metaG | ecosystem: Environmental > Terrestrial > Soil > Wetlands > Permafrost | place: Sweden: Stordalen | collected...
ATCTGCGCGCACAACGAAGTGCAAAACCGCCAACGACTGGAAGCTAGACTCCGGAAACAGGCCCGCGAGCTCGGATTACAGGTTGTTGCCGTATAACTAAAACTAAAGAAGTTCCTCAGGAGGCAGAGCCGCTCTATCCAGGAGGCAGGAGCATTCCTTTTTCCAGATGTCGCGTCACGTGTGCGTAGGACGCTGCGTGCGGATCGTGCGTTACCATAACGATCGTCTTCTGGAAATCCTCATTCAGCCTCTTCAGGATTTCTAACACTTCCGTCGCGGAGTGACTGTCCAGATCGCCTGTAGGCTCGTCTGCCAGCAGTAAGGTTGGATCGCTCACGATCGCCCGCGCAATCGCCACACGCTGCTCTTGTCCACCGGAAAGCTGCTTGGGCAAGTGGCCAACGCGATCCTCCAGTCCCACAAGTTTGAGCGCGGTCATAACGTGGTCGCGGCGTTGCTGTGAAGTTAGCTTGGTAAGCAGCAGCGGCAACTCCACGTTCTCAAACGCGGTGAGCACCGGTATCAGGTTGAAAGTCTGAAAGACGTAGCCGATGTGCTCGTTGCGCCAGCGGGCGATTTGGGAGTCGTTGAAGCGAAAAATATCCTGCCCTTGCACCAGCAGTTCGCCGCTGGTGGGCCGGTCGATTGCTGCAATCATATTTAGCAGCGTCGTCTTGCCCGACCCGGACGGGCCCATCAGAGCGAGGAATTCGCCTTTGGCAATGTCGATCGATACGTCATCGAGCGCCGTTACCTGAAAGGCGTCGCGCTTGAAAATCTTGCTGACGCTGCGAACCTGTACAACTTTAGTGCCCGTGGCAACGTTTGGTTGTGCGACTGTACTCATGATTGCCCCTTAATTTTGATTTTGTCTCCATCTTTCAACGTGGCCGGCGCTGTCGTGATCACGCTTTCGCCTCCAACCAGACCATCGACGAGCGCCCCGTCGCTGCGCTGCCCCACAACATGGATTTCGCGTGCGACTGCCTTTGAGTTATAGGCGATCAGAACGATCTTCTTGCCATCGCGGTCGTGGATTGCGGTCGAGGGCACGTACACGCCCGAGGGTCCCTTCGCATTTGTCGGTGCATCGTTGGCCAGAAATTTCACTGTGGCGTTCATCTCCGGACGCAGTTGAACGTCGGGATACTTGCTCGGATTCAAAACCTGTACCTTCACCTGCACCGTGGCCTTCTGCCGGTTCGCTTCCGGCGAAATCTGCGCGATGACGCCGTCGTATTCCTTGTCGGGATATGCATCAGTCGTGACCTTCGCCCTCTGTGTAGGGCCAAGACGGGCGAAGTCCGCCTGCGCGATATCGAGCTCGACCTGCAGATCATTCAAATCCGCCAAGGAAACCACCGAACCTTGTGGGCCGCCCGCGGCTGCGCTGGCGAACTGCGCCGTAATAAGCTCGCCTTTTTCTGCCGTACGGTCGAGAATCGTGCCCGTCACCGGCGCGCGGATTACCGTGGCATCCAGTTGCGACTTGGCATAATCAAGCTGCCCCTGTGCTTGCATGAGTGCACCCTGGGCACGTGCAATCTCCTCTGCCCGCGGGCCAATCTTCGAGAGTTGAAACGCCTTTTCCAGGGAATTCACGCGCTGCTGGTCGGAGTCGAACTTGGCTGTCGCATCGTCGAGTGCCTGCCGCGAGACCACACCTCCGCTCGCCAGTTCCTTCGTGCGATCGAGAGTGAGCTTATCGTTCACCAGCGTAGCGCGGGCTTCATCCAGATTGTGCTGCGCCTGCTGAACTTCTTCCGGCCGCGATCCGTGCTGTAATTCGTCGAGATAAGCGCGGGCATTTTCCAGCGCTCCCCGAGCCTGTTCGTATGACGCGCGAAACTCCTGGTCTTCCAGGCGAACCAGTTCCTGACCTTCCTTTACCTTGTCGCCCTTCTCCACTCCAATCCACAGAAGCCGGCCCGTGACCTTGGAGTTCACATTGATGGTGTGATGAGCCACGATGTAGCCTGTGGCCGAGAGCACGGTGCCGCCTGCATCGTTGCCGGTGGTTTCGGCGGTTGCGCGTACGACCTCAACTTCCGGCGCGTCCGACGAGAACGCGCGATAGGCCAAAGCAATCAGGCCCAGCACCACGACCACCGCGATGCCGCCCAGGATGTAACGTCGCGCCCATGCCGGCGGCTCTCCTCCAGAGTCACCGCGCTGCGAACGGTCAATGCGCAGACTCTGCAAGTCTTCGTGTTTTGTATCAATCGCCATAAGTAGTATTACGTATCCGGCTTTCCCTAAGTTTCGTTGTCGTCGTCCTTCACTTCCGCAGCCGGCGACTGTCCGGCGGACGTCCCCGTCCGCCGCGAGTGCGAGACGCCCGTTCGGCACGTCTCTAGCTGCGCAAAGCGCTGAGAATATTCTGCCGCGCGGCATGCCACGCCGGAGCCAGTCCGCCGACAAATCCCATAACCAAGGCGAACAGAATGGCGTACGCCGCCACCTGCCACGTGATGCGCAACGCAAACACGACTTCGCTGAACGTGACGGCATTGGATGTGCCTGTCTGCATTCCGTTAAATGGAAGCATCAGCAAAATTCCCGCCGCCGCACCCAGAAGCGCCAGCAGCAAAGATTCCAGCACAAAGGACGTCAAAATCGAAGGCCGGGAGAATCCGATCACTCGCAGGGTCGCAATCTCGCGCCCACGATAGGCCACCGCCGCATACATCGTATTCATGGCCGCGAAAATCGAGCCGATTGCCATGATGACGGCCACCACGATTCCGATCACCTTAATGGGCGTACCCGAACTGGTCTGCTTGGCATAGTAATCGGTCTCCAGCATTCCTTCGAGCTTCAGTCGCTGATCGTCGGTGACGCGATTCTTCAGGGCGTCGGCAGCAATGGGATCGGTCGCTCGCAGATACGCCGACGAAAACCCTCCCTGGCGATCGAAGTCCGACGCCATCTGGTTCACATCACTCCACACTTCCGATTCGTACGCCGAGCCCCCGGCGTCAAACACTCCCACTACTTTCCACGATCCCTTGCCAAATTCCATAGCGTCGCCGATGTTGGCATGAGTGAATCGGTCGCGAATCGACTTGCTCACTACAACCTCGCGTTGCCCCGTCTGAAACCAGCGTCCCTCCACCAGTTTCGCGCTGGGCCGCATTTCCAGGCCGTCGGGCATCATCCCGCGTACGGTTACGTTGACTTCGCCAGTGCCGTCTTTGCGCGGCAGGATGATTACTACGACCCACTCGCCCGAAGTCATCGGCTCACCGTGGCTGTCTTTCGCAATGCCAGGAAGAGTCTTCAAAGTGGGATAGAGCGAGGCGTCGAACCCGCCCGACAACTCCGCCTCCGATCCTTTGCGCAGCACCAGCACATTCAGAGGATTGCCGCTGTTCACAAAGGCGCGATTCAATCCCGCCAGCAGCGCCATCAGAAAAATTGCCGTGGTGACGGTAAGCGCGATGCCCAGCGCGGTCATGAGCGTGAGCCCCTTGCGGAGCCTTAAATTGCGAACGTTATAACTGATCGGTATCGCCATAAGGAAACTCTCTCAACTCTCAGCCGATGTGGCGCAGCCCATCCACAATGTTTATGCGCGATGCACTGTACGCCGGCAGACAGCCGCTGACGAAGCCCACGGTCGCGGCCACCGATACGGCAACCAGCATCGTAGGAACAGTGACCCGCATGCCCGCCGGAATTCCGATCGCGAGGGGAGAGTGGGTTAACCCCTGGATCGCCCCAGTCGCCGCCAAAACACCGAAAATTCCGCCCGCGACCGACAATGCGACCGCTTCCCCGACGAGCATTGCGAGCAGGCGCTGGCGCGTAAATCCGAGCGTCTTGAGCACGGCGACCTCCCGCGTTCGTCCCCGAATTGACATCGCCATGGTGTTGGCCGACACGAGCAGGATGGCAAAAACCACCGCCCCGCAGATGCTGAGAATAAAGGTCTTAACATTACCCAAAGTCGCCACAAATGATAGTAAGAAGGCTTGCTGGCTTTCCGTCTTGGTGCGTTGCGGCGAGTTGCGGAACATTTGATCGATTGCCGAGGAGACTGGCGCCACGTCACTGGGCGAGGCCACCTGCGTGATATACCAGCCGGCCTGCCCCTTGAACCAACTCACCGACTCCTCCAAATACTTAGTGCTGAAGTACAGCGAACGAGCCGGGGGATCGATCTTGTAGATCGCGCGAATGGTGAGCTCGGGCTTCACAGGAAAGTACGGACTGTCCAGGGTGATGCGGTCGCCAATCTTCCATCCGTATTTCTTAGTCAGTTCAACATCCACCATCGCCCCTGTGCGATCGCGTTGCCAGGCCACGACCTGGTCCGGCGGGACCATCTTATCGGACGCGACTTTCGGATACTCGTCAGGGTCGGTAGCAACCTGGGCGAAAGCATTCGCCGAGCGGTCGTCTTTGTAATGGTTTCCGAAATATGTCATCGGTACGACTGCCAGCACGCCGGGGACGCTGCGAATCTTGTCTCGGTAGTATGCCGGAAGAAAAAACGCCAAAGACACCCGGTCGCGGGTAATAATGCGCCGAGCCGCATCCGGAGTCCCTGGGTCGATATAGAACGTGCGCCAGATCGACATCATCATCGTGAGCAAGAGCAACGAAAATCCAATGCTGACCATGGTCAGCAGGCTGCGCCGTTTGTTGCGGAATGTATTGCGCACGACAAAACTGCCCAGCGTCATACGTTCATCCGATGTGTCGTAATCCTTCGACAATGTTTACCCGCGAAGCGCTATACGAAGGCACGGCCGAACTCAACAGCCCAACCAGACCCGACGTCAGCAGGGCGGCGACCCAGATCCCGGGCGTCACTTGCATGGGGAAAAAGCTGATGAACTGCTTCGAATGGGTCAAGCCATACACCATAAACCAGCCAAACCCAGCGCCGAGAAGGCCTCCAACGAGCGAGAGCGCCACCGCTTCGCTCACGAACAGCCCCAGCACGCCGCGCTTGGTGAAACCCAGAGTTTTCAGCACCGCCACTTCGCGGGTTCGCTCGCGAATCGACATCGCCATGGTATTGGCCGACACCAGCAGCGTAGCGAAAACAACGGCCGAGCAAATGCTCAGAATGAACGCTTTCACATTGCCCATCATGGCCACGAATTCCAGTCCGAACGCCTTCTCACTCTCCGTCTTGGTGGGCTGAGGAGAGTTGCGGAACATGTCATCCACGGTGCTGGCAATCTTGCTCACATCCGCGGGAGAGGCTGCCAAAATACTGAAAGTGCCCGCCTGCCCTTTGAAAAACGCCACAGCTTCTTCGACATATTTCGTATTGAAGTAAACCGACTTGTTGTCGGGGTTCGAATGAAAAATGCCACGTATATTCAACTCCAGATCGACGGGATAAATGTTCCCCTGTAACACGATCCGGTCGCCCAACTTCCACCCATACTTCTTCGCCAGCGAATCGTCCACGATTACACCCTGCCGGTCGCGCTGCCAGGCCTTCATTTGTTCTTCAGACAGTTGGAGATCGCGGAAGGTCTTGAAGAACTCATCCGGATCGGTGCCGAATTGCGCGAAGAAATTTTCCGGCTTCGCGTCCTTATAGATCCCGCCAAACCATGAGACCGGCACTACCGATACGACCCCGGGAATCGCCCGAATCTTTTCCCGGTAGAAGCCAGGCAGTGAGAAGGTGAGAGAAACGCGATGCCGCACCACCAACCGCTCCGCCGATTCGGCGCTGCCGTCGCTCAGGTAAAAAGCCCTCCAAATCGTCATCATCAGGGTGAGCAGGAGCAAAGAAAAAGCGATGCTCAACACCGTCAGAGTGCTGCGGCGTTTGTTGCGAAACGCGTTCTTCGTGACGAACCGGGTCAATGTCATCGGCTTACTCCAGAAAGGACCGGGAACGGGGCGCAGAAGGCAGGCACGTCCCAGCCCAGCAAGGATAGACGAAGTACCTCGCTCTCGACAACCGGGCCAGATTCGATTTGTTCCATGCTCAGAATGCTCATGTCCACGGAGCCAATTCTCCTCAGCATCAGTTCTGTTCGAGAGCGGTTCTCATCAAGATCGGGGCTTTTCAACTTCTATAGTTTCGTGTATCGATCGCGCCCGCAAGTGGAGATCGTCATCCGGGCTGGATGACAAATGTCACACCAGACTAGGCATAACCATTACAACCGCACAAGCCTGCATAAAGTCACGCAGTATTTTGGCGAATGGCGGGACCAAGCCATGCCGGGGGTGCGTATTAGCATTGTGGCTCACGTCCGCCGACTGCCGTGAAGGCCGAACGAGCGCCTTAAGCGGCGATGCAGTGTCAACCCTCGGCACCCTCCGCACCGTGTTCCGCGCTTACCTTGGTAACTCGAAGGTTGGCACCGGCGGAGATATCCTAGCCATACGCATTCCATGGGTCTCCGCCCGTCGAGCATTGTCGGCGGCGGCGCGAAAGGCTCGAGATGGTGTGGAGCGGGAAAAAATAAATGCCTACGAAAATCGGCCACTTCGAAATCCTTAGTGAACTGTCGAAATCGCCTACCAGCACGGTTTACAAAGCGAACGACCTTGAAAGCGGACAGACGATTGCCCTGAAGGCCATCCAATTGCACGCGTTCGGGGAGAACGCTCCAGCGCTTGAACAGGCGCTGCTGGCGGAGTCCGAGGCCACCAAGGTTTTGAGCAGTCCTAACATCACCAACGTGGTGGGAGCAGGTGAAATCGAAGGCCAATTCTGCGCGTCCATGGAGTATGTACAGGGCAATAGCATTGCCACCATGCTGGCGCGCAAAGAGGGATTTTCGATTTGGGATCTTCTCGATATCGGACGGCAGTTGTGCGGCGGTTTCGAACACGCCAAGTCGCATAACATCGTCCATTACAGTCTGGAGCCGTCCAAAATCATGTGCGGTTGGGACGGTACGGTTAAGATTCTGGGGTTCGGGGTATCGAGCCTCGGTAACTTCGTGCAGTACGTTCCAGAAGGAGTCCCGTCCATCCTGTATTACATGTCGCCGGAACAGGTTTCGGGCCATTCGACCGATGCGCGCTCGAATCTGTTCAGTCTGGGCGCTATGTTCTACGAAATGGTGACCGAGCGGAAAGCATTTGATGGAGCGGATGCGCAATCTCTGCGGCAGAGCATTCTGGAGGGAACGGCGGTTGCGCCGCTGCACGTTAATCCTAAAGTGCATCCGCTTTTGAGTGACCTTATTATGAAGGCGCTGGCGAAAGATCCGGCACAGCGCTACCAGAGCGGCAAGCAACTGCTCGACGACCTGGAGAACTGCAAAGAGGCGCGGCCGGCGGCGTCCAAAAAGGCAGAGGCGCCAAAGGGTCTTGCCAGTCCAATCAAAACGAATGTGGGGGCGCAATCAAAGTTTGTGACGCCCATCGCAGCCAAGCCAATCGAACAGAAAGTCGCCGAGCCGCGAGCGCAGAGTGTGCAAGCGCGACTGGCGGATTCAGCGAAACCGGCCTCGGTGCTGGCTACTCCCAAAGCAGCGGCGGCTGCCGCAGGAGTCGGCAATGGCATTGCGTCTTCTCCGGGGATCCCCCAACCTGACCGATCGAGTTCCCACGGGCAGCCGACCATCGATGCCTCAGAGACTTCGTCGGCGCACATGTCTTCGGCCGTCAGCGATGAGCCGCAGGTCGAAACCTCCGATAGGCAGGTTGCCGCAGATGCTCCGAAAATCGCAGTCGATCCTTTGATGGCCGAGGCGCGTTCGCACGGTACCAGCGGCGTGAGCTTCTCCGAGATGACCGAACTGCCCCCGCTCAAGGAAGTCTATGTCGCGCCGCCGCCCCCACCGACGGCCTCTTCCGAGCCCGTGCAGTATGCCCACCCGACGGCACCAGCGTTTACGGCGAACCGCAAGATCGAAGAAAAGCCCAAAGTACAGCCGCGCGAAGTTGCCCAGAAAGCAATCAAAGAGATCAAAAACGTTCCACCCAAGCTGATGCTCTATTCCCTTGCGGGGGCGTTCGCGCTGATCCTGGTCATCGGCCTTGGCGTCACCATCTACATTCATACGTTGAACAGCGATGACGACTCTGCTGCGGAAAGCCCCGCCGCCGCGTCGCAATCTGCGGCGCAGCCCCAGGCCAGCCCGCCGCGGAATGCGCCGACACAGATTCCCGCGGCGACCCAGCCCGCTGAGACCCAAGTTTCCCCAGATCCGCCGGCCGCGACCTCGGAGCCCGAAACTCCGCAAGCTGAGCGGCGGAGTACGCCTTCCAAAGAGCGAAATGGACGAAGGAAAGCCGCAGTAGCAGCGGCGATCATTCCGGGACAGATGGCCATTGATTCTATGCCTCAGGGCGCCCAGGTTCAGGTGGATGGCAGGACGGATCCGAGCTGGGTCACTCCCTTGTCTTTGACGAATCTTCAGCCCGGTCAGCATTCCATTAGCGTCAGCAAGGCGGGCTACACCACCGACTCGCGCGCATTGAATGTAACCTCAGGAATCCGGGCGACAACTGTCATTCACCTCGCGAAGTTGATGGCAACTCTGGTGGTGAAGAGCGATCCTCCAGGGGCCAACATTTATGTGGATGGCCGTGACCTGGGTACGAAAACGCCGGGACAAATCAGCGTGGACAAAGGCCAGCACGTGGTGCTGGTTCGGATGTCGGGATACCTTGACGAAACCATGAATTCGCAGTTCGCGCTCGGACAAACTTTCAGCTTTTCTCCCACACTGCGTCCGCTCGGCAACGCCGACAGTCTCAAGACGGTTGGAAAGATGTCAAAGCTGTTCGGGGGAAAGGGTCAGGCAGGGCAGGGAGTCGTGAGTATCCACACGCAGCCTAAGGGCGCCCAGATCGCCATCAACCAGCACCTGCTGGAAAAGTCTTCGCCGGCGGATGTATTGCTCGATCCCGGCAACTACGTGATCGACATTACATTGACTGGATATGCGCCGGTGCACCGGGTGATTACCGCCGACAAGGGCGGCAAAGTGGTGGTCGACGAAGTGATGCAGCGTCAGTAAGGTTCCGTCAAACTGCTTTTGCCCCACTTGAAGTAACGAACTGCCAAACTCCAGCCACGAATGCCTATCCTTAGCGAAGTCTAAGTGCGGCGGCATATGAAAGCCCGATTCGGACGCGAGTGAAAGCATAAAGACTCCCGCCAGGGAGGGGTCTCAAGTCCGATCTTTAGCCGGAGGTGAGGTGTGCCGGTTTTCCGCAGCAGGCTAGGACTTGAGAAACGCCATTCCGAACAGGCGGAAAAGAAGATAGCTGTTTCGATCGAGCAGGGAAGACTTTGCCAAGCAAAGAAACGGAGCGCCAGGTTCTTCGATTGCCCTGTCGTATTCCGGCGAATTTATTTGGGTAGATTGAAGTTGATGGTGACTTGCGTCTGAATCTCGACCGGCTCGCCGTTGAGCAAATACGGCTTGTACTTCCACTGTTTGACGGCATCCGTGGCGGCCCGGCTGAGCTGCGAATCGCCGCTTATCGTTTTCACGCGAGTGATGTCACCGGTTTTTGAGATCGTCGCCATCAACTCAACAGAACCTTCAACGTGCATGGTCAGAGCATTCCTGGGATAGATGGGTTGTACTTTCCTAAACAACAATCCACGCGACACCCCCTGCGAGATGTTCAGGGTCTGCAGCACCGGCCTGGGTGCGATCCCCACGCCGTCGCCCAGATCAGGCGGAGGCGCGCTGCCGCCGGCCGTCGCGATTCCAATCATGCTGGGGGCCGCAACGTCCGAGGCTCCAGTTTTTGCATGTACCGTGGGAGCCTTGCCGCCTTTGACCACAAGCGGGGCGGCAGAAGCCTCGGCCTCGTCCGCAGTCTTGCTCGTGGTGGACGAAGCGGAGCCTGAAGGCTTCGCGGCACTTGGCGCTGAGGAGGGGTTGGCATCGTCAAGAGCGGAATCGGTGTTGTCGGATGCATGACCCTTTGCGGCCACCGCGGTGGTTAGTGAACTCGGTAAAGATGCTGAGGTCTTGGGCGCCGCGGATGCGGACGAAGGCTTAGCAACGCTCGGCTTAGCGGTCTGGGGTGTCGTGACGGTTGCCGTCGGGGTATTTTCGGTCTCACTTGCGCGTCCCTGAAAGTGCGTCCAGGCCGCATACGCCGCTACGGCGAAAATCACGGCGGACGCGACTGCCAGAGAAATTTTCTTGCCTGCGCCTGTCGATTCCGGAGCATTGGCTCCGCCAAACGTAAATGTTGGCGCGGATCCAACCAGACTGTACGATTCACTCCGAACTGCTTCCACTTGTTTCACTCGATTGTCTGTCTCGCGGGAGCGCTCGGGTAATACTTCTGCGACGCGCGTGTCCCGGGGCTCGCGAGCGGGAGCCGGTGCGCTGGCAGCCCCTCTTGCGAGGGAGGCCGGCAAGGCGGTGTTGGACGGAGTCTTTACCTCGGGCGCGGCGGAAACAACGGCCGCTGCGAGGAATTTATCGGCCTGAGGCGCCGGTGTGATGAACTTATTGGACGCGGGCGAAACCGGAATAGTCGCCCCAGGGGCGTTAACGGCATCTTTCGCACTGATTTCGAGCAAAGCTGCGTCTTGAGCAGCGGCATTCGAGCCCGCGGCTGCAGATCCGACTGATCCCGCGTCGAATTTCGTTGGTGCAGATGCCGTTGAGATCGGCCCTGGTGCGGCCGGCATTTGCGCTTTTGCGGACGCGGTTACCAGCATTGCAGGCGATGCTGCCGTCGCCGGTGCGCTGGGTCTGGCCGGTTCGCTCTTGCGCAACAGTCCGCGAGCCACCCGCAACGTTCCCTTGGCCTGTTCGATGTTGATGGGTTTGGTCAGGACGAGGTTGGCGCCGATGCGGAACGCCTTTGCGACCCCGGCCTGACCTTCCACTACGGCTACGGCAAGCGACGCCTGGTTGGACGTCGAATTACGCGCGCTCTTGAATAACAATGTGGCATTCTGCTCGTTATCGCAGTCGACCACGACAGCGTCGAAGTGTTGGCCCATCAGCTTCTTGACTGCAGCGAAAGGTTCGGTGCAGGACTCGACGTTGAACTCGAGCTCGCTGAGGACCTGCGTCACTGTGCGAGCGGTTTTTTCATCGGGACAGAAGAGAAGAGCTTGGTAACCCATACAAAACCATCGTAGGTACACCCGTTATCCCCAGCAAGTTACGCTGGTAATTCGCTTTCCACGGATTGGTGTGGCATTTCGGTGGTGCGACGGAAACGTTAAACCGAATGCAGAGCACCTTTCCTGTGAAAGCTCAACGATGCCGGCTCGTCGCATACAATAGCGGGCCATGCGCCGCCTGCGGATGCCTCTGTGGCTCAAGACCGGGTGGACCATCTGGCTGCTCGTCTGGGTGCCGTTGTACTGGCGGCAATTCGGATCGCAGAATTTTCTTTTCTTCTGCGATCTGGGAAACGTGTTGATCGGAATTGGTTTGTGGATGGAAAGTCCGCTGATCTTCTCGTGGGCAGCTTCGGGATTGCTCTTATTCCAGACGATCTACACCGTCGATCTCGCCGGCGCCGTGCTGACCGGCCACCACATCGTCGGCGGCACCGAATACATGTTCGATCCGGGCCTGCCGCTCTTCATTCGCCTGCTCAGCTTGTTTCACGTGGTCACGCCGCCGCTGCTTTTGTGGGCGATCCGGCGTCTCGGTTATGACCGTCGCGGATGGAAGCTGCAAACGCTGATGGCGTGGATGGTTGTGCCCGTAAATTACTTCTGGCGGCCCGAGCGGGATGTGAACTGGGCGCGGGGATTGTTCTTTCACGAGCAGCATGTGATGCCGGGATGGGCTTATCTACTCGTTTATCTGGTAACCGTGCCGCTGTTGGTTTATTTCCCCACCCATCTTCTTCTCGATTGGCTGACGCGGCACTGGCAGCGGTAGCGCCGGCGTCTTCGTCGGCTGTCCCGAGGGCGTCTCGCGCGGCTGCCGCTGCTTTCTTGGTTTATTTTGTCGGGCTCCCCGGCTGCTTCCGCACGGCCGACTCCGGTTGCGGGTACTCGATCGATCCCTTGAAAGACGAAATGTCTTCCTCATGGAAGTCGGGGAAAGGCAACTGCTTGCCCTCCCGCAGTTCCGCAATCTTCTTGGCGGCCTTGTCGGCTTTTTCTTCTTTGACGCCCGTATCGCGGCTGAGATAAAGCGTCTGCGAGGGAAGGGCTAGCCCGCCGCCGGAGTTGTCCATCACATCCATCATGCGCAGCAACACATCTTCACGAACGGCGGCGAATTCATTGAAGTCGCGCGTCAGGATGTAGGCGACCACCTCTACACTGAGAGAGCTGCCCGCAATGTCTGTAAGACGCACTCGCACCGTACTTGTTTCCACTTTGGGGTGGCTGTAAAGCAGCCGCCGAATTTCGGCGAGTACAAAACGCACATGGTCGGCCTTGGTCTCAGGACGCAGACCGAGAGTCGTCTTGAAAAGAATCTTGTCTCGTCGGCTAAGATTCTCCAGGTTGATGGTTGCGACGGTCCCATTCGGAATGGCCACCAACGTTCGCTCGTCAGTGCGGATGCGAGTGGAGCGCAAGCCGATGTCTTCGACCACTCCCGTGCGATCGCCGAAGCGACACACATCTCCCACGCGAAACACTTCATCGCCCAGGACAGAAACTCCACCG
>Ga0182018_10004079_pt1 | contig 12556 bp, 15 predicted proteins | sample 812P2MmetaG_FD_120490 | JGI IMG/M metagenome (GOLD analysis project Ga0182018, IMG submission 120490) | Permafrost microbial communities from Stordalen Mire, Sweden - 812P2M metaG | ecosystem: Environmental > Terrestrial > Soil > Wetlands > Permafrost | place: Sweden: Stordalen | collected...
CGACGCCCGCACCAGTGTGTGCGGTCTATGGAAGCCAAAATGGCCTCTATCTCTTCCCGTGTCAAATACTCCCGCACTCTGGTATTGGTCCGTTTTAGCGGGATTGCAAGCACCCGAGTTGCAACGCCGACGCTTGCGGGATCTCGCAATGCGACCATGCGATAGAACGAGCGTATCGCCGTGAGCCGCAGATTGCGAGATGCGACCGCGTTGCCGCGGTCTTTTTCCAGAGCGTCGAGGAATCTGAGGATGATCTCGGCGTCGAGTCCTGGGACTGCCAGTACGGCAGGTTCGATGCCTGTCTCGCGATGAACGAACTGCAGCAGCAATCGGAATGTATCGCGATAACTTGCAACGGTCTGTAGACTGAGACGCCGTTGCGCAACAAGGTGGTCAGTGAAAAAGATCTGGAGGAGAGGGCCGACAAGAGTGGGGGCGGTCACCGGTTGGGTCCTCCTTCTTTGTGTTGACTCTCAAAACGGGTACTGGCTGTGTGGAGGAGTTCCGGAGTACCGCTTAGATACCAATAGGTATTTTCGGGGCCAACGTGGCCGAGATACACAGCGAGGTAGGGCAGAAGCTCCTGTACGTCTCTTCTCTCGCGATGCCAGAGGGTGAGTCTCCTCACCGCGAATGAGTGACGGAAAGAGTGGAGCGATGGACCACGTTCGCCAGGGACGGCCAGGATGCCGGCGCGCTTCAGAAGCCTGAGAAACATCAACCGCTGCGCGTTGTAGTTCAGATGCCTGCCGTAGCGGTTCATGAAGAACGCCTTTACGTGTCGACCGGCCAATGCTTTCGATCTCTGAATCAGGTACCTTCTCAACTGTTCCGCTACCGTGGGGTGGAGAGCGACGTTGCGCGAGTTGCCGAACTTGCTATCGGAAATAAGCAAGTGCGGTCTGTCCACCTTGAGACGCACATCGTCGACTTCGAGAGCGAGGGCTTCGCCGATTCGCAGGCCAGTGCTTGCTAACAGACCTATCAGCGCATAGACCGTAACCCGGCGAAAAGGAGTGACTCTTTGAAGGCGCCAGGCCGCTTTCATCAACCGCGTTACATCATCTTCGGAATACAGATGCGGAGTGCGGCGGCGGTACAGAGGCCGATAGATGTTCTGAGGTATCTCTGTTGCCGGCTCGAATGTGCGGATTTGTTGCAGGAAAGCGCGCATGACATAGAAGCGAAGCTGATCACGGTACGGCTGCTGGCGGTCGGAGCCGACAGCAACCCAGTCCAGGACCAAAGAGAATCGGATTGGCCACGGACATCCGCAATCGCGCCAGTAGGCAATGAAACTCCGAAGGAGTTTTTCTCTGTGTCTCAGGCTCCTTCGATCCTGGGTGTTGCGATGAGGATCGACCTTGGCCACTGCGCGTTTCAATGCCAGGAACTCTTCTGCGTGGGCAGACAGGGTTGGGAAGTTCATCGTGCACCTCCCGGCCACGGCAGTGCCACCCGCATCAACGACTTCAGGTCGAGTTTGGCATAGATCAGTGTCGTAGTGATCGACTTGTGCCCTAGCACATCGGAGACATCCTTGAAGGATGCACCGCCATTTACCATCGCTGTCGCCGCAGTGTGGCGTAGGGAGTGCAATCCACGATCGGTGATGCCGGCGGAGGCAAACAAATAGCGCATGCTGTTCCCCACGTGATTGCGACGGCGTTGTTCGGTGAACGGAGGGCGCCTCGGTTCAAAGACGTGTGTGCGGCGTCGGCGCCAGACCTTCAAATAAGAAGCCATGGCCTCTCCCGCATCTTGCGGAAGAGGGAGGACGCGCTCTCGATAGGTCTTCGCGCTACGGATTTTCAAACATCCGCTCCTCCAATCGATATCTGCGAGTGAGATGTTCGCGACCTCTTCAGCGCGCAGTCCGAGACGCAAGAAAACCAGCAGGAGCGCCCGGTCACGAAGGTTGCGGGGCTTTCGGCCCTCACTGGCTGACCAAAGCGCCCGCACCTGTTCCTGTGAGAGTCCCCGAGGCAGAGAAATGTGTTTACGAGTGGCAATTGCCGGTAACGCGGCGTCCCAGCCCGAAGGTAGGCGGCCCTCGCGAGACAAATAGCGCAGCAAGCTGCGAAGGACCATCAGCCACGTTGTCTGGGTCCACCGATTGTGAAGCCTGGCGAACTCACTCGTCAGAAACTGCACAAAATCGTTGAAGCGAATCTCACTCCATCTGATGTAGCCGATCGGAAAACGCGATGAGAGAAACCTATGGACTACGTGGTGGTGAAGGCTGCGAGTTGAGCGTGACAGCCCCCGCACCGTTAGCAAGTAGGCATCGTACTGCGACTCAAATATTGAAAGGGACAAACCTTCGGTCGTTGGATTCTGCATGGATCTTCTCCTCCGGCTTGTTGCCGGTGCGAAGAAGTTTGCGCGCACTATGTCAATCGCCACAACGCCATCAGGCAGTGTTCATGGGAACGGGAAGCAGGCACGCAAGGGCGAGTTCACATAGTCTGGCCGATGACATGAAGCTTCGGCAACATCATGCTCATTGCGAGGCAAAGAGCAGTGACATTTTGCTATACCTCGCTGGAGTCAATGAACATGCGGTCTTGCGCATTGTTGGAAGCAAGCGATGGAGCGTAGCACATCTTCTGAGGACAATTCAGTACCTTTTCGGATACGGAGTTCGCTTCTTAGCAACGTGATGCTACTGTACGAGCCGTGAAAGCCTACGCTACCGGAAAGAACGGAATTACTTCTTGTTTGCCGACAATCCGCCAGGAACTCTTCACTTCGCTGTTCTTGACAAGGTACATGTTCGGATTCTCCACGATGTGGGCTTGCGCACGGAGGATTCAAGTGCTGGACCATCAGGATAAGTTACTCCCCGCCCGCACTCGATTTTAAAGAGAAGCAGAACGTGTCTGGGCAAATGGAACATCTCGCTGCTTCAGGTGACGATGGCAACGGGAACAGCCTCGTGTGCTGGACGCAGGCTGGTGGCCTGAAGTGCACCGCAGACAAATTCCGCTCAGAAGCAGACAAGCGTATCGCTGCGGGGAATCAGTTCACGGAAGGCGTGACCGACATTGCGGTCACCGAGGAACATAGCTGCATCATCTGGAAAGACGAAGTCTATTGCTGGGGAGCGAATGACCATGGTCAGCTTGGCAATGGGACCAGGCAGCTGGCCGCACCAACGGGGGTCCCGGCGAAGGTAGTTCTGCCCTCCCGGCCGCGTCAAATCGCGGTAGCGAGGGGGGTTTCTTGCGCGTTGACGATTACAGATGAAGTGTATTGCTGGGGGGCGACTGACTTTGCGCAGACCGGAGCGGCGGCCCGCGACTCCTGCGCCATTCCGAACGGACACTCGGACACGATCTCCGACCCCTGCAACCTGAAACCGGTGCGCGTGCTCGGCCTGCCATAATGGCGCAAGGACTGCCATCCCGCGAGTGACTTGCCCTGACCGGTAAATCGAACCACGGGTAGCTGCCCAATTCAGACGACTTCCTCGATAGCAGCGGCCACGTCATCGCTCAATTCCCCTGCTCTCTGCAACGCTCCTTTGATCCTGACAATCTCCATCTCGCGGGATGCGATCTGTCCGGGTGTAGTTTGCTTGAGTTTGCCTTTCCGGCTCCCTTCTCGCGCAGAATCATCCTGCAGCGATCCCAGGGCAGTTGCCTTCGCCACCCAGTCGATTGCGTCCCTAACGCACGAATCCACGATGAGTGACGCAAAGTTGACCCCAAATGTCACTTGGATCCCTGGCCCCGAGCCCGAACTCGGTCTGCAAGCGTGTCGAATGAAAAGAATGCTTGACATATGGTAAGTATTAACTTACCGTTAGTTATGACTTACCAACATCTGCAAGGGTCGGACGACTTTTACGTACTTGCGGTCCTGGCGGACCCGACCCGCCGTTCGCTGCTCGACCTGTTGCGCCGCAAGCCCTTGTCGGTAGGCGAACTCGCGCGGCAGATGCCGGTGAGCCGCCCGGCTGTATCGCAGCACCTCAAGATCCTGAAGGAGGCCCAACTGGTCCGCGAACACCGCCGCGGCACGCGGCACTATTTCGGCCTCAATCCTGCAGGCTTCGCCGGGCTGCGGGAGTATGCGGATTCGATGTGGCAGGAGGCGCTCAACGCCTTCGCCGCCTATGTGGCGGAACAGAAGGGGGGTGCGGCGAAATCCCGTTCCCGCACTGGTCCGCCGAAGACAAGAAAGGAATAACGTATGAGAGCCAAGTCCGTCTCGATTGAGCCGGTCGTCAAGACAGTAACGGTGGCATGTACGCCGGAAGAGGCCTTCCGCTACTTCACCGCCGATCTTGGCATGTGGTGGCCGGTCGCCACTCATTCCGTTGTCGCCTACGCGAGCGAGTTCAAGGACAAGCCCGCGGCGGTTATCTTCGAGCCGCGTGTCGGCGGTCGAATCTTCGAGCGCGCGCGCTCCGGCGAAGAGCACCTCTGGGGGATCGTGCTTGCATGGGGACCTCCGGCGCGCGTGGCGTTCAGCTTCCATCCCGGCCGCGATGCCAAGGAAGCGCAAACGGTGGAGGTCACGTTCTCCCCCGCGCCGGAAGGCGCAAGGGTCGTGCTGACCCACAGTGGCTGGGAGAAACTGAGTGCCAACGCGCAGAAGGCTCGTGACAGCTACAACCAGGGATGGGAGGGCGTGTTCGTCACCGCCTACCGCGAATACATACAGAACAGAAAGCAATTTCAGGAGGATTGATGCGAATTACTATGTTTTTACTGCTGCTCATCCCAATGCTGATGCTCTCGGCCAGCGCAAGCAACCGAATGCTGACCGCGGAGTTCGAAGTTAACGCTCCGATCGAAAAGGTGTGGGAGGCGTGGACGACACCGGAAGGGATCAAGTCCTTCTTTGCGCCTGACTGCAAAGTCGATCTGCGCGTGGATGGGGCCTACGAGATCTACGTCGCGCCCGAAGCCAAACCGGGCGAGCGTGGTGGTGAGGGCTTGCGCATTCTTGGGCTTGAGCCCTTGCGACGCTTCGCCTTCACCTGGGGCGCGCCGCCCACGATCCCGTATGTCCGCGGGCAGCGCACCATGGTCATCCTCGAATTCGAAAAGAAAGGCGACCACCGCACGCTTGTCCGCTTCACCCACCTGGGATGGGGCGAGGGCGCGAGTTGGGACGAGGCTTACGAATACTTCGCTCATGCCTGGAACGAAGTCGTGTTGCCGCGTTTCCGCTACGCCATGGAAGTGGGACCGGTCGACTGGAAAAAGACACCGAAGCTGCCACCGGTCGCGCCCACGCTGAAGGCCAGCTGCCGCGCGGAATTTCACATTTCGTAAGAAGAGATCATCATGAAACGCGAACGCACGCTGCAAGTCGTTCTGGCACTGGTGGGCCTGTTTTATGTTGCCTTGATTTACCCGCTATACTCGGATCTACGGCATTCCAAGTGGCTTCTGGAATTGAAGAACGAAACCGAGCTGATGTTTCTTAGTTTTTATGTCGCGCTCGGCGCCTTTCTGCTGCTGGCTGCCAGAAAGCCGTCCTGGCATCGCTCCCTGATTGCCTTCGCGGCGTGGTCGAGCCTGGTTCATGCCTCGGTGATGACCATTCAAGCCGCGGAATCTTGGGGCCACGGGATTCGCCGTGATCTTACGGATGTGGTGCTTTTTGGCGTCATCGGAGGCATTTTGCTGGCGCTCTCGCCGGCAAAACAAGAGGCGGCGGCGACCGTCGTAAGCTGAAACGCGAGACAAAGCCACGCGGCCTGTGAGCGACTCCCAAAGAATCGAGCGGTGACGAGACAGGTCAAAGTGGTTTTTCAGACGATTTCAAACGGCCTTTGGAGGAGAGATGAACTGGATGGCTATACCGTTTGTAATAGGAGCCGTAGTGGTCGCCGGAGCCCAATCTGAATTGTCGCGGGACAAGGCAACCGAACAGGTGGTTCGCGAAGGATCGTTTGAACTTGATACCAGTGCCGACAAAGCGCTGCTGTTCTTCACGCCGGAAGGGGAACGGGCCTGGGTGAAGGGCTGGGATCCGAAGCCTATGTACCCGCCGCAAGCGGCCGTGGCATTCAAGACGAATGCCGTCTTTCGCGTCGACCAGGACGAAGAACGCTCCCTATGGACCATCGTTGACGCCGATTTGCAGGAACACATCGCGGAGTATATATACGTGGTCGAAGGCGAGCGGTTGTCGCGAGTGCGGGTGCAGATCCAGCCTCTCGGCGAAAAGCGCTGCCGGGTGCGGGTGCGCTACGTGCACACGGCGACTTCGGAAAAGGGTCTGCAGTTTGTGGCAAGTGTGACCGAAGGGGCCTACGCGCAGAAGATGCAAAGTTGGCAGCGCATGGTTAGCGCTGCGATTCAGTAAGTCTGCGATGAAACAATAGGCCTGTTGCCTATCTTCCTATCCGAGGCACGCCCTAAAAAGAAGAGGACGTCGCCAACGGGCCAAGATGCCCCGTCGGGCCGGTTCCGGCGAATCGTCGCCCATCCAGAAATTATGTAGCGCCCGCCGGGAAGATGTATCAAGGTTAGCAGGCGACGAAAACAAGCGGACGAAGTCATCCACTATTTGTTCGATATCGGCTTCGAATGGAATGCTTCGATTGTCTGACGGAGCAAATAGTCGATGATGTTTTGTGCGTGATTGGTTTGATAGCTATCCCAGCCCGATTCCAGGGAACGCAGAATTGCTCCCTTTGGCGTGTTCGCTTCGTAGGCATCGGACATGCGCCGTGACGGACTCGTATATCCGCACGCCTGGGGCACCTTCACCTGCATGAACAGCGCAAGGGACTCTTCGATGTCGGAGGCTGTTCCTCCATGCTGCTTCACCAACTCAATTGCCTGGTGCGCGAGAGGATCCGCATGCCAGTTGTGACCGGCATATTGATCCACCATCAAATGAGTTGCCTCGTGTCCTATAACCCAGGCTAGATTAGGTTTCTTGAACAGGCTGGTATACACCCCTGCCGGGTACGTATTGCCGCTTCCTGAAAGGTGGAGAGCCATTGCCGCAACATCCAGCTTGGAAAAGGGGAACGAAAGTCTCTCAAGCTCCTGCAATTTATTCAGGGGAGCACACTCCTCGAGTTGATGCTTCCAAGCCTCAATTTCCTGGTCTTCTGCGGGAGCGATGTTGTGCTCCCAGAACTCCTGAAAGGCCGGATATGTGGCCTCGCCGTGATGAACGATCTCGTCGAGTTGCCGGTAGGGAGGCAGTTCATCGGAATACGCAAGTATTCTGAAGTGCTCGACGTTTCCTTCAGGCATTGCGGCGATCCTGTTTGTCGCCCCACGATATTGCTTCAGCAACGCGTAGATCTCGGCGTAGGACCTGATCTGGGCTGACGCCGCTTGCTCTGGCAATGAGATTAATGGATCTAGGGAGGGAATTTTTCCCAATGGAACAGCCGTCTCCAATTGCGGGAACTTTCCCGTGGATCGGTAGAGCAGATAGTAGAGGTAGTCCGCGTATGGCGATTTGAGGAAACGAACCTCGACGGCGTGCTCTTGTTCCTTCCCGGTCTGCGCGGAGGAAAGAACGGGAAGCATAAGCGAGAGGACTACGGCCAGCCATCGGGCGGCAATACGGCGACTGCTACCACGCCCGACAAACTCTGAACCGCGCAATCTACATTCAGATTTCCAGTGCATGTAATGATATCTCCAGTAGCTGATCCGAGGTCGTCAGTATTTGAGCCCCGTATCGCAGAGTATTGTGGCCACCGTCGCATCGAGCCGAAGACGGCCGGATTGCAGGAGTTTGACCGCTGCGCAGACATTCGCCGCCGAAGAGTAACCGACGTACAATCCTTCATCACGAGCGAGCCGATTCCGCCAGTCAGACGCTTCCTGATCGGTCACCGCTAGCGACAGATCCATGAGTTTGGGATCCCAGCAATCCGGTATCGCGCCGTAGCCGGTTCCCTGCAATACGTGACGCCTCTTGCGCACGCGGTTTCCCGCGAGCACCTCCGCTCCTTCCGGCTCGACCGCGGCGCAGACGACCGCAGGCTGTTGGCGTTTCAGAAACCGGGCTGTACCCACAAACGTGCCTCCGCTTCCTACGGAGGCTGTAAAGCCGTCGATCACTCCGTCGAGTTGCCTCCAGAGTTCGGGTCCGGTACCCTCTTCGTGGGCGCGGACGGAATTGATGTCGCGGAATTGATCGACGTGGAATCCGTTCCGCTCGACGGCGACTCTTACAGCGGCAGCCTCGGCTGCCGCTATATCGGCTCCGGTGACTAGGCCTAACGTACCGTCTACCTGAGGTACGCGGATCAGTTCGGCACCTAGGTCTTGAATCATGCGGGCGCGTTGAGGGCTGTTACCGGCCGACATGGTCGCAACCAGGGGATGGCCAAGCACGTTGCAGACCACAGCCAAGCCGGACCCGAAGTTTCCGCTGGTCATCGAAACAACGCACTGCCCTGGGCGTAAGTCACCGCGCCGTAGCGCATCCTGAACGATGGCGCGCGCGGCCCGATCCTTTACGCTACCGCCGGGCTGTAGAAACTCGGCCTTCGCGAAGATTCGCCCTGGCCCCTGATACACGCGTTCGAGGGCCAGCAGGCGCGTGTTTCCAATCAGGTCGAGTACGTTCTCGCCGGGGGAAGCCGCTCGCATACCGCTGCGCCGGGAACCCGGATTTAGAATGCTCAAACTTCACCAGCCTGCATGTCTGTATGGACCGCGACAGGCGCGGATCGGCGTGGGTCAAAATTATGGAAAGTTCCGTACAGCAGAGCCAAGCAGCATCGCATCTGCGGGAGCGCAAGTTCTCCATTGGGCGGTGAAATGAGCATGGGTTCAAGATGTGGAGGGACCGCCTCGTCGGAGCCCCCGATATCGCGAAAAACACCATAAAAAGCGGGATCGTGAAAGCTGCGCACGCGATGAGGAATGGCTGATCCTCGCCCGTAGCAGCGATTCGGTCGCGCAGTGAAGTCGCCAACGATGCCGGTTCACCAATAGGCGATGTAAATAGCTGGTCACCGCGATAATGTAATGGGCAACTTCGCACCCTCTGCGCAACAAAGGAGCACACAGTATAGGATCGATGCTGCCAGACCGGTCAGTCATGGCTGCTCCGCAAGCTTTGTGGTTCGCGTCCGAGTACCGGGCCCTCACGAAGCAGGCGGTCGAGGGGCTGATCAGGCGGCGAGAAGCTTTTCATGGAGTCGCTTTCTTACCGTTTCGTCGACGAAGGCTGCATCAATTGCTGCGCGGTTGCAATCCAGAAATTCCGCGTCACCCCAATTGAAGTGTTCTTGCAGAAGTGAATACTCGTCGTTCAGACTAACGTTAGTGATCGTGCGCGTATCGGTGTTAATACCAAGTGAAACGCCTTGACGCAATAGGCTATCGATCGGATGTTCGCCATAGGTAGGACACGCGCGTGTTTGCACGTTGCTGCTTGGACAAAGTTCAAGATGAATGCGTTCCTTCTTTAAATGTTCAACCAACTTCGGGTCCTCAAAGCTCCGCACGCCGTGCCCGATCCTCGTTGGTTGAAAGGCCTTAAGTGTCTCCCATACGCTGCGCGCCTCCGCGGCCTCTCCGGCGTGCGCCGTGCGATTAATCCCGTGGGTTCATTGCGAATCGGAATGCCGGAATGTGCGCATCGATTGGAAACCCGGCTTCATCTCCTGCCAGATCGAGGGCTACCACGTGACTGCCTCGGAAATGCTCCACGAGCTTTGCAGTGAGCAAACTCTGCTCCTGGCTGAAATGTCGCAGTGTACAAAGGATAAGACGCGCCTCAATTCCGGTAGCACGGGCGCAATCCGCCGTTGCCCGGTCTACAGCGGCGACGACAGCCTCCGGAGCGAGCCCGCCTTCGACGTGCAGCAGGGGCGCAAATCTGATCTCGGCATAGATCACTCTGTCGGATGCCAATTGTTCAAATACATCCTCTGTGACCAGCCGAAGTGCATCCTCCGTTTGCATAAGCTGGATCGCACGAGGTGCGCGTGTCAGAAAATCCACCAAGCTCGCACACTGAGGAGGCGCGACAAAGCCGGCCTCAAATTCCTTGAGCGAGATAGACGGATCGAGACGGGACACCGCTGCGTAGCTCAGGGAGCAGTCCAAGTGCAAATGCAGCTCCACTTTTGATAGGTTGTTCATCTTTCCATCCTTCAAGAGTGCCTGACTATTTCCAGGTTCTTGACTCATTGATCTTTTCTTTGGCGCGGAACGACTGCTCAAGATCTACTTCGAAGCAATTGGCCAGATCGAGAAGGTAGCCAAGCACGTCCGCAAATTCCTCTTCAAGAGCGAAGCTGTGTTCCTTTGCTTGCTCCTCGTACAGTCCGGCTTTTTTTCTGATCGCCTTCGCCAGTTCACCCACCTCTTCGATAAAAAGGACAAACTTCTCCGTAGGACTGTCCTTTGTCCAACCTCGTTCCTGACAGACGAGGGCCAGGTAGTCTTGAAGATTCCGCAACGTAGGGTTGGGTGGTAGATGTGCCATCACATTATTCTCGGGTCACAGCAGAACGGTTGCAATCTTGCGCGCGAAATTCCTGCAAGACATCGGCGAATGCCTTCACAGTACGCTCTACATCATCCTTCGATGTGCTCCAGTTGCAAACACTCACCCGCATGGCACGCTGGCCATTCCAGGTTGTACCTGTGAAAAACGCTTCTCCCGTCGCAGCCACGGCAGCGATTACTTCGTCGGTTCTGCGGTCGTGATCTTTTTCGGAAGCCTCGGCCCCCGAGTCGACAAATCGCACCAATGCCTGATTCAGAACCGGTGGGCATAAGACCTCAACGCCCGGCAGTTCACCCACTCGCGTCACCATTGTCTTGGTGTGCTCGCAACATCTCTCGATAAGATCTGCAACCCCCCGCCGTCCAAGCTGTCGTAGAGCCGCATAGGTCGCAAATCCGCGCGCCCTGCGCGACCATTCCGGGTTCCAGTCGATCTGGTCGCGCGCCTCGTCATCGTGGGTGAGATATACAGCCCGATGCGACATCGAGCCACTGTGGGCCCTGGCGTCGGCGATGAATGCATACCCAGAGTCGAATGGAACGTTCAGCCATTTGTGCCCGTCCATGGTCCACGAATCCGCCAGCTCTACGCCTCGCACCAAGTCACGATGTTTGGAGGCCCCGGCCCACAGCCCAAATGCTCCGTCAACATGCACCCAGGCACCGTACTTTCTGGCAAGCGGTATGAGCGTTTCGAAATCGTCAAAGGCTCCCGTGCAGATGTCACCAGCCTGAACGATCACGATGGTGGGGGAGGACGAACCTTCGTGCAACGCTCGTTCTAGTGCAGCAGGCAACACACGACTAACGGAGTCAGTTGGCAGATCCACAATGTTGGACTCGCCGATGCCGAGGTAGCGAACAGCCCGCTCAACAGATCCGTGGCGTTGGCCATTCGAGAGCACGCGGATGGGCGGCGCTCCGAAAAGTCCCTTATTTTCGACATCCCAGCCAAGTCGACCGAGAAGCGCATGTCGCGCCGCGGCGAGACAGGTGAAGTGTGCCATTTGCGTGCCCGTGACAAAGGCAAAGCTGGCTTCGGTGGGAAGGCCGACGAGATGCTTAAGCCAGGTGCCGGCGACTTCTTCCACCACAGCCGCCGCTGGTCCGCAGGAACAGAGAGCCGCATTTTGATCCCAAGTTGAGGTGAGCCAGTCGGCTGCCAGAGCGGCCGGCAATGATCCTCCGATCACCCAACCGAAGAACCGCCCACTGGCTGAGCCCATGATTGCCCCTTCGACGTCTCTTGCCAAATCCGTCACGACAACTTCGGGCGAAACGCCCTCCTCGGTGAGTGGCTTAGCAAGCCGGCGCCGCACGGTAACAAGATCAACGCGGCTTGCCACCGGCATACGATCCAGACCATCCAAATAAGACAGTGCGCTATACAGAGCTACCTCAAGGGGACGGCGAAATTGTGAATCCTTCATGGGGACACTTTGGATGGATTCCATCACGAAGTCTATCCGAATCTTGCTCTCAAAACTCCAACCAGCAGCTTCGACAACGCGAAGTTTGTCGGAAGCACTCCCCGCGCAACTGGGAACGAATGCAGACAGTGTCATCGTGTCACGGCGCTGGGATGCCCGCCTGATCGATGCCCTGATATCCGTCCTTGATAAGCAACTGATCGAAGCCGAGGTTGGCCTGCGCGCTTAAGCGAGGGGGGTTACGGAAACGGCGGGAACCTGATGATTATGTAAATTTGAAAATAAGAAACGGATAGACAGCGGGACATTTGTCACGCGAATATGCCAACGGCGAGATTGCTCAGGAAGAGGGGGCCTGAGCATAGTCCTGCCGGTATCTGCTCCTACATTTGATTTCTTTCTATTGTCCAAAGTGCAGGGCGCTTATCGCCTTGGGTCCACCTGAGGTGTGCCCGACGTAAGCTTGGCTCTCGCCACATCGACAGCCACGCGTAGCCCCTTCGCTGTTAGCCAACCACCAGTCAAACAGCAAGCCCTCGAGGTTTGCAAGGGAGATTCTTCCATGAAATACGCAGGATCACTACTGTCCGGTTAAAACTCGAACAGAATCAGTTGATTAGCGTCTTCGCCTAATTCGTTTTGGGAGTCGACTGCTTCCAAGGCCCG
>Ga0182018_10004080_pt1 | contig 12555 bp, 9 predicted proteins | sample 812P2MmetaG_FD_120490 | JGI IMG/M metagenome (GOLD analysis project Ga0182018, IMG submission 120490) | Permafrost microbial communities from Stordalen Mire, Sweden - 812P2M metaG | ecosystem: Environmental > Terrestrial > Soil > Wetlands > Permafrost | place: Sweden: Stordalen | collected...
GCACCAGGGAGTGGCACATGCACCGCGTGATCGCAAAAGTCGGGCATTTTCAGATCACGCAACAGCAGGCCACCGTTGGCGTGCGGATTGGCGCCCATCCGGCGGTCACCCTTCGGGGCAAGCGCTGCTAACTCCGCGATTAAGCGGCCATTCTGATCGAATAGCTCTTCCGCTCTATAGCTCCTCATCCAGCTTTCCAGCAGTGGAACATGATCCGGATGCGCCGCATCCACCAGCAGCGGCACCTGGTGCGCGCGGAAAGTACCTTCGATCTGCAACCCATCAACGACTTTGGGCCCTGTCCAGCCCTTGGGCGACCTCAAAACGATCATCGGCCATCGCGGCCGTGAGGGGTCTTTCCGGTTGCGTGCGTTCGCTTGGATCCGCCGGATGTCTTCGATGGCCGCTTCTATCACGGTGGCCATGCGCTCATGCATCTTTTGCGGGTCATCGCCTTCGACGAAGAGGGGCGCCCACCCGCAGCCGCGTAGGAATTGCTCCAATTCCTCACCTTCAATGCGCGCGAGCACCGTGGGATTGCTGATCTTGTAACCATTGAGATGCAGAATCGGCAATACCGCACCGTCGGTGATTGGATCAAGGAACTTGTTAGACTGCCAGGAAGTTGCTAACGGGCCGGTTTCTGCTTCACCGTCACCGATCACGCAGGCGACGATCAGTTCGGGATTGTCGAATGCGGCCCCGAACGCATGGCTCAAGGAGTACCCCAATTCCCCGCCTTCGTGGATCGACCCTGGAGTTGTCGGTGCCACGTGGCTGGATATGCCTCCGGGAAAGGAGAACTGCTTGAAAAGCTCCTTAAGCCCCGCTTCGTCTTGGGTCACGTTGGGATAAATTTCACTCCATGTGCCTTCGAGGTAAACGTTGCCAACGATCGCCGGACCGCCATGACCTGGACCTGCGACATAGAACATATCCAAGTCATATTTGTTGATCACGCGGTTCAAGTGCACATAGATGAAATTCTGGCCTGGCGTTGTGCCCCAGTGGCTGACTACCAATGGCTTTACGTCAGACAGTTGCAGGGGCCGCTTCAGTAGGGGATTGTCGTAGAGATAAATCTGTCCGACAGACACGTAGTTCGCTGCCCGCCAATAGGCATTGATCTTGTCAAGGAGTTCGGGTGTCAGAGTATTGGTTTTCATGGTTAGGGTTTCCGGTCTTCGAGCGCTTCGACCTTCAACAAACGACGTCGGTGGCGAAAGACGCCGTCGAATGAACATATCCAGACCTGCCTAAACCCATCGCTCGTTTCCGGATCTAAACTGACACGCGCTTCAACCGCACAGCTTCAACGACCAGTAACGACGCGGGCGGCCAGAGTCCGAACGAGAACTAGCGCCTGGGCATCTCGAAAGCGCACGCTTGATCGGCCAAGCCGACTGCGTCAAGCCCAGTGATGACCTTCGCGAACAGCACCGGTGGCAGTGTTGTCGCCCGCCCAAGCCTATTGACTGTCATCTAATCTCCCCCCTCGGCTGGAAGATGCACAGATCTCCAATTCTCGGCGTGCAGTCCATTCAGGCCTGTTGCAACCTGGTTGCGCTGATCTTGCTATGCCGCGGCAATGTCGGCTTTCATCTTGCTATATTCCTCACGGCTTATCTCGCCACGGGCGTACCTCTCGCTCAGGATATCGAACGCATTATTCCCCGACTGCATGTCATATTTGCGGTGCGCGCGGTAGGTATAGCCCCAGTTTCCGATGTTCGAAAAAAGTATGAAAATAAAGCCGAACCAGATAAGCCAACCCCAGCCGAAATTCCAATTGTTCCAGTAAGAATGATCCATCTGACTCTCCTTCAATCACAGGGCTTAAATTCCAGACCGGAGATGAGCCGCTTTCTCCGGCACATCGCTGTGAGTCCTTGTAGTTGAACAGCAATTGCCCTCCTAGCTACGCGGCCCCGATGAGTGGGGCACATGGCACACCGCGGTTAATGCGTGATGCGCTTCGGGGCAACGCATGCTGTCCAATTCAAAACTTCAGTCGCTACTCTTGACTTTAATGTCGCTGTGGACCGCCGTTACACGGTCGGTTTCGCGAGCCACAGACACGGCCTTGTCTACCGCTTCCTGCGTCCGAGCGCTCCCAGTCAACCACACGACGCCGTTCGTGTCGGTATCGACATGAATCTGCTCCAGGCTGGTTATATGCTCCGAAGCTAACTTGGTCTTGACCATCGTCGTTATTGCTGAATCCTTCACAAATGTCGTCGTTTGTGAAGCGTAACTAGGTTCCTCAGCGCTCGCGACCACAGTGGATCCCAGCAATGCGCCGAATGCCACGCAGGTTATTGCAAATTTCGACTTCATGATTCTTGCCTCTTTGTGAATGGAAGTGATTATTCCACGTGGCTACGCAATTCTCCGTTCGGCACCGTACACACGGAGAACGTGCAAGGCAGTGCGCTTCAATCTTTCAAGGCTCCATGTCGATTGAATGACGCGCAGTGCTCACGCGTCGTGTGGCGCGGTAACCTGCCTCCTGCTGTGGTGCCTTGTACGCCTTCGCCCAATTGCAAAAAAAATGAGAGCCCAAGCCTGAACTGGGCGAGCGCGTGAGAGAATCGGCAGTTGTTATCCTGTTCCTCGCCCTCGGCGCAGTGCGAGACTCGTTTGGCTATCCCGCATTGTCGGCAAATTCCTTTACCGTGTTCGGCTCTCTGTTCTTCCGACATCTGGCAAAGTTGTTGCTGAGCCACTTATGGCTCTTAAGGTCATCTGCAGTCAGATATCCGTTCTTGTTGGTATCCAGAGACTTAAACGCCGGATGCGTCCCGGTCTCTTGATCGCTGCGATTATCTAAATGCGCGGGCAACCGACACACGAGCATGCGCAAAGATCATAGGTAACACTACGTCACTTTACCGCGTAGCCCCGCGCTTCTAGACAGGCTGACTTGGCTCGAATGTAGTTCGAGCGATTCTGCATGGTGTGTCCGCCAGATAAGTTGGAGGACTCCGGAGCGGTCGCAGATCCCGCCGCAACGGTTCCCGGCTTCGTAGGATCAAACCCGCTCTGATCGCGGGCCCAAGAATGGCACTCGTATTGATCGCGAGACTGCTGGTCGACAGTCTGACCGTTCTTTGGATACGCGAAGAGCTTGGTGCCGGACGACATCTGCGTCTCAGCCTGCTCTGCGAGCTCGGGTGGCGGCCGCACCGTTTCGTACTCGTTCACGGAAGCGTTCCACTCGTAATAGTTGTCGTCGGCATAGTAGTACGGCACACCGCCCCACCATAGTGTCGAGTAATACAATGGGAGAGCTGATAGAAATAAGCCGTAGCCCAGGCCGCCCCACCCGCCGTAGTAACCATAGCGGCCATATCCGCCGTAGTAACCGCCGTAAGAGCCGTATCGACCGCCGTAGCGGTAACCGCCCCCACCGAAATGGCCGCCGCCGCCGTGAGATCCAAACCCACCGCTGCCGCGCCCGCCACCGCCACCGCCACCGCCACCGCCGTGGCCGCTCGCATTGGCGACACCGGAGGCCGCGAACGCTATAAAAAACGCGATCGCTGCGACCTGCAAGCCGCGCCGGAAAGTTCGAGTGTTCATAACGTTGCCTTGGCGCCGTTGAAGAACGGAATTAGGACAGGCTAGATGCTACGCTCGCAATATTAAAGCGCGCTGAATAGAACATTAAAACGCATGAGTCACGCGTACAGTTCCGCGCCGCTTACCAGAATTCCGTACGGCGCGGAGGGACTTGGTACAGTGCGGTGGCCAAACACAGAAGATTGCGCCCTCCTCGTCCGCGTAGCAGATCTCCTCATCCTGACGCATTCGCATCGACCCAAACGATTGGCTTCGGAGCACGCACGAATACATAGTCGCCATCGCGTAGCTGTGTCGCAAGAATCTCGCCACGACCCATTTTTGACACACGCGTTTAGATTGCGGCTGCACAAGCTGTTGTCATCTGTCCATGGACTGACGATGACACCACTGCTACGCATTCTCGAACAGCTAGATAGCGCTGCAGTCGCCTCACGCGCATGCAATCCAGATGGTCGTCATAGTGGCCACACTGCTCCAATGTGCGCCACCGGACAGAACATCAAAGACGCTCCGGGCAATCATGTCAGCCGCGACGCTGAGAGATTATCTATTTTATAATCTCCTTTAGTCCGGCTTGCAATCTGAATGCTTTGAGCCGCGCCGGTCGATGGCCAGAGGGTGAGTCGAGGCTTCGCAGGTGCAACGGCAGACAGGGCGATGCACCGCAATCGCACTGTACGACGAGAAAACAGCATGCCCATATCCAACGGCTCAAACCGCTCTGCACCAGGCGCCCCAGGAATTCCGGCGCGCTGGACGTCCAGCGCCAAAACTGGCGTCGGCACGGCCCTGGGCACCAAGAGTCATGTCTGGTTCACCTTGAGCCACGGCATCTTCAACGAGATCTATTACCCCCGAATCGATCAGGCTTGCGTTCGCGACATGGGACTGATCGTCACGGACGGCGCGGCACTCTTCTCCGAAGAGAAGCGTGACACTGACTGCAGCCTTCGCTGGCTTGCCGAAGGTGTGCCGGCATACGGACTGATCAACACCAGTCGTGATGGACGTTACCGCATCGAAAAGCAGATCGTCACCGATCCGCAGCGTGACACCGTGCTGCAACGAGTCCGATTCATTGCGCAACACGGCGAATCATCGGACTACCAACTTCATGTCCTGCTCGCGCCGCATCTGGGAAACCGTGGCAGCGGCAACACCGCTTGGGTTGACGAATTCGAGGGTACGCCGCTGTTGTTTGCACGGCGCGATGGCACCGCATTGGCGCTGGGTTGTTCCGTTGCCTGGTCGAAGCGATCAGTTGGCTACGTGGGTTCGTCCGACGGCTGGCACGACCTCAAGACGCACAAGCAGATGACTTGGGAGTACACGAGGGCGGAAAACGGCAACGTGGCCCTGACGGGCGGAATCGATCTGGGCAAATTGCAGGGAGATTTCGTTCTGGCGCTCGGCTTTGGCAGCGATCCGGAGGCGGCGGCACGCAATGTAATCGCCAGCATGTGCGACGGCTTTGACAAAGCAAAGCAAGACTATATCGACGGCTGGCAGCAATGGATGAAGTCGCACGCCCCGTTGAAGCAAAGTAGAGAGCGGCGCAGCGATCTGTCCCGGATTAGCATTGCTGTTCTGCGTACTCACGAATCCAAAACGGCGCCGGGTGGTCTCATCGCCAGCCTCTCGATCCCCTGGGGATTCAGCAAGGGCGACAATGACCTGGGCGGTTACCACCTTGTCTGGGCGCGCGATATGGTGGAAACGGCGGGCGGCATGCTGGCAGTAGGTGCGCACGAGGACGCAAGCCGTGTCCTTTCTTATCTACAGGCAACTCAGCAGCCGGATGGGCATTGGTCACAAAATATGTGGCTTGACGGCTCACCCTATTGGAACGGAATCCAGATGGACGAGACGGCGCTGCCAATCCTGCTGGTGGACCTGGCCCGTCGCGAGAAAGCATTGACCGAGGCCGAATTTGTGCGGTTCTGGCCGATGGTGCGCCAAGCCGCGGGTTATTTGGTGCGCAACGGTCCGGTAAGCCCCCAGGATCGCTGGGAGGAAGACCCCGGTTATTCACCATTTACGGTCGCGGCGCAAATCGCCGCGCTTCTGGCGGCGGCAGATCTCGCCGACTTGAATCACGAAGGACCCGTTGCATCCTACCTTCGCGAAACCGCCGACGTTTGGAACTCATCCGTCGAACGCTGGATGTACGTGTGTAGTACAGATTGGTGCAAAAGGTTCGACGTCGAAGGATATTACGTCAGGATTGCCCCGGTGCAGACAGAGGCATGCGAGCCCGGGGCCCAGAACAGCGTGCATGTCAAGAACGTGGCAGCCGCCGAAGACACGCGCCTCGCCATCCATTTGATAAGTCCCGATGCCCTGGCTTTGGTGCGTTTTGGAATACGTGCCGCGAACGACCCGCGCATTCGCGACACGGTAACCGTCATCGACGCGCTGCTCAAGGTCGAGACACCGTGTGGTCCTACGTGGCATCGCTACAATAATGATGGCTATGGCGAGCACACCGATGGTGCGCCTTTCGACGGGACGGGGATCGGCCGAGGGTGGCCCTTACTCACTGGCGAACGGGCACACTACGAGCTGGCGGGAGGCCGGGTCGAAACCGCAAAGAAACTCCTCGATGCGTTGGAATCGTTTGCCAACGAGGGGGGCCTGATCCCCGAGCAAGTATGGGACACTTCAGACATTCCGGAGCGCGAACTGCAATTTGGCCGGCCTTCGGGCTCGGCCATGCCGCTCGTTTGGGCGCACGCAGAGCACCTCAAGCTGCATCGCGCGCTACGCGACGGTCGGCTCTTCGATCTACCGCCGCAAACTGTGCAGCGCTACCTCACCGAGAAAACCGTTTCCGCGCGCATGGTTTGGCGATTCAACCATAAGATTCGCTCAATGCCGGTCGGCAAAACGCTGCGCATCGAGACGCTTGTGCCGGCTACCATTCACTGGAGTGCCGACGGGTGGAGCACAGTCCAAGACACGACAACACATGCCGTCGGACTGGGAATACACATCGCTGATCTGACGACCGCAGGACTGACCGCAGAAGCGCAGATCAGATTCACGTTTTACTGGCCGGAAGCTGATCGCTGGGAAGGCGCGGACTTCAGCGTTCGTATTGATAATTAGCGGGAACCATGAAAGCTGACGCCAAGGCGGCCGCACAACAGTTCGTCTATCTTGCCACGGGCATCTCCGCTTTGGGCGGAATGCTTTTCGGATATGACATCGGCGTAATATCTGGGGCGATCCTGTTCATCAAGAAGGATTTCTCTCTTTCCGCGGGCATGGAGGAAATCGTTGTCAGTTCGGTCCTGTTGGGATCGCTCGTCGGCGCAGCCGTCGGAGGAATCCTCGCGGACCGCTTCGGGCGCCGGAAGCTGTTGATGCTCGCAGCGCTCGTTTTTGGTCTGGGCGCCATCGCGGCCGCTTTGGCGCCGGACACCGCATGGCTGATTGCCGCGAGAATCGTTGCAGGTGCGGCGATTGGCATCGCTTCGTTCGTCGCGCCGCTGTACATATGCGAGATCGCGCCGGTCGATATTCGTGGAAAGCTGGTTTCGATCAATCAGTTGGCCCTCACCAGCGGTATCGTTGCCTCCTACCTGATCGACTACGTCTTTGCCGACACTCAGGCGTGGCGTTGGATGTTTGCCATGGCGGTGATTCCGGCAGCCGCATTTGGCTTTGGACTAATATTCATCCCGGATAGCCCCCGCTGGCTGGTCAGCCACGGAAGTGCAGCACAGGCGCGCGCGGCGCTGACTCGGATTCGTGCCCCGGAAGAAGTAGAAGACGAGCTTGGCAGGATTCAACACAGCGTGGGGCAGCAGCAGGCAAACTGGGCCGATCTGCTCAGCCCGATGCTGCGATCGGCAATGATTGTGGGCGTTGGACTCGCCATTGCACAGCAAATTACGGGCATCAATACGGTGATCTACTATGCACCGACTATTTTCAAGCTTGCGGGTTTGTCATCCGCATCCGTGGCGATTCTTGCGAGCGTTGGCGTCGGCGTCGTAAACGTAGCCTTGACCGTGGCTGCGATGCAACTTATCGACCGAGTCGGGCGCCGCCCGCTTTTGCTGGTTAGCTTGGCCGGAATGGCGGCAAGTCTGTTCGTGCTGGGATTGGCGTTCGCGCTTCCGCAGGCATCCGGGAGCCTGGGCTGGATCGCAGTCAGCAGCCTAATGGTCTATGTCGGTTCTTTTGCGATTGGACTGGGGCCGGTCTTTTGGTTGGTACTTTCCGAGATCTACCCGTTGAATATCCGAGGTCGGGCCATGAGTATCGGGACGGCAGTCAATTGGAGTGTCAATTTGATTGTAGCCTTGACGTTTCTGACGCTCACGCAAGTTTTGGGCAGCGCCGCCACGTTCTGGCTGTACGGATTCGTCAGCGTTGGAGCATGGTTGTTTGCGTTTTTTCTAGTCCCGGAGACCAAAGGCAAAACCCTCGAAGAGATCGAAGCGCACTGGCGGGCCGGCAAGCGGCCGCGGGAATTATGAAACAGGGAAGGCCATCCGGCGCGGCCACTCATGTCGGCGACGTCGCGCATCGCCCTTTCGCCTCCTTGTGATCTCGGACCTCATCTGACCAGGTCTTCTCGCCTCATCTCTCATTGGACACGGTTATCCGCGGAGACCTAACGGAAATACTCGGCAATGCAGACTTCATCAACTTCGAGGTATTCCTCAAATTCGCGATCCCTACACGCCGGTCCGCTGGGGCCGCCGCCCCATCTTGTGATTACGCGATGCCTCGGCAAGTCTTTTGCTGTGGAGAAAACATCACGCCCGGCGATTATCGCTTCGGACATTGTTAGAGCCATCCCCCTGTAAAACCCGCACGCCGCAGGCCGCCGCATATGTACGCGCAGTTTCGGGTGAGGCGCCAAAATAGACCGCTACGGTAGTTTTCGATCATCAGCACAACCGGGCCTTGATTGAGTCCGAAATGCCAAGGCGACACCCATCCGCATGCGCTCTCAGGGCTTCCCAGATAGGTAGCGTTGAATGTCGCCCTAAAGCCGTAGGGATTGGACTCTTTTAGCTTAAGGCCATGAATGAAATGATCAATTGCAGGCAATACAATTTCGGCCGCAAACGGCAGCGATGCTACGACCGCCCACGGCGCTACGGTGCCATCATCAGGCCCGTTCGGCACTGCGCGAGCAACGTAACCAAAGAACTGCCGTTCAATACCGTCGACGTTGATCGTTTTTGGGCCGGGTCCATCGCTCGCCGTGATTCCCCAGCAACAATTGCCGTAGCCGTTGAACTTGCCTGGATTGTTAATCGCGTATTGTTGCTGCACGTAGGTAGCGCGACGGCTGTTTTCGAAGTAATCCATGCCCTTATTGCGCATGAACGCGTCCTGGATGCCGCGAAAGTCGATCCAAATATGTGACAGCTGATGCGTGAACAGCGATCCAGCATATAGATACTCATATCCGTAACACTGCTGCCATTGGTAAGTTGAACTCCATGCGCCGTAGCTGCTATCAGGTAACGGATAAGTAGGGGATCCGAGCGCAAGGACGTACAGCAGAAGCGCTTCGTCGTAACCCGCCCAGCGATACGGGAGGAATCCGCCTTCTGGCTTCCACCCGTGAGTTAACGTCGCGCCGTGGTTTTGGGCCCACTGCCAATTGGCGCGTCGATAGAGCGAATCGGCGAGAGTGCGGATTTCCTGCTCCTCGGTCGTATCCCTATCGAAATAGCCCCTTGCAGTCAACATGCCCGCCAGCAGAAAGGCGCTATCGACCGTCGATAGTTCGCATTGCCAGGCGCGCCGCCCTGTTTGCATGTCGAGAAAATGATAATAAAAACCCTGATAGCCGGTCGCATCAGGTTCAGGACCTTGCCGGCTGTTCCAGAAGAAGCGCAGGGTCGTGAGCGTACGCTTCGCTGCGGCGCCACGCGATATGAATCCACGCTCCGTTCCTGCCGCATAAGCCGCTAGCGCAAAGCCGACGGCGGCTATGCTGGCAGGCCAATCTGGCGCTGTCTTGTCGATCACCAGCCCGTTGGCGGGATTTGTCTCAAGCAAAAAGTAGCTGAATGATTCCCGCTGCAGAATTTCGAGCTCAGCTTCGATCGTCGGCCTTATTGCACTCATATTGCGGGAAATCTAGCCGACGCCCTCGCCCCCCGATAAGAAACGGATTTATGTTGCAGGTCATGCCGCTCTCTCAAATGAAAGCCCTTCATCCAAACACTAGTTCGCCAGCCGCTTGCGGATCGATTGTAGTTCGCGCCGCCGCGTCTTGCTGGCTTTTGGATATGCCATTTTAAGTTCGGCGAGCGTCTTGAGGACGATGCTGGAAACAATTAGCCGGGCGTTATCTTTGTCGTCGGCGGGCACCACATACCACGGGCACTCGCGAGTACTGGTTGCGCTTAGGCACTCTCCATAGGCTTTCATATACGACTTCCAGAATTTACGCTCCGCGATGTCGCCAACGCTCAATTTCCAGTTGTTCTGCGGTTCATCGATGCGCGCCAGAAACCGCTTACGCTGCTCCTCCTTGGAAACGTGAAGAAAAAGCTTGATGATCCGGGTTCCGTTCACGTCGAGGTGTCTCTCCAAATTCACGATAGACCGATACCTATCGTGCCAGACCGCCCTGTTGTGACGTGGTGGATCGGGGAGACCTTCGCTGCGGAAAATTTCTCGATGCACACGGACGATCAGCACTTCCTCGTAATAGGACCGGTTGAAGATGCCGATCCGTCCGCGCTCCGGCAAATCGCGGGTGGCACGCCAGAGAAAATCGTGTTGCAGTTCGGTGGCGCTTGGATGTTTGAAGCTAAACACTTGACAGCCTTGCGGATTGACACCCGACATGACATGCCGGATGGCCCCGTCCTTTCCCGCGGCGTCCATTCCCTGCAGAATCAGCAATACGGCATGGCGGTTGCACGCGTAGTGCAGCTGTTGCAGAGCGCTTAGTTGCGTCACATGCTCTCCCAAGAGCTTTTGATAGTCCTCTTTCGACTTGTACACAGGATCCACCCGCGTGGGCCACCGTCGGAGCGTGACCTCGTCTCCCTCGTGCACGCGAAAATCCTTCGTGCTAATTTTTATGTTCATTTCCTGGACGCTGCTCGCCAAGTGGCTCAAGTCGTATCACTTGGACGCGGTCTCCTTGCGAATCTCGCGCTCCGCTTCCAGCCAGTCCTGACCTGATTGACCGTCGCCGCGGCCTCGTTTTTCGTAGAGCGCATAGGCCCGCGTGGCGATCTGTGGCTTTAGTTCGCTCATTTTCTTGGGCGGCGCGGCAGCTTTTATGGGATCAAAAATCCGATACGCGAGCAGTTTTACCCGATCGTTCACAAGAAACCACGCCAGAGCGTAGCCCCACACGAACAGCGCCCAACCCCAGCCCAAGGGTGTCATAAACAGACCGTACACCGCGATCAAGGTCGCCACGGTTTGCGTGCCGAGCACGGCCATCCATAGCACCCGCGCCGGACGTATCGACCAGAAGGGTCCGCGCGTGCGCGTGAGAAAAATGGTCAAATGACCGGCCACGGACAGTTTCAAATACATCAGTGTCTGGATGTGCGCGCGGTCGAGATGAAACACGCGCTCCCCAAGATAAAAAAGACCGAATGCCGCCACAACGCCGATAACGCCCAGCACCGTGGAAATGCCGAGCACCATGCGCATGTTCCAGGCCTCGGGCTGGTCCTTGTAGTGCACATTGTCATAAGCGATGGACAGGATCGCGCCGTCGTTGAGCAACGCCAACATCACAATCATGACTGCCGTCAACGGATAAAAGTTAAAGACCAGAATCGCCAGCGTCATGAAGAACAGCACACGCAGTGTCTCGGCGATGCGGTAGATCGCGTAGCTATTCATTCGCTGAAAAATCCTTCGACTCTCCTTGATCGCATCAATAATTACGGACAGACCAGGTGTCAGCAGAACTATCGCTGCTGCCGCGCGCGCCGCATCCGTCGCGCCGGAGACGGCGATCCCGCAGTCGGCCTTTTTAAGAGCGGGAGCGTCATTCACTCCGTCGCCCGTCATGCCGACGATGTGACCGTGCTTTTGCAGGACATCAATGATGTGAAACTTGTGTTCGGGAAAGACCTGGGCGAAACCGTCGGCGTTCTCAATGGACTCAGCGACCGCCGCCGTCTCCTGCTTCTTGACGTCGCCTAAGCTTGCGGCGTCGAGGATGTTGGTTCCCATATCTAGTTTTTTGGCGGTCTCCTTGGCGATGGCCAACTGGTCGCCTGTTACCATCTTGATTTTCACGCCCATTTGGCGGGCAGTCGCGATAGTGGCTTTGGCATCTTCCCGTGGCGGATCGAAAAGGGGCAGCACGCCGAGAAACTGCCATGGCCCGTCGCCCTCCGCCCGCGCCACGCCCAATGACCGAAAACCGCGTGCGGCGAATTCGTTGACCGCCTTCTCGACGGCTGGCTTCACTTGCCCGGCGTTGGCCGCCAGCTCCAGTATCACCTGCGGCGCACCCTTCGCCACCTTGAACGTCTTACCGTCTTTGCCTTTGACAGTGGCCTCGGTCCGTTTGTGTACTGGGTCGAAGGGCTGGAAATGAGCCACCTCGTAATTCTTTAACGAGTCCTTGTCCTTCAATCCACCCAGAACGGCCAGATCGATGGTGTCGTTATTGTCCGCGCGCGACGCGAGCGCGCCGTTGAGGATCACTTGGTCGCCGGTTATATTGGTCACGCAGAACGGATCGCCCAGCGTCAGCTTGTTCTGCGTTAAGGTGCCTGTCTTGTCCGCGCACAGCACATCGACGCCCGCCAATTCCTCGATGGCGACGAGCCGGCTGACGATCGCTTGCTTTCTGGCGAGGAGGCGCGCGCCGACCGCCATGGTTACCGACAGCACCGTCGGCATCGCCACAGGAATTGCAGCCACGGTCAGCACCAGGGCGAACTGCAACGTCGAGAGAATCGGGTCGCCGCGGAAGATCGCGACCGTAATAATGGCGGCCACAAGCGCCAC